>Ga0326512_10000019_pt1 | contig 133781 bp, 227 predicted proteins | sample 1_2617_0518_D_FD_203652 | JGI IMG/M metagenome (GOLD analysis project Ga0326512, IMG submission 203652) | Bovine rumen microbial communities from UC Davis, California, United States - 1_2617_0518 | ecosystem: Host-associated > Mammals > Digestive system > Stomach > Rumen | place: USA...
CAGGCGAAACAGAACCAACTGGAGCAACTGAAGCAACAGGCGAAACAGAACCAACTGGAGCAACTGAAGCAACAGGCGAAACAGAACCAACTGGAGCAACTGAAGCAACAGGCGAAACAGAACCAACTGGAGCAACTGAAGCAACAGGCGAAACAGAACCAACCGGTCCAACAGGATCTACTGGAGAAGTAATTACTGAAGATAATAATTATTATTTATTTATAGGTACTGAAACACCAGAAAACCCAAATCCAGCAAAAAGTCTTGTAACTAATGCAAATGAAGCAGGATGGCATAATTTAGGAGAATCAATTGCATCATATAATGCAGGCAATCCAGCATTTAATGGTGGTGCAAATACAATAACATTAGATCCAGAATTTAATGATGTTGAATGTGTAGTAATTATACCTACTGAAATGAATATCTATGATGGCATGGGAGCTAAAGATAGTTCATTCGTACAACAAGGAATTATAACAATTAATGATAAGGAATACAAAGTATTAACTAAGACTGTTGCAGGTGAATTTGGATTAAATATATTCTAAATTAATTTATAATATATAAAGGAACTACTTATGTAGTTCCTTTTTTTGTTTTAAAACTAAAATGGAACGTACTTAAGTACGTTCCATTCTTATATAGTGTTTAATAATATTATTCACCTGTTGCACCTGTTGCACCTGTTGCACCAGTATTACCTGCAGCAGCTTCAAGAGCAGAAACACGAGCAGCAAGATCAGCCAAAGCAGCTGCAACTACTTGTTCGTTATCAATAACGTCTTGCTTAAGTGCATAAGCTTCAAGAGCAGAAGCATCAAATGTACCAGTATCACCCTTAGGACCTTGAATACCAGTATCACCCTTAGGACCTGTTGCACCTGTATCACCTTTAGGACCTGGAGCACCATCATTACCTGTATCACCTTTAGGACCTGGAGCACCATCATTACCTGTATCACCCTTAGGACCTGGAGCACCATCATTACCTGTATCACCTTTAGGACCTTGCTCACCTTGTTGACCACTTTCTCCTTGTGGACCTTGAATACCTGTATCTCCCTTAGGACCTGTTGCACCGGTATCTCCCTTAGGACCAGCTTCACCTGTATCACCTTTAATACCTGTTACTTCACCATGTTCAGATACCCAATCAGCAATTTCCTTTAATGTATCAAATGTTTCAGGAGCGCCTCCAACAACATCAGCAATCTTTTCTGTAACAAAATCTTTTGTTGCATAATCTTCAAGAGCAGAAGCATCAAATGTACCTGTATCACCCTTAGGACCTTGAATACCAGTATCACCCTTAGGACCTGTTGCACCGGTATCTCCCTTAGGACCTTGAGCACCATCAGCACCTGTTGCACCTGTATCACCCTTAGGACCTTGAGCACCATCAGCACCTGTTGCACCTGTATCACCCTTAGGACCTTGAGCACCAGCTTGTCCTTCTAAGCTTTTAATCCAATTGATTAAATCAGCAGTATCGTTAATTACAACATTTTCTGCAACTTCGATACCATTCCAATCAATGTCGATTGCTGATAAAAGTTTATAAAACTCTTCAGATGCTAAATATTCTTCAAGTGTACCTGAGAAATTAGTTTGTGAAATTTTATTTCCTAATTTTACACCTGTTCTTTTATTAGGAAGATTAGTGAATTTAACACCATTAATTGTAATTTCAGCCATATTGTGTTATATAAATATATTTTAAGTTTCTTAATATTTTGTATTAAGTTGTAATATATAATTAAAAATAAAAATATTAATAATCATACATTACAACTTAAATTAATATGATTAGCTAAAAGTTAATGTATAAGTATCTTTACCTAATTCAGTACCAATTATTGTGTATGAAACACCGTCAACTGTTACTGTGCTATCTACCCAAGCACCTTGCGCAAATCCATTAGGATCAGTAATTACAGGATTTGTAATATCTTCATTAGCATTTGCAGTTACCCATGCTGATGGATATACTAAGTATAATTCAGTTGGTCTTGTAATTTCTGATGTTTCAAGTGTTAAGCCTTCAGTAGGTTTTTGTGCTGGGAATTGCATCTCAGCAATACTTTCAGCTGTTGGTTTTGTTCTAGTTGGTGTTAGATAAGCATTATCAGGTTCTCCTGTTTCACCAGTTGCACCTTCTTCAAGAGCAACAACACGAGCAAGAAGAGCATTATATTGTTCAATTGTTACATATCCAGCTAATACAGAAGAATCGAATGTACCTGTATCACCCTTAGGACCTTGAGCACCAGTATCACCTTTAGGACCTTGAATACCTTGTTCACCTTGTGGACCTTGAATACCTTGTTCACCTTGTGGACCTTGAGCACCAGTATCACCCTTAGGACCAGCTTCACCAGTATCACCTTTAATACCAGTTATACCTTCAACTTCTTGTAACTTAGTAGCAATTTCTTCTAATGTATCTAATGTTTCTGGAGCAGCACCAACAACTTCAGCAATTTTTTCGCTTACATATGTCTTTGTTGCATAATCTTCTAATGCTGAAGCATCGAATGTACCAGTATCACCCTTAGGACCTTGTGCACCTGCAGGACCTTGTGCACCTGCAGGACCTTGTGCACCATCAGCACCCTTAAGAGAAGCAAGCCATTCAGCTTGAGTCATTGCAACTACGGCTTCTTGAGCTTCGCTTACTAATTCAACAGTTACCCAAATATCTACAGGATTATTTTCTAATGTATATAATTGAATTGGATCATTAGTAGCTAAACCAGTAGCAATGTTAAATTGTTGACCAACAAATGATTGGTCTGTTGAATTTGTAACAACTTCAACTGTTGCACCACCAGCACGCATTTCAATTACTTTAACTGTACCTTCTCCATATTTAACTTCCTTAGCTGCATTGTTGAAAGATTCAAATGAATAAATTGCAGGTTGAGCTTCTTGTTCATTTACAGTTTCTTTGTAAAGTTCGTAAGCTGACTTACCGTCTGCACCAGCAGCACCAGTATCACCTTTATCACCTTTATCACCCTTAGGACCAGCAGCACCAGTATCACCTTTATCACCTTTATCACCTTTATCACCTTTATCACCTTTTTCACCAGGAGTAAGAGAAATATTAGTAATTTGTTCTTGTAATTGTACTAATGCTTCTGCAGCTGTTTCATTAGCATTATTTACTTCTTCAACTAATTCATTAACAGATTCTTTTGTTGCAAATTTAGTATCTGCTTCAGTTTTATTGTAAACATCTGCAGTATTTGCCTTTCCTGCAATTTGATTGGTAAGACCAGCAACTACATCATCATCAGCTGCAAGTTTATCTGCTATTTCTTTTAATGTATCTAATGCTTCAGGAGCAGCACCAACAACAGCTTGAATCTTTGCATTTACTTGAGCGTCAGTTTGATAGCCTTTAGCATCGATAATTGCATTAACTCTTGCTTCGTCAACTTTAGAAAGTAATGCAGTTGTTGCAACTGATAAGTTAGATTCAATTGTAGCAATTCTTTCTTCAGTAATACCATTTGAAGCTTGTTGAAGAGCTTCAATAGCAGCATCAATAGCAGCTTTATTTTCTGTATATACACTTGCTAATACGTAATCACCTTTTGCTTGGTAATGTTCATCAGCATATGCAGTACTTAATGCATATTGCTTAATAAATGTTAAAAGATTAGAACATGTTTCAATAGTTTCAATTTGTTCTTCAGTAAGTGAAGCAGAACCACCTGATTGTGCTGCAGCTTCTAATCCTTCTTTAATCCATGCAAGTAATTGACCTGTTGTATTGATTACTTTATTTTCATCAACTTCAGCACCATTCCAATCAATACTTACAGCATTAACAACTGGTCTACCTTTACCAGCATTAATCTTTGCAGCTGAGTCTCTACTGATTATATCATTTACTGCTGCATATGTCTGAAACGCAACATTATTAAATGTAATATTATCTTGTATCATATATATTGTATTAATATGTTTTTCTTAATTTTTTAAGAATAGCGTCTTGAGACGCTATTCTTTAATATATGTTGAATCCAAATTCACCTTCGACAGTATTAGTTAATACTTTATAGTCTTTACCATTAATATTCATTGAAGAACTTTGTGTAAATGAACCAAGTGCATTTCCCATACCATCATATATATTCATTTCTACAGGTATAACAACAAAACATGCAACATCATTAAATTCTGGATCTAATGTTATTGTATTTGCACCACCATTAAATGCTGGATTGCCTGCATTATATGATGCAATTGATTCTCCTAAATTATGCCATCCTGCTTCATTTGCATTAGTTACAAGATGTTCAGCTGGATTTTGATTTTCAGGATTTTCAGTACCTATAAATAAGTAATAATTATTATCGGTTTCGCCGCCGCCTTGTTCGCCGCCGCCTTGTTCGCCGCCGCCTTGTTCGCCGCCGCCTTGACCATTACAATATATTAAATTAGTCATTTCACCTTCAACATTATTACTTAATACTTTATATTGATGATCTCCAATTGTTATTTCTTCAATATAATTCCAAGTAATTTGGTTTCCAAGTCCATCATATATATTCATTTCTACTGGAATTGCTACATAGCAATCAACATAATCAAAATTAGCATTAAGACATACTGTATTTAATCCACCATTATATGCAGGATTACTTGCATTATATATAGATATGTCTGAACCTATACTTCTCCAACCCATAGAGTTCATTTCAGCAATAAGTGGTTTATTATTTGCTGCTACGTCATCATTAGGATTTGTTTCTGATGTAGGTTTATTTAATCCAATATAAATTAAATAATCATTTAAATCTAATGTAACTTTAGGTGTATCAGGATCTTCCGGAGTTGGTTCTATATCAATATCTTTTCCTTCTTGTACATAAATCTTATCGACAAATTTTGCATCTTTATTACCTGTTATATATACATTATAAGTATTGCTACTAATAAGTGTAGTATATACAATAGTATATGGAGACTCTGCTTCTAAATCAGGATTTGTTAAATCAACACCTTCAGCATTGAATATACCAAATCCCTTAGGAATAGCAATATAGAATATCTTACTATCAAGTGTTTCTCCGTATGTTAATGGTTCATCAGCAGTTGGTTGCTTTGTAATTTGCATCCAGCCTTCTTCATGAAGAGGATCTGAATTATAAGTTGGCTTGTTCTTACCTATGTACCAATAAAGACCACGAGCAGTTTCTTTTGTTTGTGGTTTACCAAAGTTAAAGTAAACATTAAGTCTTTGTTTATTGTACATTGTTACTGGAGTTCTCCATACATCATAAAGAATTCCATTAATTGAAAGAGCAGAATCAGGTTTTGTTACAAGTTCATAACCAAATTTATTATCATCACCTTCATCACGCATATTATTTGCATTTTGATCCATCCATTCATTATCCCAAACTGGGTGGCCGTGAGCATCATCAATATGCTCATAATCTTGTGGCTTACATGGATATAATGAATCAACCCATTCTTTATTATTACCATTTTCAGCAGCCCATTCATTAATTGACTTACCTTCTGCTTTAGCTCCTGAAGTTACATATTCAGTTGAGCCTGCAGCTGTTGGAATATAACGAGGAACTGCTACATACCACCAATTATATTTTGCTTTACCACCATCAACACCAGCAATTAATTGTCCATCTTGAATAAGATGCAATGGGTGGTGGAACCATTTATTAGCACGAAGCGGACCATCAATACCAAAATCAAGATCTTCTACTGACTTAATATTAACACCATCTGCTTCATAAACAACTTTTCTATATACGAATGTTCCAAAGTTATCATCCCATGTAAATCCAAGTTCTTCCATGAATGAATCATTCTTGTAAGGGTTAATATTACCAGCATACCAATATAATGTTTCATTTGATGGTTTAACATTTTCATCAGCACCTGAAACAACATTATCAATCTTATGAGATACTTTATCTGAAATTGAACTAATTTCATCAGAAACAAGATTTACATAATCAATATTATTTCTAACTTCATTAATACGTTTAAGTAATTCAGCTTCCATAGCATCACTGATATCTTCAGGACTAACAATCTTTTCAGGAATCATTGCTTCGAATAATTCTTTTGCAATATTATATTCTTTGCAACGAACAACTGCATTAAGTTTATTAGCATCTAAAAGGTCATTAGCTAAAACTAAAATTTCATGAATTTCATTATCTAATGATTGTGCAAATGTTAAGTTCTCACGAGCAGTAAAAATATTACCACCATTTGAGAAATTATCATCAAAATCATTTTCATTTAAATCTGATAATAATGCATACAACTTTGCATATTTAGGATCATTTTGTTCAAATAATCCAATAGCGTTTTTAAGTTTGTTATATACATTGACAGAATTAGTGATAGCTTTTTCAGCAGCAATTTGTGCTTTTGTTAAAGGACGTTTTAATGCATTAGCAGCTTCAATAATTGCTTGAACATCAAGAATGTTCTTTTTAGCTGCAAGTAATACTGCATAAGCAGTCTCTTTATCAACATATGCTTCACCAATTATACCCATGTATATGTTAATAGATTTATTATTTTTCATACATAAATATAAATTTTTTTGTAACGTATGTTTGATACTTGACATACAATAGTATGCCAATTTAATAAAAATAATAAAGTCCTAGCTAAAATATAAAAATAAAAAAGCAAACTCCGGAGAGTTTGCTTAAATCATTTTTGCTTGATTTAAATCACTATTTTTGTTTAATTAAATTCAAGCCCCAGGTTGCAGAAATACCTACAGACAATCCCATCTTCTTACCTGTAATATCATATCCATAAGTAACGGATGGACCTATGACTAAAGTTGTCCATTGGTGTCTTTTTTGAGGTACTGTAAAACCTGTCATCTCTTTGTACTTAACATAAGGATTTGTTGATTTGATATACATTCTAGCATCTTTATCCATAGCAATTGTATAATCAAAATTGATGACATCTTTTGTTATATGTATACCTAAACTGTCATCATGATAATCAACATTACCTTCAAGTATTCTGTACTTGTCATTAAAATTAAAATCCTTGTAGAAACCTTTTGAAATTGTATCGTGATGTACAACATAAGATGAGTCTCTTTCAGGAATTTCTATTTCTCCACCAACTTGTATGATTTGTGTAACTACATTTGGATTTAACTTCATACTATCAATTTGATTATATAAATCTTCATTCAATAGTTTAAGCGTTTTTATATCTGACTCAAACGCAAGTTTTGTAGCAACTAAATTTCCATTTTTGTCTTGATAATACTTAATAGTATCTTTCAAGGCCTCTATGTTATGTTTATATTCTCCACTTGTGTTTGAACATTTATTTACAGAGATACATAAAGCACCTGCTAATAAACAAATTATCAAGATATAAATCAAATGTGTTTTTACTTTAGACCATACATCATTGATAAATTTTGTCATTTCATTTTATGAATATATTTAGAACCTTTTATACTCTTCTTGTAATGAATATATGTTTGTGGTTCTTTTAATATGATTATATGCTGTTTTTAATTCTATTTCATAACGAGGATTTCCTGCATAACGTCCACCTGTACCTGTAACATATTTTGTCATAAGGTGTTGTTCTGTCTTTCCTTTTACTAAATAGTATTTTTTCAATACTTCACAGTAGTGATTAATGGCATCTTCATAATTTGAATATCTTTTTTGAATTATTCCAAACATTGACATTCTTGAATTTTCTCTACCAGCACCTGTAGTACCATAACAAGTTTCAATTTGGGTCTGCGCCATCATAAAGCATATATCAATATTATTAGTTAGTCCTGCCTGTACTAAATACTTTGGAATAAATTGATGTGATCTTGGAGCTTGTCTTTTAATATATAAACTTACTTCATTAATCAATTCATTTTGAATACTATCCTTTATTTGAACTGTATCTATTTTTGTTATATTCTTTTCATCCAATACATATTCAATTTTTGGATCTTCATAGTTAGGAGTTGTTGCATTACAAGTAGTTAACCATAAGCCTCCTAAAACGGACATTAGTACAATAAGTACTACTAATACGTGTTTAATTGCGATTCTCTTGAATCTCGTGAATTTAGTTTGTTCCATAATTATTGTTTTACATTTAGTTTATCGCCTTATTCATATACAACTGTCACTTATATATAAACTCGACTTAGCCAAAACTTTACACAACTTTCTGTGCAAATGTCACTCATTTGACTCTTGAAAATCTAGTTGCTAAATCATATATTTTACAATATAGTACTTTTGTAAAAATAATAAAATTTACAAATTATATAAATATTTTATGTTTATTTTTATTAAAAGAGATATATTGAGAGGTGAGCAAAGTATACGAGAATAGAATTAAAAACAATAAGCCTAAGAAAAATTCTAAGTATCATCAGGGATATGTTCCACAACGTTTTTGTACTAAATTGTTTCAGTCTGTAAAAGGAGAACCTATCATATATCGTTCAGGATTGGAACTTCAATTTATACAATTTTGTGAGAATAATCCAAAGATAAAACAATGGGCAAGTGAACCAATTGCAATAAGATATACTTGTAGATTGGACAATAATGAACATGATTATTATCCAGACTATGTTATTGAAACATATGATGGACATAAAATAATTGTTGAAGTCAAACCTTATAGTCAAACTATTAAACCAGGAGCATTAGATTCAAGATGGCTTAAAGAATCATGGATAAAGAACTGTGATAAATGGAAAGCAGCAAATGAATTTGCACATCGTAATAATGCAAAGTTTATTATCGTAACAGAAAAGTTTTTTGAATAAATAAAGAATAAAATATACTATATTATAATATGAAAACTCTAAATGATTTCCTTACATACAATTATATCTCATTAGAAGGTATTGATGAGGAATTGGTAAAGTCTATTAATAATCTTGATGGACAAAAGATAAATGAATGTTGTGGCTGTTGCTGTGAACCATGTTGTGATGATGTAAAATGCTGTGACCCATATTCTTATCCTAAGTATTTTTCTGAAAGTGAAATTGTTAGTATGCTTCGTAATACTCCAAAGATTCAAAATATTTGGGATATTCATTATCAATTTAGTAATAGATACAGATTCCCAGGTATAACATTGGAAGAAACAAAAGAACCTTTATACTTTAGAGGTTATGGACTTACAGGTGGAACTGGTTATCAATCAGGAGAACCACAAACAACAACTTTAATGCCTACAGATGCTTTATATAATGAAAAGTTATATAACTATATTAAAGGTATTGTAGATGAATTTGGATTTGGATATCCAACTGTTTTAGAAACAGAAGGTAAAGTTCAAATATTCTTTGTTAAAGGAGAAGGTGGTTTTGAAGAAAAAGATAAATCAATTAAGAAAGGTTTAGAAGATGTTGCTAAGATATTAGGTAAACTTGAAGGCAAAGAAGAAATTAATTGGTCACAAGTATTAGATGTATCAATTAATAATGTTGGCAATGTTTACAATTTCTTAATTACATGCACATTAGATATTACACCATTTCAAATGACTGCTGATGATTATAAGAAATGGCAAAAGAAATTTGAAAAGGAAGCTGCAAATACTGAAGATAAATAAAATAAATTGATATGGAGAATAAAATGATAATTATTACTCCTGAAGAAATAGTTAATAAAGGGGCGAATAGATTAGATGCAAAATCTGTATTTTTAGCAGGCACAATTGATAATGGAGATTCATTGAATTGGCAAGATAAAGTAATAATTGAATTAATTAATTTAGGTGTATCTTGTGAAGTATTCAATCCAAGACGTGAACATTGGAATCCTAATCCATCAAAAGAAGAAATGGAAAAACAAATTAAATGGGAGCAAGAACATCTCGATAAAGCAGATATAATAGCAATGGTTTTATTAGATGAATCAAAATCCCCAATAAGTCTTCTTGAATTAGGATTATATGCAAATACAAAAAAATTAGTTGTATTTTGTACTCCTAATTTTTATAGATGGGATAATGTTAGATTAACTTGCAAAAAATATAATATTGAATTAGTTCAAAATTTGCATCCATTAGTAATTGCAAATAAAATAATAAGCAAATTATGAAAGATATAAAAACATTAATAAATGAAGGTAAATATTGTCGCCTTTTTTCTGAAGTTCAAAATGAAGTAGGAAAAGGCGGTGAATATCATACATTTAATATTCAAGATGGACAAAAGAAATTTAAAAAAGGATTTATTTATATAAATTCATCAGATGATTTCTTTGGTATTCAAGCATTAAATTCTTCAAAAGAATATGAAGAATTTGTTGGTGTTGAAGAAGGTCTTTATTCTGAACTTGATGATTTAAAGATTGGTGATACAACTGAAATTGATAATTCTACAATTATAAGAATTTGGTAAATTATGAAAGACTTAAAGGATATACTTAATGAATCATATTCAGATGGTGTATTAGACAAATCAATTAAAGCACCTGAAAAGAAAAAGGTTCAAAATGCAATTTATAAACAACTCGAAAAGACAGGCACAACAGGTAAATTTTATCATGATGATGCTTGGGAAGGCGTTGGCTTGGTTAAAAAAGATATTGAAGATGCATTTAAGAATATAAAAAATGCACCTCATGAATATGAAGTATCTATTGCCCCTGATGATGGTGGATATCGTAAATCAAAAGATGGTATGTCACAATGGAAACAATACAAAGTTGAAATCTATGTAAAAGGAGCAGAAGATCCATTTATGGTTGGAACACTTAATTGTCATGCAGCAGGAACAGTACAAGATCCGTTTGATATGTACGATATGTCTTGTTGCATAGGTTATTGATGATTACCATCAAAATGAAATTGATAAATACATATAAATAAATAATGAAAGATTTAAAAAGTTTTATAATAGAAATGGCTCATGCTCACAAAGAATTAAAAACTCGTTTTGTTATGACTCCTTGGGGTGAATATACTGGTGAGGAAGAAGAATATGAAGAGTATGTAGTTGATAAATGCAATCAAAAAGACTGGGCAGATTTCTTAAGAGGAAAAGATAAGCTTGGTGAAAATCTTAAGAACATGAAGCTTTATAAGATTGAAAAGACTACAGAGTTTCACTATGATTTTGGAGATTCTGAAAAGAAATGGAAGTCAAATAAATTCCAAACATTAGCAATTCGTTGGTTAGAAAATGACTATCCAGATAAAGATAGAGATTGGAATGAAGAAATGTATGCTGAAGATGGTGAAGATCTTAAGTTAGCAGAAGAATTGTTCAAAGACATTGAAGCATATCGTACTGATAAAATGGACAAAGATGATTTCTTAGCAAAGTGGGAAACTGAATTTGATGATAATGATGAGACATCATTAGAACTTAACTTCACTAAAAAAGAAACTGATGAAAAAATTAAAATTCATATGAATGCAATTTTAGGATAATATGAAAGATCTAAACAAGTATATATTGGAAAAGAAAAAGACATTTGAATTGAATATAGATGAACGTCGTGCTTTAGGAACACTTATTGGGACTGCTTTAGGAAATCTTGGAGAGGATGATGAAATAAAACAATTCAAAAAATTCATTGATTCTTTATCTGATGATGAAAAGAAACAATTCGATTCATTATATGATGTATTTGAAAATACAGAAAACTATAAAAAAATTAATCAAAAAGTAATTTTACCTGAAGATCTTGAATTGATTAAAAAGTTTTATGATTTCTGTTATAATAATGATATAATGCAAGATAATGATTTTGATGCAATTGATGCATTTGAAAAAATATGTTTATAACAATGAAAGATCTTAAAGAAAAATTAATAAATGAAAGTGGAAATTTAGAAGATAAAGCTTGGGATGCTGTATTTGATTATGCAGATAAAGAAGCAAAAGATGTTTCTGAATTTTTAAGATTTATTATGGATATAATAAATGAAGTAACCGGTGCAGATATTTGTAGAGGCGATAAAGATAAGGATACAGGATATTTGCAAGATATCATTGAACTTATTGGAGATTATTGTGAGAAGAAAAAACTTCTTGATTTTAGTGAATATAAAGATAATGCATAATTATGAAAGATATTAAAAATTTTATATTAGAATCAACTCAAGACGAAGACCTTCATGAAGAAATAGGATTAGCTCTTAAAGAATTTGGTAATATCAGAAATGGATTTAAAATGACTCCAATTGATGATATTAAAGATGCAATGTACAAAGCAGGTTTCGATTTTGATGAAGAACAATCATCAGATGAAAAACTTGTATTTGTTGGTGAATATATTGATACACAATATGAAGTAACTTTATTTGCTGCTGACCATGTATCAGGTAAATTTAAGATTAAAAATTTCAATGAAATAGAAGTATGAAAGATTTAAATAATTTTATAAATGAATCTATAAGTGACGTTAAGTATGCTATTCGATGGTATTATTATGCAGACGAAAAAATGTCAATATCATATCAGTCATCATTAAATAGAGCACAATCATTTGTTCAAAAAATGCAAAAACAAGGTATGAAAATATATGAAATATATGAAATACCTTCTGATAATGTAAAACAATTTAAATCTCTTATTAATAAGAAAGGTGATAATGAAAATCAGCTTAAAGAACTTTATAATGAATATTGGGGTAAATCAGATATAGAAAAATTTTTAGATACGAAATAATGAAAGATCTTACAACATTTATTATTGAGGCAGAAAAGAAAACTCAAGTTGAAACACCTGGAGAAACATGGGTTGCAATTGAAATTGTAACTCCAGATAAGAATAGTGAAGATCCAACAAAAACAAAAAGTTCAAAACGAGTAGTTTCTTATAATACATATATGGATATGAAGAAAAGCGGTCAAGCATCAAATGGTACAAAAGTTATATCGGTAAATGCAATTAGTCCATCATGTCCATCAAAAGAAAAAGCACAAGAATATACAAAGAAATAATAATATGAAAGATTTAGTTGAAATTGTAAATGAAAATAGAGTAGGCCCTATTAAAAAACTTGATATGTTAACAATTATGGTTGCATATCAAATGTGGAAGGAATATAAGCTTTATGATGAGTTCTTTGGAAAGTTAGATAAAGAAGAACTTGAAGATTATAATGATTTAAATAAAAGATTAGAACAACTTGATAATGATAATTCAAGAGTTCAATGGTCATTACTTAAAAAATATTTTAATATAATCTCAAAAACTTGTGATTATATATTAAATAGTCCTGATGATGAATTTTCAAAATCAGATAAAAAAATTTGGACAGGAATTAAAAGATACGTATCATGAAACATATAACAGATTGGATTAACGAAAATAAAGGCGAGATAAAACATTATGTTGATGGAATATTGGTATCTGATGATGAAAAGATATTGATATTACGTCGAGCTAACTATATGAAAAACTTTGGTGGACAATGGGGATTCGTAGGTGGCTCAGTTGACAAAAAAGATAAGAACAATAAAGAAGCAATAATTCGAGAAATTGAAGAAGAAACAAAAATCAAGTTAACTTTCAATGAACAACAAAAAATGAAAGCTATTGATAAACAAGAGCATGAAAATAATGGTTCAGTTGTTTCTGATACAGAATATTGGTTAATCAAATTAGAATCAAATCCTGATGTAAAGATTTCTCGAGAACATTCAAAATATGAATGGATAGATGCAGATACATTTAAGAACAAAACATTTAAGTTTATGCCTGATGTATTTCATTATATACAAAAGTATTTTAACGGAGACTTGTAATGCCATTAATTAAGAAACCAGAACAAACAACATTAGGTCATATATTTAATCTTAAAGATTTAGATAAGAAAATATATACTGATGATGAAATAAGAGCATTCCATTTAGATGCTGCAATTGATAATCATCCATTAGCAAGAAAACCAACATCAATGCGCTCTAAATTAGCTTATAAAGAAATATTAAGAAACTTAAGACCAGACAAAAAATATATTTTGCCTGGACAAATTGTTTTATTTAATTATTCACAACCAAAGTTCAAAGAGGAACTTGAATATTATGATAATTACCCATTTTGTATAAGTTTCGGTATTATGAGAACTGAAGATGGTAATATTCGTGAGTGTATGTTGAACTTACATTATTATCCACCATTTACAAGAGCTCGAATACTTGAACAGGTGTTTACCCATTTTCGCCCATATTTTGAAAAATATTTTAATGAAGCAAGCACAAAACCAAATATGATTATGTCTTATAAGATGTTGAAACATTTGTTAAAGACTAATCAAAAAATTGCATTCGGTACAAAAATGTATATTCCTGTATTAAGAGGGGCAACATTCAATATACCTGCAAGATTATTACCAACTGCATTTTATACAGAAGGTAAATTTAGTAAAGCAACATTACAACAAATTTTCCATTTTTGGAGACAGTTCTAAATTAATGTTTATTTTTAATAAAGTACATATATTATAAATATTTATGAAAAGATTAAGTAGAATAATTAAAGAAGGTGCACAACCTGGGAATCAAATAACTAAAACCGGTGTCACTAATCATTATACACCTATTCAAAATATATTAACAAATGTAAAGAATTTATTCTGTTTGTTACTTGGTGTTGTTGCTGAAGTTGGTGAAGATAATGTTTCAATCAAATTATCAAGTTCACAATTTATATCAAAACAAAAGACTGAAGAAATACTTTGGAGAGCAATGTATAATGATGTATTTACTTATGGTACAAGTTCATTATATGGTTATATAACAGCACAAGGTTTGCCAACTGTTACATTTATTAATCTTGGTGGATATTATGTTGTTTATTTCTCACCAAATGATATAAAGACAGCTGAAGATCCTAACAAGATGGCTCTTAATGCAATGCCTGAAGCAGCAAATGAATCAATGTTAGATGAATTTGAAATTGGTACATTTATTAAAGAAGATGATTCTGAAGAAGAAATGAAGTCAGAAACTGTTTCAAAGGTATTGGAACTTCTTGATGGACCAGATAAAGTTAAAGCTGCAAAGCAACTTGAATTACTTGTTTCTAAAGAAATTCAACTTCCACGTGAGTATTATTTCTCAGCTATTAAATTTAAGAGCGGTGAAGAAGCAATTGCTCTTCGTTGGAAATACACTAAGAAGATGCCATTTGGTAAAGCAGAAGGTGATGGTGAATATAAAGAAACAACTGTAGAAAATACACGTTCACTTATGCATATATTTGGCAAAGGTGAAAAGGCAATTTGGGTACAAGATTTTGATGAAGACTCTTTAGTAGAATTACCTGAAGAAGTAAAGAAACTAATACAATCAATTCTTGATTTACTTGAAGCTGGTGAAACTGATAATCCATCTGTTTTCTCATTAACTGGAGAACGTAAAGAACGTAAGGATGATGATGAAAATAAAGATGAAGACGATGACAATAATAAAGATGATGATAAAGGATCTAAATCAGATGATGACGATGATTCAGAAGATGATGATTCAAGAGGAGATGATACTTTGTAATTATGAAAGATCTTAAGTTATTCTTAGAAGGCAAAACAATTGAAGAAGTAACAGTAAAAGATGTCAAAACAAAAAAAAAAGTTGACGTTGTAGATTATTGTTATGATAAAGAATCATTAGATAAAGTAACTGACCAATATGAGCATGTTGGCAAATATTGGATTGATAAATATTTTTATCTTGCAAGATTAAAGAATAAATCCACATGGACAATAAATACTGATGAAGAATGGAATGTTCATACATGGCGTCCTAATGGGGATTTTCTTGAGCGTGATGAAAATGAAGAAGAATATACTTATAAAGAACTTCTTGAATTACTTGAAAAAGGAGAAACAATGTTGATTGTTATAAATAAATAAACAATATTATGAAAGACATAAAAAATTTTATATTAGAATCAACAAAAGAAATAACAGTTATGCCTAGTCAAGAAGGATATATTGATGAAATTGATTTATCAGTTGATGATAATGACATATCAAAAAATACAATTAAAAAATTAGAAAAATATTTTCCAACAGATATTCCTGTTCATTTATATAATGATTATGATTGGGATAAAATATTAGATCATTTATGGGATGAATGTACTGACGATAAAAAAGTTGATGAAATAGAAGACAATAATTCAACAATATTTGGTATATACAAATATAATGATAACTATATTGCAACATTAGAAGACGAATTCAATACACAAGCAATAATTATATCGGGAGAATTTAAATTATAAAAATATATAGAACGACATAATGAAATCATTACAAGAGTTTATTACAGAAGCCGAATCTTCAGAAGATGTTTATGTAGTATACATGGGTGATGGAACAATGGAGAATTTCTATTATTCCGAAGATGAAGCTCAAGCAAAGGTTGATGAATTGAATAAAGAAAATGCCGATGCTAAAGCTAGTTTCAAAAAGGAAGCTAAATCAAAAATTGAAAAATAATAAATATAGGTTGAACATAGGTTCAACCTTTTCTATTTATAAATAAATGTATTTGTGATAATAGTGAAACATATAATAATATTTGGAGGCGCTGGTTTTATTGGTACAAATTTAATAAAGTATTTATTATCAGATAAGAATAATAAAATTTTATGTATTGATAGTTTACAAACTGGTCGTGAAACTAATTTAAAAGATTTTACAAATAATAAAAACTTCTTATTTAATATAATTGATATAACAAATTATTTTGCATACGATCATACTAAAGATATAATTGTAAATTCGTTTGATAATCAAGTTGATGAAATTTATAATTTAGCGTGTCCAGCATCTCCACCTAAATATATGAAAAATCCATTACATACAATTAAGACATCATTAGCTGTTATGTGGATTTGTAAATTAGCAAAAGAATATAATGCAAAAATTTTACATGCATCAACATCAGAAGTATATGGAAATCCAGATATTTATCATCACCCACAAAACGAAGAATATCATGGTAATGTTAATATAATTGGACCACGTTCTTGTTATGATGAAGGCAAACGTATTGCTGAAACAATATTGTATGAATATCATAAATTAGGTGTTAAATGTAAAATCATTCGAATATTCAATACTTATGGACCACACATGGATCCTAATGATGGCCGTGTAATTTCTAATTTTGTTTGTCAAGCATTATTGAATAAAGATATAACAATATATGGAGATGGTACACAAACTAGATCATTTCAATATGTTGATGATTTAATACATGGAATGACAGAATTTATGAAAATTGATAATGAAATGGGTCCAGTGAATATTGGTAATCCTGGAGAATTTACAATGATAGAATTAGCAAATCTTGTATTAAAGTTAATTCCTGAAAGTAAATCAAAGATTGTTTTCAAAGAATTGCCTAAAGATGATCCTATTCAACGTAAAGCAGATATATCTAAAGCATTTGATATGTTTGGATATAAACCAAGAATTTCATTAGAAGAAGGTTTAAAAAAGACAATTAATTACTTTAATGTTGAATTAAATTCTATTAAATTTCTATATTAAATTTGTTAAAGAAATTAAATAATATGATAGGTACATATAAAGAATTTTATAAATTTGTTAGCATAATGGCTCCTTTTATTAAAGATTTATGGGCAGATTTTAATAATCGTCCAGATCCTAAGGAAGGAGATATGTTTAGAATTATGTGGCCATATAAATTGTCAGATATTGAAATGTCAGTAATGCATACTATTCCAATGATAGAATGTAAATTTATAAGAGTTGATTTTGATCCTGAATTTAAGAATGGAGTAGCATTTTATTATGTATTTGATAATAAAGGAGAAGAACTTAAAATTCATTCGATTAATGATGTGTATGATATTGACAAATTAAGAGATGAAGATCATTGGGATTTATTTGGTTTTTGGACACATTGTGAACCTTTAGATAAAAAAGAAGTATGAAAGTTTTTAGATTAAGACATAAACAATATAAGGGAGATGTAATATTTGGTTTACCACCTACATATTGTAAGAAAGTTGGAGAAAAGAAGATAAATGAATTATTAGGAAGTATTAAACCATGGAAACATGCAATTCCATATTACAAAAAATCAAAATTTGCTTTTGTTTCTGCTGGAGCATTAAATTCATTTTTGTTTTTATCTAACACATTAACATCAGAAGAATATAACAGTATTTGTGATAATTTTTATATTGAAGAATTAGAAATCAATATTTGGAGTGCAGGTTTATCAAAACTTTTATGTACATATTTTGATGATGAAGTTGAAGAAGGAACATTAGTAAATCATACAATTGATGAAGTCAGAAATTGGACAGTTAAATTTGTTTATCAAGATGCTGTTCCAAAAGAAGATATAAAGTTTGTCAAAGAAGCTTATTATAAAGGAGTTAAAACGTATTATTAAATTTTTAAACATTATGAATTTTAGTGGAAATAAATTTTTGTTTAAAGAGTTAGTTGACACATTTATGTATACTACAGCAACTCAAAATAGAGATGTATACACAGATGTAAGTATTAATGGTAGACATTATAGAAAGTACGGTACATTGCAGGCTGTTGCATTTGTAGGTAACTTATATAAAGTCGGTGTTCCTTCAGAGGGATACTTAAATTTGAATGGGCAAAAGACTTCTCTAAAGCCTGTAAAAAATCAAGAGAAGACAATTTTAGTAATTGGAATGTCAAAGCAACATCCTTATGATACAAAGATTAACAAGGAAGTTGGATATGAAATTGCTACTGAAAATATGTTGACGGATCCATGTATCACAATTGAAGTACAAGGAAAGTTTAACTATCGTCGTTTCAAGAATATAGTTGAAAATTACTTGAACACAATGAAGCTTGAGTTTATTAAAACAAAGGCTGAGATAATTGCTGAAGGCAAGGATCCAAAAAATTACAATCGTTAAAAACATGTTTATAAACAGTTTAATGAACAAGTTCGGATATTCTGAGATGTATGAATGGTCCGAACTTTTTAAGTTTGATATAGTTCCTTATGGTAGATTTGTTACTTTTGATGAAAAGGAACCCGGAAAAATCAAATTAGCAAATAAAGAAGATTATCCTATTGGTGTTACAACTATCAATACAGTTGTAACATCTGATGATCCTGAAGAATGGCAAGGAAAATATCTTTGTAATGAATATGGAGATTGTTTCTTACAGGAAAAGGATAAAGCAGTTGCAGTAAATGCATATGACGATATTAATGAAATGCCTTATATTGCAACATATAAAGATACTGAAGTTGTTCCAGTTATAAATGAACAATTTGATAAATCAAGAATTTACAAAAAGCGTTCAGATAGACCTGAATGGGTAAGAGTAAATTTATTAGGTAAATGTATTGTGGTTGATGATGGAACATGTCAGCCAGGTCAATTATGTACTGTAGGTGAAAATGGAATAGCAATTCCTGATAAAACACCAAACAATTGGCCTTATGTAAATAAGTTTAGAGTTATTGATAGATTAACTGAAAATACTATTATGATTTTCTATAAATAAATATCTTTTAATTGAATGAAAGATAAAGTAAGTATTATTACAACTTTTTATAATTGCGAAAACTATATTTTAAAATGCATTAATAGTGTATGGAACCAAGAAATTTCTGATAATTTTGATATTGAATATATTTTAATAGATGATAATTCAGAAGATAAAACCCATGAAATTATTGATATATTTTTCAAAGAGTATGGGCAATTGGGAAGTTGTACATATAAAATAATTAAGACTCCGCAAAATCTTGGGTGCGGCGGTGCTCGAAATTTTGGCATAGCAAATTCAACTGGAAATTATATAATGTTCTTAGATGCAGATGATTATTATATTCATAATGATTTTGTATTAAGAGCTTATAATATGATGGTTGAACATAATGCAGATATAATTGAATTTGGTATTAAATATATTAATCAAAATGGAGAACGCGAAAATCTTGTTGCTAATAAAACATTCGTTATAAACAATAATCATGTTGGTAATCTTTCAGTAATGTTTTATGATAACTTAATTAAATTTATGCCATGGACAAAAATATTAAAACGTTCAATAGTTGAAACAAGACCATACGATACATCAAGAACATTTGAGGATATTCGTACAACTCCATATTGGGTATATAATGCAAGTAAGATAATTATTGCAAATACAATTGAAATTAATTATAGAGCAGCACAAGGATCTATAATTAGAGAAAATCCTAATGATACAAGATTAGGTACAGTTGCGGCAATTGCAAGTTTGTTTGAAGATTTTAGTACAAATAAGGATATATTAAAAGCAATGTATGATAGATGTTTAGTTGATTTAAGAACTATGACAATGGTTGATTCTGATAGTGATTATTTCAAAGAAATGTCAAAATTAAATACAAAAATGCTTAGTTATATATATCCAGATGATTATGAAAAAAGAACATTTAATTTAGAATAATTGCATTGTTAAAACTATTTAAATTTATAAATATATGTTAAAATTTGAATGAAGTGTTATAACGCATTTGGCATAAAGCCAACCAATACTTATACATCAGCTGGAACTGATTATTATATTCCAAACTTAGATACACCTGAAAAGGTTGAACTTGCTTATAAAGCATTTGAAAAATCATACGGAAAAACACACGAATATATTAAAGGCATTGCACAAAGATTTAATATTGTTCTTGCTGATAAAAATTCAAATATTCCTGTAGAACAAATTCCAAATTTGGTACATTTATTTTTTGCAGTATATAATCCTGACCTTGAGGAAGTCAAGAATACATCAATATTAATGGCTATTGATTATTTTATTAGTGAATTTGTTATTTATGATGAAACAAATAATAAAGTAGGTGTTAAGATGCATCTTAACGATACATTATTTATTAATTCAGGTATTAAGGTTGCATTAGATACTGTTCTTAGTGATAAAACTGGTCCAAACCCAACACATTTAGTTGATTTATTTAGATTACTTGGAATTGGTGTTGCAGGATTATATGTAAATAAGTCAGGTAATGGTAATAAAGGATGGGATGTTCGCGCTTGTCTTGTTGATGAAGATTATGCAGGATTTGTTCACCTTTCAATGTCATATACAAAAGAAGTAATTGAAGATAAACAAAACATTGTTTATTGTGGTGATAAATTAACACAAATGATGTTGATTCCTGTTTTCCATGATGAATATGTCGAAACTGATGAAGATAATTATAATAAGATTATGGAAAACTCGCAAAGAGGAGATAAAGGTTTTGGAAGTTCAGATGTAAAGCATTAAATTATGATTGAAGAAGAAGTAACAGTATATTCAAGCTGTGGAGATCCTAATGATACAATATACGATCACAAAATCAAATTAAGATATTTCAAAGTTACTGATAATATTGAACTTCATATTGATGATAAATATATTATATCATTTGATGATATGTATATTGATGATGTTCTTGCTTTATTTCAAAGATTTAATAATATAGTATATCCAAGACATGAGTAAAATTGAATGTAGTATTGGAGATATTCCAAAAGAAATACTTTGGAGTGATTTATTTGAATTTAGACTTAAATCTGGTGATATTAGATTTACTGAATGTGTAAGTCATGTTGCATTTGGTAATGAAAGGAATATGATATATATTTCAGTCATTGATTGGAGTGATGATTATAATGTTATTGAATTTGTAAAACAAGAAAGTTTTAATGATGGCATTGAAGTTGTTTTAGCAGATAGAGATGGTTCTGTTGTTGGAATGTTTGAATTTGATGAGTGTATTATTAAAGATATTGCTCCAATAATTTTAGATTATTGTGGTAATTATAAGACTCCACAAAATCGTTATGTTGTTGCAATTGAATATAATAAAGTTTATAAAATAAAACCAGATGAAGAATAAAGAATATTATTTTGATATATGGACTCATTGGGTATGGAGCTATAATTATGTATATGAAGCACCTCTTGAACATTATCCATTAAAAGATGATACTGAAGATAGTCTTGATATGCTTGAGTCATATTGTAGATTAATTATAACTGAAGGTAAGCGTCGTAAAAAGAATAAGCTTGAAAATACTTACGAAAATTTTTCACCATCAATTCAAGATGCAATACAACAAGTTATAAATCTTATGTGTGATGGACGTGAACTTCATGATGTTGTTGAAGTAAATGATTCAAATTTACCATTAAAGAAATTTGACCATCATCTCGATAAAAATGGTAAACTTCAATTTGAAAATGATCCATTTGATACTTGTAAACGTATTTTTGATGATATACCTGAAGTTAGAGAAATTGTAAAATCAGCTAAAGAAACTGCTAATTTTGAACAATTTTATGACGGTAAATGGTATTATTTTGAAGGATATGAATCAGGTTCAATGGCTATTAAATTCTCAAAAATTAACAAAAATGCAAAAGGTGAATATACATTTGACGGTGATGTTATATTCTATGAAACAGTAAATGGTCGTTGTGATGGAGATGGTATTATATTGAATGATGATGTAACTGATATATCTTTTGCTGAAATTCCATATTGTTATATTGAAGATTGGGATGATGAAGAAGATACAATTGAAAACCAATTAATTGATTTTATTAAAATTCAACACAGATGGACTGATGGAAAAATTGATTATAGAAAGGTAATGACTGATGAAGAAATGCATGAAGATGTTATGGAAAACATGGAAGCACTATTAGAGCAGACATTTAATATATAAATTAATTAGATAAAAGAATGATTACCCCAGGATTACTATCAGAATTATATGATAAAGCAAAAGTGAATTATGAACTTGCTGAAAATGATTATTTAAGTACGGACGATGTTGATTACTTAAAGGAGATGTGTGTTCATTCAGGAGAAATGCTTGCATACGGAAAATTATTAGAAATGCTAATACAAGAATGAAATATTTAATATCATATTGGAACGGTAAAGATATTGAAAATAGAATAGTACATAATGATAATGTACAAGATATCCAAGGAGCAATTCAAGACCATGAGAATCAATATGGATTAGAGTATTATCCAATAATAAATGTATGGGAACTTGGAGATAATTTCAACACAGAAATTTATGATGAAGGCGATTTATAAATTTTGCTATTATTAATAAAATATAATTATGTAATATGATAACAAAAGAATTATTAACTAATATTTATAATAAAGCAAAGGATAATTATGAATCTACAAAAAAGGAATATTCTGATACTAATGATATTAATTATCTTAAATCAATGTGTTCACATTCAGGTGAAATGATAATATGTAAAAGATTATTAAAAGTTTTAGAAAACGAAAAGTCTAATGAATAAAAAGAAGATTTATATATCTTTGCCGATAGCATTTCAAGAAGATACTGTATATGAACGTAATAATGCAGCAAAGGAATATCTAAGTAAAAAGTACAAAAAATATGAATGGATATCTCCAATAGATGCAAATCATATTGATGATGAAGCATTAGGTAATCATCTTGCAATTGAACGTACTGCATTTTATATGGGTAGAGATATTGAACAAGTTATATTATGTGATGCAATTCTGATGTGTCCAGGTTGGGAAAATTCAAAAGGCTGTAAGGTTGAAAAATTTACAGCCGAAACATACGGTAAAGAAGTACTGTATATGAAGGAGGCATGATTGCCTCCTTTTTTAATTGTTATTTTTAAATAAAGCAAATATATCTTTACCGTTTTATGAAATATATACAATGTTTTTTCTTCACCTAACCAAATTATAATGTAATACTTTAGGAATCATTTTAATGATTATTTTTAATAAAAATAACATCTATAAATATATACAATAAAGCAAATTATGAAATATATACTTAACTTTAGAGGTAAAACAAAATCTCAAGTATCAAAATTATTATCTCTTGCAGGATTTCCTGTTATTATGGGAGGCGGACAATCAGGTCAAGCAATAAAAGTATTTATTGAAACAACAAAAGATTCTCTTGAATCATTTATTAAATCTGCTGAAGATATTCAAGAAGCTTTCGATATAACTTACATTCGTGATCCAAAAGCACCACCTGTACTTACTGAAACTTATTCTTTCATGGAAAATGCAACAGCAATATATTGCATATACAATGTAACTACTACTTCAGAAGATGTTAAATTACTTCATACTGCATATTCAGAAGATTGGTTTGAGTCAATGGAAATTGACGGTGTTGTTCAAGATAGCATTGCTACTACATATAGATTTGATACAATAGGTAATCATGCAGTAAAATATAATTTAGCTAGCTCACATAAGGGTGTATTTAATCCAAGTAATTGTATATTTACAAAATGTGAAGATTTGAAAATTATTGTATTTGGTGGTGGTCTTGAAATAGGTGGTGAATTATTATTTAATCTTAATTTAGATTATGTAGTTTTCTATCAAATAAAAGTACCTGATATATGGGATTTAGGAGAAAAATTCTATCTTTATGTTCCTGATGAATCTCTTTATGATTATGCAGAATCAACTACTTGGAAAGATAATATTAGTAGATTAAGTGGTATTAATGGTACTGTTATAGAAATTGATGAAGAAGGTGAAGAAGGTGGTGGCAGCTCAGCAGACGGCGGCAGCTCAGCAGGCGGCGAATAAGCTGAATAAACGAAGGTAGTGAACCAATTGGAGATCCTGAAGAATAAAATAATTAAGGAGGAACGTATGTTCCTCTTTATTAATTTTAAATAATTTCATATAATATTTAAATTTTTATTTTCTTTACTATATTATATTTGTAATTAAAATAAATGAACAATGAAGATTAAATTTACATTCTGGGAGATTTCATTCAAAGGTCAAGTTCTTAATCGCACTTTTACTTTCAAAGGTGCTAAGAAGTGGATGAAGAAGTGGATGGAGGAAAACCTGAATAAACATTACACAGTGTTTGACCCAGAAGCAGATAATTTTGTTAATTCTGATGAGGTTATTTACAATGGTTTTGACAAAGTTCAAATCAGAGAATGTATTGTCAATAATGAACGGAAAGATCCTGAAATGATTGTTAGTTATACATATTTCCATACTGAGGATTAATAATAAAGAATATGAATCTCGACGAAGAAATGAAATTGTGGGAAGAACGAGCAAATGATGAGTTCGGTCAGATCCTAAAAAAGATTGCAAAGGCAACTAAAGATTATTTGTATTCATGGGAAGAAATGGGTATTGAATATAATGTTCTTTCTGAATACATTACTGGTTATGCTCTTGATGGTAATCGTAAGTATACAGCTAAAGCAATTTACAATGTTCTTTATAATTACGATATTCTTGGTAATCATAAGAATATAAAGAAGCTTGTTGACCAATTAACAAAATTAGCAAATAATTAATATAATTTCATTATATAATAATTATAATTATGAGCTTGCTTTGGAAAAAATATAGAATAACATTTGAATTGCCTACTAAAGACAATCAATGGTTCAGATATGCAACTGCTGAATTTGAGCAAAAACGAAATTGGTATTGGTTAATATCTGAAAATATGTCTTTACATAGATGTGTGTTAAATCATATTAAGACATATTTTAAACTTAAAGTAGATCTTAATTATATGTATGAAGGAGAAAATCCTCATAGGTTAATTGATGACTCAAAGTTGGAAATTGTCAATAAGAAACTTAATACATTATGGGATATGGATTGGCAACCAACACTCCCAGGAAAAATTAGAAATATTGAGATAACATATTTGATTAGATAATTATGATAAAAATAAATAAGACATTTTCGGGTTCAGTAATTTGTTATGATGAGCAGATGCTTTCATATTCAATTGGATATACTTGTGTTGTTGAAAGAAGTATATTTATTCGTAATATGAAAATGAAATCTTTACATTTTAAATCTATTATTGAAGGAACAATTAGAGAAGTTGTTGCTGAACATAAAATGAAGTATTTTGTAAAAGATGTTGAAGATGAGTTCAACAAAGAACGAGATAGATGGATTGATTTAGCAAAAACAAATAAAGCTGAAAGAGAAATAAGAGACAATATTATTGGTGTTTTAATTAATAGAGCAAAAGATTTTGGGTTTAATCTTATTATGTTTAATTGGATGCCATCACAGACATGTCATACTCTTGAAGCAGCATTAAGTTAATTATGAAACTAACAGGTAAGGCTCGGGAACAAGCAAGGATAATTATAAAGCATATTGAATCACTTGGCGGCAAACTTCAAAAAGAATGCCCAGGTGGTTCAATATATTGTTCTCTTAATGCTATTCGTCAAGTACGAATATCTGACCATATTGCATTAAAAGGAGATATTGACCGCATTGATATAATTATACAACAAGATAGAAATACTTTTAAATATGTTTGTATATATTATAGAAATATGGTCATATATGATAATATTGGTAAAGTAAAACAATGGATTGAGAATCTTGAATTTGTTATTAATGTTGTATTGATGAACATGGCAACTTCAAGTATTGTCAATAAACGCAATTATGAGCAGCAAATTGATACTCTTAAGAAAGAAATAACTCTTAAGGAAAACAAAGCAATTGAATATAAAAAGGAAATTGAAGATCTTAAGAAAATAAAAAAGAATTATGATAATGTTGTTCATGAAGCAAATGTATCAAAACAAGTAAATAATAAACTTCGTGAGAAAGTAGATAATTTGACAAAGTATCATAATATGTGGCAAACTGCTTGTGCTGAAAATAGAAAATTACAAAAACAATTAAAACAGTATTATATTTATAGGAGTCATTTTAATGATGGAGAGGCTTAATTTGATTTAAATTAATATTTGATAAAATATGTAATTTTTTAGAGTATATATTTAACAATTATTTATAAAAAACTATTTATTATTGTTTGGTAATGAAATTTACCGACTTAAATATATTTATTAATTTTTTAAACATTTAAAAGATGAAGAAATTTATTTTAACATTGGTCATCGCATTTATGATGATCTTTAGCGCGAATGCTCAGATCGCAACTGAGAATGCAAAGTTGTTTGACAACACTTATGTAGGTGTAGAAGTTGGAGCAACTACTCCTCTTAATTTCAATTCAGTTTTTCCAGTTAATACAGTTGCTGGTATTAAGTTTGGTAAGGAGTTGACACCTGTATTTGGACTTGAGGCAGAAGGCTTTGCTGTATTTGGTGATAACGTATATCGTTATGGATTTAATGGTTCAATTCCTACAAATGGAGCATTTAATGTTCATAAGAATGGATCTGTGAATACTTTTGTTAAGGCTACAAACGTAGGAATTAATGGTGTAATTAATTGGACAAACCTTTTATTTGGCTATCAAGGAACACCACGTTTCTTTGAAGTAAAGACTAATACTGGTTTGGGATGGTTACATTATTTTGGTGATTATACTCCAGCTTTTCCAGTAGGCGGTTATGTAGTTGCTGGTAAGCAAAATGTATTGACAGCTAAGACTGCTGTTGATTTGGCTTTCAACCTTGGTAATAAGAAAGCACATACAATTACTGTATCTCCAGGTATTTATTGGGGTCTTAATGAAGTTGGTAATATCAAGTTCAACAAGAATTATGCACAATTTGGTATAATGGTTGGATATACATATCACTTCAAGACAAGCAATGGAACACATGCATTTAAGACTTATGATGTAGGTGCAATGATTGGAGAAATTGACCGTTTGAACTCTGAACTTGCTAAGAAGCCAGCTGAGGTTGAAGTTATCAAGTATGTTGACCGTCCAGTAACAAATGCTGTTGCTAATGTAACTGATGCATATGTATTCTTTGCATTTGATAATGCAGAACTTGATGATCGTGCAAAGGCAGAACTTGACAAGCTTGGTCAAAATGGTGTTTATGATATTGTAGCATTTGCTTCTAATGAAGGTACTGCTGATTATAACAAAGCTCTTTCACAACGTCGTGCTGATGCTGTAAAGGCATATCTTGAAGGACGTGGATGTAAGATTAATTCTGCAGTAGGTAAGGGTGTTGCATTTGGTATTACAACTGGTCGTATTGCTGTAGTAACATCTAAGTAAGCAAGAATAACTTATTGAAGCCGGCATACTGAGAAATCAGTCACTGCGACAGTCGGGCATATATTTTTACTTCGGTAGAGATATATGTCCGATTTTTTATGTCTTATAAATATATCAAGTTTAATTATGACAGACGAAGAAATTAAAAGACACGAAGAATGGTATCGTTATTATTTTGGTTATTCACATTTAACACCTGAAAGAAGATGTAAACGTGGAGCATTAACAATAGAATCAAAATATTAATATGACATTAGATGAAGCTATTGAACATTGTCAAGAAAAAATTGATAATACACAATGTGGATTAGAACACCGTCAATTAAGGGATTGGCTTTTGGAACTTAAATCTTATAAAAGATTAACTTAAATTAGGAGCAAATTGTTTGCTCCTTTTATTTTTATATATAATATATGTTTGTATTTGAATGGCTGATAAAACATTAATGTCAAGTATAGCAGAAAATGTTAGCAAAATTGAAAAATCACACAGTAAATTTGGAACTAAACTCCCAGGTAATGCTAATAAAGAAAAAGAAATGACTCTTAAAGAATTATCATATGAACAAATGATAATGGGTACTCTTGCATCTTTAACTTGGGGTGTTAAGAATATTGACAAAGATACACAAATCAAGACTTTATTAGGTAAACAAAATATATTTGGATTAATAAAAGATATTAATTCAAAACTTGAAAGTGAAAAAACAATATTTACTGAATTAAAGAAATATTCAAAAGCAAACGCAACAATATTACAATATTTTTATGATAATTTACCAAAGACAATTACAGATAGTGCTGCTGCTATTATTGATGCAATTGGTAAATCTAAAAAGAATAAAGAATCATTAAAAGACAGTACAACAAAGATTTTAATTGATTTGAAAGCAGCAGATACAATTGAACAAATTCTTAAAGACTTTGATGCATTAGAAGGTGTCGTTATTTTTGATAACGACAATGTTAATCGTGTACAAGATTTGCTTGATAGATTAGATAAATTAAGTAAAGAAAATATTTATCTTGTTATTGATACAAACTTATATGATACTGTAAAGGAACTTAAAGAATTAAAAATTGATATATATGATCCTAAGTGTTTAGATTCTATTAAGGCTGAAATTGATAGTTTAAATAATCAAAAGATAGAAATATTTGATACTGATAATATTGATAAAGCCCGTAATTTATTTGAACAACTTAAAAAAATTAAATTTGAAGAAGGTGCTGAAAATGCATTAACTGGTCTTAGAAGTTTTTTATCTGCAATTGAAGAAAGTAAAGGATTAGAAAATGTTTCTAAAGATTCAGATACATTAAAGAAACTTACTGAATTTTTTGAAGGTGGTGGTAAAGAAAAAGGATCTATTACTGAATTAATTAATGCTATTGATAATATACAAGTTAAATTAGATAACGAAAAATTTGATGCATTAAGTAAAGCATTTTCAATAGTTGAAATTGCATCTAAATTAATGGAAGGTCATGATGTTAAAATTAATAAAAGATTTTTCAAAGATTTAAATAGTGTATTAACTGAAGAAAGTTATATTAAAGGATTAATTAATCACTTAAATGATTTAGCTATTGATGTTAAAAAGAATGTTAGAGATAACATACAAACTGTTGATGATTTTATAACAACAGTTTCAAATTTAGGTAATCTTGGTTTTATTAAATTAATTAAAGCTAAAATTGCAATTAAAGCTATTAATGCATTTTTAGTTAAAGATATTAAGTCATTAATTGATAATGTTTCAGAATATAAAACAGTTAAAGAAGATACTGACAAAACATTTGAAGCATTAGATCATTTATTTGACTCAATTGTTAAATTAGGAGATATTACAATTTCAGATAAAAGAAAAATGGCAAAGAATATTATATTCATTGATAAATTTTTATCTGAAGATATAAAGAACATAATAGAAAAATCAATTCCTAGTTTAGATAAGAATCAAAAGGAAGGTTTTGAAGTACTTGAAAAAACAAAGGGTATAATAGATTCATTAATTGATATTGCTGACATTGACCAAACAAAAATGGAATGGGCAGCAGATAAAATGGAAAGTGTTAAAGATTTTATTACTAATGATGTTAATGAATTACTTGAGTTTATTGTTGAAAATTTAGGTCCTAAAAAAGAACTTAAAAAAATTATTGAAGTAACTGATTTAACAAGAGAAATCTTTGAAAACATTGAAGATATGAATGATTCAATACCAAGTGTTATGTCTTTATTAAAATCAAATACTAAGGTTGTATTATTAGCAACTGAATTTGCATTTATTGAAGAATCATTCAAGACATTATCAAAGATTTCAAAAATATTAACAAACAAAGATAAACAATTTTTATCGAAAAGATTTGATGGCACATTAGATTCAATTATTGAAATTAATGGAGTATTAGCTTCTATTAATACAAAGCAAGGTATTAAAGATATACTTGCCTTAGATAGTGAACTTGCTTACATGTATTGGTGCATGGACTTTATGAAAGAAATTGCTGAGTCATATACAAAAGTTTTAAAGTTCAATGAATTTAAGAAGACAATACAAAACATTAAATCAGTTATTGATAGCATAGAAATATCGAAAGAAGATTATAAGAAACTTGGAGCTTTAACAGCATTATTGAATACTATGTATACATTAGGTCAATATGCAAGTGATAAGACAACATTCGATATGGAAAAATTTGATGAAGCAACTGAAGCTATTCTTACAGGTGCTATACCATTTATTTCTGAATTTGTTAAAGACAGTGAATTAGATAAGAACTTACAAAACTTAATGTCAGTTAATGACAAGATGTTAGATAAGTTCGACCAAATCATAAAGCTTATTGAAAAGTTTGATAAATTAAGTAAGATAGCTGTTTTATCAAAGATAAGCAATATTGGGTTAAAAGGAATAGTACAAGAAGCAGAATATATTAAAGTAATTATTGGTAAGTTTGGTGATATTGATAACAAAGAAATCAAAAAAGCAGAAAAATCATTAAACTTATTCAAAAAACTTGTTATTATGAGTGCTGCCATTTTATTAGCAGGTGCTTTAATAATGAAGTTTATAAAGATACAAGATTTACTTGCATTTACTGGAACTTTAGCTATATTCTTATTTGCAGTAACTGGAGTATTTAGATTAGTTGCAAAATCACTTAAACCTGCAATGGAAGGCGCAAGAGGAGCAGTATTATTAATAGCTGCTTCTGCACTTGTTATGCTTGCTGGTAGTCTTATAATGAATTATGTTGATTTTGGTAATTTGTTGTTATTTACAACATCATTATCAATATTCTTATTTGCAATTACAGGTATATTCAGATTATTCAGCAAAGGATTTGAACAAGCATTAGATGGTGCAAAAGATGCAATGTTGATTGTTGCAGCATCAGCATTAATAATGTTAGTTGGCTCAAGATTAGTTAAGCCTGAAGATTTCTTAGCATCATTATTATTTGCGGTTGAACTTGGTGTATTCTTAGCAGCAATTGGTTTAGCATTCAAACTTTGGGAAGCATTCGATTCTAAAGCAATAATGGCATCTGCTGAAGATGTATGCTTGATTATTGGAGTATCTGCTCTTGCTTTAATACTTGGTGGATTAGTAACAAAATATGTAGGTATTGCGGACTTATTGTTATTTACAATTGAACTTACATTATTGATAGCAGGCACTATTGGAATATTCATGGCTGCATCAAAGTTTACACCAGGTGCTTTAGAAAGTGCAAGAGATATTGCAATATTAATTGGTGTTTCAGGATTAGTATTGATATTAGCAGGGCTTCTTGCTAATCATATTAAGTTTGACTGGCTTGCATTATTTGTATTAGAATTAGCAGTATTAATTGGTGGTGTTCTTGCATTATATGCAGTTGTTAGTATGATCCCAGTACAAAAGTATTTACAAATGGGTTGGGAATTATCATTACTTGTTGCAGCATCAGGATTAATATTGATATTAGCAGGTCTTGTTGTTAAATATATAGACCTTGGTAGTTTATTCTTATTTACACTTATATTAGGTGCATTTATTGGAGGCATATTACTTATATATTCAATTGCAAGTAAAGGATTTAAGAATGCATTCAAAGGTGCAAAAGAAATGGTTATCTTAATTGCAGCTTCAGCATTAATATTAATACTTGGTGCATTAGCAGTTCAAAAGTGGATTGATATTCCATCATTAATCGTATTTACTTTATTATTAGCAGGATTTATATTTGCAATAACATATACTTATGGTGTATTTGGTAAACAGATTAAGAAGTCAATTGTACCAGCTATAGCATTAGCATTATTGACTGCTATTTCAGGTTTAGTATTAATCATGGGCGGTAAGTATATATTAGATAATCCAGGATTATTAGGAGCTGTTATTGAATTTGCTGGTATACTTATTGTTTATACTGCTCTTATGGGTGGTGTATGTTTCTTACTTGGAAAATTCATGGCAAAGATTGTCATGGGTATTGTAGCTATGGGATTATTACTTATTGTTACATCATTTGCAACATCAGTAATTGACAAGATAACTACTGTTGCATCACAAGAAGGATTCTTAAAGAATATATTAAAAGGTATTATTGCGATTGCTGGAGTAATAACTGCTATAGGTGGTATTGCATTTGCAGCTGGTGCATTAGTTATGGGTCCACAAGCATTATTATTCTTTGCAGGTGTTGGAGTCATGGCTACAATTGCAGGTCTTGCTTTATTGGCATCACAAGCAGTAAAGAATATTGCAGATGCAATGATTCATATGAAAGAGGTTGAGAAATTCGACCCAAGTATAATGATAGATAATATCAAAGGATTTATTACTATAGCTAAAGAAATGGAACCTATTGCAGAATCATTCTCAATGATTATGAAAGCATCAATTGCAATTCAAATGATGAGTTCTGCATTAAGTTCAGTAGCAAAGACTTTGAAAGACTGGGCGGATTTGAAGATCCCAGTATATAAAGGAACAGAAATTGTTGGATATGAAACAATAACAGGTGATATGTTCCCTAAAGCAGCAGAAAATATTAAAGCTGTTGTAACAACATTAGGTCAAGCAATTATAGATGTATATAATGAAAAGCCTGAAATGTTTGATGGTCCTTTATTTGGTTTACTTGATACTCCATTTATCAAAGTAACAAAAGGATTAAAGACAATGGGTCCTATGCTTACATCTGTTGCTACTGCTATTAAGGATTGGGCTGAATTAAAAATACCAGTATATAAAGGAACAGAAGTTGTTGGTTATGAAACAATAACTGGTGATATGTTCCCTAAAGCTGCTGATAATATAAAGCAAGTTGTTACAACATTAGGACAAGCAATTATTGATATATATAATGAAAAGCCTGAAATGTTTGATGGTCCTTTATTTGGTTTACTTGATACTCCATTTGTAAAGGTTACTAAAGCATTAAAGACAATGGGTCCTATGTTAGCATCAATTGCAAAAGGTGTTAAAGAATGGGCAGACTTCAAGATTCCTGTTTATGAAGGAACAGAAATTGTTGGTTATGATACAATAACAGCAGGTACTATGACAACTGCAGCTAAGAATATCAAATCTGTTATAAAGACTTTAGGTGAAGCAATTATTGAAACATATGATGAATGTGAAAAGAATGAAAAGACACAAGGTATGTTTGACCCTCAAGGTTTCTTAGGATTTGGTAAATCTAAATTTGCAAGAGTAACTCAAGCATTTAAGACAATGGGTCCTATGCTTAGTTCAATTGCTGATGGAATTATAAAATGGGCAGAACTTAAAATACCAGTTTATAAAGGAACTGAAATTGTAGAATATAAAACAATTAAAGATGCAGAATTTGACCATGCTGCACAAAATATTAAAAAGGTACTTAAATGTATTGGTGAAGCATTAGTTGAAGTTGTAGAAAAGAATCCAAAATTATTTGGAGATGATATATTTACAGATGGCCCAGCTATTGTTGCTGCAAAGGCAATGAAGTTAATGGGTGAAACATTGAATTTAACTGCAACTGCGGTTTCTTCATATGCATCAGGTGTATTTCCATTATTTGACAAAGATGGCAAATATGTTAAAGATATAGTTGTTAAAGATGCAGATTATGATAAAGCAGCAACAGCAATTAATAAAGTATTAGTATGTATTGGTAATGCTCTTAAAGATGTTGTTGAAAATAATGATATATTTAATGATGGATTATTTAGTGATGCTCCAGCAATTAAAGCAGCAGAAGCTATTAAGGGAATGTCTGAAGCATTAAATAATTCTGTTACTGCAATATCTAAACTTGCTGAACTTGATTTGAATGAACTTCATACAGCATTAGATCCTAATGGTCCAGAAGATAATATATATCATAGATTAAATGACTTATTAACATTTACAGTTGAGATATATAGATTATTTGTATCTGAAGATAGTTCAATGGCTACAACTGGTAAAGTAAGCCATTGGTGGAGATCTGATACTGTTGAAAAGATGAGTTTTGCAGAATATCTTGATGAACATAATGGAGATGTTGAAGATGCAAACGATGCATTAGGAACATTTACTGGTATGTTATCGAAGATGCTTGATAAATATGTAGATATTGGCAAGATTATAAATGATAATAAAGATGCATTAAAAGTATTTGAAGGTGGTTATAATTCAGATATTTATAGATATTTAAATGATTCAATGTCATCAATAACATCAATGATTAGATTATTGATTGCTGAAGATAAGTTAGATTTATTTGAAGAAATTGAAGATAATGAAGACGATATCATTGATGGTATTAAGTCAACCACAAATATTTGTAAGACAATGCTTGATGGTGTATTGGATATAAAGAAATTATTTGATGAAATTTCTGGATTCAATATGTTATTAATGGTGCCAATGATTACATCATTTGATGCATGTGTACAAGCATTATCAAAGATTGGAAAACAGGGTGAGGAAGCAGTAGGTTCAATTAAGTTATCATTACCTACTATTGATGCTTCAATGTTAAGTGCTCAAATTGCAATGTATTCAGCAGCTTTAGATATGATTATTAAAGTTAATGAACATGCAAAAGAAGCAGGAGAAGAAGGTTATAATGTATTAAGAGATGGTATATTAAAGATATATGCTGCTACTCAACAAATTGAAGATAACGAAATATTCAAACAACATGTTAAGCAGTTAGAAGATTATGTTGAAGCAATTAATTCTATTAAGTTAAATCATTTAGGTGGTCTTAAAGGATTAGTAGATTCAATGAATGAATTAAGTCAACGTCTTGGTAATCTTGATAATTTGACAGATGCAATTGGAAATAAATTATCTCAAGTATTATATGAACTTGTTCTTCAATTAAGAAAGGCAGAAGCAACAATCCATAATGCTCATGAATTACAAGAAAAACGTAAGAGATTAATGGATGAATCAATTGAAAAGATTCATAACATAATGGATCATCATATGATTGTTGAAATTAGTCAACAGAAGGAAGAAGATACATCAAGTAATCCTACAGGTACAATTGGTGGCAACCCAGTAGATGATGGAGCACCACAAGGTACAGATACAACACCTCCTACATCAACTACACCTAAGGCTAACCCAGAAGAAACAACTGCTGCTCAAGGTACAGGTAATAGTAGAGTTGTAAATCAACCTGATGCTGCACAATTGAAAGATGTATTGACATTCGGTAAGTTCAAAGATTACATGGAGAAACAATATCTTAATAAGATAAGAAATAGCGGATAAAATTAATATATAGAGGCAATGAAATATTTTAATTTGTATTATTTAGATAGTAAATTGAATAACAGACCATTAACTGAAGAAGAACTTGAAGTATTCAAAAAATCAAAAATTGTTACAAAAAGAAATTCAGTTACTGGTAAAATGGAAAATATTCCAGTAAATAAAATAAGAGTTATAAAAACAATACTTATATAATTATGTTTGGTTTAAAAGGTAGACAAGATGGTTTTAGATTATTACTTCCAAAGGAATTTTTAGTACCTGAGGTTGAAGAAAAATATGCAGGAATCTTAAAAGAGAAACTTGGATATTTTGATTCTCCTATTGACTTCCTTAATGAAACAATTCAGAAAGTAAATGTATTGGGATTCCAAGATGGTACTATGACTCAAGACCAACCGGTTAAAGGAGCAGAACCAACTATGAAGCAAAATCGTATTAAACAAAATCAATTCCAATATGCTGGTTCTCAATTTAATTATCGTTCAGGTGTGCCACCAATTCAATTAACAGATAAAACATTCAATATAACATTCCGTCATACATTAGGTTATTTGAATTACTTTATGTTATTTGAAAATTTCTGGTATCAATTTTCAAGAGATATGAATTATGAAGATCTTCCACAAAGATTTACAATTGATTTATTTAATGAACTTGGTTCTATATATTCAAGAGTATCATTATTCTATCCAATGATTAATTCTATGGATATGCTTGAATTTGATTATACACAGCCTGTTGCTCAATCACAGACATTTACAATTGAATTTAAATATTCTAATTTTGATTTTGAATTTATTTCAATAGATGAATTGACGAATGAATTTGATAGAAAATTTAGTGACTAAATAATATAATAAAAACTTCGAGATTATATCTAGAATTTCCTCTAGCATCCTTATATATTAAGATAATATAATTTAGTATACATCTTAGATATAGTGATGCTAGAGGTTCTTTTTTCTTGTTATAATATTTTTAGTAATTATCTTAAATAATTAAAATTTAATTACTATTTTTATTTGATAGTAAAAATAAAATTTAATATATAGATGGCAAAGAAAATTAAATGGTGTGCAATACAACCACTTACAGGTGGTATGTATCTTGGTGCAGAGAAAGCAGTAGGTTGTCCTGCTGAGTTTATTTTATCTTACCCAGGAATCGGTAGTCCTCATTATGATAAAGAAGGTAAGCTTGTAGGTGGTGGTAATGAATATCATCTTATGACATATCTTGATAAAGTTGGACGTCGACCTGAGTATAGAGTAATGAATCGTGGTATATTCCAAAATGATGATAATATGGAAGTTGAACTTCTTAATCATGATTTATGGACAAAGAATCCCGATGCACCACTTGATTATTCAAATATGGATCTTGTTGTAGCTGTTCCTGTTTGTGCTGGTCTTTCAACTGCAACAAATGGTTCACAAGAAGCAAAGGAAACTCGTAATTGCAATATGATTTGGATATCTAAATATGCATTAAGAGTTATTCAACCTAAAATTTATATTTTTGAAAATGCTCCTACATTTATGGGAACAAGAGGAGATTATATCCGTGTTCAACTTGAAGCATTAGCAAAAGAAACTGGTTATTCAATTGGTTATTATAAGACCGATACAAAGCTTCATGATAACTGTCAAACTCGTAAGCGTACATTTATTGCATTCTTTAAGAAGGATTATACTCCTCCAATGGGATTTGAAAATATCCAAACAAATATTGCAGAATACTTCAGTCGTATTCCAGAGGATAAGAGAAACCCAGGAACTGAACTTGATATGGAATATGTTAATCCTGTAAATTATTTCATTATATCTTATCTTAAAGAAAAGTTTGGTGACAATTGGAGAAAGGAAGTTGATTATAATGTATTCAAGTACATTATTGAAAACAAACTTTGGGATGAAGTTCTTGATTATACAAACAACAGAGCAACATATCATATTGAAAAACGTCGTGAGTATATGAACCACTTCGTTGACCATTTCAATTTCAAGACATCACAAGGAAAGGGTGTATTCCACTCATTACCAAATCTTTTGAAGAATGATGGTATTTGCCCTGCAGTTATGTTCAAGATGGTTCAAAGTTGTTTACACCCAGATAGTGATAGACTTTTGAATATGCGTGAACTTATGCATTTGATGGGATTACCACATGAATTTGAAATGCAAGGTGAACCACTTAAATGTTATGCACAAATTGGTCAGAACGTTCCTGTTCGTACTGCATATTGGATTGTATCTGAAGCACTTCGAGCATACGATAGAGAAAATGATTTAGAAGAAAAGAAAGCAGTAAGATTTTTTGATAATACAAAAGGTCAAGAAGTTAAATATGGAGAGTAACTTAAGTTACTCTCTTTTTTGTTTTTAACAAATATTTAAACTTATCTATATTTTAATTATAAATATTGTGTATTAATATGAAGATAGCTCTTTGTATTTTTGGACTATATGTGATAGGTTCTTTTTTATTTATGTTATGGGAAATGCATAAAGCTCCTATCCAAGAAGATTAAAATAATTTAGTTTAAATAATGTTAAGTCAAAAAATTGGTTATTCTTACAATGATGTAACAATAGTGCCAGAAGTTATTTCAGATATTAAATCACGATCTGAATGTAATCCTTATGTGGATTATAAACTTCCTATTTTTGCATCACCTATGGCTTCAGTAGTGTCTGAAGAAAATTACAAAATATTTGAAGCAAATAAAATCATACCTATATTACCTCGTATTCAAGAATATGATATTAATTATCGTATTAAGAAAATGCATCAAGGTTGGTGGATTGCTGTATCATTAAAAGAATTGGAAAATAATATCATAAATGATTTACAAACAACATCAGAATTAACTAATAAAGATTATCGTATTTGTGTTGATATTGCAAATGGTCATATGAAATATTTATATGCTGAATGTGCTCTTGCAAAAACATTAGCAAGAAGACGTGGTATTAATTTGACTATAATGACAGGTAATATTGCAAATGCGAAAACTTATGAATGGATATATAAAAATGCATTATGCGAAGTTGAAGAAAACGGACATAAATATTATGATTGTGCGATTGATTATATAAGAGTTGGTATTGGTGGTGGGTCAGGATGCATTACAACAAGTAACGTATCAATACATTATCCACAGGCAAGTCTTATTGATGAATGTAAAAGAATTAAAGAATCAGCTGTATGCAATAAATATGTTCGAAAGAAACCAGCAATTGTAGCAGATGGTGGTATAAGAAATTATGATCATGTTATTAAAGCATTAGCCTTAGGTGCTGATTATGTAATGATAGGGAGCTTATTTGCACAATGTATTGAATCTGCTGGAGAAAAAACAGCAAAATCATTAAGTGCAAAACTTCCTTTAAGATTTCCAATTGAAAGATACAAAGATTTTAGTGTAGATAGTAAAGGAAATTTCAAAGCATATTATACTGATGAATATATTAAAGAAGCATCAAAGACATGGGAAGACGCTTTAGTAAATTCTCCAAATAAACAGCACGCACAGTTATCATACAATAGAAGAATTGATGATTTGAAACAAGAAAAATTAATAGGAGGCATTGATGTTAAATTTTTTGGTATGGCTTCAGCAGATGGTCAAAAGTCAATGAATGGTAAAAAAACAAAAACATCAGAAGGAATTACAAAGTGGCTTCCTGTTAAATATACATTAGCTGGGTGGGTTGAAAATATGGTAAGTTATTTACGTTCTGCGATGTCATATACTGATTGTAAAGATGTTAAAGAATTTATTGGTAAACCTGAGTTAATTGTAAATAGTATTTCTGAGATACAAGCAGTTAATAAGTAATTTTCTTTTAATATATTTTTCTACAAATTCCTGTAAGATTTTCATATTATATTTGAAATTTTACAGGAATGTTCTATTTTATATTTGTAATAAAAATCAAATGAATATGAGAAATAAAAAACGTCCCCAGTACATTGAGAAGCAGTTGAGTGAGATTAACGATATTCTTCGTTCAATAAGATTAAAGTTTGATGACAAATATAATAATGATTTGTTTTGCTGGTTTACCACATATCTTCTTCACAATGGCTGGTATCGTGGTTTTAATATGCATTATGATAAAGAAGTTACATATTCAGATGGAACCACAAAAGTTATAAGAGCTCTTGCTGGTCCTGATTATGAAACAAAAGATTATTATATTCAGATTTGGTAATTATGCAATATATTTCCCAATATGGTAATTATATGACTATAGAAGATAGTTATGTTAAAAGAATAATTACTTCACCGTTTCATCAATTTATTTTGATATTACAAGACGGAAATAGAATTTATACAAATAAAATTAAAGCTTAATGGGATTATTTCAAAAAACATATACTCCAGAGCAATGGGAAAAATATAAAAAGGATAATCCTGAATTATTTGACCCCAATCATCCTGATTATGTTTTAGATGATGGTCCAACGGTGTATGAGGAAAACAAAGAATATTTTGATAATTTATTTATAAAATAATATGTCACGTACTTATAAAAAGAATATTCGTTGCTTCTGTTGTTACGGAGATAATCGTAAATTTTACGAATTAAGACGTCGTCAGCGTCGTCATCGTATCAATCATGAAGTACGAGATTTACTTTCGAAATATGGTCCTGAAGGTCTTGATGAAATGTGGAAAGGACCTGATATGACAACTGAAGCTCAATGGATGGAACCTACAGATGGTCATTGGGGTATTGATAAAGAATATATCAAAAGAATGGATCGTAAATATTTGAATAATCCATGTTATGATGACAGATATCGTGACCGTAATTATTGGCATCGTTTATACGATAGATATTTCAAGCCTAAGCATCGTAAACATTATAGAATTGTTTAAATATGACAGATAAATATAAAGATATAATTGAACGTTATTCATGGGATTATAGGTCCACTTATGTTAAAGCATCATATGCATTTGATGATGCAATGTATGTATTAGATAGGTTAACTACTGGTACTCTTGCTCATAATCTGCCAAATGTAAAAAATAAGTTAGAACGTTTAATGGCTGCTTATTTGGAAGAGTCTGAAAATTTAAGAATTGCAAATAGGGAAATACGAAAACTTAAAAAGGAATTGAATAAATGATTGAAACACAATTTGGATATATTAAGGAAGGATATTGTGAAGAGCCATCATTGGCATCCTGCAGAGTAATATCTTACGTTACTTGTAGTAATAAAGCAAAATACAAAATAACACTTGATAATGGTAGAGTAATAAATGTTTGTGGTACTCATCTACGTCAATATTATAAAACAGATTGGGACGATAAACCTATTAAGGGTAAATTTATTAAAATGGTAACTAAAGTTGAAGAGATTAAAACAGGTAAGGTAGTATATGAAAAGCGATAGAGAACGATATAATGAAAAATATTAAAAATTTATTAAAATGAGTGTTTTTAAATTTGACATTGAAGATGCAAAAGAATATTTATATGATGAATTGAATTTTGCAAGTAATCGTCAATCTAAATATTATCCAAGAAAGAATGTAAATAAAGCATCTGATGTTTTTAATATTCTTAATGATTATTATATGATTGCGAAAGACGAAGATTTTTATTTAGACTTAATACAATATTTAAGAGATAATAAAAAATTGAAATAGCTAATATGATAGAGTTAATAGGAAAATATACAAAAGCAATTATATACGCAGAGACAATTGAAGAGGGTGTCTACGGGCAGGTATATGATATTATAAATTGTCCAGCATTTGAAGGACAGAAGGTAGTTTGTATGCCTGATGTTCATGTTGGAAAGTCAGGTCCTTGTGGACTTGTTGCAACAATCGGAGACTATATTTGTCCTGAGCATATTGGTGTTGATATTGGATGTACAGTATCAATGATGCTATTGGATAAGAAAGTTCCTGTTGAAAAGTACGCCGAGTTTGAACGTCGTATCAAGAATAAGATTCCTTTTGGATTCAATATCAATGGTAAGACAATTATTGATGAAAAGGATTTTAGAAAGTTCTTGACAAAGGGATTTAATCGTTATGCTCAAAAGTGGCCTGAGATGTTGTCTGATTTACCTGACCAAGTAACTGAGAAGTGGATTACAGAACAGCTTAAGAGACTTAATGTTGATGAGGGTGTTTTCTATAAGTCACTTGGGTCAGTTGGTGGAGGTAACCACTTCATTGAATATAATGAACAAGCAGATGGTGATCTTGCTGGTTTAACTTGTCATTTCGGTTCAAGAAACTTTGGAACAAAGGTTTGTAATTATTGGATGAAGAAGACAGTTCAGCCAATGTCAAAGAACGAAATGAAGGAGAAGCTTGAGCAGTTCAAGAAGGATTATCAGAAGGCTGAAAAGTCAATGAAGGAATATAAGAAGGCTCAGGATGAATATGTTGAAAGCATTCGTCGTAATCATATTAATGGTTATCTTTCTGGAGAGTATATGAAGGAGTATTTGATGGATATGTGTTTCTGTCAATTGTATGCTCAGTATAATCATATTACTGTTCAGAATGTTATTAAGGATTTACTTCAGAAGTATGGAATTAAGGAGGTAAGAACAATTACTTCAACTCATAATTTCATTGACCTTGAGGATCACTGTTTGAGAAAGTCAGCAATTCGTTCTTATAAGGGAGAAGAGATTCTTGTTCCATTCAATATGAGAGATGGAGTTGCAATCTGTGAGGGGCTTTCAAATTCAGATTGGCTAAATTCTTGTGCGCATGGTGCTGGCCGAAAGATGTCACGTTCTAAGGCAAAGCAGAATATTTCCATGAAGGATTTTGAAAAGACTATGGAGGGTATTTATTCAACTACAGTTTGTAAGGCAACACTTGATGAGTCACCAATGGCTTACAAGGACACAACTGAGATTAAGGACTTGATTACTGAAACATGTAAGATTAAGTTCATGATGATACCTAAGATTAACATTAAGGCAGCAGATGGTGGAGATTAGTAAAGGAAGAAAAGGAAAGGCTCAACACAGCTTTCGTGGTCAACCTGCATAGCAGCACATAAGATTGTTCGTGAACGCCTTTACTTTTCTCCACTTTATATTTATGATTAAATTATTAAAATAATGAGTAAGGAATTAAAACGAACTTTATCTATAAGTCTTATATTTTTTATATTGATTTTATTTGCGTTTCCTTCATTATCATTAATACAATCAATAGCGTTATCTTTAATACTTGGAATATTCGGACAGACTTTAGATTCTATTGAACAATACTTAAAACACATAAGTAATAAATTATGAATGATAATATATCTTATGAAAGATTAAAATTTATTAAGAAGATGTATGACAATTCTTTTTATCCAGCAACATATAATATTGAAAAGAATTGTTTTGAATATCCACCCATGCCTAAATATTTTTATTGGCCTAATCCAGGATATTGTAAGTTTCCTGACGAATTTATGAATGAGATTACAAAATCAATAATTAAAGAATTTTCAGATAAATACGGGCCATTTTAATTATGAATAACGATATTGAAAATGTTTTATTAATTACATTAGGAATTTTATTAATCCTTTTAATCGTTAATTGGATTGAAGATAATGTACAATTTGCAAAACATAAGGTAGTTGAAACTCATTATAAAAATCAACTTTTTGATGATGTTGAAATTATACATTATGAATATTATAAAAAATATCCTTTTTGTAAATGGAAATTATATAATGTAGAAAACGAAGAAGAATTTAAACATCAATGTCAAAGGTTTGCACAAGTATGTAATGATGATTGGAAAACTTATATGAATTTTGAGGTTGATAATAATATTTATTATATTGATTAATTATGAAACATATTTGGTGCATAGATGAAGATAAATATACTCTTAATGAAGGGTATGTTTTTACAGATTATAAAAATTATGAAGATGATTTTGTGTATACTGATGAAACACAAAAAAAGATAATTGGTACATATAAAATAGAAAATATATTTGATAATATTGAAACTGCTAAGCATATACTTAAAGGAATGATTCAAATTCAAAGAGATAAAAACTTCAAAGAAATTGAAAGATTACAAAAGGAAAATGAAATATTATTTGAAAAAATGTTAGCAGTATAATAGAAACAAAGATTTGTAATTATTTAAATTTTATGTAAAAAATATAACAATGAAAGACTATAGAAATTTATTAAACATCAAGCCTCAAAAAGCAGGTAAGTATAAGAATAAACTTTATGTGTATGTTAACTGGGATTCAAATGATGCGGACTATATTGGAAAGACTGAAGTAATGGATCCTAAGGTTCTTTTTGGTTGCGAGAAATTAATATATTGTCTTGCTTATATTACATTGCCTTATAACTTCAAAGGACACGATTGGAATGCTGCAGCTTTTGCTCATCATGTAACAGATAATTGTGATATTGATGATTTAGAAAGTGTTATATGTGAGAATGATTTTATGTGTTATACTGATTGGGGGTGTTGTCATAGTTTAGAAGAACTTACAATAATTTATTATGACAAAGATGGAGTTCCGTATGATATTAACTTTAATAAGATTCATAATCGTTGGAAAAAGATGTCTTATGAAGAAATTTGTGAAGAAATAAATAATATTGAATGGATAGATCCGTATGATGAAAAAGAAGAAAATACAAATTCAGAATCAAATTTATATCCATTAAAACCAGCAGGTAGTTAATTATGAATGATAAATTATTAACACGAGAAGAATTTAAGAAACAAGTATTTGCAAGAACAAATGGGAAATGCTGTGTTCCTGATTGTTCTTGTGATGCTGTTGATGCTCATCATATAATGGACCGTAAACTTTGGAATGATGGAGGATATTATCTTTCAAATGGAGCTGCATTATGTTCTAAACATCATTTAGATGCCGAACAAGGAAAAATTACTCCTAAACAATGTCTTGATTATATGAATATTAAATTAACAGATATTAAAGTACCTGATGTAATTAAAGATAGATATAAAGATAAGATTATAAATTTTAAAGATTTTTATATTACATTAATGTTAGATGCATTAATTAATAAATGGGGAGAATAATACTATATTAATAAATAAATATATCTTAACAAATTATGATAGTTTGGCCAGTATATGTATATTTAGCAATCCAATTGTTTGGATTAGGAGTTTCAATTGCAAAACATGGTGAATATGTAAAAGTTAATTTTTGGTCAATTATATTATCGTCAGCTTTTACATGGTTCTTACTTTACAAAGGTGGCTTCTTTGATGTATTGATTAAATAAATTATAATATATTATGAAAAGTGGAAGTAAATTAATTTCAGAAGAACGCTCACGTCAAATTACAAAAGAAGGTTGGTCTGCTGAACATGACAAAGAACATGATGTAATGGAATTTGTTAGAGCAGCACAAGCATATTTAATGATTGATAAAGACAATATTACTCGTGCAGGCGTGTGGCCATGGACAGGTGGATTTTTTAAACCAAAAGATGCAATAAAAGATTTGACAAGAGCAGGTGCATTAATTGCAGCAGCAATTGATAGATTACAAATGGATGAGTAAATTTGAATATAATAAGTTTTATAAATTCAACTTATGAATTTTGAATATTATATAAAAATTACTATATTATATTTGTAACGATGGAGTAGTGGCGCAATGGTAGACGCACGGAGGCATCCGATTCGCGGTTCGAGTCCGCAAGTAAGTAGGCATACTGAAACAAAGGAAAAGAATGAGGTGTTCGATTCCCTCCTACTCCACAAATTATTGATAAGATGAAATATAATATTATTTTCAAAGGTGCATCATATAAAAATAGATGTATTGAAGTTTATCTTCCGGAATATAAGCATTCACAATTTATATTGAAACATCCAGTAGGATCAAAATATCTTTTTGGATTTACTTCTGATGAATTTTGGAGATCACATCCTGATTTAGAAAAAGAAGTACGAAAAATATGTTTCGATATTGCATTTAAACACCTTAGTTTTGTTGTAGGCTGGGATTTTAGAGAAGAACATAATGATTATAATTGGTGGAGTTATGCTGTTAAAGAATGGAAAGATGAAGGTTATATTACTGTAACTGATGAACAATTTAATATTGCTTTGAAATCTTTTTATAATAAATATGTAAGAGAAAAAGGTAAACGTGTTTTTAAATTTATAGAACAATGAATTATAATGGTTTAACTTTCACAATAGTTTTTGTAACTTGTATTGTTATTGCACTTATACAATGTTATCAATGTGAGAAACGACATGCAATTGAATATAATGCAAAAAGACCTGAAAATATTTTAGTTGAATTACGAGCTTATAAAGATACTTATGGAATTACAGATAAAAATTTTACTGATGATTTACCTTATCATTTAGAATATAAAACTAAAGATGATAAATATTGGAAACCAATCAGAATGTTTCAAGATTTAATTCCTGGAACAAATAAGTATTCAGTATCACAAATTGTAATTAAAGATAAAAAAGATTTAGAAAATTGGAAGCAAAAATTTAAAACATTACAAGATGTAAATGATTTCAAAAAAACACAAGACGAATTAATGAAGTTGTGGGAAGAAAAAGAAACAGATAAAAATTGTATATATTAATATGAAATATCCAAGAACATATCATTTACCATATTCACCTGGGGCTACTAAAGATGACAAGAAGCTCCAGGATGATTGGTTTAAATACTATCAAGGAAAAGAAATAGTAATAACTGAAAAACTTGATGGTGAAAATATTCATATGAATCAAAAGGACTGTTATGCAAGATCTGATGGTGCTCCTACACGTTCTCCATGGTCAAGAAATATATGGGATCCTAATGATGGCTTATATTGGAGAATCAAATCTTTAATTGGTTCTAATGAAACATTATTTGGAGAAAACTTATATGGTGAACATTCAATTCATTATGATAAATTACCTTCATATTTTCATTTATTTGCAGTTAGTACAGAATCTGTATGGGAAAGCTGGCAATCTGTTAAATTGTTCGGTGCTATTCTTGGGGTAAAAACTGTACCTGAATTATGGAGAGGTGTTGTTGCTGATGAAAATAGTTTAAAGACATTAGTAGATTTTTATACAAAAGAACCATCAATATATGGAGATACTCGTGAAGGTGTTGTTATACGAGTAACGAGTTCATTTCCTCTTGATGATTTCAAACATTATGTTTGTAAATGGGTTAGACCTAATCATGTTCAAACAGATGAACATTGGACAAAGAATTGGAAACGTGCTGAATTGAATTATGAATGATTATTTATTTAATAAAATCAAGAAGATTGCAATTTCTTATGGAATAACTTCAGATGTTTGGTGTAGAAAAGAATTAGCAAAATGGGAACATTATGATTCTTGGTCAGATAAATTTAATTTTGATAAATTTATAAGAAATGATTGTAAAACTGAACAAGCATTTACAAATCATTATGGAATGGATTATGATGAAACTATGAGGAGAATTAAAGCTAGACAAAGAATGAAATTAAATCATTAATAATATGATTAGACCTTTTGAAGAAGTAGATAAAGATTGGACATTTTTTGATTGGGATGAATGGTCAAATGTTCGGAGAAAAATAGGGGAAGATAAATTTGAAGAAATTAAAGATGATCTTTATGAAATTATTAAACATGTTTATGGTGTAGGCTTTGATGAAGGTTTTACTGATGCACGTCATTGTTGGTACAAATATATGGATATAGCCAGAAAATATGTATTAAAATTTTATAAAGGAGTAATGAAAGAAAATAAGAACACTACTGATGATATATCTGATTTTGTAACAAAGATGATATGTTTAGATGCTGATAATATAATAATGAAAAATAATTAAAAATATTTAAAATAAATATGACAACAAATAATAAAGATATGACATTAGAAGAAGCGCTTGGCTTGGTGGAAGAAGTAAAAAATTGTTCTCTTCCTTGGGATGATGCACATTGGGATGCATTAGGTATAGTAATTGATTATGTCAAAAATAATTTAAATAAAGAAGATAAATAATATTATGACATTTGAAGAGTGGAAAAGAAAAAAACATGAAGAGTCGGGTGGTCTTAGTTATTGGGCTAAAATACCTGATGAATATCTGCATCCTCGCGAATATGGTGATAGCTCATTTGACTATGTTGCTGATGATGATGATTAACATCCATAATTATGACATTAAAAGACATATATAATTAAAATAATTATATGGATATTAAAGAAAGAATACAAAATATTAAGACATTATTAAGTTATTGTCCATGTTCAACAAAAGATGTTATGCTATATGACGAAACACTTGCTGATTATTTTTACAAATTTTTCAATAATGACAGTAGATTTATACACTGTAAATGCCCAGGAAAGATATATGCACAAATAGCATTAGCAAAACATGTTTTGACTCGTGATGAAAATGATAATGTGATTGATGAATATCCTATACGAATTTCATATTGTTATGATTGGGATAGGGATGGAGAAGATTGGACATCTTATTATTTTGATGAAGAAATATTAAGAAATAATTGGATGTTTAAGGATGATATGTATTCTAAAGATATTATAAAATTTGAAGAATTTCCAGACGATATTTGGGAAAGAATACAAAATATCCTTTACGATAAAGCAACAGAAACAATAAGCAAAGAATTAGAATCTGCTAGATCTTCCGTTAAATACTGGGAAGAAAAGAAAGACGAATTTGATAATAAATTAAATTTACATACATAATTATGAGAGTTACAAATATTAAAGACTTATTAGGATTTGACCCTGAGAAAGTACTTAAATCTTATGACAAAAAGGTAAGTGATTATTACATATTATGGGTAACTAATATTTTTCTTGATAAAGACAAAAATAAATACAAGAATACTAAACCATTACCTTGTGTTATAAAATACGGATCTCGTTGGAGAGATGACGATACTAATTTTTGTTTGATTACTACAGAGAAAGATATTTGGTCAGAATATTATAGATATAACTGTATTGATAAAATTGATGAAATTTTATCAAATGGAGAAGCGCTTGATAGAGGCAGTCTTACATATAAACATAAGTTCCCGTATTTAAGATTATTTACAACAAAAAAGGAAGCTTATGAATATATTGATAATTACAGAAAACAAAATGATATAACAAAACATAAAGAAAAACTTTCTCGTATAACTGCTGATATTGAAATATTAATGAAAGAAAAAGAACATCTTGAAAATTTAATTGCAACATATGAAACTCAAACAAAAAATATTAAGAATACTTGAATTAATTATTACATTTGGATTAGCTGATTGGCTTAAAGAAAATGATCAACATCTTGCTAAAGAATTTTTAGAAAAGGAAAAAAAGTTACACAACAAAATGTATTGTTGTGGAGATCCATCTCCAGGATCATCTGATGAAAGAATATTGTTTGATTTAGCTGAAAGAGATTATCTTAATAATCCAGATGAATGGGATGAATATTACAAATTAAAAGAACAAGAAGAAAATGAAAGTAACAATTGATAATGTTGATGATATTAAATTCATTTATGATTTTAAAAATCGAAGTCTTAAAGAATCAAAAAATTTGTTAATATCACTATTAATTGATATTGCAGGTATGAATGCATTATTAATAAATGATAATAAAAGTAACAAGCAAATTTTTATTGATTATGAAAATGAACATACTGAATATTCTCCAGAAAGAACAGACCCATGTCCAGATTATTATGGAACATTTACATTAAGGTTTGAAAATGATCCATCAGAAAAAATTGGACCTAATATGGATCTTGATGATTTAGATACTATGATATGTGGATTATATAATTTTATTGAATTTCAACCGAAATAAATATTAAGAATTTTCTATATTGTTATAAATAGATATAATATATTATGACATGCGGAGAATTCTTAAAAGCATTACAAGATAATCCAGATAAAGAATTAGTATTTGAAAAATTAATGGAACCTGTAAGAGAAGGCTCAAGCTGTAGACTAATACAAAAATTTGATAATTTGGATATTAAATCTAATGAATTTGAATTAATTATAGAATGTAATCCTTATAAATAATATGGGAAGAATAATAACTGAAGCAGAAGCTTTACGTATTGCACGACAATATGGACTTGAAAATGAAGTTGCCGATTGTATTCATAAGCAATTTATGGATCCTTGGGATGCTTTATATGAATGGGATTTATTAAGTCCTGAAGATTTCAACGATAATGTTGATGAATCAGGAGCAGAACAATTTGTTGAAACAGAATATACATGTTATGACTAACGAAAAATTAAAAGAATTAGGTTGGAATTTTGATGAATTTTGGAATAACCGAGCATTTTATTCATTAAGTAAAGAATCAAAGTTTGCAATATATGAACATGGTGGGTGGGGAATAATGGACCCATTTACAAAAGAATTTAAATTGATTTATTGTGATTTGACTGATGAAGAAATTGAAAAATATACAGAGTTAGTCAAATCATATGAGGATATTGTAAGACATCCTAAAGATAATAGTTTATATGATTATGCTACTGCAGTTGAAAAACTTAATGATTTTATAAATGAAATGAAGAAACGTGGATAATATGAATAGAAGTTCATGTTTTATTGTAGGTGCTGAAACTGCAGAATATTTACAAAAATTAATGTACGAAGCAGATTTAGAAGCATATAAAAAATCAAAAAGAAAGAAAAAGAAGCATGGAAAATAATTGGATTTATATAGGTATATTTCTTGATGATAAATCAAAAAAACTATTAAAGAAATTATATCCGCTACCTAAATGGTGGAAAGAATATTATGATCATATGACAGTTGTATTTAATGATAATACAAAATTAGCAAATGACATAAAATTGATTAATGAGCATAATATTGGTAAAAAATTCAAACTTAAACTTGTAGGACCTGGTATATCTGATAAAGCATATGCAGTACAAGTTGAACTTCCAAAAGGTCTTGTTTGTGCAAATAAAATTACTCATATTACAATGGGTGTTGCTCCTATAGATGGTGCAAATCCAGTAGATAGTAATTATATAACAAATTGGTCAAAAGTTTATGATAATGTATATTTAACTGGTGAAATGAAAGTATATGTTCCATTAACAAATGGAGTTTTAATGAATACAAAAGTTGATGAAGCAAATATTTATTGATTATGAATAAAGAAATATTAAATAAAATACAATCTGAACAAGATTATCCTGTAAGAATTACTTTTGAAGTAATTTGTGATTCAGATACAAGTATGCAGGAAGGAGAATCGATTAAAGAACGTATATTAGGTTATATTGACCAATGCACTGATGCAATGGATGATTCAATGAGACATTGGGGAGATCATAGTCATGATATTGAACCAATGAAAGTTGAATTATATGATGAGGATGAAAATTTAATTGATGTAACTGATGATGTATTTGATGAATAACTATGAAACATTTTCAAGATGAAGATCCTGAGGATTGGGAAGGATCATTAGTATTTAGACATTGGAGAGAAGATGAAGAAGATGACAACTCTGATGATTATGATGGTTCTTTAGTATTTAGACATTGGAGGGAAAATTAATTATGAAAGATACAACAAAAAAGAAATTATTGCAAATAATTTGGGATGAATGTACATTCGATGAAATTATTGATGCAGGACTTGATTTAAACAAATGCTCATCATTAGATATAATTAATGCTGCATCTGAATATGAAGATCCTGAAAAATCAGCTCTTGAAGATATTATATCTGAATCATCAATTGAAGATGTAATGGAAGCAGTTAGATCAGAATTTACAATTGAAGATATTGTTGGTGAATTGGATAGAGACGATATTTTAGATTGTTTTGATAAAGATGATATATTATGGTATCTTGATGATTCATATGAATTAAGTAAACATGATGATGAAGTTAAAGAAGAATATTACCATGAGGTATATGAAGATATACTTAATGATTTAGAAAGTACATATGATTTCAATTATAAAGAATTCATTCATGAAATTTGTAATGATTATTCATCTGATGATTATCATGAATTAATTTGTGATATACTTGGTGTTGGATATTATGATAAAGATGGATTCAAAGAAAAAATGAAAGAGTTCATTGATAAATTAAATAAGAACAACTATGATATTAAATATGATAAAGACTAAGATATATATTCTGATTTTATTTTTATTTACATTTGTTTCTTGTAATGGTATTTCACCAAATAATTCTAAAATACTTGGGCAAGATTCAACATTAGTTGGAAAATATAGAACTGAATATATTATACATTACAATTCAAACTATAATGTAACAAAAGAAATTTATTCTGATAAAGAAATATATACTTGTTCATTTCAAGGAACAAACTTTTTGTTAGAAAAAGATAACACTGAGGAAATATTATCAACTACAGCACCAATTCAAATTATTAAATCTGAAATAGTAAAATGAAAGAAGACAAAATTACAAAAAGAATTAAAGAACTTCAAAGTGATAGTAAATTTACTTTTAAGTTAACTGAACAAGTTATTGATTTGGTTTATAGAATCGCAGTTGAAGATTGTTCAAAGGAAAAGAAAGATCCTGATAAAGCATATAAGGGTGATGATGTTGTTGTAAAGTCATCTAAAGACTTAAATAAGAATTTTGGTTCAAAACGTAAACTTGGTGATACTGAAGCTGAATGGGAAAGAAAAGAAAAGGAAACAAAAATCAAATCTGAAACATATGCCGATGTTCTTAACTATATTGAAAATCATTCTGATTTAATGGATGTATATATTTATGTTAAAGAAAAGGCAAAAGAATATTATGATACAAAAACACCAAATCGTAGAGGATGTCCATAAAAAGATATAAAGAATATTACGAATGCGGAGATGGGTGGAGACCACTTATTAATAAAGCAAAACGTATATTAAGAAAATATAATTTGAAACATAAACATGATGCAGGCTTTGAAAAATTAGAATTTGTTCAAATTAAGGAAAAGTTTGGATTACTTGTTATGTACACAAATTATTATGTTCCACAAGTAGAAAGAGTATTACAGCAATTGCATTATGAATCTTGTGGAGTTTGTGAAATGTGTGGTTCAAGAAAAAATGTACATGTTCATGATGTTCATAGTTGGGAAATGACAAGATGCCAAAAATGCTTAAAGGAAGAAGAAGAAATATATAAAAAACATTATAATGTGGGTAGCGAAGAATCCTGATGGAAAATATCATTTGTTTAATGTTAAACCTGAATATGATGATTGGTATCGTGCTTGGGGAGAACCAGGATATAGAAAAGCAAATGATGAATTAACCGTACAATATTTGAATACTGAATATGAGGAAGTTACAGCTCAACAACTTGGTTTTGAAATGGATTGGAGAGATGAACCAATTGAAGTTGAAACATTAATTAAGCTTAAACATCCTAACAAAGAACGTAAAGAACGTGTAGCAACAGATCGTCCGTTAAACAAATATCTTGAACATCACGGAAGTCATTGTTGGTATTTTGATGGTTTTTATAATAATCATGCAGTAACAGAATGCATGGCACCTTGGTCTTTTATGTGTAAAGGAAATAAATTTGATTGTGGTAAACTTAAATATAAATGGCTTGCTTCTTTATCTGAAGAAAAGCGAAATACATGGTTAGAAGAACATGAAGGTTTGGTTAAATAATTTGAAAGAAGGCGATATATTTTATCATATATTATTAGATAGAGTTTGTAAATGCAAACATCTGGGTGATGCACATAATATGAATTTTAAAATGTCAAGAATTAAATTTGAAATTCTTGATGATGAAACAATATTTAATGAAGATTTATTAGGTAATGTGCATGAAGCATTTGTTAATCAATATGTATATGATAATTATAAAGATGCTAAAGATGCATGTATTGAAGAAATAAAAACAGAAATTAAAAATACTGAAGAATCTATATTAAAATATAAAATTGCAATTGCAAATTTAGAAGCAATGGAACAATCATTAAAAGATAAATTAAATAATTATGAGCGAACAAATAATTAAAAAGATTAAACAGAATCCAAATCTTGTAAAATTTTGTAATCGTATATTAAATTATAATGCTATATTTGAAAATGAAACAACAAGATGTATGTTTCTTGTTTCTTTAATAAGTGCAGATAGTTTAACTGATGAACAAGCTTGTGATGAAACAATTGAAGTTGCAAATTTTATTTTAAATCACATAAATTTATTTATTCTTGAAGATAATATAAAAAAGGATATTATATCTAAAATGAAGTCAGCAATAAAAATTGCGAAACGAGATAAAAAAGAATTTTTTATAAAAAAAGTTGAAAAGATTATAAATAATGGTTAACAAAGATATATTCAATCAATCATTGCTTGATGCAATAAATAAAGATTATGAAAATAATATAACAACATCAACAGGACATAAAGTAACTTATGAAACAAAAATTTGATGATATAGATGAAATAGAATGGTGTGATTACCCTTATTTAGGAATTGGTAGAAAACCAATATCCAAGAAAAAGCATGTACCAACATGTGAACAACTTGAAAGAGTAATAGCAGGTTAAATTATGGATAAAGTATTTGAATTAGTTTATAAATCAGGTCCTCATGGTGATTGTTGTTCATCATATACACTTAAATTTTATGGGGAACCAACATTGAGAGAATTTATTCAACAAGTTCTTGAACAATGCAAGGATGAGTGGGGAGAATTTTATATTCATTATGATGACGCAAGTGCTCCTGAATATGCAACAGTAGATGAACGTGAACGTGAAATTACTATTGATTATAAATACGGTCATATAATCAAAACATATGATGGTAATAGATATGATAAATCTTTAACTCCATCAGTTGGATTTTCAGACCTTGTTAATCAAATATTAGACAAGAAACTTAATATAAATTGGAAAGGCAACTACGCAAATGGTGGTTGGTCTTCAATGTCATATTGGATAAAAGTAATTAGTTAATTATGAAAAAATTTATATTTATAATTTTATTGTTTATATTTATAAGTTGTAATCCTCATTCAGATCCTAATTTAGTATATCATGGTCATGACTGGGTTGTTAAAAAACTTAACGATACTGTAGTAATTTGTATTCCTACACAAGGTGATTTACTTGGACGTCAACCAAATAAACCGTATATAATTAATATTAAAGATTTTTCACAATCAGAATTTAGAAAATAATATGAAAATAACAGATGAATACGTCTTTTTCTATAAAGACTGGTTAAGCAATTATCAAAAAACAAATTTTACTGTTGAATGGAAAGGTACAACATATACATTCTCATCAACAGAAAAAGGTTTTATGTATATTAAAGCAATAACATTTGGAGATTCAGTTACTGCTTCAAAAATTATGAAGACTGATGACCCAAATCAATGTCGTAAACTTGGTCGTCAAGTAAAAGGATATAAAGATAGTGAATGGGAAAAAATTCGCTATGATGTATTCTATACTTTGAACTGGGCTAAATATACTCAAGACAAAGAACTTCAAAAGAAATTATTAGATCCTAAATTTGATGGTAAGAAATTTGTTGAAGCATCTCCTATTGACAAAATATGGGGTATAGGATATGCAGAAAATAATCCAAATATTGAATATGCTCAAATATATTGGGGAAAGAATTATCTTGGTCGTATTTTGACAAATATTCGTAAAAGATTAAAAGCCGCAAATGGTTCTGATGATTGGAACATATATTCATAATACATTTATAATCTATTAAGAAATTTTTTTGTTAATTTTTGTAATTAATTAACATTTTTTTACTATTTTTAATAGATTATAAATATATTTGTTTAATCATCAATGAAGAAATTTAAATTATTTCTTATGATTGCTTTATTTGCATTGGTACTTGGATTTAGTTCATGTACAGGTTGCAAAGGTGGAGCAACAGAAGAAGCTACACTTGGTGACAGCACAGAAGTTGTAGTTAAAGATTCAACAGCTGCATTAAATGTTGAAGCTGCAATTGCTATGGATAGACAAGCAATGTACTTGAAGAGTAATGGTGATTACCGTTGGTTTGAAACTGAAATTCTTCTTCCAGAATTTATGGATGCAGATAATGCAACAAGTGATCCTGTAATGATTGTAAACATTTTCCAAAAGGTTATTGAAAGAGGAAATGGTTTTGATACTTATGTATATAAGTTCCAACATTTTAACGATGGTACAGTACTTACAGACTCTGTTGCTGGATTCTGGGTTGAAAATTGGCCTTTAGAAGATAAAGCAATTAAACTTAAGTACACAGAAGCTTGGGATAAAGTCATGGCAGTTAATTTCCCTAAGCCTCATTCAAAGCATGTTACTTTAAGAAATCCTATTGGTCCTATTACAGTTAATACACAATGGATTTTTGGTAATATTCATGAACAAATTTGGGTAGATGCAGTTACTGGAGAATGTAAAAATTCAAATCCTGCATTTCCAAAAGAAAAAGGATTTAAGATGCCATTAGGAGAATGGCCTTAATAGAAAACATTCTAAAATTAAATTAATAGAATAGCAAGCTTATAAGCTTGCTATTCTTGTTTATTCAATTTCTTTTCTAGCTTTATTTAATAAATCATCATAATCATTAGAAGCATGTGCTACTGCATTTGTTGCACTTCCTAATACTCTACCATTAATTGTATCGCTTGTCCAATGATACCTTGCAATTGTACGATTAACTGCAAATTGATTAGCTGCTTTTAATATCTTATCTGCTCTATTAGGCATTAATTCCATAAGTACCATCGCACCACCAAATATACCGGATGAATGCCCAGATGGATATGAGTTAGCCCAAAGTGAATTTTTCGAAGATTTTTCAAAATCTTTTGGAGATGCTATTGCATCTTTATATATCCAATTACCATTTTTGTCATAATATCCTGTAGGTGAACCATCACCATCTTCTATTTCAAAGTTAGTTAATATATTTCTTCTATCATCTGATATTGAATTTTGTAATGCTTCTTGCTGCCATGAACAACCAGGTCTTAATCTCCCATATTGTTTTGGTGAAACTTCTGCACTTTGCAATATACTTCTAGATCTACTTGACGCATAAATAGCTCTATCAACTAATTCTGATAATACCCCTCCATAATTAAGTTCAATACCTATTGTATCTTCTCCAAATACTGGATGGAATGTATAATTTTTTGTACTTCTATTCTTACCAAACAAATGTTCCGCATCAGCTTCTTTATCAGCTATTGCTTGTACTGTTTCTTGTTTATATTGTTCATTTTCTAAATTATATTTCTTAATTATAGTTTCATTAATATTTCTATCAACTAAAAGATTATTATATTCATCTTTTTGTTCATTTGGATATGTTTTATCTGGTCTTGAAGTATATCCTGGTGCATAAGGCCCTGGAGCTGTAGGCATAAATTCTCTAAAATCTATCCAGAAATTATCTTTTCCTACATTATTTTTATTTTGACTATATAATACAGATAATTTATCACTATATTTTTTACCGTTAATTTCTTTTCTTATTTTATCAATATTTGGTTTTATCGTTCCTCTCATTGCAACATATATTACTGCAGCAACTTTTCTTGATATATTAGGATCACTTTCAAATGTATATCCATATATATTACTATATTTATTATATCCTCCTAATTCATATCCAATTTTTAATAATTTTGTTTTATCATAAGGATTTAATTCTGATAATTGTAAAGCAAACAGCCAGCCAATAAGTGTTTTGAAACTTTTATCTAAATCATCAATATTACCATATTCATAAAAATGTGGAAAATTATCTTCAATAAATAATGGAGGAATATTATTCAATGAAGATTTTTTATAAAATTGAAAATATCCTTCATCATATAATTTTTTAAAATATTTATATGTTTCACTTTCTTTAGAAATATTTATGTTGAAAGATTTAAGTATATTTTCATAATTATTTATGTATTCCTCTTCAGCTTTACGTTTTGCTTCTTCCTCGGCTTTCTTTCTTGCTTCCTCTTCAGCTTTACGTTTTGCTTCCTCTTCTTGTCTTTTCTTTTCTTCTTCAGCTTTACGTTTTGCTTCCTCCTCAGCTTTCTTGCGAGCTTCCTCCTCAGCTTTCTTGCGAGCTTCCTCTTCAGCTTTACGTTTTGCTTCCTCCTCAGCTTTCTTGCGAGCTTCCTCTTCAGCTTTACGTTTTGCTTCATCCTCAGCTTCACGTTTTGCTTCTTCCTCTTCTGCTTTACGTTTTGCTTCTTCTGTTTTTTTCTGTTGTTCATATTTGTCTTTCAAAACAAATGTTGAAACAAAGCCTCCCATTACAATTAATGTAGGAATTATAACAGCTACAGGTAAAGATACAACATTACATATACCTAATATAACAAATAATAAGATAATAGATATTACTATAATGTAATATACTTTATATTTTTTTATAAAATCTATCATGTTATGTGTATAAATATTTTATATAAAAATAGATTATTTAACAGTCATAAATATAAAGTTTGACTTGTCATACTATTTAATATAAATTACAAATGTTCTATATATAATTTAATATATTTGACTTATTATGACGATTAACAGAAAGACAGTCGAAGGTTATGTTTTAGAATGGACAAAAGAAAAAATTAGTGATGAATTTGAATTTAGAGAACATCAATTTGAAGCAATTATAGATATTATTGTAAATATTCTTGAAGACGGAAATAAGAATTATGTGGTTGAAGCACCAACAGGAGCAGGTAAGTCTTTGATAAATATTATAGCAGCAGGTGTATTATCAGAATATTTTGATTTGACTTCCTATATTTTAGTATCTGATTTGTTCTTGTGGGAACAATACGATAAGTTTATCCAAGAACATAAAGATATGAATTTTGCTTCCATTAAAGGTCAAACTGGAAATTATACATGTCGTTTAAATAAAGAGGACATGCGTAACGCAGATTGTAAAATGGCTGGTCTTTCATGGGCATCATTATTTAATAGACAAACAATTGAAAAATATGGATATGATTGTGCTTATAAGTGCGAATATGTAAAAGCACGTAAGAAAGCATTATCAGCAAAAGTTTGTCTGATGACATATCAATTGTTTTTATTTACAATGAATAATGCAAGTTGGAACCAAGATAGTAAAGGCAATCCAATATTTGCAAGGCATGACATTATATTTTGTGATGAATGTCATAATATTCCAAGTATCGTACAAAATCAATATTCACCTATTATAAAGAAAGATGATTTTCAAAAACTTAATGAATTATATGATTATGCTTTTGGAAATGGTATTAATGGTTTGTTTGATGATTTAGCAGAATACGAATTAACAAAGACATATTCTCGTGATGCATTAAATGTTGAATTAGAAAATATTTGGAAACAATTTATTGACCAAAATTCAATTAAGAAAGATGATGTTACAGCAATGCTTAAATATTTGAAAATATTAAGTTACTTTACTGAAGTATGCGAAGCAATAACATCAAACATTTCTAATAAGAAAACAACACATCAGCCAATATCTAAAGATGATATTCATTTATTTAAGCTTTGTACATGGTTTCAAAATTACGGTTGTTTCTGGTCAGATTTCAATCATGCAATAGCTGAAGCTGGAGAAGATTATTTATTGAAAGATATTACTGTTGTAAATATTGATGGTGATATTCATGTATCATTCAAATGTACAAAAGAAGACTTTATTGTATTTAAGTATTTGTTATCTCAAGCAACATTCAAAGTAATGCTATCAGCAACAGTTGGTGGTAAAGATGCTTATGATGATAATATGGGGTTCAAATATACTGAAGATAAAGAAAGTGATTATCATGTAATGGCATCTAATTTTGATTTTGAAAAATCTCCAATTCATTTCTTGAATAAATTTAAGATGTCATTTAGAGAAAAAGAAGTATCATTTCAACATTTGAAGAAAATTATATATTCAATTTGTGAAACAAAGTTTAAAGACCAACGTGGTATGATACAAACAGGTTCATATGCATTTGCTAAACAATTGTATAATGATGCTCCATTAAATATCAAGCAAAGAATGTTACTTTATAATGGTTCTCGTGAAAAGACAACTTGTATAAAGATACATGAAATTTCTGATAATACAATACTTGTTGGTCCAAGTCTTAATGAAGGTATTGATTTGCCTGGAGATAGATGTAGGTTTATTATAATAATGAAAGTACCTTATCCATCACTTGCGGATAGATTGGTTAAAGAAAAAATCAAATTATTTCCTCTATGGTATAATTCAACAACATCAAATGAAATCATACAAGGAATAGGACGCGGAGTTAGATTTAATGGTGATTGGTGTGTATCATATATTCTTGATGCTTGTTTTTGGAAATTATATTTAGATACACAAGAACAATATTCTGAAGAATTTAAAAAACGACTTAATGTAATTTAATATGTATAAGAAAATAATTATATTTGTATTAGATTCATTCCATTTATATAATGGATATGATAGGGATAAATATGTAGAATGTTATTCATATTTTGATACTGAAGAAGCAATTAATCATAATGCTAATCATATTATAACTTACGATATTGGGCATTTATCTTTTGATTTGGAAGATTTAGGATATACAATTTTAATAGGATATAAAGGAGCATGTAAAAGATTTTATGTTGGTATGTCAACTGCTAACGGTAAAGAACTTAGACATGCCCATAATCTTAGACGTCTTTTAATTGGTGGTGCCTTAGATAATGACTTACATATTGAACGAAATAAATTTTATTATGATATGAATAAATCAACAGCAGAATTATTAGCTGACCAATTAACAAAAGAAAAATTTGATTTAATAAGTCAAGTTGCTAATGCTACAATAGGAATACATATTGAAGGAACTAAAGCAATGACTCCAGAAGAATCAAAAGAATGGCATGAAACACATGCTTATTATGATAAAGATGGTCATTTTATAATTTCGCCAGATCCTGTTGAATATGACGGCATTAATAAAATTAAACCTAATATAAAAATATGAAGTGGGTAAAAAGATTATTTAGATTTAAAAAATGTGAACATGATTGGAAGTTCGTTCGCAATATATATGGAGATGAAATAAATCATTGTGGTGGATATCGTTCATTATGGGAATGTAGAAAATGCGGACGATTACAATGGAGAGAATCACTTTATCAAGAAGAAAATATTAATTGTCAAACATTTCATTAATTTATTATGACATTAACAATAATAAAAATTGTATTAATCATTTTAATGATTCGTGTAATTGGTCTTACAATAGGTCATCTTGTAACTGTATTTTGGGATCCTGCAACAAAGATGGCAGTTGAACAAATTACAAAAGATCCTGAAGACTATGTTAGAACAGATCATATTTGTAAATTTATGTATAATATGATTTGGATAGTTGTATTTTTTAAGTTGTTATACGCAGCATTTAGTGGACATATAGAAATTAATTAATATGAGTAAAACAAATTATCAGACAGTCTACGGGGTCAAGATTTATCCTGTTGAATTTATCAGTAATCATGAACTTAGTGAAAGTGAATTGAATAATCTTTTAGATAATAATGGACGAGGATTATTCTATTCATTAGTAATTGGAATGTTCAAAGCAATTAAGTCTTCAAAAAGAAACTATCAAATTATCAAAATGATTAAAGAAGACAAACGATGGATGTATAAATATCGTTGGTCAAAAGAACAATTAGATAATTATGAAAATTTGATTATTGAAGCGTATAAGAACTTATATCAATATAAAGATGCTCAAGCAATTTCATTAGCACAATGGTTTATTATACATTATGGATTCCCTGTAGAAGGAATTGTTATTGATTTTGAAAAATAGTAAAAATTTGTTAATAAAATTACATTATACTAAAATATAGATAAAATGATGCTAGATGGCTGTAAATGTTCCTCTAGCATCATTTGTTATATAATCTGAATAACTATATTGCACATATCATATTAATCTCCTGAAGGAATGAAATAAACAAATTTTAACATTTATTTAATTAAATTTATAAACTTCATCATTAAGTTAAAATAATTATAAATTATATCTATATTTATATATTATCCACAAATATATAATATTAATAACGTGGAAATATTTGTAGGTATTGACCCATCATTGAATAGTACAGGATTATGTTTACAGTTTTATGAAGATAATAAAATGGTTAAAGATATGTTTTATATCATCAAGCCAAACAAGTTGACAAAACGAGAACAAGCAGCTCAAGATACATTGATAAATTTTGATTATATATTGTATAATAAGATTGATTTAGATATGTATAAAGACAATAATTTATTCTCTGAATATTGGAAGACTGTAAATATGATTTCAATTGTTAAGAAAATAAAAGAATGTATATACGATAATATTCAAGGAAGAAAATCATATAAATTGTATATAGTTCAAGAAGGAATAAGTTATGGTTCTTCAGTAAGAACTAAATCTGTATTTGATTTGGCAGGTTTAAATTATATGATAAGAAATGAATTTATTGAAAAGGAAAATATATCATTCTTTATTGCACCACCAACTCATATAAAGAAATTTGCAACAGGAATAGGTAATTGTAAAAAGGAACTTATAATAGAATTATTTAAAAGTGTAGAACCAAAACTAGCAGAAAAATTACCTAAAGTTGATGATATTGCAGATGCATATTATATGAGCAAATTTGCAAGACAAATATATTTAGAAAATAATAAATGAAAATCGGCTATTTTTATATTTCACATATAATTAATGATTATGTATGCGAAAATTTTTTTAATATAAAAAATGCAGTTCAAGATGAAAACACTGATGTAATATTTTGTAATCCTAATGGAAATTTAAATAACATAGATGTTTCTGATTATTTAAATAATTCTGAATATTGTTTTTTAAATATAGATAGAGATGATTTTATAGACCATAATAATTATTGTGTAACAAAAAATCATCAAATATATTTAGCGGTTTATGATATTTATAAAACATATGACTATTATTGGTTTATTGAATATGATGTTCAAGTAAATAATTTGAACAAACTTGAAGGATATAAAAAATTATTTGATTTTTATAAAACTAATGATAGTGATTTAATTTGTTGTAATATTCATAACTGGAAATATAATATTTGGTATCAAAAACGATATCCAGAAGAATTAATGAATAATTATAAAAACATAAATAATAATTTTTTATATAAAGACAATAAAATACAAACTGATAATTTATATTTTGGTTTTTTTACTATATGTAGAATTTCAAATAGGTTATTATCAGAAACTTTAGAATATTATAAGAATAATGATGGATTTTTTGAATATGTAATACCATCATTAGCTAAATATAAAAATCAAAAAATATGTTCATTTAATGATGACAAATTTAATATTGAAAATACTCATTTATTAAATGAACATATGATTAATACTGGTTCAAATGGTTGGAATGTTAAAAACTTAAATACTGATGATATTGTAAAACATAAACATTATTTTCCAGAATATCCAAAAAACGTTATTATTCATCCAATAAAAAATTTAGAAAACAATAAAGAGGAGAACTGATGTTCTCCTCCAATATTTTATTCAGGATCGTATTCAATAATTCTTGATTCATCAATACTTGGATTATTTAAATGAAGTGCTTCAATATATGCAGCTTTAGATCCACGTGGTACATATATAGGATATGTTGCTGTAATTTTATTAGTTTGTGCACTATCATATGACTTTCCTGTATCTTCTTTCCAAATTATTGTTACAGGATTTTCTGAATTAATTTCTTCATCAAAATTATGTTCACCAAAATATGGAGGAACACTACCTTCAAATTTTATTGATGGGAATGATGCAAATTTAAAATCATCATTTAATATAAATTCGCGGTTTTCTCTATTAGTTATAGTATATGATATATGAGCACCTGGAGAAAATACATTACTTCCAATTGATGTAACTGATGCTGGAATAACTAATTGTTCATCTGAATTATACCAGAAAAACGCAGATGAACCAATTGTTTTTAATGCTTTAGGTAATTTCATTGATATTTTAATTACTTCTCCATTATTAAACATTGATTCCGGTATATTTTCAAGATCATCACCAAAATCAATAAATAAACTTGGTTCTTCATGATCATCAGCTATACCACCACCTTTTGCATATGAAAAACTACCATTTACAAAATTCTTTAAATGTTTAGGTAAATGAATATATGAATAATAAGCTCCACTTCCATTAAAACCATTTAATGTTTCAATATTATCATTAAATATTAATTTACTACAATTTCTATATGATGATGCATTATAAACTTTAATAGATGCAATATTTGATGTTATAAAGTTTATACATGATACTAATTCTGTATTACGATAATTTTGATTTATAACAGATGAGTTTTCTTTATCACGCCAAACACCTTGTAAACATATTTTACAATATAATTCTTGATCTTCAGGTGTTGTTGCATATACCATACATGCTCCGTAAAATGTATTTGATCTATTTTTTAACCAATTTTCTGCTTGTGCATATCTTTCCTCATAAGGTAATGTATCAAATTCTGCTTGAACTTCTTGTTTTCTTCTAACAATTGCTTCTTCTGTAGTTTCACCATCTAATAAAGAAAAAGGATAATATGAAATTATTCCTAATTCAGCAGCACGTGGTATACAATATTCAACATTAGATTCCCATGTATAACAACCATCATTTATTCCAGGTATATAATAATCAACATACTTTGGATTATAAAAACTTGGTAAACTTGTTGGTAAATTTTGAAATACATTAAATCCATTATAATTAGGATCTTCAAGTGCTGCTTTCGGTATTTTTACTAACCAAACAAAAGATTCACCATCAGCAAGTAAATGAATATGCTTACCAACAGGATCTAATAAAATATATTTTGTTTTTTCATCTGTTGGATCATCATATAATCCGAATTTCCAAGTACGAGTTGTTCCTTCATCAAGTTCAATAAATTTATCGTACCATGTAAATGTATAAGCAATAATACATTCATCATTATTAGTATATGTTATTCCTTCACTGTTTAATGTTACATTAGGTACATCAACACCAGCTTGACTTCCATATATTGATGCAGCATTTTGTTTTGTAATTAATGTTAAATATTTACTCATAATTAATATTTATATATTTGATATATTTATAAATTTACCTATTTTTATTTAAAAATAAAAAGGAGAACTAATGTTCTCCTCTTCTTTATTCAAATTATAACCAATTATTTCTTTCCACAACAATCTTTAAATTTCTTTCCAGATCCACATGGACAATCGTCATCAGGATTTGGATCTTTCTTTTCAATTACTTTAGTGTCTTGTTTTTCTAATATAGCTAAATCTTTTGCAACTTTATTTAATAATGCAATACGAACAGGATCGTTCTTATATTGTTCAGCTAACATTGCAATCTTTTTCTTACGAATACTATATTGTGCTTCTTTATTTGCTTCAAGTTGTTCTTTAATTTGTTGTGCTTCTGGATCTAATTTCTTCATATCTTCGTTAATACGTTCTTCATACATATTCTTAAGATCTACACCAGCAACCTTAATAACATTATTAAGTGCTTCAACCATGTAATCATAATTATTAGATGAAGAACCAGCGTTAATAGAATTAAATACTGTCAAATTAACTTTATCTTTACATTCAATAATTGCACAAGTTGCGTTAGATGATGTCAATAACTTACAATTGTCTACTAAATTAATTGATTCCATGTTTTCAAATACGTCGGCAATTGCTGATGAAACTTTCATTAATTGAAGTTTTTCAGCTACTGGAAGAACCTTAGAAAGATTATCACAGTATTGACGGAATGCAATATGATCTTCAAACTTTTCGTTAATATTTGTTGCTTTGAATGTTAATTCTGATTTAGATTCATTTGTTTCTTCATTAACACTTTCGTTAATTTCAAAACGGTAAACACCACGAGCACCCTTAAATTCATAGTATAATGAATCACCATCACGACCCATGTTTTCAAGTAATGCATTGATGTGATTGAATTTTTCATTTTGAACTGGAGTTGTTACAATTGTAACACCAGATTCATTCATCATAAATGTTGTACCAAGTGCTTTGAAGTAGATGTTATGTGTACCATCTTCTTTCTCTTCATTAATACAATAGCTAATTGGATTTACTACTGTATAATTAACAGCTTGAGCTTCTGTAACTTGTGTCTTATAAACTTCTTTACAAATTGCACGGAACTCAGGAATGTATTGAATATTCTTTAAAGAACCTGCCTTGATGTAGCTTACAACTTCAGCTTCATTCATTTCAAGAAGTTTTGAAACTTGCTGTACTCCAATCTTGTTAATGTAATTGTAAGTAGAATTGTTTGCATTGATGCTTTCGCATGCAGAAGCAAGTTTCCAAGATATGTTGTTTTCTTTGATAAAACTGTTTACAGATTCTAAAATATTGGTTAAACCTGTATCAAAGCCGTACTTTGAAGCTTCTGCTATAAATCCATTTACTAACGAACATGTTACTGGGTTTGCATAGCAATATCCTCTATATCCGTTAAGCATTTCCTTACCTGCCTCTGTAATAGCATCATTCTTACTTATAAGTTCGGCAAAGTTAAGGTTAGTCAATAATTTTTCGCTCATACTTATATATTTGGTATATTTATAAATTTCATGATTAGTTCTTTGCAACTAATTCTCGTTTCTATATAATTTTATATAAAAATAATAATATTTAATTATTTAATTTACATTTTCCATCCCATAGTTGTACCAATTGCACCCATTACAAGCTTTGATGTAAGTAATGATCCAAATGTACCCTTTTGGTCAACACCTAATGCTTTACAAATTGCTGCCCCAAGCTTAGGACCAATTGCAGCACCAAGAACAGCTCCACCTATTGCTCCTAATATTCCTTCATCAATTGGAACATTGTTTTCTTTTGCTTCATTAAGTTTTTGAATTATATCTTCATATGTTAAATCCTCATTTATTGGATTTGCAATTTCTTCCATTGATTTCATAATTAAGAATTATCTATTTCATCCATTAATTTATTTAACAACTTTGTTTCAGATTCTCCTTTACCATCTCGGCATTGAGCAAAAGCAGCATACATTGTTGCTATAAATTCATTCCAATTGTTATTATCGCAATAGTCTCTTATCGAATTAATAAGTGTTTTTCTATTCTTTAACTTTTGTGAGTCTTCATTAATAATATCAATTAATTCTTTCATTTCAGTAATTAATATTTTTACCAACCACCTGAGAAGAAATAAGAACCAACTGTTACATCAGTAATTGTTTCGTGGAATATTTCCTCACCTTTCTTTGTACATATTACTTCAAAATCATAATTATAATTATTAATAAATGAAGAATTATGAACATCTCCAGTATCTTTTTTATCTGACATTTTTAATTTTTTGATTTTAAACTTAAGATCATCAGCATCATCGACAAATTGTTCATATGTTTGGTCTTCTTTATTTAATCCATTAATTTTTGCACTAATGATTTCATTTTCATATTCATCTTTATCTGAACCGATTGATGACCAAACTTCAAATCCATATATCTTATTAATAACTTTCATAATAAGACCCATTACTGCTGATGCTTCATGATCTCTATCATTGCCACCTTGATAATATGATTTATGACTATCTTTATACTCATGTTCAATTAAATCTTGGAGTTTACCACCAGAATAATCACAATTATCAATAATTGATTTAAGATGTTCAATTGCGCCTGTCTTAAATGATGGACGAGCTTTTAATATTGAATTTTTAACACCCTTTAATGCTTTTTGTAAATCTTCTTGATTTGCAGGATCTGCTAAAAATTCTCCAAGTTCTTTCTTTTCACTATATACTAATCCGTTACCATTTTTCAAATACCAAACAATATTTGCAGGGTTTGTAAAGAAACTTTGTAATATTGAATCATCTTTTGGATAATATGGATTCCAACATCTTACTGGATCAATTTGTTTTGCAATAAACTTAATATCATGCCATTTTGATGTTGAAATAGATTCTTCATATTCATTCCACCATTTAAGCATTTCTTCTTTATCAAGTTTACCATCTGCAATTTGGTCAGCAATAAATTGTCCGTAATCTTGCTTACTAAATTCTTTCTTTTCTCCACGACCTTTAGGTCCCCAAACTTGTTTAACAATTTCTTTTGGTTTATATCCTGCTTTATCAATTAATATTTGCATTGGATATTTTGCAAGTACTTCTTCAGGAGCAGTTCTACCTGGGCCCCACATTGGACGTGAACTCTTTTTAGGAGCTTTTTTCTTTTCATAATCAGCAAAAATTTTCTCCAATTCTGCTTTATAGTGTTTAGTTGAACCCCAAGCTTCATTTATTGTTGAAACTTGACCCAATGATATATTATATGATTCATTGAATTTTTCTGTTAAGTGTTTCATATATTATTCTTGATTTAATTTATCCCATATTTTATCAAATGTTTCTTTATCAGGAATAGGAATGAAACATCTATCAACAAATACACCAAGTACATATTGTTCATTAGGTGTTTTTTCTCCTGACATATATTCCTTTAAGAAACCGTCAAAAGTACCAACATTCTTTGCTCCATCAGTATGACCTTTTTCATCACCTACTTCGATATTCATTTGTTCTAATGTTGCCCAAGAAATTTGTTGGAAATTCCAGTCACATAAAAACATTGGTTCTTGTGAATGTTTGCCTGAGTTTTTATCCCAATTTTCAATACGCTTTGCAATCATTGAAAGCATAGAATTTCCATCATCTTTGAACATTGAAAAAAATGTATCTTTCTTTCCTTCGTTTATCATTTGAGTAATTGATTTCATTATAAAAATTTATATCATATTATATATAAAAATAAAAAATAATAAATATTTGTATATCTTTATAACTTATATAAAGATTAAAAAAGTGGCAATAAAATTTTATTACCACTTCTTATAAATATTATATAACTATGTTTAATATTTCTTTTTCTTCTCACGACGAGCCTGAAGTTTCATTTGTTCTTTAATCATTGAACGAGCATCATCATCAGTAAAATCTTCGTCTTCTGAAGCTGTTTCAAATATCTTTGCACAAATACCGAAAGTACGCATTGAAATTTCCATTTCAGCATCAGCATTTGAAAGTTCAGTTAAATAATCATATGCTTTGATTTTTGATTTTGACGAAAGATGTTCTGGGTCAATTGCAGGAAGTAACTTCTTAATTCTTGACAAGATATCTTCCTTTGTAAAATGAATATCTTGAATAAATGAACGACCTCTTAATGCTGTATCAAGTGAACCTGCATTATAATTTGTAATAACAATTACACCACCATTATAATAGAATTTCTTTGGAAGTGGAGTACCTTCATCATCTTTAATAGGACCAGCAACTCCGTATGATACAAGACGTCCTTCATCATCAGATTCTGAGTCAAGAGCAGCTTTAAGAATATTGATACAATCTTCAGGAGCATTAGGACCAACAAGACCGTCAGCATCATCAATCAAAACAATACAACCTTTGTCCTTATATTCCATCAAAGTTGTATAAAGTACTCGAGGAGTACATTTACCTTTGATAGTACAAAGATTATGACCTTCATGATATCCTGCAGCTTTAAGCTGTTGTTTTACATTGTATGTCTTACCAACACCAGGTGCACCACAAAGAATAACTGATGGGTTAATTCCTTTGATTACCATCTTAACATACTTCTGCATCTTCTTGAATACTTGGTCAGGATCTTCATGTTCCTCTTGGAACTTCTTTTCTTCCTCTTCAAGAGTTTTATCAATTTCACTAATAATAGAAACATTATGCTTAACAGCAACCTTAAGTTCTCCAAGAGTTGTTGCACCGCCTTTAATTGCATTATCAATATCTTGAATATCTGCAATTACTTGTTTCCATTTTTGAACATTTTCGGGAGTTTTGTTTTTGTCTTTTGCATCACGGGCTTTACGGAGATCAGCGATCTTCTTTCTTTTAAGATCTCTTAATTCGTTGTTCATCTCATTTATTGTTTGTTGACCATTAAATATAGTACCATGTTGTTCTAATTTAAATGTTTCATCAATAATATTTTGAGATAAATTTTCATATACATGATATTGTAAAGCACCTACATAATAAGAATAACTTTCTTTAACGCTTGATAATTTCTCACGACCAATTTTCATTGCTTCTTCTTTAGACAAATTGAAGTTACCTGACGACGCTACGGTCCAAATAATAGGCAAGAAATAAACAAGTGAACTGCCTAATGTATAAAGCGTTAATGCTGATTTTGACTTTCCATCAAAAAGTATTTCACAGTCTTTGAAGAAGTCAATTGAATATACATCAGTCTTTTCTTTTGATTGACTGAAATTGATTTGGAAAGCAATTGATTTTTCTGGGTTCTTTTTAGGAACTACCATATATTGCTTTGAATAATATTGTGATGCACCTTGTTTTGTTGTAACATATCCTACAAGAGGAACAAGACCATCAATATGTTTCTTAAGCACTTTATCAATTAATTCAAATGCTTTATCAGTGTCTTTTGAATTAAATGACTCTACAATGAACTGCTTACGTGATTCTAAGAAATTTAAAAATGTATTCATATTGTATATAATGTATTATCTATATATTAAAAATAACTTAAATTTTAGCTTTGATATTAGCTTAAAGTAAATAACTTAAATAAAGTATACTTGTATATCAGGTATCTTAATTACATTTGTTTTATTATAATTATCTTTGTCAGCATAATAATTAAATCCACCATGCAATACTGGAACTTCAAGTTTTGAATTTAATGAAATATTTCCAAATCCATCAAGTCCTGGGTAATTATCCTTTTCATATATACAAAGTGTTTCTTTATATTGAATTGAATTATTAATGTTATTTAATTCATATTTTATATATTGATTATTATAATATGCATCTTCGCCATACTTTGATATAATATCTAATTCAACGGCTTTAATACAATCAATGTTATTTACTAATAAATTTATCAATGTTGACTTTGCAATAAATAATGTATTATTTGGAAGTTCCAAGAAGAAATTAGCAAGTTCAGTTCTTATACTTTGTATTGCTGTATCTTTATTATATACACTATCAACTTTAACATAGCATATAAATGCAAACTGTCTTATTACTGGATCTTTGAATCTTAATGTCAAACCCGCAAATGATTTCTTTGAATTTTCAAGAGTATTTGTAATCATAAGTTTCTGACTATTTGTCAAAAGCATATCATTTACACTTATGTTATAATAATCTTCAATATCTTTAATTGTGTTCTTGATATTTGTAAGACATATAACATTAATGAACATTGTATTTGCATCTGACCAACAGTTTGTATATCCTATAAATGAGAAACGCTTAAAGAATAAATTAAAGTTTTCTTCTGATGCCAATACTAATGAACGTGAATTTGTGCCGACCATGTTTCTAATAAAATCAATTGTATCTGACTCATTACCACCAGAAACACAAGTCTGCATTGATAATATTATATAATCATTTATATTTACCGGATTACCTAATGAGTCTGTTCCATAAGTATCAAAAGTAAAATCATACTTATCATTAACAGTTATGTTACCATTTATACCATTATGAGCAAGATAATCAACTGTAACTGTATCACCTTCAGTTAATATCTTTCCATACACGCCATCACCAAATATAATATCAAAAGTATTGTCATAACCAATATTCAAAATATATTGATGACCATCTTCTGTCATATCATAGAAATTACCTACTTCTTCCCAAGTTTCACCATTTACTTTTACTTCTACATATTGTCTATCAAACATATTTGTAGTACTAATATGTATTGTTTCAATTTGTACTCCTTTTGCAACTGCTGATGCTCTATTAAATGTACCTTGAACTATTTTAAATTCATGTTGTATTAATGGCTTTGCAACATCAACAGTATAATAACTTGTAGGTAATACAATTGTATATACATATCCAGTTGTACGGTTAATAAGTTTTGTCTTATTTTGAATGAACAACTTTGTTGACTTTGAATTAAGACGATTGTTTATTTGAAGTTTTCCTAATACAGTACCACAAGCTGCAGCTCCATAATAAGCTTCATATCCAGATAATTTAGCTAAAGAATAAACTGATTTCTTACGAGTTGCTGTAAATATATTTTGCTCTGTAAATGCATCTTCAATATAGAACAAGATATTTTGCATTATACCCTTCATACCATCAAATATTACACCGAATATTTGAGTATGTGTATATTCTAAACCAAGATTATTTAATGTTTTTGCTAAATATCTTCTGACTGTATCATCAAACTTTTCAAAAGATGTATCTATTGTCTTGAATAGTTTCATATATTATCTAAATTGATATTTTCTTGTTGTTTTATTTCCTCTATTATCTTCAATATGAATTTGTACATCATATATCATTCTAATTTCACCTTTATACAAATTAACTTCAACATCATAATTCATTTTAGATAAAAAATAAGTATCGTTAATCTTTTCAATTATATACTTTTTTAATGCTGATGTTGCTGGTGTCAACTGCCATAAGAACTGTTCAAAATTTGTACCAAATGTTGGGTCATTAATTAATTCTGTAGTTTCAGTATTAAACAATAAATCAAGTTCTTGTAATCCTGCATCAAATTCACTGTTTAATATAACTCTATGATCTAATGATAAATCAATCATAATTATACAATTGTCCAATTTCCTGAAGATAGATATGTGCCATCTTCATTTGTAATATCATATTTGCCACTTGTACCGTTTATATCAATATCTGCAGGATTAATATTGAATATTACAAATATGTCATTTCTTGCGGTTTCAACAAATTCTTTATTACCAATAATCATTTTGAAAGTATCTACCTTTGTCATATATTCTGATAAGTTAACACCAATGTTTTGTGGCAATGTGCTTCTTAATGTTATATTCTGCAAATCTTTTACTTTGTAGAAAACAGGCTTTAATATGATTCTTTGGTTTTTGTTAATACCATTTATACTTGCAGAATTTTCATTCTTATTTACAAAGCAACTAATCTTATTGATGAAATTAATATTATCATCTTTTAATTCTATTACTTTCATATCGTCGTCTAATTCTCCTTTTTCTTTATTTGCTTGTGACATAAATGTCAAACGATGAACATTTACATTATTTATTAAATATTTGAACCACTCTTTGGTAATAATAACTAAGTTACTTTGTATTTCTATTCCAAGTATGTGGTCATAGAATGAACTTTTTATAATAAGTTTTTCAGGTCTTTGCTCCCATTTATCAAATATTCCATTTAACTTAAAAGCAAAATCATCAATATCATTAAAGTTTACTCTTATGTTTTTTGAAAATATTATATTTTTGAATGCATAATCTGTTGCAATATCAACTTTGAATCCTACGAAATTTCCTGGTGTTCCAAACTCTTCTTCATATTCATCAAGTATTGATTTCTTCATTAAGTCTTTCCATGTATTAAGTATTTCATTTTTATCTACATAATTGACATTTGCAACTTCTTTTACAGTTTGAATCATCTCGTCACTGATAGTTTCAACATTATCAATTTCTTCAATTTCTTTTACAATATCTTCATTAACAAATAATTTATAATCATCGTCGGTTACATTATTATAATACTTATATGCTTCAAGAACAGGAGATGTTGTTTTATCATCTTTATATAAATTACAGAAATATGACTTATTAGGATAATTGAATAATGCAACTAATGATATAATACCATTACTAAATCCTAATCTTGACATAAGACTAAATTTACTTTCATTATGTAATGAAATTGTTGCTTGAGGCAATTTTGAGTCTAACATATAAACATTATTCTGTATATCAACTGATTCATAAGGATACATAGTTATATTAATTGGATATGTTAGATAATTGTTCTCAATTGAATTATGAGTCTTAAGATATAGTTTTACAAATATCTTTTCATCATCTTCAACATTATCATTATAATTAAATTCAGAGTCAGCAGCATATTCTTCAATAATTCTATATGGCTGTATTAATAAATTTAATGGAACAATTTGTACTTCACTTTGATAATCACCTTCAACATATTCAGAATGTTCAATATCTGAAGAATCACTCATTATTGAATTAATGAATTTTTCGTTTCTTGTAGAAGCGACAATATTAAATTCTTCTTCATAATATACATTGTAACTTCCATCAATGTTTTGCTTGAACAATTCCTCTAAGTTAGGATAATAAAGTTCTATGAACTCTGAATATCTTTCATTATTATATTTTATTTCTGTTTCTGACTGACTTTTGTATTGATTAAAAGGACGACAAAGGAAATGAAACTTAATATTGTTTATTACATTATTTACATCAATAATTGCATTTATATTAAGCTTTGTCATTGGATGATAAATACGAATCTTATTACATTTTAATTTCTTGTTTTTAAGTTTCTTTATGCCTAATTTATCTGTATAAATTTCTTTTAATTCATATATATCGTCTCCTTTTAAACCATTCTTATTATATATTGAATCATCATTGAAATTACTATTGAATCTTGTATAACTATCACTATAATTATTTACATTTGTATCTGTTATTGGAAATGCAATTGATTTACCGAAGTTACCGTTTACTTTAAGTTCTTCAATATATTCATTAAGATGATCTTTTTCAAATATATAAATATCATTATCATAAATTATATTGTTCATAATTGTAAAATTACGAAGCATAACAAATTCAGATATGTATTCATTATTTTTTAAGTCATCAATTGCACTATAGTGTTCTATCAAATATTTGTATGACCCAATATTTATGATGTTTCTTGTCACTTAAAAATATTCTATATTATTTATTAAAAATATAACTTCATTTGAATATTTAGAATAATTTACTATATTATATTTGTAAAAATCAAATAATATATAAAATATGAGTCTTCAAGACAAGATTAATAAATATTATAAGGAACATCCATTTTTTGAAAATTATCGGGGATGGAAAATACGTCTTCATCGAAGTGAAGATAAATATTTAGGTACTCTTTGGTTTTATACTTGTGATGTTCAACCCGGTCTTGAATCTTGTCAAGCCACACATATTGAAATGGTCCGTGAATGGGTAGATAAAAAAATTGAAGAAGGTAAAATTCAAAAGGAAGATATATGAGACCTCGTATAAATACATTCGGTAAGATAACAAGAAAAGAACTTGATAATTATCTTTTAGAGAATCAAGTATATGGATTTACTGTCAAGATAAAAGAAAATACTTTTGTCTATAGTTACAACATAATGTTCCGTAAGACAAAAGAAGCTCCTGAAATGTTATTTGTTGAAGTATCAAAAGCATCTAAACTTGTACTTGGTGCATGGACAAACAAAGGTAAAAAATTCAATAATATAAACGATTTAAAAAATTATACTAAAAGATGATAGGTACTATTAAAAGTGTTGAACATGTTCGACAAGAAGTTATAGATGGAATTTACAAAAAGATTAATAATGATCTCCCAATTAATCAAGAAGTTTATAAAAGATATTTTGACTTTATAGATAGTCAGATTGAACTTTGTATTAAAAATGGGTGGATTCAGTTTTCACTGCCTGGAGATGGACCTTGTGGTAGACTCCCAGGAATGATTGAGGCTTTGCTTCTTCTTAAAGGATATGGAATTGAAAAAGGAGAAAAAGAAAATGAATATCTTATTAATATATTCAATAGAGACAATTATAAAATATGATGAAACCTCCTAAGAAACCAAAAATGAGCAAGGAACGATATGAGTTTCTTGAAAATATAAGAACAAATGATCCTCGTCATAATGGAGCAATAATTGATAATTATCCTGATGAATGGGCAGATTTCAATATTGCATATAAATATTATACTTATAAAGTACCATTTTCACTATCTTGTTATAAAGGACAATAATTATAAATACTATGTTAATAAGTAGAAAACCATATTGCAATAATTGTAAAAATCGTGGCTCAGCTTGGGGTCCACATGATTATCAAAATTATCCATGCTCAAAAGGAGAAGAAATAAATAAAAAACGGCCTGGAGTACTTCATTACGATAAATCAGAAGATATGTATTTTGTTGGAGAAAAAATGAGATGTCCGTGCAAAGAATTTTTTGATCCAATATATACAAAAGAAGAACAATTGAAATATAATAATCACAAATGAGTAAAACATATAAGAAAGAATTTACAAGATGCCTATTACATAACGGCAATCGTAATTATCATAATACATTACTTCGAGAATTTCATGACCGAAGTTTAATGGGTGGTATATGGCTTGTTAAAGACACTCATAATCTTTTAGATAGAAGAGATTATAAATCAGACAGAATGAAAGGCATCAGAAAAATTGCTGGCAAGAAACGTCGTTTGTATATGAAGAAATATGCAAATGAAATTATTTCAGAAGAAATTTCTAATATTATTTAATTTTTTAATTTAGGTACTATATTATATTTGTAATTTCAAACAATAAATAATATGAATAAGAATAGTCAGTATGTAAAGAACTCAGTCGAGAATTTGCGAGCTTATGCAAAGCTGCATGGACTGAAGCTTGTGTTCCGCAACACTACAACTAATGCGGGAGATTTCTGTTTCTTCATTTATAAGGCTGGTATTTGTGGCCGCTATCTTGTTGGTTATGACGGCAGTTGGAATGCTTCTCCAAATGAGAACATTAGTTTTGACCGCTGCTGGGATTCCGCTCATAAGTTTATTTCAAATTATGATAAGTAAGTATGAGTAAACCAAAGATAATCCGTAATTGGAAAGCTGTTAAGAGTGACCTTGATTTTAATCTTGCATACAATTTGTATAAGTCACACAAGGTAGATGGAGTAGAATATCCTATAATTGGATTACGACTTGGTGTTTCAAAGTTTTTCCAATCAGGTCTTCATAACATTGATGAGGCAATGTTTTCTCCTCGTGAGGCAACATCAAATAAGTGGGAGATCATTATTCCTGATGATGCAGCTGAGGAAAAGACAAATAAGCTTCGTCAGATGCTGAAGGATAAGAATTTTACTGGGCTGCGTTATGATAAGATTGACAATATGTCAATTGATGAAATGTGGAATGCTATTATCGAACAGATGAGTCGACTTGATAAGGATAATAAGTATCGTATTGCAAAGAATATTATTGAAACTGGCCTTTATAAGAAGCTATGAGAAAAATTTTGTATTTGATTATTGGGTTGTGCTTGTTTGTAAGTTGTTCTGAAGAGTCACAACAAAGGAATGAAGCTCTAAAAAATGAACGAATTAAACTTGAGCAAACTATTGATAGCTTGAAAAAACAGCAGTTTATTGTTACTGCTTTCAATGATTCTTTGTTCTTACTTAATAAGAATATTATGGAGAATATGGAATCTCGAGAACGCAACGATAGATTAATGAAAGAACGTAAGCAGCTTGAAGTAGAGGTAAATGGAAATAGAAATATTAATGAACAACTTAAACGTCAGCATAAGGCATTAGTTGAACAAATTAATAAAGATAAGTTTGCATTAGCTGTATCAAATACTATTTATATTGTTAAAATCAAGATACATCAGACTACATATACGTTGGATCTTGAGGAACATATTAAGAATAAAATTAATGATATAACATTTGAGATCCCAGTTGATAAAGCATATTATGATAATTGTTCAATTGGTCAGAAAGTATCAGACCCAGGATTGAAACTCGGATCACTATTGGTGAATGGTGATTTTTCAAAACTGAAAGTTAAGATTATTGGAAAACGCACTGTGAAGAGAAATTAAATGAATGGATTATCTTGAAGCGCTTTAAGGATCTCTTCACATTGTTTACATTCATTCTTAAAGTTTGATACTTCAGATACACTTAAATCAAACCATTCATTTTTTACATTAGATGTTGCATGTCTACCGTGCAACATCTTTTCTATTTTTGTTGGGTACATTGTTTCATAATAAGAATGAATCCATATTTCATTAGGATTGCCTGTTTGCAATTCTGCTACTCTTTTTTCAATTTTGCCTCTTGTCATTCCTATTTTGAATTTCTCGCCGTCACATAATAAATAAACAAATCCCATAAAAAATCATATATTATTTGAAAAATATCAAATATGTACTATATTATATTTGTAATTAAAAATATAAATAAAAAATGACAAACAAGAAGATTTATTCAGTTAATTCAGTTCACCACGGTCGTACAACAACTTTTACTGGAACTCTTGAGGAGCTCGAGACGAATGTATTTGGTTACACTCTTGAGTGTGGTCATTCTTGGAATAACAAAATTCCTCGTTATCCTAAGACTATTAAGAGTCTGATTAATGCACTGAATAAATCGGCTGAGGAATGCCGCCGTTACTATGATTATTACGAACTTGCTTAATTTTACTGAATATGAGTTTTGCTTACAATAAAAATTTGAAAATTGAGTTTAGGGCTGTTCCTTATAGCACAAGCCATGTACTTGAATATCGTATTAGTCCTAATCAAGATTTGATTTACGAGACTAAGATTAGTATTTTTGGTTTGTTTAAAATCAAACTTAAGAGAAAGTACAAAACAAATTGGCATCAGCCATGTGTACTTGTCAATTATCCTGGTTCAGAACGATATTCTAAGGATTCTGAAGAACTTTATTTGCCAATGTTTATTCGTGATAAAAATGAATTTAAAAAAATTCAATCAGTATTTAAGACAATTGGTGAGTTCTTTGATTATGTAAATAAGGAGGAAGCTAAGGAAGAAGCAAAATGGCAGAAAGCTAGAAACGAATATTTAAAAACTTGCGGAACATGGATGTAATTAATTACGAGAAAAGTTATAGGGGTACAGTTAAGAAGAACCCTGATGGTACTGAAGAAATTCGGTATTGTAAATTTGAGTCATCTGATATTGGTAAGTATCTTGTTCTTCGATGGCGTTATGAGGAACATATGTTTTGGGGTGGTCCTTTTGGAACTCAACTTGCTGTAAATGGGCATAAACTTAGTACTCATAATGGTGATGAGATTTATGGAGTTTATTTGATAGATTGGCATTCTGACTGGTGTAAGAACGAAAACAATGTATCATTTAAGGTTAAGTTGACTCCTGTCGGTAATTGGGGAGCTTGGTGTCCAGATAGATCATGGTATTCTTCAGATATAGAAAGTGTTATCAATAAGCAGTATAATCTGTTTGAAGAGAATCCTATTTTTGATAATGTTGATGATGCAATGAAATTTGCATTTGAAAAGAATTTTAAACTTTATCCTGATATGAGGAGTGGTCTGAAGAAATTGTTTGATAAAATCTTTAACAAATAATATGAAACGAAATTTTAATTTTAGTGGAATGCTACCTGAAGATCTTTATCCGGGTAAAACAGTAATGTTATGTACTTTTTATCGAGATGAAAATTCAGATAACCCAGAATGGTCAACTTCAAAATCATATATGAAAGGACCATATAGGGTTTTGTCAATTAATAAAAAAGATGACAATAAATGGCAAATTAAGTTCATAGCAACAAAATTGTCATTTGGTATTCATGGTGGTAAAGGATATTATTCTAAGACTCGTTTTACATTTAATTCAAAAGGACAATCGCAAATTATGAGTAGTTCATCTTCAAAGGGTGTATATAGTCGGACAATTATTTATAATTGTATTACTGGATAAATTATTGTATTATATTTGAATTTTAAAAATTAAATACTATATTATATTTGTAAATCAAACAAATATGGCAATTTCAACAAGAACAATTAAGGCAATACTTCGCAAACAGAAACTTGCGGAAATTGAAGCAAAAAAGACTCCGTTCTGTAAAGATGCAGATAAACTTAAAGCAAAGGTTAAAAGTTGGCTTAAGAAAAATTTCGGTTTGGGTCGTTATGATTATTCAATTGGAATTTATCATCCATGCAGTGAAGATCCTTATGCATCATCAAATTATTCAATAAATGTTTGTTATTTCAAAGGAAACAAAATTGAAGTAAATAAAAAGCTTGTTGAAGATTTTGGTTGTGGTGAATTTAAGGGTCATAAAATGACAATATCTTACAATAAAAATTATGAAGATATGGATCATTATACTGACTTTTGTATAACTATTTATGAATAAATTATGAAATATAACGGTATTGATTATAATGATAATCTGATTGAGCAGGCTCTTGAAAATATGGGAGATGCTGAATATGCAGAATTAATGGCTGCTGGTGAAAATGCAAACAATTTTTATAAATCAATGTAATATGAAACTTACAAGTACATTACGATTAAAGACATCACTTGAGAGAACAACAAAAGTTATTTCAGAAGATTGTAGTCTTGGACAAGCAATCACAATGATTGAATCTTGGTGTTACGATAACGGAGCAGATTACCCACGAACTTGTGATTTATGGAAAACTGACGGAAATATTCGTGTACAGATTACAACTAGAGATAATAAGTATCTTAATATTTTTGATATAACCGATTAAAATTAAATAAAATGAATATTACACGTAAAGTATTAGAGTTTGAAAGATGGTTTAATAGTTCTGAATTTCCTGAAAATTTAGAAAAGGCCGATGTTGAAGAATGTGTACTGGCTTGGGCCGATGCAACTGAAACTGATCTCGGTGATAAATTAAATGAGATTTGTGAACGAATTGTAGAACTAGGAATTTGCTAAATATTCACTTTAATTAATATTAATAAATAAGTAAAAAAATGAAAAATATTGTAAACGATTACGAGAAGTACGAGCAGACAAGTAATTATCAGAAGCGTTCAAAGAAGAAGAAAAATTGGAAGTAATGAAAATAATTAGATTTTTCAAAAATATAAAAGAACTTAATGGAGCAGCTGCTTCAGGAGCTGGTGTTATAGGAACATTTTGTGGAACATGCCTTGCATTAATTGGTTTTTTAATGGGTCTTGAACAAAGGGGATGTAATGGTATTACACTTTGGTTTCAATTTCCTGCTTTGATATTTTGTTTTGGTATATTTTGTTTTACTTTCTTTCGTTATCTTAGAAATGATTAATTTAGCATTATTTGCATTTATATTTCTTATTTGGCTTATATTAGCCCTTAAGAATATATTTAAGTGGTATACATTTGCATTATCTTTTATGTGGGGATTCTTTTTATGTCAGACTATTTTTGATGCTTGTGGAATGACTACACTTGTTGATTTAATAATGAAATGATTATGGAATATTTTGATAATATTGGAAACAAAATTGAAGTAGGGGATGAAGTATTAATTCTTGTTCCAAAATCAGATAAAACATATCGTCGTGGAACTGTTAAAGATTTTAAGAATGCATTCTCACATGGAGCCGGTCATTTTCATTGTGAGGTTCTTGTAGAATATGATGATGGGAGATTGTATTGTAATGAATATAGATGGGACCAACGTCAAGGTCACAATATTAAATTCAGTAAGAAAACAACAAAGGCATGGAGAAGTAATTCAGATATTGTAAAACTTAAACCAGAATATATTCAATGATAGCACATTTTAATTGGAATCCTGCATCCTGTGAACCTATGAATATTGATTTACCAATATTAGCATGGACAAACAATGATAAATTGGTTGTATTCAAAGATACTAAAACTTGGTTAAACGGTGATACAAAAAATCCATTTTCTAATTGGAAATGGTTACGCGAAAAATATAATATTAAATTCTGGGCATATCAATACGAAGTTATTAATGAACATCCATTTGATTACGGAGATTAAAAAATATAATTATGAAATTTGGGAATGTAGCTTTATATTGTAAAGGATGGTATCAACATCGCAGTAATAGTGTTAAGACAATGTGGATGGATATGCTGCATTGTATTAATGCTGATGGTTGGTCACTTTGGTCAAAAGAAGATGTTGTTGAATGGTGTATGCATCGTTTGGATAATCTTCGTGAAGATGAAAATTTTCCACATAAGAATCAACTTGATTTGACTTATTTTTGGAAAGAAATAAATGATATGATAAGACGTGATGAATGGTATTATCACGAAGGCATTGATTATGAGGATGCAATTATTCTTCATTATAGAAATATTATATCCAATCTTGAAGGCAAGTATTTTAATGAAATGCTTGTAAAGCCTAATCCAAATGTATTGCCATTATTTTATCATACTGCATATTATAATGATGGTCAATATCGTCCTAATCATGAACCTGACTTTACATTTGCAGATATGCACTGTGATGTAATTGCAAAGATTAATGAAATATTTCCTGATTATAAAGAGCAAGAAATTGAAGATGGTGAGTTTGAACGTCAGGAAGCATGGATTCGTGGTAAGAAATGGCAGGATGTATTAGTTCTTATTGGAAGCGATAGTCTTCTTGATTGTGAGGAAGTTGAACTTTCAGGTAAATTTCTTAAGAACACTCATAATGAGCATTACAAGGATGATAGTTTTCTTGATTTGAATATTTATGAGCATACAATAAATTTTGATGAGAATAAGACTTATGTATGCCGCGTCAAAAAAGAAATTGAACATTGGGGTTGGGGAGATGATATAAATTATAAATTAATGTCAATACTGAATGAAAAAGATAAAGTATAATGATATATCAAATGATACTTATAATCTTTTAATGGTTATTAATAAAATGATTCCAATATATAAAAAGAAACAGTATCATACTCAAGTATTAGAATGTGAGCAATGGGTAACAATGCTATCAATATTACCAATACAAACAACATATACATCAAATGCAATATTGGCACTTAAATGTATAATAAATGATTGTGCAAATATTTATTTATCATACGGGGATTTTGAAACTGGTACTATTGCAATGAACTTAATGAATAAACTAATAAAATTATTTGAAGAAAATGAAAAAGATTAAATTTTTTGCTTTTATTGGTATGCTAACAATTGCATATGTAATTGGTGGTATTATGGGGTTTGCTTTTTGTGCAAGCACTTCTACAGTTAATGCTAATCCCACACCTGTTGTAACAAGTGTTCAAAACACTCAGTCAAGTATAAATACACAAACTGTGTATGTTGATGGACAAAGATATATTGTATTTACAAGTGGAAGTTCATCAATGGCTGTTGTAAAAAAATAAAGAGGAATCTATGATTCCTCTTTTAATATTTGTTCTAAACTATTTTCTAATTCTTTACTCCAACCTTCTACACTATTACAAACAAACTTTATATTTGGATCATTTACTACATTTTGAAACTCTTTATCAAATATATCTTTATTCCAAATTCCCAATCTTATAGTATTATCTAGTATCGGTTCTTTATGTTTAAAATAATTAAAATATATATCTTCTAATACATAACTTTCTTTACGCATATCAAACTTATCCCATATTTCTTTTAATTTATCAAACTCAAAATAACACGGATAATGTGTAGTATAATTAATATGAGGTAAATTTTCTCTATCTAATAATTGTCTTGTTTTCCATTTATCATATTTCCAAAAAGTTTTTGGTTTTTCTTTATCACCCTCAAATGAAAGTTTATGATAATGAATTGTTGTAATATCTTCTAAATTAAAATTTTTTATTGCATAATTATCATCAACCATCCATATAAAACCTTTATATATGTTATCATACTTTTGCATTACTACTTCCATGCTTTGTTGAACATTTAAATGTGGATAGTATTGATTTTTTAAAGGTGCTGTTTGATGAGATACAATAAATTCAACCCACGGAAATTCATGTTTTAATGAATTACTAAATGTTCCAACCACAACAAAATGATAATTAAATTTACAAAATTTTTTCCATAAATTTAACGCTAATTTAATTTCTATTCCTTGTGCTCGACTTTGTCTATATGGTAAAACAACTAATACTTTATTTTTATCCAATGAATTAATTAGTTCTTCTTTCTTTTCTTTCATATCACTATTAACATCAAAAAAGAAATCAAAATTTCTAGCACCACCCCAAGTGAATCCTCTTACTTTTATTTTCCATACATATTCTTCCCAAGATTTTGTTATATAATGTCTTATATAAATATTTTTATATGTAGGTGATGTATTACTTTTTATATATTCTGTATTACAATAATTACTAAATTTTCTTTGATGATGTTGATTAAAAAATAATTCGTTTCTATAGCTTTTAAGATTATGACATGTTTTTATAAAAGAATCAGGTTTGTCATTAATTACACCTGTCATTTCTTTTGTATAAGTATCAATAACCCCTTTATCTTTATAATTTGGTTTTTTAATTAAACCATTTGCTCCATAGCATTTCCATTGTATAACAAGTGCATCAAAATATCTATATAATGATAAAATATCAGCAAGTTTATCATTAGGATTTTCAAGAGTTATAAATTCATCTACATCTATAATAAAACACCAATTATAAATATCTCCATAAGTATTTTTAATGTATAATAATGCATTTCTAAAATACAAATGTTGTACATTCCATTTTTTATTTTTCTTTAATTCAATAGCTATGTTTTTATCAGTATCATTTAAAATACTATCAATAACAGCAAGAGATACATTATCACTATATTTATCAGTAATTTGTTTATGCGACTCACTATCTATATCTTCAAATATAAAAATATGATTAACACCTAAATTCAAATGATATCTAATCCATTCATCTAAATATTCGTGTTCATTTTTTATAACTGTTAAAATGCATGACGTCATATTTTATATCTTTTGAATTTCTTTCTTCTTTTATATATTTTGCCTGTTTTAATATCTATACATAATGGCTGTGGAATATCTCCTGACCCAGGCTGTGTATCTGTAGGCGCAGAAGGATTTCCCATTCCAATAGTATTAGCAGGTGTTGCAAATATTTCTTCTTTAATATATTCTTTTAAATTTTTCATATTTAAACATGATGTGACAAATCACCAAAGTATGTTTGACAAGCAAATGAATATTCTTCACCATTAAGGGTAAATGAAATTTCCCAGTCATTTGGTGTTTCTTGTGATGTTACTTTAATATTTTTATCCCAGTTCTTATCAAAGAAATCTCTAACTTCTTTTTCTTCCTTTGGGCCAGAATCACCAAAATTATCAAACCATCCATTATCAAGTAAACCAATTACATCACCGTCTTTAATACGTTTTTTATCACATTTACCATCAGGCAATTCATTTAAGCATGCCCATTGGAAAAAGTCTGCTACTGTTGCAGTATCAACATGTTTTTTACCTTCTAAAATAAATTGTTTTAAATCTTTCATATATTATAATTATTTATTTTCCTTCAAAATACCAACGTGCTTCAGCTTGACGTCTTTTGATTAAGCCCGGATATTTCTTTCCTTGAACATCAGATAAATGAGACCAAGTATTTCTTATTGTAGGATTATTTGGATTAGCTGCAATTATCTTACATATTTGTTTTTGTAAGAAACCAAAACCAAAATTATAACAAGCACTTGCAATAGCATCTTTTTGATTTTGATTTAATGTAACTTTATTTGCTTTAGCCCAGTTATCTATTTTTGTTGATGCTTGTTTTGCATGTTGTAAAAATAATTGTTCAAGTTCCTTTTGTGTCCATACTTTTTTAATTGTGTCCATAAACTTTTGTGTTGTTGGATGATACAATAAACCATAACCATAAGTCTTATGACCACCTGCGTCATGTAAATCATATCCATTCAAATCTTTAGCAGTCATTGTATAACCAAATTTTTTACCTGTTTCATATTGACAAATAAAATTAATCATACCTGCACTTATACCAACATTATTACCTGAACTTGGAGCTTGTTGTGATGTTTGTGTTTGGTTTTCTAATATAATAGCCCATGATTTGTCACCAATAATACCATCAGGAGTTAAACCTTTTGATTTTTGCCATTCTTTTACTTTTAATAATGTTTTTGGACCAAAATCACCATCAGGATTAATTCCTAAATATTTTTGCAATACTTTTACATCATCTCCTTTAGAGCCTAATTTAATTGTATTCATTATTTCTTATCTTTATTTTTCTTTTCTGCTTCCTCTGCAGCTTTCTTATCTGCTTCTTCTTTGAAACTATAAGCAAGATCATCTTCAAGAATATGTTTCTTTGCTGGATTAATTTGATAAGCTAAACGAGACATAACATCTCTGTTAATCAATACTTTTTGTTTCTTATTACGATTATCTACTAATGCAAATTCAACATCAAGTAATTTACGAGAACCTACTTGTATGCAAGGTATAATAACTGTTGTACGAGGTTCAGTTACTTGTCCAACAATTGCACGAGATTCACCAGCTTTCTTAAATTGATATTTCTTACCCTCTATAGTTGCAATAACTAAGTTTCCTTTATAATCAAGACTGTCACATCCTATTGTTGATGCTTTTGCTCCATTACCTGTATCAAACTTTGCTTCAAATTCAAATTCATCATCATTATCCATTGTGAATTTAACATTTTCAAGATATCCTATAGCTTTTGGTGCAAGTACTAATTCATTAATATCGTTAATTTCATCTAATAATATTTCCATAAAGTTATCATCTATAACTTCAGAAATACCATCTGTACCTGGAGATGCATTATATTCAAGAACAACATTATCTCCAATTTCAGGATTTGAACCTTTTACAAGTGGCATAATATCAACTGCACACCATGGCATACCAGATATCTTTGCAACTTTAAGTGCTATTTCTTCTTGTTCTGGAGTCAATTCTACTTTTTCTGCAGTTGCACCTAATGATACATTTGAACGGAAATCACCACCAATTTTCTTACGTTTCATTTGTGCAAGTATTTTTTGATGAGTACGCATTGTTAATACATGAACACGAATATCACCACCATCTGCTTCTTCTTTCTTTTGTACTAATAATTCACGTTCTTCATCAACAGCAAATACCATTTGAAGCATTGAAAGAATTGTTTTACCTGATTGCATGGTAACACCTGTACCACCATGTCCATCAAGAATCTTTACAACATATTCTTTCTTTTTATCTTCATCTTCATTTTTACCAAGGTCAGGATATATTACTTTTAATTTCTTCTTAAGAGATTCTTCACCTTTTAATATATCATTCTTTGATATTAATGTAAATCTTGGTTGTGGAATTTCATATCTTTCCATTAATACAGCTGACTGATATTTGTTTGATGCTTTCTTTGCAGATTGTATTGGGTTAAGAACAAAGAATCCCCAATCTTGAAGTTCTTTTATTAATTCCATGCATTCTTCTGAATCTTGAGCACCAAGACGAGTAATTACAATTGTATCAATATTAGATTGTTCATCAACCTTATATTTGTTTTCATTATCGTGCCATTCTATTTTATCATCAGTTGCTTTATAATCAACTTCTTCAGCAACGAATGGAAAGATTTCAACGCCTTTGCCTTTTACTGCTTGTTCAAGATTTTTTAATGTCTTGTTTGTTTTTGAATCTCTATCATTTGTAAATACAAGAATGTTCTTAAAGAAATATTTATCCTTTTTATCATCCTTTGCTTCATGAATTACAATATCATCATCTTTTGCAAATTCATCATGTGTTGACATTTCTTCAATTCGTTTTTGCTCAGCAATTTGTTTTTCTTCACGAATTTGAGCAGCCTTTTCAAGTACTTTTGCAACTGTTAAAGGATCTTGATAATTAATGTATTCTGTAGAATCTTTCATAAGTTTTATCTATATTTAATATATATTAAAAATAATTAAATTGTGGTAATTGTAATAATTAACACAAAATAAACTATATTATTGAGATAGGATAGATTAAATATATTCATATAATATTAATGAAATTAATCATTATTGAAGGAACCGATAATACAGGAAAAGATACTCTAATATCAAAAATATTAGAAAAATATCCAACAGCAACAGTTATACATTGTGGAAAACCAATAACTAAAAAATATTCATCAAAGGAACAAGATGAATTGTTTAGAATATATGCAGAAAATATAGTTGAAGGAAAATATGATAATACTCATGTCATTATAATGAATCGTTCTCATATAGGAGAATATGTTTATGGAGTATTATATAGAAATAGAAGCAAAGATGATGTTGGAGAAATGATATTTAATGTTAATGATATTTTATCATATCGAAAAGATTTAGAAATAAGATATATTCAACTTTTATCAAAATCTGAAAGCTTATTAAGAAATAATGAAGATGGTAAATCATTATCAAATGGTAATGTTGAAAAGATATTGAAAGAAGCTGAACAATTTGAAGAAATATTTAATATGATAAATATTCCTGATAATGAAAAGAAACTTATCTATGTAAATGATGGTGATAAGTTTAGAAGTAGAGAAGATATATTTAATGAAGCTTTTAGATTTATAAATGGATAAGATTAAAGATTTCTTTGGAGAAACTATATTTTTTATATTGATATTCCTGTTATTATTCATAACGGGTTTATCATTTATTTGTGATTGGGTTATAAATAAATTTAAAAAGTAAATGACAGAATATAAATTAATGAATACTAAAGACGTTGCTAATTTATTCGTCAATAAGTATATTAATAATGAATTTAGAACAATAGGTAATGCTGTTCAACAATCAAAGACAATTGAATTACAGAACATTCAGTTTGAGGTTGATAAGCCATGGATTATAAGACAACCTAATAAAGAATATTTTGAAAGAGAATTAGAATGGTATCAATCAGAATCATTAAATGTAAATGATATTCCTGAAGGTGCACCTGTAATGTGGAAAGCTTGTGCTGATTCATTAGGTTATATTAATTCAAACTATGGATGGATGATTTGGTCAAAAGATAACTGTGAACAATATAAGCATTGTATGGAAAAACTTATTGAAGATCCACATACTCGTGAAGCTTGTATGATATATAATCGTCCATCAATGCAAACTGAATATAATAAAAATGGAATGCATGATTTCTGTTGTACTTATGCAGTTCAATGTTTTTTAAATGAAGATGAAGGTGGAAGATATCATTTGAAGTATATTGTATATATGAGAAGTAATGATGCTGTATTTGGATTTGATAATGATGCATTATGGCATATACATGTACAAGAGAAATTAGCAAGAGATTTATTTGGTAAGATTATTCCTGCCGTAGGAATAGCTGCTCCAATTATTTGTGATCCTATTATATGGAATGCAGGTTCATTGCATATTTATGAAAGACATTTTAAGCATCTTGAAGAATTAATGCAACAAAATTCAGAATCAAAATGAAAACATTACATATTATAATGCCTATGGCTGGGGAAGGTAGCCGTTTCAAAGAAGCAGGTTATACAGTCCCTAAGCCATTAATTAATTTCGAAGGAATAGAATTATATAGACGATCATTATCAAGTCTTAATATTAAAGATTACAATGTTGATGATTGGCTTAAGATAAAATATACATTTATCGTTAGAAAAGAATTTGTTGATGATTATAATATTGATAAAGAAATTAAACAATATTATCCTGAAGCAAATATCATAACAGTTGAAAAAACAACAAGAGGTGCATTAGAAACTATTATGCTTGCTGAAAAATATATGGAGGATGATGAATGCATAATATCTATGGATTGTGATATTCAATTTTCTTCTGTAGGATATATTGAAAAATTATTTCATAAACTACGTTTAGCTTCTTGTAGAATACCAATGGTGTTAACATTTTATTCAAATAATCCTATTTATAGTTTTGTAAAGGTTATTGGAAACGTTGGTATGTTTGTTGCTGAAAAAACTCCAATATCAAATTATGCTATGGGTGGTTGTTATTATCTTGGTGAAGCAAAATATTTAAAACAAGCAGCACAACAATATATATCAGATTTTGAATCTGGAAAAATAAAAATTAAAGAGTTATATTTATCTGAAGTAATAAACTATATTATTGATATACTTGATACTTGTATAGATGTATATGATATGAATTTACATTATGATCATTATTGGTCATTTGGAACTCCATACGATTTAGAGAATTATAATTACGATAGAAATATATGGGACGCATAAAAGCAATTATCACAGATTTTGATGGTACACTTGTTGATACATTAATGGCTAATTATCTTGCATATCGTGAAGCATTTGAAAGTTTTGATTATCAATTATCTCTTGATGAATATAAACAATGTTATGGGTTACGATTTGATGCATTTTGTGATAAGATGAATATTAAACAAGATGATAGAAAACCAATAAAAGAATTAAAGAAAAAAATATATCCTGCTTATTTTAGTCATATAAGACTTAATGAATCATTATTAAGATTTATCAAATCTGCTAAACAAATGGGTATGAGAACTTGTATTGCATCAACAGCAACAAGAGAAAATCTTTATGGTGTACTTAGATATTTTCTTATTGAATCTTATTTTGATATTGTTATAACAGGAGAGAATGTTTCAAAAGGAAAACCAGATCCTGAAGTATATCTTAAAGCAATGAATCTATTAGAATGTGAACCTGAAGAAGCAATTGTATTTGAAGACTCTGAAGTTGGTTGTGAAGCTGCTGAAAATGCGGATTTAAATTATATAAAAGTAACTGAATTTAATTATGAGTAAAATTTTGATAACTGGAGCTGCAGGATTTATTGGATCACAGCTTGCATATAAATTTATAAAAGAAGGACATAAGTTAATATTAGTTGATAATATGTCTTATGGACATGAAGATAATCTTAAGTTTGATGATGTTGACTTAAATGAAGTATTATTCAAATATGATATTAGAGATAGAGAAAAAATGGAAGAAATTTTTAATATCTTTGATGATCATTTTGATTATGTATATAATATAGCTGGTATTGCTCCACTTCCTGATTGTCAGTCAAATCCATGTGAAGCTGTTGATGTTAATGTTAATGGATTTGTTAATATACTTGAACTTAGTAGAATATATGGAGTTAAAACTGTTATTCAAGCATCAACAAATGCAATGTATGAAAACTGTACAGCATTTCCAACATTTGAATATGACTTCCCATTACCTACATTGATATATCCAAATACAAAATATTGTGCTGAACGATTTGCACAATCATATTGTGATACTTATGGAATGAATGTATGTTGTGTTCGATTTGCAAATGTATATGGACCACATGTTGATTGTCTTCGTAAACAACCACCATTTGTAGGTTATCTTATTCGTGAACTTTATTATCAAAGAGTTCCAACATTTCATTCAGATGGTAAACAAGCAAGAGATTATATATATGTTGATGACTTAACTGATTTACTTGAAAAGGTTCAAGATTGTAAAGGATTTGATGCAGTTAATTGTTCTTCAAATAAATCATATTCAGTTCGTCAGATTTATGATGTTGCACAAAATATTATGAAGATTTGTATTCCTGCAAATTATGTTGATTCTTCAAATTATTGGAAAAAATATCCGCAACTTTATGAAGGTGCATATTCAATTAAACCTGAAGTATTGGATCATGAAGTAAACAAATTTTCATTATGTGACAATACACATGGTCTTGCAAGATATAATTGGCAGCCTAAAGTTGATATTGAAGAAGGAATGAGAAATATGATTGAATATACAGTTAAGTTATTTCAAAAATTAGATGAAGGTAGCAAATAAGCTACCTTTATTTTTTCTTAAAAATTTTCTAATATTATTTAATTTTTAAATTAATATACTATATTATAATTGTAATAATTCAAACAAATAATAAAAAATATGGTAAACATCAAATCTGTTCCTGAGTACATTTTCGAGACAGGCCGCGGTTATCAATATGTTATTGCAATGAGGATGAAAGATGGTTCCCTTCTTTATCAGCGAGTTTGTAAAACGAAAAGGGAAGCCAACAAGAGATTGGCCATTAATCAGGGATGGCGTGGAAATATTTTTGAAATTTATTCACTTAATGATATCGCACGTTAATACCGTTCAAATAAATAATATATGATGTATTATAATTCAATTGCTCAGGAACTTAGAATCAATGATTCTGTTGTTTATGATGAGTTAAATGTTGAGACTGAAAGTGGTTTATATACACCATCTGTAAAGATTAAAAGAAATTACAGAATTGGAAAAATCATTGGTTTTAAGGAACTCAAAAAATATACTAAGGCTATTGTTGAGTTCAACTATTATAATGATAAGGAGACAATTGAAGTTAATGTCAAACATTTAATTAAGCTTTAATATGAAAAGATCTGGAAAGTCAATTGTAATGCATGCACCAGGAATGTGGACATCTGATTTTAAAGAACATAATTCAAAAGGTAAGAAGCATGCTTGGACAAAGTCAACGGCAAAAGTTGCTACTCGTAGTTTCCGTCATAATAAAAGTTGGAAGAATGACATTTAATTAAATAAATATGCTGAAATATACTTCTAAAGACACTGAAAAGATGATTGATGTTTTTGCATCAATTGCTGACAAAAAGGATAATCCTGAAGAGTTGTATAAAGAGATGCTCAAGATTGTTGATTACCCAGTTCCTGTTCTTCAAGAATTTTTGAACTGTATGACTGCTCTTAACGATAAGAATCAGGAGTTCCTAAAGGAAAACTATATGGGAGTTATTGGTTATATTACATTACGTTTGAATCTTATAAATATTTAATTATGAAAGTTGGAGATATTATTGTTTATGCGTATCATTACAGCGCATGTATTCCTGAGTTTGCTCGTGTTATTAAATGTACTTCTAAGACTGTTTGGCTTGAACATGTTGGTAAGAAATGGTTATCGAATGATGGCTATGGACAGAATGGGTTGAGAGTTCCTGATTTTGATGCACCAACTACTCCATTCAAGAAATCACATCGTATTCATGTACGAAAGGATGGGTCTGAATATATTAAGATTGGAAGTTATTGTATTGGAGAACTATGGACTGGTAATCCTGCAAATGAATATACAGATTAAGTTATGAAGGGAATTTATTATATTGAAAATCATATTGATGAGATCCACTCGAGTATAAGTGGTTACTTTGCAACAGAAGATGAAGCTCGTGAAGGACTTAAGTTTTGTGCTGATTGGTTTCGTCCTAATGGTACAGGCCGAATTTATTTCAAGGAGTTTGGTCTACATGGTAAGACAACACTAATTTATGAATCTCGATAATTTTTTCTAAATAATATTTGAATTTTATAAATTAAGTACTATATTATATTTGTAATTGATTAACAAACAAATAAAGATGAAGAATAAGAACAAACCTCCGCCCGTGTCCTTTTAAGGATTTTATATATTATTCCAAGCAAATAAATAAACCAACTTGAGATGTAGTAACGTCTATTGCTGAGAGGTTTTCCAATATGGTTTTTGACTCAGACACAATAAAGTCCACGACTATGGCAAGAGATCGACCGATTTAAGAAGATAAATATTTTTACTTCGATTAGACAATTAAATGAACTTATATAAAAATCCCCTAAGAAGTTGAATAGGGATTATCGTTCAGAATTGAGCGTTACAAAAACTTCATTAAACACCGGGTTCAAAACAATAATACCAGACAGTTGCATGCGGAAATGGTGACCAAGTTATTTGAGAACCCAAATCAAAAAAGGCAGCCAATTGGCTGCCTTAATTAATATAATATTAAATATGTTTGTTAAACAATTGGGTCACCTTCATAAGGAACAGCTTTATAAGCTTCAACCACTGGAGTTACAGGATTCAATGCAGAACCTAATAATGTGTTAACATATAAATTATGAGCATTGCCAGTATCTAATCTGATTGCTGCACCAATTGAGCCTATAATTGCAACACCTTTAAGTTCTGTATCAGTTGTACCGAACATACCTTTAGAGTGTTTACCATTTCTTCCATAAACATCAGCAAAACCAGTTAACTTCATTTCAGGATCTTCTTCAGTTGCAACTCCACGGCCTACTGTATGATTAACAACATTTCCTTTTGCAACAAATATACCATCAAATGTTGAATATTCAGGATCTGTAGTATCTGTTATATAACTATCTATAACTGATGAATTGATAACTGCATCTGGACCAATTACAATTGCATTACCTTTAACACCGCGTTGACCACAATTTGTTACAACGAATGCACCTTTAGAATCAATGAATCTTGTTTCGCCACCATCAACACCATCACCAATACCTGATGTTACGTAAAGAACTGAACCACCTTTTAATTCTATAGTTACATTGTTTTCTGACTTAATTGCGTCATGATCATATGAGCCTGTTAAATCATTTTCAGTTGTATCTTTATTGATTATTGCATTAATTGTATCTTTAACAGCAGTAATCTTAACTCTACCAACATCAGGAAGATTTGCAATAGAAGGAGCATGACTATCAGTAACAATTACAGCACCATTAAGATAAATATCTAATTTATGATCATATCCTCCATTAAGTTTACCTTTCTTTGAGAATGTAGGATTATCACCAACAGTAATTGCATCCGTAGCACGAACAATAGGACGTGTAATTTTTCCTGTTACTTCAACTACATTATATTCTTTATTAATTAAATATGCTTGAGGAGCATCAAATAATACTTCTACAGGATCATCCCAACACCATGTAAGATATCCAGCAGGAGTAGCATTTTTAACAACATTTTCATTTTCATCAGCATTATAGAACCAACCTGAATTAACAGTTGTACCTATTGTAAAATTAATTTGTACTCCATTAGTTTTATTTTCATAATCTTCTTTTGTTGGATATGCAGTAACAGTACCTTCATCATACATTTCTTCAATTGGATGCATTTTTGTTCCTGAAACACCAGCAACTGCATAATAACCATCATTCTTAGAATCGAAGTTGTCTTCAGCTACATTAACAAAAGTAAATTCTCCACCAAGAACAATGATCTTACCTTTATCAGTTGTTCCAAATGCATCTTTTGCAGCTTGTACATAGAATACACCATCAAGAATATTAACATTCTTACCATGAACACCGTCATGAACAGTATCAATATAAATATGAGGACCTGCAACATTCATTGTTTCACCTCTTAAACCATGACCAATGTTATTGTAAACTGCAAGATAACCAACACCTTGAACTGTTAAGTCTTTCCAAGAATCTATTGATGCATAAGTTTCATCGCCTTCGACAGTTGTTTCTTTATTACATACAACAAAGTTTTGAGAATCTTTTGTAAGAGTTACATATAAACCTTGATAACCTTTATTATTTGATTCTGGACAATTATATAAAATACCATAAGCATCATCTGAAATAATTGTTGCATTATTCAATATAATAGTTGTCCATGCTTTTGGCTTAACTGATGTTGCATCAATAACAATTTGACCTTCATGAACACCGACTAATTCATATGTACCACCAGCGGCTAATGTAATAATTTTATCAGTATATCTAACACCATTAATAGTGAAGATATTTGCATTAACGCCTTTATTGAAATAAAGTTGTCGTATTGCTCTAATAAATGATACGTTAGGTGTTATATAATCTTCAGAAATTTTGAAGGCATTATATAAAGCCTCACTATCAAAAGCAGTAAGATATTTCTTTATCATATACTTATTTTTATGAATATATTTATAATTTAATGCTATTTATATAAAAATAATACTTATTAACTATTAGTATTTTTTTAAGAATTTGACTATATTAAAATTAATAAATATACGAATACTTTATATGAATATTGACATAAAAGGTCATTCAGGATGTAACATTGATATTATTGAAGACGGTGATAATTTGTTTGTAAAGAAGTCTACTATAGATCCTAAATATTTAAATAGATTAGGTCTTCAAGCAAAGAAACAAAAGGATGATGAATGTTTTACAGATTCTATAATTAATCCACATATTCATAAAGTTGAAAGAACTGAAAATGAATGTTATATATTAATGGATTATATATATGCAAATAATTTCATTGATTATTTTGAAAAAGCATCACCACAAGATATAAATCATTTTATAGACAACTTTATTAAATATATTCATAATGAAATTGATAAATGTGAAATAAAGAAAATTTCTAAAAATGTATTTATTGATAAATTTAATTCTGTTGTAAAGAATTGTGAAAAGAATGAATTATTAAAAGGAAATATGAGAGTTAAATCAATTCTTAAAGATTGTGAAAATGTATTTACAAATCTTCCTGAAGAGATTGAACTCCCAATAGGTATTTGTCATGGTGATTTGACATTTTCAAATATTCTTTTTGCATCTAATAAATTCTATTTCATTGATTATCTTGATTCATTTATTGAAACTCCAATACAAGATATTGTTAAATTAAGACAAGATACAAAATATTTCTGGAGTACTATGATGTATAAAAAGAAATATGATGTTGTTCGACTTAATATAATATTCAATTATATAGACAATAAGATATCTGAACATTTTGAAAATTTTGAATATTATTTTAGAAATTATGACAGACTTCAATTAATGAATATATTAAGAATACTTCCTTATGTTAAAGAAGAGAAAGTTCGTGATTTTGTATTAAATATATTGACAGCATTGCCTAAGTACTAAATATGAAAGAAGAATATACATTAATTGTACCAATGGTTAGTGTTAAAAGTAAAAACACTGTACCACTTGAATTTCAATACGATAATAAAACAGGTCAGATAAATTGTATTAAAGCATTAGAAGGAATTGATTTGTCAATGTTTACAAAGATATATTTTATAATGCTTTATGAACATGAACTTAAATATCATATTGCAGAGAAAATTACTGTTGCAAGAAAGTTTAATAAAAAGTTATTAGATACTGAAGTTGTATTTAAGTTTTTAGATAATCCAACAAGTTCACAAGCAGAAACAATTTACAACACAATTGTAGAATATAATATTGAAGGTCCAATATTTATTAAAGATGCTGACAATACTTGTACTTGTGAGGGTCAAATAAAAGGCAATACTGTTTTGGTTTATCCATTGGAAAATACTCCAATTGTAGATCCTCAGCATAAATCATATGTAAGTGTAGATGACCAAAATTTTGTTGTAAACATTATTGAAAAAAGAGTTGTAAGCAATTTGTTTAATTGTGGTGGTTATAGTTTTACTGATGCATCATTATTTAAAACAGCTTATGAATCATTATTAGGATATGAAGATATTGCAAATCATATGTATATATCACATATTATATATTGGCTTATATTGAATAAGAAAATTAAATTTCGCCCAGTTGAAGCTGTTTATTATGAAGATTTTGAATTAAATACAAAAGATTAAAAATGTTAGATAAAGTAGCAATTTGTGTTCCAACATATAATAATAGATATAGTGAAGTATTAAATTATATTAACAAGTTAACATCATTATGTGATGTATTTATTGTATTTTCAAATAATGATGACAAGTTGAAAGAATATGATAGTTATGATTGGAATGAAAAGATAAATAAAGTATATTGTGATGCAAAGACAATTGGTGAAAAGAGAAAATTCTTAGTGAATTATCTTTATGATAAAGGTTATCAATATATAATACAAATGGATGATGATGTTCGAACATTTGCATCTGAAATAAATGAATCAACAAAAAGAACAACATCAGAATCATATGCTAAACATAAGATTACTCTTGAAACTTTAATAACAAGATTAATTGATAAAATGATTAAATATGATGCTGCATTTATTTCTCCATCATTTCCATTTAGTTTAGGATTTTCAAAACCAGGAGCAATTGCAATTAACAAGTCTTTGAATTTTGGACAGTTTACAGTAGTTGATGCATTAAAGTTAAAAGCAAATAATATTGAATATGATACAAGAGATAATATTCATGAAGATATTGATTTGGTAATACAAATGCTTCAACATGGAATGACATGTGTAACATTAAAAGATACTGCATTTGAGGTTACAGGTTCATCTTCATTATTTGAAAATTCAACTGTATGCCAAGCAAGTAAATTAGATTATGCAAGAGTTAATTTGTATTTAAAATATAGAGATGGTATATCATTAAGAATAGGTAAACGTGGAGAATTACGTTTGACTTGTAAACTTGATAAATATTGGAATACTTTTGAAATTCCAGTTAAAAATGATCTATATCATAATAAAATGTATGAACTTTGTCAAAAGTACGATATTGAAGGAATTAAAGAATTAATTAGAAATAAGAATAAAAAGTAGTTATAATTATGAACGAAAGAAAAAACATTTTAATTGGTAAGATTGGTAAGTCTGTCAAAATGAAGAATATTCATATTGAGACAGGTGGTGGTGCTGACTTGGTATTATATTCAACTATGGCAAAGATGTGTCCTGAATATCATTTTTATTTTATAGGACCTAATGAATTGTATAAGTGTACTGAAGAGGAATATTTGAAATTATTCCCAAACAAGAACGTACATTCTGCATGGTCAACTGATATTCGTAAGTCAATGAATTTTCAATCAATTGTAGATTATTTCAAAGATAATGATATTAAAGTTGATTTTGCATTGTTATTTAATGGATTAAGTGGTAATACAAATATTCGTGGATTCTTAACAAAGCCTGATGGTAGTTTTTATAGTCCATTGATGTGTTTCCAAAATTATGCAGGTCCTATTATTTATACATTGAATGAATTGATGTGTCCTTTGTATATGATGGCTGAAGATGCACGTTATATAACAATTAATAGTAAGGACTTATATAATCGTGAACGTCTTATATTTTCTCAAATTAATGGAGATTTTGAAACAACATTAGGTCATGTAGTTTCAAAGACTGACTGGACAATTGTTAAGACAACTCACCATGCAAAGTATTCACATCTTGAAAAGATTTTCTTAATGGGTCTTGATGAACATTGGAAAGACAATATTGATTTTGAAGCAAAGAGAAATTCAACTGTAGAACCTGTCATTGTATTATCAAATGGTTGTGGTACAGCAAAGATAAATTGTGCAGGTAATAATAGTTCTCGTCTTCCTGCATATAAGAAGTATATTATTGATAACTTCAAAGGAACAAAATATGAGAATACAAAGATTTATGGAAGTGTATGGGATAAAGAAGTATATGATGAATATCCACAAATTCAAAATAAGCTGATGCTTGATTTGGGTAAGGAAGTATCTGAAGCAAAATATACTTTAGTTTATTCACAAGTCCCAGGATTTGTAACTTGTAAGCCATGGGAAATGATTACAATTGGTTTGCTTCCATTCTTACATCCAGATTATGATTGCTATCATTTGTTAAACCTTCCTGAGTATCTTTATTTGAAAGATGAAAAAGATTTCTTAAATAAGATTAATGAACTTGAGAATAATTTCGACAAATATAAGGATTTAATGCAACAATGCTTTGATTTAATTAAACCTGAATATTTGAATGGTTGGTTAATTGTAAATGGAATTTTGGGAAATATTGCAAAGGATCTTGGATATAAGTATGAATTTAAGCCAGGTGTTAAATCAATATTCAATAGATTTAGTAAAGAATTTATTCAAGCATAAAAAGGAGCTCTTAAGAGCTCCTTTTATATTAATTTTTAATGTATTTATTTGTTTTTGATTTATTACCAATAACCATTTCAATTATTTGTTTAAGTGAATATAAGTAATTTTTTGTTTGTTGTGGTTCTATATCATTATCAATGAAATTACAAAACTCCATTAAATTAGATTCTAACTGTGTTCCTTTAATATATGTCTTTAAGTTATCAATACTAACTTTTGCACCATCTTGTTTACACTTAACTGTTAACTCAATAAATTCTTGAGCTTGATGTTCATTTCGCTCAAACCATTTATCAAGTAACCAAAATAAATTATCATCTAATTCTTCAAAAATATAATCTTTTAATGATATCATTAAATTAATATGAATTAATTTTATAATGTTGCTCCACCATTTTCTTCTTGTTTATTCAAAGTCATTATCATATAACCATCAAGACCTTCAATTTTCTTAAATCCTGATTTTTCAAATACTTTAGCAATATCATCATTTGCATATTTGATAGTTAATCCTTCCATGTGAGCTTCTTTAACAGCTTTCTTCATATCTTCAAGATATACTTCAAATAAACCCTGCTTAGCATATTTTGCATCTGTTTGAGCAGCAAAGATATTGATATATTTTGTTAACTTTGATGCAGCTTCTTTAATTTCATCTGTCTTTCCTTTCTTTGCAACAACTTTCCAATATTTAAGAGAGAATCCAAGCATACCATAAAAATTAGGTTTTTCATCTTTCTTTTCGTCTGAACCTGGGTCCATAAATACAACATAATTTGCAAAATAAGGAGCTTTATTCAATTTTTTAAGTTCAGGTGTTTCATTAAATAAGTTATCAAATACATAAAAACCTTGCTTCTTTTTTGCATCTGACTTCATTACTTTCATTAGTTTATCCAAAACTTTTTCATCAGGCACTTGCATTGGTTGAATGTTATCCTTATTAATTTTTCCTGTTTCATCTTCATTAATAATATTTTGTCTATCATCTAATGATTCTGCAGCAGTTGTTGATAAGTTCTTTTCTCCAAGAGCCCAACCCCAGAAATTACTTGCATGCTTACGAATTGCTTTCATACCTTTAACTGTAAAGTGTAAAGCAACTGCACCGCACAATGCCATTAATAAGAAACTTTCATTGATTTGAAGTTCTTCATTGATATATTCTTTTATATGTTTCATAATTTATATGTTAATATTTCTTTATTGTCTTTAAATGTATTAAATCCAAGTTTAATCAAATTTGCTTTCATTTTTGGGTGTGTAGGCTTTGCTGAGATACCAATAAATTGTTGTTTTTCACCTTCCATAAATTTAACAAAATCTGCTAATATTGCTTTATTTAATGGCAAGGATTCTTGAACAATCAAAGATGATTCAATACCTATTAAATGTACAAAGTTATCTATATAAGATACATTTTTGTCAAATATACATATACCAACAAAATAAATATTATCTCCATCTTGATACCAATAAGGGAGACATTCCGGATTTAATTCTTTATCTTCATCTTGAATATATTGTTTAGGATTACGAATCATCTGATTTGTAACAGTAAATCCAACTTGCCTGTCACCTACAATTTTTTTAACAACTGCATCAGTTGAAAAATCTTCAAATGTAAATGTTCGTTTAGGTTTATTCAATTTATCAACATCTACTTGTATAGGTTGAACTTTATTGTCTTTTATTAATGACTGTTGTGTTTGATAAACTTTTTTAAACCATTGCTGGTATTCTGATTTTAATCCTTCAGTAATATATTTTACTAAGCTTTTCATTATATTGTTTTAATTGTATAATTACCTTTGTTTAATTCAATTGAACTAACTGAATAAACATATTCATTTGTATTTAAGCAAATTTCATTCCAATGTTGTTTTACATCTTCTAAATAACCATTTTTTCCAATTCCAAATATGTCTTGACACGTATCATTAATTAAATAAGGTTTATCATATAAAAACATATATTTATAAGTATAATAAGGATCATTAAAATTGTTTTTGAAAATATTTTTATTATCTTTTATTAAAACATATCTAATTCCATTCCCTAAATTATACTTATATAATTTTAATATATTATTATAATCATTAATATTATTACACTCATAAACCACATAATATTCAAATGTATTATAATCAAATGATTCTGAAATTATATTATGTATTGTTCCAAAAATTATTTCTAAACAAAAAATAATATGTCTATTATCTTCAATAGTAATTGTTGGGCATTTAATAAGATTTAAGCATTTATGATAATTTACATTAAAATTAATATATTCTTTAATTTTATCTTTATTTTGCCATTGTTCATTTGGTAATATATGTTCAAAATACCCGAATATAACATCACATATTTTAACAAATATATCCCATTTACATATAAATATATTTACATGATTTTTTATTTCAGGATAATGATATAATAAATAATCTATTTTATCTGAATATTCTGGATAGTAGAATTTAATATAAGATATAATTGAATATAAAAAACACCCAACATCATAAGGACGTTCTCCCTTTGCAACTGGCTTATCTATATTCCAATATATATATACTTGTGTTTTCCCTTTATTTATTTCATTATAATTAATATTTTTCCATTGTTTACCATATTGGTCAAATCCAACAATATCTGATTTTAAATTATTTTTCCATACATAATACATGGTACACAATTCCCCATAAAACATATTTAATTGATTAATACAAATACCTTTATATGTTTCACTGTTATTATAGATAACAATATTATAATCATTACTATAATAATCTTTTAATACATATTCTTTTGTTGTATTAGCAAATGATACTCTCCATATATTACATTTTGTATTATATCTAAAATTGTGAAATTGTTTTTGATTATTCATTATTTAATATCTTGTAAGAAATCTTTTAACTCTTGAAGATGTTCTTGTTCATCAGCAAGTATTTCTTTTAATTTTGAATTTGATGCTGGATCTACTTCTTCAGTCATCTTAACAAGTTCTTCATAAGTTTCAATTGCACCTTCTTCATTAGTAATATTATCTTCAAGAGATTTCTTAATATCAATATTATCTTTTGACCATGTAGGAGCAATATATTTATGATTAGCTGTTTCCCAAGAATTTGGAGACATTGATATATCCTCAATTGTACCACCAAGTTGATTAATACGTTTCATAAGCCAATAAGCATGGTCTTCTAATTCATCTTTAGCAGTATCTTCATAGAATTTTTCAATATCTTTACGGTCTGTTCCTTTTAACCATTCTTTAACAATCACATAACCGTACCAAGCATTAAGTTCTTCTTTAAGTGCATTTTTCATAGCATCAATTATTTTTGAACCTTCTGCTTCATTAATATAAGTTAACAATTGCTTCATTGTATTTTATGTATAATATTTCTATATATAAAAATAAATTTCTATAACGAATAAATTATATAATATAACATATAAACAAACAACAATATAAATAATGATACTTGCATTAGATTCATATTATAAAGATGATATTTGTAATACATCATTAGTATTATTCGAGAACGAAAAATCATCTGAACCAATATATACAGATACAATATATACTAAAGTAACATCTGATTATATCCCAGGAGAATTTTATAAACGAGAACTCCCAGGTATTAAAAAGATATTAACAAAGTTTATTGAAGAACATTCTGATTGGTGGGAGAATACATATATTATTGTAACAGATAGTTTTGTAACTTTGAAAAATGGATGTGATGAATGGAAAGGACTTGGAAGTTATTTGAAAGAATATCTTAAGTCAATAGGTTATAATAAAGTCATATATGGAGTTGCAAAAACAAATTTTTGTGATTGTGACAAAATATCTGAAGTAATATATCGTGGCAAATCAAAAACACCATTATATGTACAGTCATCAACATTAGATAATATTGGTGTTAGATTTATGATTCAAAATATGCATGGTGAATATAGAATTCCAACTATGCTTAAATTAGTTGACCAATTATCAAGAAAATTTTAATATAATTTGAATTTTTACAATAAATTACTATATTATATTTGTAACAAACAAAAAGAATATGAGTAATTGGAAAATTGTTAAAGTTAATTATGTCGACCAAGATAAATTAATTAATAAGCTGACTAATTATTATATTAGTCAGACAAACAGTATTGGAGACGTTCATCTTGGTGATCCTTTATATTTTTGTTATCGAAAGCAGTGGGGATTGTTTTGGAAATTACGTCGTATTCTTAATCAATATGATTATGATAGACTTTGTGAAAATGTAGCTTTTGATAATCATGAAGTTCGCGAGTTGTTTCGTCATGTAAATTTTTAAGATTATATAATATGATTAACGAAATTGAATTTCTTCCTAAGAAAATTGAAATTGATAACAAGATCTATCAGCCAAAAATTTATTTGACTGCTTGGGATAAGTGGTGTATTGCTTATAAGAATATTGTTAAGCCGTCTGACCACCTTTGTTCTGTTGTAATTGAGCCTGAAAATGAGCCTATTAAGATTGAAGATACCGTCGGTTATCTTAATGAATATGTCGGCAATACTAAGACATTTGGAGATGCAGTAACTATGTTGATTGAATATTTGAAGAGATATGAAGCTTGAAAATTTAGAAACACTTAAGATAGGTGATACTATTTATAGTTTCTTTGGAAATACATTTTATATTTACAAAGTAACAAATATTAATATTCCTGTACACGAAATTACTGTTTGTATTGAGAGTATTAACAATATTAAGAACGGTAAGGATTATTCTATTATTGATATTCCTACCGAAGCTCGATATAACGATATTAAGTACGGGTATGAATTTACAATGATGGATCTTGATTTGAATACTGCATATCAGAACTATTCTGAATACATTAATACACAGATTAACAGATTAAATGGTATGCGTGGGAATATGAAAGGACTCAAACGTCAATATATGCTTTCAAAAAATATGATTCCTGAGCATGAAAAAACATGGAAGGAACTTGGATATAAGTCAAAAGAAGCATATGACGAATATCTTAATGATATGTATGATGATTTAAGACACGGACGAATTGGATAAATTATGGAAATTAAATATTTTGAACACAATAATAATTATTTCATTCAAGCCTTTAATAATGAAACATTAATAGGCAATATAATTATAGATATAAATTGTTCAGAATATCCAAGATATAAAGAATATTGCAATGGTAATAAACTTGTAAAAATTGTTAGAGTTGAAACTAATCCAAATTATGTAGGACAAGGGATTGCAACAAAACTTATACAGTTAGCAATTAAACAGTTTGAAGATTATAATTTTGTTTTGTTATGTAGTCCAGCAAAACGAACAGAAGATACCGATACTCTTAAGACTGTATCTGATTTGCAAATGTTTTATTCTAAATTTGGATTTGTGAAGACTACAGAATTTTTACCAACAATGGTTAGAAAGACAGATGATTGAAAAAACATATACAATTCAATTAGAAGAACAATCTGATTATCATCAAAAATATAAAGATTATTTCATTAATAAATATAAGATGGAACATTCTTTGGGTCCTAAGATAATCTATAGGATGACAACAAATGAAAGAGGTTCATTTCCATCTGATAATTATATTGATGAATATCTTATAAATGAAAAACTTTTAGGATTTGTTTATTTTAGAAGAAATGAATATAATCTTTGTGATGTATACATGGTTGATTTGGAAATAAAAATTCCTGATAAATGGTATAAAATGGAGAATACATACGGAATAGAAGTATATACAGAATATAAATATTAATTATGAAAGAAGTTATTACAATTTTGATGGAGCGCGATGGTATTTCTGAAGAGGAAGCTCGTGCATTGGTTAAAGAAACTCGTGATGAAATTATGATGTTAGATGATCCATGTAAAGCAGAGGAAGTTTTTATGGAATATCTTGGTCTTGAACCTGATTATTTGGATTGTATTTTTAGCATATGATTGAAAGAATTACAGCAAAAGAAGCTCGTGAAATGATGTATGACACTTCATTAAATAACGACAAAAAAGTCGATAAAATAATGGAGTGGATTAAAGGAGCTATTTCAAAATTTGAAGATCATATTAATGTTGATTATTATGATTGTCCTGAAAATGTAGAATCTTATTTACAACTTTTGGGATATACAATTGAACATTATACATCAGATGGTGATGCAATGAGAAGAATTAAATGGTAATAATATGAAAAAGATTTTTATTGTACTTATAAGTTGTTTTTTGTTAGCATGTTCTTGTACTGACCAACATGGATATAATGAATTAAATTATGATTCAGTTCCATCACAAGTATGGTTTGATAAATATATTCGTCATTCAACAGTAACAGATAGTACAGGACATACTCTTATTTTACATGAATATGGTAGTCGTGCAAACGGTTATGGATCTTATTCATTTAGTATTGAACATACTCCTGAATGTAAAAAATGTTGTGAGATTTATGATTAAAGATTATTTTAATGGTGGACATTTGATTGAGTGTTTTTGTATTACACCATCAATCAATTTTAATTGAATGCACAAGACAACTACAACTCCAATATCTTGGGAGTTGAATTTTTCATGGTTCTTTTGGTATTTTCGGTTGGTAATGTTAAAGTAAATTTGAAGAAAGCAGGTTATTAATATGGAACTTAATATTGAAACATTAGATAAAAAAGTATTTAAAATTGCTCTTGATGAAGAGTGTGAACGTCAGACTATGAATCAAAACATGGTTAAAGCACAAATTAAACGTGGCACTAGATTTGATGGTGACGAAGATTTTATTAAAGAAGTAGATAGACTTAAAGAATCATTTAAGAAAATATCTCGTAAGAGAAAACCGGTCTTTGAAATTTCTGATGAGGAATTTAAATTTCTTGAACGATTGACAAAAAATCAGACAATTATATCAAATAGCAGAATCAAAGACTGGGAACCTGATGGTCTGATGACAAAATATTTTAAGAATAGATATCTTGAAGAAAATAAAAATGCTACTGAAGAAACTTATGAGGAAACAAGATTAAAGATTATTCAATATGACAAGGATCTTAAAACTTGTATGAAAGAATTATCAATTATTCTTGGTATTGAATATGATCCAGATTTAATTTAATATGGAAGATTTAAATAATAAAAGTTACGAAGATCGTATTAAAGATATAAAAAATAATTTATATCTTGGTGGTGGCGAAGGACAAGCAATTACATTACTTAATGTAATGATGAGTCCATTTGGATGTAAAGAATTTGGATATGCCGATATTGATACATCAAATGTTCTTAACATTATTTCTCAGCAAATCAGAGAATTGATTAGAGTAGTAAAGGATGGTGGTATTGTTCCTATTAAGATTTTTGAAAGTAATTTTAAAGATACACATCGTCAGCATGATGCTTATGCATGTCTTGATAAGAATTTGAAATTTTGTGTTAAGCATTATGGGGAGGAAGACTGGAAAAATATATTATATGTATTTCCATATATGAATTGTATGACTGCATTTGATGTTAGTTTTAAGTATGATCATATTCATCAAACAGAAATTTAATTATGACAATAGACGAATTATTTAATATGCCAATTTTTCAAATGAAAGAATGGCTTACAGAGAATTATAGAGATCCAGTAGGAACATATAAAGGTGATTATTGGTTCACAGATATTAAAGAGTGTTTTGGTGTTGAATTTCCAGAAGGTTGCGGGTGGCGTATAGTACCATGCATGTCAACATATAGAGATAAAGATAATTCACCTCTTGATAAAATTAAGACAAAGTATTATGATACTCTTAATGTTGCTGTTACAAAAGTATCTAAGTATGGTGAATGCTTGACTTATATGTTGAGTGGTAACTTTACAAAACATGATGAACGAAAGAAATATGCAGACGGAAAGAAACATTTTGGATTTACAGAATATATTGATAGAACATATAAGTTCAATTTGACTACAATATCTGCTAATGAAGGATATGGTAATAATTCCACAAGTTCACATATCTATATTGGTGGTCCTGATATTGTAAATAATTCTGAAATTGGAGTTTATTATCAGTTACGTGCCAGTAATGATTACAGCAATAATTGGATGAACAAATATCCATTTATTGATGTTAATGATTCAATTGAATATAAGAGCGCTCCTATTTTAAGAAGTGTTGATAAGAACAAGCATTCATTAAATGAATATGCAAATAAAATTGAAGAATATGGGAAGAAAGTTCAAGAGATTGGATTGAAAGCATACAATGATAATAAATCAATTGTAGATGATGCTAGCTTTATTAAAAAGTGTAAGACTGTACATTTGAAGTCAAAAGAGATTTTTGATTTGTGGCTTGTACTTTATATTGAAAATCAAAATGTTACTTTTGATGATGTTATTGGTATGTGCCGTCTTTCAGAAAGTAAAGAAAACATTATCAGAGAATATGTTGAGAAATGTAAATGTAAGGTTATTGAAAAGGACTGGGAGGACAAATGGACATTAACTGAACATCCAAGTTACAATTGTTATCATTTGTGTTTGCTTTATGGAAAGAATTCATTTACATCAACGTCAGGTTTTAATGGATATCTTAAAGATTTGGACAAGACTCGTACAATGTACAAGTCATTGAATAATTATAAAGATACCATTAAAAATGCAAAAGCAGACTATAAAGATAGTTATAAATTGATGGCACAAACATTTGAAAATAAACTTCTTGATGTATATGAAGAAATAAGAGAAAAAATTGAAGCAATTAAAGATGGATATCTTGAAAAATCCAAAGAGATTTATAAAGAAATTCATGAAAAATATCCAGGTGTTGATGATATTGATGTTGGCATTTATGAAGATGAAGATGATATTGTAAACAATATTCATAAGGCATTTGAAAAGACTGCTCCATTATTGATGAAAAGAATTGATCCTAAATATAAAGGATTAAGTCATAAGAAAATTGAAACAAAAACAGCAAAAGAGAAGGAAGACGATACTGATTTCTTGAATCTTTGTAAAAAAATGTTTGATGCATCTCCAAGTTTGGATAAGATTATTTATTATTCAATTCATAAATCATATGATGCACCTTATGAAATATATGAATCTGATGTTGAATGTGGAGGCTTAGGTGATGATGCAATTTATGATTATGAAGAGAAATATGGAGAAGGATCATTTGATGATTGGGCTAACGATTTTGAAAGATTGATACCTGCAGGTCCATCTGATTATCATTCACTTGGTTCTGATTTATATCCGGGAGAAGAATACAATTTGTTTGTAAATAGAAAACTCGAATATGATGAAGGAACTGAATATACTGGATAATTTATCGTATAATATTTGAATTTTATAAATTAAATACTATATTATATTTGTAAAAATCAAATAAATATGAGTAAAGAACAAGCATTAAATTTAATATTTAATTATTTCAACTCTCAACTTGCTAATGGATTTCGTATTGATAGCGGGCTGGGAGTTGAATACTTTCATTGTCATTGTGCAGATGTAATTCGTGGTTATATCATTGGGTGTTCAGTTGATAAGAAAACAAAGAAAATCAAATTCTTGGTTGACATGACAGAATACCGATATGATGGCCAATGCCGCCCTGATAAGGAGGTAAAAGTTGGTAATGTATGGGTTCCAGTTTCTAAAGTTAACAAGGATGAGGTAATTGGAGTTTGTAAATTGCTTAAATTGATTTAATATGAAAAAAATATTAATTTTAATGATTGTACTTAATGCTTGTCTTATTTCTTGTGTTGATAGATATGACACTCATTGGGTACCAATTAAGTCTTACAAGTGTTGGGTAATTTGGAATAATAATCATTTCAGTTTACAATGTAAAACAAAGCAAGGTGATATTTTCAATGTTGAAATGCGTCATCACCATTATTATCAATCTGAACTGCGTAATTATTTATATGTTTAGGCACCTTGTGAAATATATGTATTTCAAGATACAATTACAAAAGACTGTTATTACAGATTATATAAATATGATAATTACGAAGCTCATACATTGTCGATTGTAAAAATTAAATAATATGAAATTGCTTGATATTACAGAAGCTCTACATGAAATGAAAGCAGGAAAGGTGATTTTAATTGTAAAATCAATGACTACTGCTCGAATAAGACGAGATTTAAGTGAAAGCCGTATTTGGTATTGTGGAACATTTATGACTCAGAAGAAATTCAAAGATATGTTCGGACCAAATACAAAATTCGGCCGAGATGGATTTTATCTTTATGATGAGTGGGTTGAAGAAGATAAGAAGAAACGTCCTTGGAAATATCCTAATAATTAATTAATATGCATTATATAGCTGAACTTTTTAATTGTAACGAAGATTTGTTTTATACAATTTATGATTATCTTCGTTTTGAGAAACCTGAGAAGTGGAACTTTATTAAGACTTTAGATGATTTTAGTTTTGTTGATGTTCCTGAGATGAAGGATCTTGCAACAGATGCTTGTAATTGGCTTGAGACTTTTGTTCCTTCAATTAACGGATATGATGTAGATTCAATTGCAAAGAATACTTTGTATTATATGACTCTTTCATATATGAATAGTCATGTTGAATATTACGGGACTCCTACTTATAGTTGTCGTGATGCTGAAGATCGTAAGAAAGTATCAATTAAGGCAATTGAATGGCTTCGTGATTGTATTAATAAAATAGGTTAAGATGATGATATATTGTGGAAATACTCCAATTATACTTCCAGGGTGTCCGGCACCAAATAATGATAATAATGATAATGAAGATATAACGTGGAAAGATATTATTATCTCACTTATAATTATTGCAGTTGTTAGTTTTATAATTTATAAACTTTTAGAATATGGCTTATATCATTAGTGATTCAGAACTTGAACGTATTTGTGAACGTTCAGAACAGACATGTAATTGTGATTGTTATCATTGTGAAGCTTATTGGGCAAATTATAGATATCATAACGATTAATATGAAGCAATACGAATTAAGAGATCTTGAGACTGGTAAGGAATATATTGTTGCTTATCATAATAAATACAAATGGATTCCTTGTGTTGTAAAGGTTGTTAAAGAATATACTGTAAAGTTTATTCGTCCACAAAATCAGACACATTCTCCAATTGAATTTGATGTGGAATATACAATTGCAAATTTTTGGCACGAGCATCGTGGGATTGACTTATTTGGAAATAAATTTAGAATGCTTAATACATTTGAAACATTTGGATTGTGTCAAGCATGGTGTGAATTTGAAAATAGTATAAACGATTATATTGAAAACAATGGAACGGAATTTTAAGAATTATATAAGAGTAAAAATTTTTAATAATGATTGGCATTATGAAGAAATTGAAGATTACGAAGTTACATTTGATAAATATAAAAGAATTAATGTAAGTGGTCATGCTTCATATAATCGTTGGTTTGAATATAAGGGGCGTTCAATTTCTCAATTAAAGAAAATGCTTGATGAAATTACAGTAAAACCAAAAGGAGAATATGTTATACCTTTTGATTGGAATTATAAAGATTGTTTTCTTGAAGTAATTGATGTAAATATACCAGATAATCCTAAAGAGAATGAAATTTTTGATAAGTTTCCAGATTTATATCTTGGATTATCAGATGAAGCAATTATATTTTTGCTTCCAGAACTGAAAAAATTTATTACTGAAAACATAAAGAAAGAACCTAATGCTGTTGTAAATTTTCCGGAAAGAATACATTTAGAATTTCCAAAATGGAGTTTTTTTGATATTGAAGGAGAATATGGATATAATAAAACAGGTAAGCCACGTTGTAAACTAAAGCATTTTAGTTATAATCCAGGAGGAAGATTTTGGTTTAATGAAAGACATAATTTTACAAAACTTCAGAATCTAATTAAGGAGTATGTTGAAAGTTAAAATATAAGTTTCTATATTAATTATGATAATATTATTAAAATAAAAAAGAAGAATATGGAGTTTTTAAAAAAGAAGTGGTATATAATTGTTATTGTACTTTTACTTTTATTTGGAATGAATAAGTGTGCAAGTTCTTGTACAAATTCAAATATGTATGAGGATGCACAAAAGGAACATGCAGAATATGTACAGAAGATGGATTCTACTGTAAAAGTTCTTAATGATTCAATTACTGTTTTGAATACAAAGATAACAGTTTATGAAGAGAAAGTTGCTGGATTAAATAACGCATTATCAATTCAAGATGAAGCAAATAAGCGTATTTCTGAAGCAAAGAAGAATATTAATGTTAATGTTAGAAAGTAATGGCAAAACAAAGTTCAATTGAACAGTTCGGACAAGTTATTGAAAATTTATCTAATTCAATGTTTAGAGTTGAGCTAGATAATGGTGTACCTATTCTTTGTCATATTTCTGGTAAAATTCGTGTAAATAATATTCGTATTATGCCAGGTGACAGAGTAAAAGTTGAAATGAGTCCTTATGATTTGACAAAAGGTAGAATTGTTTTAAGACTTAAGTAATATGAGTTTAGTTGCTGGATTAAACAAGGAGGATATGACTTGTTGGTGTCCTGCTTGTGGTGATATTGTTGATGTAGAAGAAGATGATTTTGAAGGTGATTATGTATTTGAATATCCAGAATATGATGTAATATGCCCTCGTTGTCATCAATTGTTTTATGTATCTGAAGGATATAATTAATGAGTACACTTGAATTAAAGAAAAAAGGCGCTGAATATTTCAATTCATTAGATAATGAAACTAAACAATTAATAATTAATGTTATGCATAGCACTATTGATATGTGTAATGATTTTAATGTTGAAGATAATCATCCAATAATGTTTTATGAAGGTGCCGCATGGTGGGCATTTCGTATGGAAATGCTAGGTCATATGTTAAATGATGAATTTTATAATGTAAGAACAAATCAATGGGAACCGTATGAAGATAAAACTTCTTAAACAAATTAGACAACAAGTTGCCAATAAATATCACGTTACACATACAAAAGAAAACGATGGTTCATATAAATGGAGAATACAATGCGGTCCTCAAACTTATTTAGCATATTGTGAATGGGATGAAAGGAAAAATGCAGATGAATATATGATTTATTTATGGCAAAAGGAAGCTGCAGAATATTTATGGAATCATCGTAATGAAAGAAATAACAAACGTAAACATTATATTTGGTAATTATGGGAGAAATACCTGATCCTCATTATACTCAAGCTATATTTGATTTTTATAACAAGATTGGAATGTATTATAATTATAAACAACATAAATTTGTAAAAAATGAAAGTTATAATTGATACAAAAACTGGTGAAGCTAAAATTAACGGTAAGTTAATTAAAGATGCATCTGAATATAATAAGCAGCTTGCCCGTACTGTATTGAATAATACAATATGTGATAATTATCCGCTTTCAGATTATGAAGAGGATTGTATGTGGATGTCTTATCGTTATTGTGTTGGGCGTCATACAATTGCAGCAAGTATGCATGCTCCTGCTATTTGGAAACACTGTAAAGGTAGGATGTCTGATGAGCGTGCTTTATTTACAGCATTTGATATTAATAGAGAAATTGAATCTTCAATGGTATTTATTAAGCCTTACTTTCATTTCCCGTTAACATCTCTTAATCGTATTTATACATCTGCTATTGATATTTTCTGTCAGTTCTTAGAAGATTATAAGATTGAAGATATTGCTGATTTAATTAAATATAGAGATGTGTATATTAAATTATCAGATAATGATCGTGGTTATACATTTGAAACTGTAACGTGGGAAGAATGGCTTCGTCCACAAGTATTAGATATTGTTTCAAAGTATTACGGTAATGATGCAATGTCTGAAGACTTCGCTTGGAAGTATTTTGAAACTTGGGCATCTGGTGAAAAAATGAATCAAGAAGAGATGATTAAGGAGTTCGAAAGAATTACAAGAGATATGCCAACAGAAGAAAGATATTATATGCATGATATTGAAGATTTATTTGTATGGAATGATCTTGTACATTGTTTTGATTATGAACATCATCATAAATCAATTCTTACAGACGGTTCTGAAGTTGAATGGTTTTGGTCTTGGACAAACAAAACAGTTCAAAAGGAAGACGGATATTATTACAGAACATTTGGATATAAGAAAATTCGAGTTCCAGTAAATGAATGGAATGGAAGTTGTTCTCCATATATTCCAGATGAATCAATTAAAGAAGATATTTATTAATCATTTTAATAAAATTAAATGAGATATTTATAAATCATTTTAATAGTTTTGAATCATTTTAATAGCCATTTAAAATGATTCAAATTTTTTCTAATGTTATGAATTACAATACAGACGATGCATTAAATGCAAAAGTTTATATGATGGAATATAAATTTTTAGATGAAACTCATAAACTTAATGCAGGTATAATTGGAAGATTCTTCGAAAAGATATTTGGAACGTCAGCATATACAGATATTGAAGAATATTTGCAAAATAAATATAATTTATCATATTACAAAGCAACGGAAGTACTATATTATACTAATAATGATAAATATATTTACAATCCGTTTAAATGAAAGACGATATATTAGGAGCTATGGGTCCTCAAGGACCACAAATTGACCCAATGACATATCCACAAATCACTTGTGATAAGTGTGGTCATAATACTTTTAGAAGAGAAGTTATAATGTATAATATTCCAGGTGTTGCACTTGGTGCCGGTACTGGAGATATTCCTTATCCAATTCCTGTTTATGTTTGTGCAAAATGTGGTACAATTATAAAAGCAGTAAGAGAAGAAATTGAAGCAGCAGCAAAGAAAGCAGTTGAAAATAAAGAAGCAGCAAAAGGTACATCATTAATTTTATAACTATGAAAATAAAAACTAAAATTTTTGAAGGACTAAATTGTTTAGAAGAATTTCTAAATGAAGAAATTGATTATAAAGGATTTCGTCCAGAAAATGTCATATTAGGTATTACACAAAATAAAGAATTTTATACAGTTATTTATAAAGATTTAAATGATGAATGAATTTTTAAAAAACAATCATCCATCTGAATTAGATAATAAAGAGTTGAATAATTTTAATACAAAGAACGAAATTTCAGAAATTAAATTATTCAATAGAGATGGTGCTAATTTAAGATTAGTGTCTGAAGATGGTTTATTATGGAGATTTAAAGTAGATCTTGAACATAAGTATGTACTTGAATATATGCGTTATGGACTTGAAAAGGATAACAGAACAATTTGTATGATAGATCCTTCGGGTGGTCCATATATGACTATTGGAACAAAAATTGGACAAGATTTTGTCATTGATGCATTTGTTGAATTAGATGGTGAATGTTTGATTCATACAAATCGTCTATAATTTGTATTATTAATAAAATATTAAATTGGAAATGAAGTTTACGAAAAAGACTATTTACATTGGGCTTTTTTCGATTCTTTATTTAATTGTAGCATTCAGTTCATTTTTTCATGCTTGTGCATTCTTTGGTTTAGCAAACAATTCATGGATGTCAGTTATATTGGCATTTGCATTTGAGGTTGGACAAGCTGCTGTATTGTTTAGCTTATTAACATCAGAAAAGGATAGAAAGAGATTTATGCCATGGACTCTGATGTTTATGTTTACTTTAGTACAGGTTATTGGTAACGTATATAGTTCTTATAAATATATTGTACTTAATTCAGTTGATAATCTGAAATATTTTAAAGAACCAATATTTATATGGACAAAGAATTTACCTGATGACCAAGCAACAGTAATAATTGTATATCTTGTAGGTGCATTGCTTCCTATTGCTGCATTATTACTTACATCTATGGTAACAAATTATTTATCTGACCAAGAAGCATTACAAAAAGAACAAGAAGAATTAGAACTTGGAGAAGAAGTTGGGGAAATCGAAGATGAGGAAGAACTTGAAGATAATGATTTGAATGTTGAATTAGAAAAGAAAGATGAAGAAATAGCTAGAATTAGACAAGAACTTGAAGAATTAAAACAATCAAAAGAAAATACTGATGAGACTGAAAAAGACGAGGAAACACTTCGCGACGACGGAAGCAATGATTCGTTACAACAAGAGGATGAAGATGTTGAACAGTCCGCAAGTACAAAAAGTGAGAATGGTGATGAGGATTCAATCGAACATATCGAAGAGCCTAATGGACAAGAATCAGACACAGGAGAATCTGAACCCGGAGTGGATGATACAATATCAGAAGGAACGGGAGTTGAAGAAACAACAGAGGAAGAATTGGCTGAAGAACCTGTTGAAGAGAATATTCAAAAACGAGAATCACATTTTATAAATTTATAAAGAAATGAGGAATCTTAAGATTCCTCATTTCGTATTATATTTATATCTTCATATTTACAATTATTCAATTCTTCATAAAAATATTTATTTTTTTCCCAAAATTCAGAAAACATAGTTATAACAATTTGTTTATTTTCGTGGTTTCTCAAAAGTTCAGTATCATAAGTAAATACAGGATAATTTATATTAAATATTTCTTTAAAATCTTTTTCTGGCATTCTCCCATTAATAAATAATAAACGTTTTTTAACATAATCAGGTAACATAATAAATGTATTTATTATATCTGATTTTATAAGATTATAATCAGTGTACGTTGTACTATATACAAAAAAATAATTATTATTTTTACTTGCTTCTTTACAATATTCATAAAAAAATTGTAATCTTTTAAGTAATTCAATTTTTGTCTTTTTTAATCTAAAATTATTATGTATCATTTGATAACCATCAAATTGGCATAATTCATAATCATCATATATATTTGTATTTGAAAAACTATAATTATTATTTATAATTGATTTTAAAAAATCATAATTAAATAATTTATAAACATATTTAAAATATCCAAGCATATTATCGACTGGACCTTTTGTTCTTAAGTTTAATTGATTGCAAAAAAACATAGAATCACAACTTGCTCCAATACTTATTATTTTTTCAATTTTGTTCTTCATTTGTTTTTTTTATACTTATTTAATTTACCAATAATATCATATAAATCATTAATATCTTTGCCAATATATAATCCACCTTTATATGCTCTAACTAATTCCTCGTTTTTAATTATTAAGAAATTATAAGGAGATACTTCTTCCCTTATTATTTTTGCAACTATTCGTTTACAAATAAAATGATTGTTATTATTGAAGTAATGTCCATAAACAGGAACATACTTATAATAATCTGATAAAACTTCTGATTCATTATTATCATTTCGTTTATGTGTTACAATATGTTTTTTATATATTGTATAAATATTTGGAAATGAATCGAAATTATTCATATGATATAATCTATCTGTATTCATAAGAAAAAATCATTTATATATTAAAAATAATTATTGATAAATTTCTATATTATTAATACATTATTGTTATTTTAAATTAACAAAAACAAATTAGGAAATATGAATTTAGAAAAATTAATGAAAATGTTAGCACCTTATGTTGATGCTGATGAGAAAGATGTACAGGTATATGACTTAAGTACTGAGGAAGGATTAAAAGGTTATAATGAACAATTAGACCAATTAGAAAATACAAGTTTAGATGTACTTAATTCATTTGGTATTAATGGAAAAGAATGGATAAAAGGAATGCGTGATCTTGGTCAAAAGATTTATGTGCAAAATAAATATAAGGAAGAAAAGAAACAAGAAAATAAGATTAAGAAATCTCGTTCTCTTATACATGAAGCCCTTAAGCAAATGGAACGTAAAGAGGAAGATCATACCGAGGAACCTGAAGAAGATGAAAATCCAAAGTTTGTTCGTCCATCACAAAGATTATCAATACAACAGAAGTTACAATTACATAAGATTGTTCAAGAATATGTTGATACAATGATTAAGCCATTTAATGATGGTCATTTGACAAACGGTCAAATCAATGATGCATATGCAGGCTTATATGAGTTTGCTGCATGGATTATGAATAGATAAAATTACGTTATGGGAACAGATGCTTAATGTAGATGGTTTGAAAGAGCAGATAATGCAAACTATCAAAGATGTTATTATACCTGCTATAAAAGAAATTGAATTAGCAAGACAACCTAATAAAAGTGATGTTGGAGAAAAACAAGCAGAACAAATTGCACAAACTTTTGATGAATTAGTAACTGAACCATTAGCAGATAATCTTGCTAATGCAATTGATTATTATGTTAAAAACATAGCAATAACAGGAACTATAATAACGACAGGTTCTCCAGTAACACAAACGGCAATTATAACATCTCAAAAGACTCCGGTTGCAAATGGTAAAGTACCGAATACATTAGGAATATCATAAATAAAGGCAGTACATCAGTACTGCCTATTTTATTTTAAATCTTATTAACAATTTACTATTTATTTATAAATAAATGTTAATTTGATTAAATGGAACTTCCATCACTTCAATTATTAGAAAGTTTAAATAAAATTGATAAACCAATATCTTTGATTAAAGATAAAGATAAATTAATTATTGTTGGCTATGTTTATATAAAAGATTTACCAAGAGAAAGAGGTATTAGAATAATTAATAGTATCAAAGATTACTTAGAGAATAGTTTTGATGATACAGTTAAAGTAATTGTTATGCCTGTTTTATCGGAAGAAAAACAAGGAATAGAAGTATTAAATCCTATATTTGCTGACAATAATTTATTAAGTAAGTTTAATGAATGTTATGAAAAAATGTTGAAATTATTGGAAGAAAAATCACTTAAAAATGATTGAAAGTATTATTATTAAATATAAGGATTTGAAAAAATTCTTATATAAATTTGAACATTTTTATTTGATTAAACTATTTTAAAATTAATTAACAGAAGGCAAGTAATACTTGCCACATTTGAAAATATATTTGAGATTTTTTATGAGTACATTTGAAAACGATTTTTTAGGTTTCGATCCTTCACAAATTGACGCATTAGGTCAAAATGGTGAAACACCAAAGGCAAGTAATCCTTTGATTTACAAAACACGTCCAGCTGATTCTAAGTCAGAAGATGGCAAGTATCACTGCGTAATTAAGATTATTTATAATCCATTTAACCCACACCAATCATTAATTGAACAACAATCTTATTCATTAGAAGACAAGAACGGATGGTTCGGAGTAGTTAGTAAGTTGACTAACGGTGATAAGTCATGTCCTATCTTCAAAGCATGGAAGCGTTGTCACTTTGCAGATCCTAAGAAGTATGCTGAAGATCCAGAAAAGGCAAAGTTTGAAAAGATTCTTTACAATCAAGCTGCATTGAAGAAGGATGGTGGTAATGAATTATTTGACAAGCGTTATGCTCGTTATGTATTAATTCAAGTTCTTGAAGATGACAATCAACCTGAACAAGTTGGTAAGTTCTTATTCTGGAAGTGTCCACAATCAATTTGGGATCTTGTAGAACAAAAGACAAAACCAACAGATCCAAAGAAAGCAAAGATTCCAGTAATGGACTATTTGTTTGGTCGTTCAATTGATATTACTGTAACTCCAGGTGAAGGTAATCCAGGTGACGAATCTTACAATCGTCAAACAAAGTATACTGGAGAGATTTCTTACAAGTCAGTATGTTGTCTTGCACCTGATGGTTCTCCATTACTTAATGACGATGAAAAGACAGTTCTTAAGAATTATGTTTCTGCAATGGAAGAAGTATGGGACAGTAAGGATCCTGAGTTCCGTAAGACAAAGGAAGCTGAAATTCGTGCTGATGTAAATACTGTTGAATTAGGTAAGATTTACAATAAGGTTCTTGCACAAATGAAGGAATGGTGTCCAAATCTTCTTGACGAATTTGGTTATAAGGATTGGACTCCAGAAGTAACTGCTCGTGTTGAAAATTGGATTAAGATTGTTCTTTCAGGTAATGATCCTAAGACATATGATCCTGAGCTTGGTGCAGGTACAGCAACAACTTCAACTGGTTCTGAGGATAAGGGAGAAGGTGCTGCAAAGACAGAAGCTCCAAAGGAAGATCCATTCCCAGCAGCTACTGAAGATTCAGCAACAGATGACCTTCCATTCTAATTGTTGGAATAATATATGTTTTGTTATGCAGAGCTTTGGCTCTGCATTTTTTATTTTAATACTTTATTAATTTTATTAAACTATTTTAACAAATAATTCTATATTTTATTAATAAATACATAAAAGTGATTTATGGAAGAAGTAAAAGAATATGTAAGTAAAGATGTTGAACAAGAAGCACTTGAAGTTCCAACAGTACAAGTAATGCCTGAGACAGGTACAATTATGGATGCAGTACAAATGTCTGAAGAGAATAATAAACAAAGAGAAGCAATGGAAGCTGCAATATCAAATGACCAAATGAAGAGATTTAAAGCAATGGCAAAAGCATGGCAAGAAGCTCATACACAAAAGGTTAGAAAATTTGATAAGGTAGGTCGTAATGATCCATGTCCATGTGGATCTGGTAAAAAGTTCAAGAATTGTTGTATGAACAAAAAGAATTGGAATGAATTAGTTCCTGTAAAAAAATAAGTATAAAGTATGAAGTATATATTTGATGTTGATGAAAGAAACAACAAATTTTCAATAAGAGTAGAAATACAAAAGGGAAATGCATTTAATGCTAATGCTTCATCAATTGTTGAATGTTCAGAAGAACAACCAAATTGGGGTAAAGATTTAGAATTAATGCTTCAAGAATTAATTGATAATATGAGATTAACAGTTCAAGAAAGAACTGAAGCACGTCGTAATGCAAATATATTAATTGAATATCTTAAGTATAGTAATCCTGTTGCTCCTGAACAAAGACATCAAATGATTGTTGAAGAAAATCCTGAAATTCTAATACAAGAGAAAGAAATATAATTAAACTATGCATGAAGGATTTATTAGATAATGATATATGCATTGGTGATAAAGTAGTATTTCCTATTGCATATTTTGAACGTAAAGAATTGGATTATGGAATAGTTGAAAGAATGACAAAAGACGGGAAAGCTTGTTGGTGCAAATCGTTTAGATATACATTTCCAGCAGTATTGAGAAGAACATATCAAGTTGTAAAATATGAAAAATCTTAATGAACAATTAAAAGAACTTCCTGAAGAATTTGTTATTGAAATGGAACAACAGAAAAAAGATAGATGGGTAGATGTCTTCAATTTTCTTGTAAACTATTTTGATATACAAAATGAAATTGATGAAGTTGAAGCAGAAGGTTTTCCATTAACAGATTTTTTCAAAAAGATACATGATATGGGATTTTATGGAGGAGTCAATTTTGCATTAGATCCACAAATTCCTTATGAAATAAAAAGTGAATAATTGTAATAGTTACAAATATGTACTATATTATAATTGTGAAATTAATATAATATATATAAATGATTGAACAAAAGAAATATTTGATAATTTACCATAAGGAAGATAATGATGGTGTTTTTTCAGGTGCATTGTTTTATGATTATTTAATTAATCGTATGGGATGCAAACTTGAAGATCTTTGTTTCATTGGTGCTGATTATAATATGCTTGCTGAATTTTCAAAAGACAATAAAGTTGAAGATCTTCATAAGGATTTTGAAAATTTGATAATGACTGATATTTCTTTCAATGATGTTTCTTATATGAAGAAACTTTGGAAAGAGTTCGGTACTAATTTTGTTTGGTGTGATCATCATGCTCCTATTATTAAAGCTTCATTTGAAAATAAGTTTAGTGATGTTCCTGGCATTCGAGATACAAAACGTTCTGCAATATTGAATGTTTGGAAATTCTTGTATGACCAATTTGATGAAGCTTACAATGAAAAGAAAGTTCCTGAGTTGCTTCGAATTTTATCAGGCTGGGATTCTTGGTCATATGAACGTGAAGGTTATGAATTTGAATATGTTCGTAATATCAATAAGGCTGTAACAGTCAATTATGAACTTAAGCTTGGTGAAGCTCGTAAACTTGTTCATGATTTATACATGGTTTATATTGAACATAAGCCTTCAGGAAAGATGTCAGAGGTATTCAAAGATGGTTCATTGATTGAACAACTTCATGAAACTGGTAAGAAGTTGAATGAATATGATGACCAAGTAATGCGAGATATCATTGAAAAATCAGGAGATCGTACATGGAAGCTTGCAATTTGGAATGAAGACAAACAAGAATTTTCATATCGAAATGCTTGTGCAATATTCCATCAAGGTCAGTCAAATTCAACATTCTTTAAGTCATTGATTGATACAAATTGTCAGAATGGAATTGTTTTCAAGCATCAACCAAATGGAAACTGGGTAGTTTCATTGTATAATGTTAAAGATGGTGATTCATTCCACTGTGGAGAATTTATGAAGCGTTCTTACAAAGGTGGTGGTCATGCTGGAGCTGCAGGTTGTACATTGACAGAAACACAATTCATTAAAGTTTTGAAGTCGAAAATTCTTACCGATAAATAAAATATTATTAAATTTTTGAGAGGAAATTTCATAAATTTTACATATAATATTTGCGTATCGTAGTACTTGAATAGGTAGTCCGGATTATTTTTACATATAGATAATTTGATATTACCTAAGATGATATTGGAGGCGAAAATATTAGTTACTTGGGTATGATTTTGTATTCATATCCAAGTTTTTTAGTCTTTATTTAAAAGGTGAAAATTATGTAAATAAATGTTAAAACAATTCTATATTTCTATATATAGAAAGGAAATTTAAAAATATATTTGTATGGAGATTTATGACCGTAATCAAACGAGACGGAACTCCTCAGGAATATAACTTTATAAAAATTGTAGATGCAGTTACAAAGGCATTCAATTCAGTCGAGCAAACAGTTCCTGAGAAATTCCTTGAACAAGTTAAAGAGTCTGTAGAGAAAGTAATAATTAAGAACAATGGTAATGGTACTTCAGTAGAAGAGATTAATGACACAATTCAAAAAGAACTTATTAAGCGTAATAAGTTTGAAGTTGTGGAATCTTTTATAAATTATAGAAGAAAAAGAGAAGAGATTAGAGAGCAGAAATCTGATTTGATTAAAGATGTTCAAACAGCATTATTTGGTAAGAACATTCAAAATCAAAATGCTAACCTTGATGAAGAATCTTATGGTGGTCGTGTAGGGGAAGCTGCAAGTGTTGTTTGTAAAGACCAAGCTCTTAAGATGATGTCAAAGACAAGCCGTCGTAATCATGAAAAGAATATGGTTTATATCCATGATCTTGATGCTTGGGCAGATGGACGTCATAATTGCTTAACAATGCCACTTGATGAGCTTCTTGCAAATGGATTCACTACACGTCAGACAGATGTTCGTCCTGCCGGTTCAGTCAATACTGCTATGCAATTGGTTGCTGTTTTATTCCAATTACAATCATTGCAACAGTTTGGTGGAGTTTCAAGTTCACACTTAGATTGGACTATGGTACCTTACGTTCGTAAATCATTCAGAAAACATTATATCGTTGACTGGATTCAACATTTGGATGCGTTCTATGAATTAGATATATTGTCTATGGATTATGAAGCATATAAACATTGGACAGAAAACAAAGTTACAGAATTTTATTTAGAAACAAAATTAACAGATGAAGATTTCAAATTTGCAAATAAAGCAACTTTAGATCTTAAAATTAGACAAAGAGCACTTGATGATACAAAGAGAGAAACATACCAAGCAGTTGAAGGTATGTATCATAATTTGAATACATTACAAAGTCGTTCTGGTAATCAACTTCCATTTACTTCTATTAATTATGGAACTTGTACAGAACCTGAAGGTCGTATGGTAACTCGTGCATTACTTGATGTATCAATGGAAGGACTTGGTTCTAAAGGTGTTACTTCAATTTTCCCATGTGGTATTTTCCAATATATGAAAGGTGTTAATGATAAACCAGGAACTCCAAACTATGATTTGAAACGTCTTGCGTTAAAATCAACATCTATGCGTATATATCCAAATTATTGTAATGTTGACTGGTCAGTTAATGCAGGGTATGATAAAAATGATCCAACAACATATGTAAGTACAATGGGATGCCGTACATATAATGGTGCAGATATTAATGCAGAACCTGGTGTTAATCCACAAAGAAAAGATGGCCGTGGTAATATTTGTCCTGTTACTGTTATTCTTCCAACATTAGCATTAATTGCAAAACAAAAAGTTGATAAGAAATGGGAAAAATCAGGAGCTGAATATGTTGCAAATTATAATGAAGCAGTATTTGAAGAATTTATGTCAATTCTTGATAAGAAGATTGGAGAAGCAAAAGATACATTAATTGAAAGATTTAATCATATTGCTTCACAGCCAGCAGCATCAGGTAAGTTTATGTATGAAAACTGTACAATGTCAGGTTATAAGAAAGAAGAAGGTATTATATCTGCATTGAAGCACGGTACATTAGCATTAGGTCAATTAGGTCTTGCAGAAACATTACAGATTATTTTCAAATTAGATCATACAACTGAAAAGGGAATGAAATATGCAAAACAAATTGAACAGTTGTTTAAGACAAGATGCGCAGAGTTCAAACAAAAATATAAGTTGAATATTGGTGTTTATTATACTCCTGCCGAAAATCTTTGTAAGACTGCAATGGCTAACTTTAAGAGACTTAATCCTGGTTTTGAGCAAGAATATGTAACTTATTTAAGAGATAAAGACGGTAATAAGATAGATAAACTTTATTTTACAAATTCAATGCATGTTCCGGTTTGGCATGAATGTGATGTATTTGAAAAGATTGATATTGAAAGTCAATTGACTGGTTATTCAAACGCAGGTTGTATTACTTATGTTGAATTGGATAGTACTTGTTATAATAACATAGATGCAATTGAAAAGATTGTTGATTATGCAATGGAACATGATGTACCTTATTTTGCAATTAATATTCCTTTGAATAGATGTGCAAAATGTGGTGAACCTATTTATGATGAAGAATTAACAGAATGTCCAAAATGTGGGTGTAATGAAATTATTCGTTTAGGTCGTATAACTGGTTATCTTTCTACAACAATCGAACATTTTAATGCTGGAAAGAAACAAGAATTTGAACATCGTGTAGATCATATTGGTCAATCAATTTTTAATGGTTGTGATTAATATTCTATATTGTATATATGAGTAGATCATTAAGAAATAGAAAGGAGCAGTACGGGGTTTTCATAAGTCCCGTCTGCTATTTTTCAAATAAAAAAGATAAAAGAATTGCAAATCGTAGATTTAGACGACTTTCAAAACAAGATGCTCATATATCTACTATAAAAATTGAAGATTGTTTTAAAAGACATTCAATGAGAGAAGTGTCAGATCCTTGGAGTTTTGACTCTGATGGTTTACGTTATTATAAAAGTTTTAGTGAACGATCATTATATGATAATGAGCCATATAGTAAAGAAGACATAAGAAAAATGCGAATGAAATGAGCAGAACAAATAAATTCCGAACAAGTTATAAAACAAGAACAACAAAGTATCGTTCAAATCGTTTAATAGGATGGAATCATTTTAGAACAAGACCTTATGGACGAATAGGATGGGATTATAGTTATCAAAAATGGTATGATGAAGACCGCGGATGGCATTTATCTGAAGACTTAATAACAATAGTAAACAAAAAAGGATATAGACAAAAACTAAAAAAAGAATTAAAAAATATAATTGACAAAGAATGCATATATTAGATATAACAGCTCCAGATATAAATAATGGTAATGGAATAAGAGTAACATTATGGGTTGCAGGTTGTAAACATAAATGTAAAGGTTGTCATAATCCTTGGACATGGAATTTTAATGAAGGTAAATCATTTAAAGATAATATTCAAGAAATTTCAAATCAATTAACTTCTTGGTTAGAAAGAGATTATGTTGATGGATTAACAATTTCAGGAGGAGATCCATTATGTCAAGATGAAGATGGCCTTTATAACATTTTACAATTGATTACTTGGGTTAAATCAAATTTCCCAGAAAAAACTATTTGGGTTTATACAGGTTATGTTTATGAAGATTTACAAAAGGAAATAAATGAAAATCCAAATTGTGATCGTTCAATTGCATTAAGAGGAATATTAGCAAGTATTAATGTTTTAGTTGATGGACCTTATATTGAAGAATTAAGAGATATTGCGCACTGTCCATTTAGAGGCAGTACAAACCAAAGATTAATATATTTGAATAATGGAAAAAGAGAAGATAAGTAATAAACAAGTTTTTATAAAATGGACTGGTTCAAAAAGAAAGCAAGCACCAGAAATTGTAAATAATTTTCCAAAAGAAATAAATACATATTATGAATGTTTTCTTGGTGGCGGGTCTGTTTTACATGAACTGTTAAATAGAATTTATTCATGCGAGATAAAATGTAAAAAGATTATTTGTTGTGATATTAATCCTGACCTTATTGGTATATGGAATATGTTGAAAAACAATAGACAAGAATTGTTTGATTATTATGTATCACAATATAATGAAATAATAAGACGAAGAGATATTGCAAGAACTCAAACTGATGATGAAGTCGAAGTAACAAGACGTATGGGTACGCTTTATTATGAAAATAGAGATAAAATGAATAGTCTTCCTGTTGGTAGTGAAGAACGTATAAAATTGTTTTATTGGATTACCCGTACTTGTTTTAATGGACTTATAAGATATAATCCTAAAGGAAAGTTCAATGCATCATATCATGTTGGTGGTCGTAATGGAATAAAGCCATCAGAATTGCAAAATGTATTTGATGCTTGGGGTAAAGTAATTGATAATGTTGATATTGAATTTATTTGTGATAATTATGATAAAGTAATATCCAATGCAAAAGAAGGTGATCTTATTTATATGGATCCTCCTTATGAAAAATTAATTGGTTTATATATTACAAATACATTTAACAATATTGCATTATTTGAAAACATTAGAAAACTTACAAATAATAAAGTTAAAGTATTTATGAGTTATGATGGTAAGTCAGGTTCAACTGATTATACATCAGATTCAGTTCCTGATGATTTATTTGTTCGTCATATATATGTAAATTCAGGACATAGTTCATTTAAGAAATTAAAATCAAAATCTGCAGGTACAGATAATAAAGCAATGCTTTATGATTCATTATATATTAATTATTAGTTATGGATTATAATTATGTTGAAAATATTTTAAGAGAAGATATAAAAAGGCATTGTCCACAATTACCAAATGAAATTATTGAAGAATATGTTGATTTGACATTTTTTAGAGCATCATGGGTAACTTATGGAGGTAATAAAGATATGTATCTTGTTGGTATAGCCGAAGGAAAATATGATTTTTATTATGTTGGATTTGATGATAATTGGAAAGTAAAAATTGTAAGTTGTGCTTTACAAATTGAACGTAATAAAAATAGAGATAATGATTATGTTCCAAAATTTAATGAAGATTTTCAAAAGTGGTGTGATGAAGGAGATTGTATTTGGAGAGTATTACGAAACAATTTGAAATTTTATTTTGAAAAACACCCACAAGATAAATTAATATATTTCCAAGATAGAGTTTGTTCTGATGAACATATTGTATATGAGAATGATGAACATACAAAATATCATATTGAAAAAGTTTAATTATGGATATAGGAAGTAAAAGTGGATATCCTGCTGGTGCATTAAGTAATTTCTCACCGCATCCATTTGAAATTGATGGTGTTAAATGTAACTCAATGGAAGGTTTCTTACAAGGACTTAAATTTGAGTCAAAAGAAATGCAAGAATATGTATGTACATTAGTTGGATATGCTGCAAAGAAAAAAGGACACAATAAAAATTGGCAAGAAAAACAAACATTATATTGGAGAGGTGTTCCAATTAAACGAGATTCTGATGAGTATCAGAATTTATTGAATAGAGCTTATAATGCAATGTATGAAAATTCAAAATTTAGAGCTGCATTAGAAGCATCAAAAGGAGCAACATTAACTCATTCAATAGGAAAGAATAAAAAGAGTGATACAGTATTGACAACTCAAGAATTTTGTTCAAGACTAACTTATTTAAGAGATAAAGGCAAATTACCAGTTACGGAAAATATATTTAACAAATAAGGCAGTACTTAAGTACTGCCTTTTTATTTATATTTCTGTATTTATACCCATCCAACAAGGACCATTTGCACCTTCTTGATTATAACATACTAAAATATAATTTTGATTATCAATAGTAACTGCAATTGGATCTGTTTGACGTGCTAAGAATGAAGTTTTAAAAGTAGGTTCCCAAATACTCCAATATTTTCCAGTTTCATCAACAAATACATCATATTCAATATTGTAAAATTTTGCCGGTACAATTATCCATACACGACGTCCTTGATCTACTGCAGTATCCCAATCAAATGCCCATTTTGTTTTAGATTTACTGTTAATTAAACATAACCCATGACCATTTTTATTTGTTGTAGGGAATTTTCCAATTGTTTCTTGTGTATATGCCAATGATTTAAGAGCTGCAGCATTTACACCAACAATTGTATCATTAGCATCCTTATTAAATATTCCTGTTTGAGCTTCTGATGCATAAGTAAATATATAACTTGTTGTATCTGTAGAAGGAGTTGTTCCACCAGTATCTCCTGTAGAACCTGTTGGACCGGTTGGACCTGTTGGACCTGTAGGATCTGTCGCACCTGTTGGACCGGTTGGAGTACTTCCACCACTTCCATTTTGAAACATTTGCCAAAGTTCAGCATCAGATCCACTAAATCCATGATCACGAGCCCAGTCTAAAACAGATTTTGTAACTAATACATTTTTAACTTCATCTTCTTGTAAAACTGTAAATAATAGTGTTTTAAACTCTTTATTTGACATTCCAGTTATAGAATCTTTTAATTTGTCAATAATTGACTTAATAGAGATTCTAAAATTAGAAGCAGTACCTCCAGTTGCTGCTGTTGGTTTATAAGCAACAATTAAATATGTTTCACCACCTTTAGTTTCAAAGTCAAAACTTGTATCTTGATTTAAATCTGAAATTTTCTTTGCTCTTATTTTTATTTCATTAGCCATAATTCATTAATATTAATTATATATAAAAATAATCATACATTACTATATTAAATATAAATAATTGATTAAATAAAAATAACAATCATGAAAAATATACATACATTATTAATTCCAGATATACATGGTAGAGTATTTTGGAAAGAAGCTTTAGAAAAATATAATAAAGAAGATTATCCAAATTTAACAATTGTATTTCTTGGTGATTATGTAGATCCTTATGAATTTGAAGGTGTATCAAGACAAGATGCAATTGATAACTTTCAAGAAATTATTAATACCACAAAATCTGATAGTAGAATACATTTGTTAATTGGAAATCATGATATGCATTATTGGTATGATGCAGAATATAAATCACGTGTTGATAATAAGAACTATAATAAAATTAAAGATATGTTCTTACAAAATTTTACATTATTCAATATTGCATATGAAGAAACAATTAATGAAAAGAAATATCTTTATACACATGCTGGTGTGAGTTCATTTTGGCTTAAGCATTTACAATTTATAGGTAAATTAAGTGTTCAAAACAATAAAGAATATAGAATTGATAGATTAGGAAATAAAGTTAAGAAATTATCTGATGAACAATTGCCTTTTGCACAGATGTTAGAAACCATGACTCCAGATGCAGATAAATTAAATAAAATGAAAAACAATTTTCAAGGACAAGCAAATCTTTGGATGGCTTCTTATGCACGAGGTGGTGATAACAGCTGTGGAAGTTGTATTTGGGAGGATTGGTCAGAATGGCAATATAAAGGGATGGAAATAAAAGGCTTATGGCAAATTTTTGGGCATTCAAGATGGTCAAAACCAGATCCTGATGATATAGGTATTGATAGACGCCGTCATATTGCTTGTATTGATACTGCATCAGCATGGACAATTACTGACAAAGGAACATTAAGTAAATTCAAACATAAAAAAGAAAGATTTAAAAGGCTGCCTAATTAAGCAGCCTTTATGTTTATTCTATATTGAGCAAGAGGATAATATTTATTTGTATATTCATTTGAATCTTTGAATATAACACCTCTTATATCAACATAATCTTCATATATATCCATTATTGCACCTTCAGAGTCTTCACCAGCAATTTCATACCACTGATGTAATTTTAATGGGCGAGATGTGCTTGGTAAATGTATATTGAATCCTGTTTTTGATATTGGTTCATTTGATTTTCGAAGATAATGCATACCTTCTACAAAATCGTTATCATCAGGTCTATATATGTTATATTCATTATCATTTATATTAATATTAGGATCTACAGTTTGCCAATTCCATTTTGTATGAGAATGTCCAGTAAACCAAATTGTATTTTTATATTCATTATTTAATTTATTCAAGAACTCAAATTGAATACCACATGGACAATATGCTGATGTTTCACTCATTTTCCCTCTATCATACATACCTCCATAATGATAATATCCATTATCTATATTATTGGATCCTGCTTTATGAACAAAAAACAAATGTGTAAATATAAATATTCTTTTATTACTAAATTGTTCTAATAAGTTCTTAAACCAAATTAATGTTAAATTATCATATAGTTGTAAATTATATTTAGAAGGCATAAATCCAACATAATCAATAAGAGGCTGAATATTTGGGCTTTCTTCAGTTAATATATTTGATGCTGTTGATTCATTGTTATCATAATTTATTGATAAAAATATATAGATATCTGATTTGTTTGTATTTTTAATTGGAACTTCAAACCAATATGAAGACTTACCTAATTCTGTTGTTTTATCTTGATAATGTATTTCATATTCAGAATTATCAGGTGTTAATATATTATTCCATGCTTGTTCTGGTGTTAAATTTTCTGTATTATATCCAATTTCGTTTTCAGGTATATTTTCATTTTTTACACTTTTAAAATCATGATTACCAAAACATGAATAAAAATTTGTTGTTGGTGTATATGTATCTAATGCTTTTTTAAAATTAAGCAAATTAATTATATAAGTAAATGTAATATCACCAGCAGCACAAATAAATTCAACATCTTCTTTATCTTGATATAATGATAATGCATTAGGTAAATCTTTTTCATATTCGCATCCATCATCAGTATATGTATATAAATCATTATCAATAGTAAAGTCATTATAGTGAATATCTGACATAAGTCCAACTCGATATTTACGTTCTCCAAATTCTTGTAATAAAAAGTCAATATTAAGTTCACCAACTCTAACATTATTAATATACATTCCAATATACTTTGCTAAATATGGAGCAATGTTATATTCATTAAATGATATTACCTCATCATAGTTTAATGATTTGAAATTTAAGATTATTTCTTTATTAATATCTTCATAGAAAAATTTACAGTTTTCAAATAATTGCTTATTTGTTTTTATATCATTTATTGAATATACTTCATTAACAATACCAAAATGTAAAGTATTACTTGTATTTATTAATGAAACATTTGGCTTAACAATATCATTTGAAAATATAAAATTTGTGTATTCATTATCATTTTCAAATTTTGTAAGATGTTTTCTTATCATTGTATTAAATATGTTTATTAAAAATAATAATCATCATTAATATATATTTAAATTTATTAACACATAAAATAGCACAAAATAACATCCAGATGATATCTAGACATTCCTCTAACATCATTAAATATTGAAAACTATTAACAATATATTAAGAGAAACACTATGATGCTAGAGGAAATATTTTTAGAAATTATTTATATAATATATTACATTTTGTATGTAAGAATTACATATAATATTTGAATTTTTTTATTTATGTTCTATATTATATTTGTAATCAAAATAAAATAAAATGAATAAGATTTGGATTTCTTTCAATTTTTACCTTTTGGTTGTGATTAACATTATTGCTGTTCAGAATCCTATTTCTCGATGGATGATGGCTGCAATCATTCTTGATGTTGTTTTCTTTCCTATTATTAAGAAGCTTCCTGAGAATCAGCTTTATGAGATTACTGGGGTAACGTGGTTGCAGAAGAAGTTCAAGAACAACAAAGTTATTATGGAAATGACAAAAGAGTAATTAACTAAATATCAATAATTATTATGAAATACAATCCCAATAAGATTTATATTGTTTGTGATGGTTCTTCCTATTACGGAGTCTATGGTTGTGATATTGAAGATGAAATCAAGGAGAACGATGTTGAGCTACATTCTCGTAAGGGATATGATGATTGGTCTGATGAACTCGAGGATGAGATTACAAAGCTCAATGATGCTTTGATGGGAACACACATGTACCGATAAATATATAAGATATGAATAATATTAAAGTTGGAGATTTTGTAATTGTTCGTTCAAACAACAGTGTTAATCGCGAGGTAGGAAAGAGTAAGGAAGCTTATCTTACAATTGGTTATCGAGATAAAATTGAAGATGGTGCAGATTTTGTTTGTATTATTGCACCACGTCCAATGAAACGATTCTTTAAAGAGAAATTCAATTGTAAGACTTGTCGTTTTGAAAAGAATGTAACAATTCATTTCAATGGTATTCGCATTATGTCAACAAAAACAAAGAAGATTTATGATGTTGATGCTGATTGGTGTTCAGGATATGTTCCTAATTCAAAAGAATATAAATATGCCGTAGGATTTGCTTATCTTGATAAAATAATGGAAGACAGGTTTCTTGAAGATTACGACAATGCAATGCCTGAAGCTTGGGATTATTAATATAAAGTAGAATTATAATAAAGTTAAAATATATGAAGTTTTTTAAGTACTTTACTTATAATGAGTTGAAAGATATTTATCTTAAACTTGAAAAGGATCATTGTTATTTTAGACACCCAAAGAATGATTTTGTAAAAACTCTTGGACAAGAAACTGTTGATAAACTTTTAGAGACAGGTTGTCTTAAAGATAGTCCTCGTAAAACATATCCAGGAACAGATATTCCTTGGAAAGGAGATTTTTATGAATCTTGTTATGAATTTGGAACAATGTTTCGTAAGCTTTATAATTTTGTAACTGTACCATTTGGTCTTTGGTTAAGATGCTATGTATTCAAATTTTGGTGGTTCAGATGTAAATGGCAGTCATTTAGAATTTGGTGTGGTCATCATTATGATTGGCAGGATTATGAATGTGTTGATTTAGATATGATTTAATTATGAGTTACTTTGAAGAAGAGAAAATGAAAGCTATTGCAGATCCACATGGTTTAAGTGGTGAAGTTTATCCTGATGGCACACCAATGACAAATTGGGAACGTTGGAAAGAATTGAATAATCCATATAAGTAATATAATCATGACAGAAAAAGACAAATCATCATTAGGATTATTAATTCCAATAATTGTATTTATTATTTGTTCATTTTTAAAATTATTCAAAATTATATAAAGAGTTAATAATTATGACACAAAATATTGATAGCTATTTTGAGAATGGTAAGGGATTTAATGCAAATCCATTTCGTAATGGTTATTTGACAGATGAGGAACGTAAAGAACCATTTAGATGGTTTGGTGATAATTTTGTATTCTTTGCTAAGAATGCTGATTTGTATTCTGGACTTGAAATTTATAGAAATGTAAATTATTCATATCCTGAAATTCATACTAAGACTTGGGAATCTGCATTACTTCGTGACTGTATGATGTTTGGAATGTGGTGGAAAGAAAATGTTCATAGTCATTTGAATGGATTTTGTGGATTCGATTGTATTAAAGTTGAATTGGATCCAACATTGAATATGAAAATTGATATTAAGTTATAATATATTAAAATGCAAAGTTTAAACACTGTGTAATAATTTGCAGAATCACATATAACATTATGAAAACAAAATATATAAAATACAAAAAACCAAGAGGTGAACAAATGCTTCGTCGCATGTGGGGTGATTATGATGAAAATGGAAGATATATTCCTTGGCGTTTTATTGTGTGGTCTTGTAAGTATGGATTTGCTCAATCTAAATTTACAAAGAAAGATGGTAAAGGTATAATTTCATTTATTGATAATGATATATTTGAGCAATATATCAAGCCTTGGATATGCATGACAAAATCACAAAGAAGACAAATGCGAGAAGTTGGACTAGATTATAGTGTAATTGTTAAAAAGGCTTTATATGGAGCAAAAATGAAATATCAGATTTATTTGAATGATAAATATAATTATTGGAAAGAATATAAATAATGAAACGGGAAGATTATAAGAATTTTGTTTGGTACCCAGTAACAGACGAAACTTATTGGGTAGAAGATTATCCTAAGGAATTTCCAAATTGTCAGACAATAGTCTGTCAGAAAAATGAATATGGAACTTCAAATATATT
>Ga0326512_10000021_pt1 | contig 132438 bp, 100 predicted proteins | sample 1_2617_0518_D_FD_203652 | JGI IMG/M metagenome (GOLD analysis project Ga0326512, IMG submission 203652) | Bovine rumen microbial communities from UC Davis, California, United States - 1_2617_0518 | ecosystem: Host-associated > Mammals > Digestive system > Stomach > Rumen | place: USA...
ACAGCAATTCATACCACTTGTTTTCCAAAGCACCTCGTGGTGCTTGTTTCGTTATGCAATTATCAAGGTTCGATGCATCTAGCGTTTACGCTACATTTTTCATATTGACTTTTAATAGTTAGTCTTTTTTATTGAGTGTGCCGCTTTTTCCGTTTTTTCAGGGCGAAAATTGCACAGCACCGGCTTATGTCTCATATTCCGATACATTAGAAAAGCTATGTTATAGTTTAATCATGTTGGGTTAGGATCAGTGATAAGACTTAATGAGGCGGAAGGAATATGAATACAAAGAAATTTCTTAAAGCCATGACCGTTGAAGACAAAGCCAGACTCCTTTGCGGATCGTCTGATTTCATCATCGGAGGGTTCCGGTCTGCCGCCGGATTTGTTCCTGAGCTGAGTATGCAGGACGGCGGTACGGGCATTAACCACCAGCACTTTTTCCAGAGACTTTTCAGAGAGCCGCCGAAGGATGAAGACCCTGTTGCCGGCATGCATGTCTTTTTCAATTTCTATGAGCCCGAAAAGCTTACGAAAAAAGAGAAAGCCATAAGAGACAGGATCAACGCTGCCATGACCGAATACAGGTGTGGTATCGATGCCGCGCCGGGCTCATATCCTCCCGGAATCCTTCTTGCTTCAACGTGGAATCCCAAGGTCGTTTATGAGACGGGCAAGGCACTTGCCATGGAAGCGGCCGTCTACCGCATCGGAGTCCTTCTGGGCACTCCCAACTGCAATATCTTAAGAGAACCCAGGAACGGAAGATTCTTCGAAGGTTATTCAGAAGATCCGTTCCTTGCGAAAACGCTTGCACCGGAGATGTGTAAAGGTGTTGAGTCAAAGGGCATTGCTTCCAATGTTAAGCACTTCGCGTGCAACAATCTTGAGATCAACAGAACCAACATAAATGAGCTCGTAAGCATGAGAGCTCTCCGCGAAGTGTATTTGCCTGCATTTGAAGCATGCAGCAAGGTCGCAACTACTCTTATGAGTGCATATAACTCGGTAAACGGAACTCATTGCCATGAAAATCCCTGGCTCCTTAAGGATGTACTTAGAAAAGAATGGGGCTATAAGGGAGTTACCATGACTGACTGGGGCGCCTGCCGTGAAAGAGCAGGGGATGCCGAAGCTGCAGGACAGGATCTTTTTATGCCCGGTCCTTTTGATCCTTCGGATATTGTTAAGGCAGTCAAGGACGGAAGACTGAAGATCAAAGATCTTGATGAGGCTGCACTAAGACTCCTTGAGCTGATCGACAGATTCGGCAGCGTAAAAGCACCGGAAGGTCTTACAACTTCCAGGTATGTGAAGACAGGCGACAAGGCTGCTTACAAGGCAGCATGCGAAGGTATTGTAATGCTCAAGAATAACGGAAGTCTTCCGCTCAAAAAGAATGCGAAAGTCGTTTTCTTCGGTCCTGACCGTTTCCAGGATTCCGGATGGGGAAGCGCTGAAGTAAAGACGGACAGAACGACGTTCCTGTCCAGAGAACTGGCTGCTATATTAGGCGGAAAGAACGTCCTTAAAGAAGATATCGAAGCTTTCAGAAAAGGTGCTACGGCGATAGTCATTGAGACAGTCAATTCGGGTGAGAGCACCGACAGGCCTGACCTGAAGATGAATAAGAAGACAGTATCCGTGATAAAGAAGCTCGCTAAGGAAAAGGGCAGGGGAAAGATCTGTCTGATACTTAACGTTCCGGGTCCCGTTGAGCTTGAAGGACTGGAAACGGTTGTTGATTCCGTTTTCGCAGTTTTCTATCCGGGTATGATGGGATCAAAGGCAATGGCTGATATCCTTACGGGCAAGGTAAACCCTTCAGGAGCGCTGCCCTGCACATTCCCTGTCAGGTATGAGGATACGCCCTCTTATCTCTGCTATCCGGATAACATCACGTGTAATTACGGCGAAGGCATCTATGTGGGATACAAGGGTTATCTCAAGCGCAGGATCAAGCCGCTTTATCCGTTCGGATACGGCCTTTCCTATTCGAAGTTTGAGACAGGAGATGTTTTCGGAAAGCGAAAAGGAGACAAGTTCAGCGTCACGTTCAGCCTTAAAAACAGGAGTGACATGGACGGCAAGGCTGTCGTACAGCTCTATGTTTCCAAGACAAAGCCCAGGACAGCAAGGGCACCTCTTGAACTTGCCGGATTTGCAAAGCCTCTTGTTAAGGCAAAGAGTGAAGCTGAGGTGACCATTTCCTTCGGTAAGAATGAGCTCTCATATTTCGATGAGGAACTGGATAAATTCCTGATTGAGGGCGGCAATTACGATCTGTTCCTGAGCATTAAAGGATGTGAGGATCTGATCCCGGCAGGAAGCATTTACATAGCCGACTGCTCGGAGGAACTTAAGTGCGGACCTATGTGGAAGCTCAATCAGATAATGGAACAGAAGGTCCTTACTGACGCGATCGCGAAAGACTGCGAAGCTATGGGCGAGCCATATATGGGCTTTGCGATGATGGCAAAATGGTATCCGCACCAGACGTTTGCGGAGACAGTGAAAACGCCTGAAAAATATACGGAATTTCTCAAAGCCGCAAGTGAATTCAGGGAGGAATAAACCGCTCATTTTAGGCAATCTCCTGAAAATAGTGTATTATTTATCAGGACTTTCGGGAGGTGGAGGCATTTAATGAGCGAATATGATTTTCTCATAGTCGGAGCGGGACTCTACGGGGCGACTTTTGCGCGCCTTGCTGCTGACGACGGATATAAATGCCTTGTAATCGACAGAAGATCAGAGATCGCCGGCAATGTCTGCACCGAAAACGTCAACGGCATAAACGTTCATAAATACGGTGCACATATTTTCCACACGAGTGATAAGGAAGTATGGGATTTTGCAAACAGGTTTGCCGACTTCAACCGCTATACGAACTGCGTGGTCGCAAACTACAAGGGCGAGCTTTACTCGATGCCTTTCAACATGTACACATTCAATAAGATGTGGGGTGTTGTGACTCCGGCTGAGGCGCGGGCCAAACTTGATGAGCAGATCGCACTTGGAAAAGTTGAAGAGCCGAAAAACCTTGAAGAGCAGGCTATCTCGCTTGTCGGTCCTGACATCTATAACAAGCTCGTAAAGGGGTACACGGAAAAGCAGTGGGGAAGGAAAGCGACCGAGCTTCCGGCATTTATCATCAAGAGACTTCCGGTAAGACTTACTTACGATAACAACTATTTCAACGATGATTATCAGGGCATTCCGGTTGGCGGTTATACCCGCTGGATCGCGAATATGCTTGAAGGAATTGAGGTTAGATTGAACATTGATTTCCTTAAACAAAGGGATTCTTTGGATAAAATTGCCTCGAAAACCATCTATACGGGAATGATAGATGAGTATTATAATTACACCCTAGGCAAGCTCGAGTACAGAAGTCTGAGGTTTGAGACGGAGTTTCTGCCTGATACCGACGACTTCCAGGGCAATGCGGTAGTCAACTACACCGACGCCGAGACACCGTTCACGAGGATCTTGGAACACAAGCATTTCGAGTTCGGGAAAGGCAAGGGGACAGTTATTACCCGAGAGTATCCTGCCGACTGGAAGCCCGGCGATGAGCCGTACTATCCGCTCAATAACGACAGGAACAACGAGCTTTACAAAAAGTACGAAGAGCTCTCCGAAGCTGACGGCAATGTTATATTCGGCGGAAGACTCGGAAAATACAAGTACTATGACATGGACGATACGATCGCTGCATGCATGCAAGACTACAAAAGGATAACTACATGAAGATGAAAAGAATCGGAGCATTAATTATCTCAACCGCTGTTGCCGCAACAATGATTGCAGGCTGCGGCAAAACAATGACGGAAACAGATCCTACGATCGCACCTTCCGATACTACGGCACAGGCTACGACTTCTGCACCTGCAGAATCATCTGCCGCTCCTTCACAGCCTGAAGGGCCACAGTCGTTTGAAGAACTTTACGCAAATCAGCTGATCACTTATCTTGATCATCAGTATTATTTTGACGGTGTGGCAATTCCCACTACAGAGTCAAACTTCTACTTTATAAATGCGTTCCTCGATCTGAGCAATTACGCATCTATGGGTTATTACCCGTCAACAAATCTCGGATACATCGATCTCGCTGCCGAATATACAGGTGAGGAGTATGGTACATACGGCGATTACTTCGTTAAGTATGCTGAGAACTCGATCGAGAGCACATGCATTCTCTGTGCCCGTGCAGAAGCAGAGGGTGTTACTCTTCCCGAAGAGACACAGACAGCAATTGACGGCATGATGGAAAACATCAGAACAGGCAGCGCTGCAAATGTCGGCATGACACTTGATGAATATCTCCAGTTCTATTACGGACCCGGAAATGACGAAACTACATTCAGAAAGGTCCTCGAGAGATATTATCTTGCTGATGAGTATTCAAAGATCTATTGCGAAAACTACGAATTCTCCGATGAGGAGAAGAATGTTCCTTATGTCAGATACGCTCTTTTCTATGCACCTGATTCAGCTGAGCAGGCAACAAAGGATCAGGCTCTTGCTGATGCTACAGCAATGAAGGATTCTTGCAAGACGATCGATGATCTTACCGGCCTTGCTGCAACAGCACAGGAGAACGGCATTGTTTACGATCAGGGCGATATCGCAGTTCCGAGAGGACGTATGGTTCCCAAGTTTGAGGAATGGGCATATGAGGACGGAAGAACTGAGGGTGAGCTTGATATCATCTATGCACCTGAGTACGGTTACTTTGTAGTCGGTTATCTCGGATTGCAGGAGCAGGCTGCTGATGTTCTCAATCAGATCGCATTGAAGGAACTCAGCGATTCGATCCTTGCGGAAGTTGATGAAGATATTCACGATTTCCACACTGACGATGTGTTCCTTCCCGCACCCGAAGGCCCTACAGCTACACCTGTTCCGGACAACATCCTGCCTTCAGACAGCGGTGCTTCATTCGATCCCAATGCAACAGTAAATCCTGCTGCCGTACCTTCAGGTGATACTCAGCAGAACGGCAATATGAGCACAACAGACGTACTTATCATCGTATTCTTCACAATTGCAGGTGTTGCAATCGTTGCGGTTATCGGAATCCTGATCTACTCTGCGACCAAGAACAAGAACGGTTCATCCGCTTCATCCAAGCCTTCGAAAAAGGTTTATGACGATGACGAAGACGAGGCTGATGACGATTTTGAGGATGAGGAAGAAGTAGTAAAACCCGCTAAATCCGGGAAGAACAAGAAGTCCGAACCTGAAGAAGAGGCTGAGGACGAAGAAGAGGAAGGCGGAGACGAAGACAAAGACGAAGACGAGGACTGATCCTTCCGGTTAATCAGATTTTTAAGGGAGTTGCCTTGCGGGTGTTCATTCACTTAAGGGCAGCTCCTTTTTTAGGGTTAAGGCCTTTATTTACTTAAAATAAGCATCATGTTAGAATTTTAAGGTTATAAACATGTATGTATCAGCAGATATAGGAGTGTAATTTCATGGAGATTACAAAAGATCTGGTTCAGTATCTTGAGAGCCTCGGAAGGCTTGAGCTGAGCCCTGAAGATGAAGAGAAGACACAGAAGGCCCTGGGTGATATCCTGGGTTATTTCGATCAGCTCAGTGAACTCGATACCGAAGGTGTTGAGCCTTTGAGCCATGCGGCAGGCGTTTCAAACGTTACGCGTGAAGATGTCATCGCAAATGAAGATATGAGGGATGCGGTATTATCCAACGCACCCGAGACAAAGGACGGTACGATCCTCGTGCCGAAGACCTTTGATTAAGGGGTGTGCTTATGACTGATATTGAGATCCGCAAATCAGGCGCACTTGAGATAGGTGCTGCAATAAAAGAAGGAAAGATCACTTCTGTCCAGGCGACAAAGGCTTTCCTTGATGCAATTGATGCAATCGACGGTGATTACAAAACTTATATCACGGTCACAAGAGATGAAGCTTTGGCTAAAGCTGCCAAAGCTGATGAGGCTATCAGGGCAGGAACTCTGACAGGCCCTCTTGCAGGCGTACCGATCGCCATAAAGGACAACATCTGTACAAAGGGAATAAAGACCACATGCGCATCGAAGATGCTCGGAAACTTTGTTCCGCCTTACGATGCAGAGGTAATCCGCAAGATAGAAGATGCCGGAATGATCATTCTCGGCAAGACAAATATGGATGAGTTCGCGATGGGCTCAACAACCGAGACCAGTTATTTCGGTGCTACATCCAATCCCTGGGATAAGGACAGGGTTCCGGGCGGTTCATCCGGCGGTTCTGTCGCATGCGTTGCAGCTGCACTTGCACCGGTTGCACTGGGTTCTGATACGGGCGGATCGATAAGACAGCCTGCATCATTCTGCGGCGTAACGGGACTTAAGCCCACATACGGTTCTGTTTCAAGATACGGACTTGTCGCATTCGCATCTTCACTGGATCAGATCGGACCTATTGCGAGAAAAGCAGAAGACATTGCTGCCGTATATAACGTTATCAGCGGCAAGGACCAGAAGGACCAGTCTTCTCTCGAGTCCGAAAAGGTCGATCTCTCTAAGATCTCCTCTTACAGCTTTGAGGGTAAGAAGTTCGGTATTCCGGAAGAATATATCGGCGACGGTATTGATGACGACGTTAAGAAGGCTGTTCTTGATGCGGTTGAAGTCCTTAAGTCAAAGGGCGCATCGGTTGAGTTTTTCCCGATGCCCATCATCAAGTATGCGATCCCGACCTATTACATAATCTGCACGGCTGAGGCATGCTCCAACCTGTCGAGATACGACGGCGTCAAGTACGGCTACAGACCGGAAGGTGTGGATGATCTGGGTCAGCTTTATATCAGGTCCAGAAGTGAGGGCTTTGGTCTTGAGGTCAAGAGAAGGATCATGCTCGGCAACTTCGTTCTCTCCTCAGGTTATTACGATGCTTACTACAACAAGGCATTGAGAGTTAAAAATCTCATCAAGCAGGCTTTCGACAAGGCATTCGAAAAGTACGATGCAATCCTGGGACCGGTTGCTCCCACGGCAGCTTTGAAGAAGGGCGAGAGCCTTACTGATCCTTTGAAAATGTATCTTGGCGATATCTGCACGGTTCTCGTAAATATCGTCGGTATTCCTGCGATGTCCGTACCTTGCGGCTTCACATCGGACGGACTTCCCGTAGGTCTTCAGATCATGGGCAGGAGATTCGGTGAAGAGACAGTCATAGGTGTTGCATCTGCATATCAGAAGGCTACAGCAGAAGAAGGGTTCGAGAACAAGATCCCCGAAGAAGTTTTAAGAGGGGAGGGCTGATAACATGAAAGATTATGAGATGGTAATTGGCCTTGAAGTGCACTGCGAGCTCTCGACAGAATCAAAGATCTTCTGCGGATGCTCAGCCAAGTTCGGAGGCGAGCCCAACACACATGTATGCGAAGTATGTTCCGGTATGCCGGGCACACTTCCTACGCTCAACAAGCAGGTAGTCAAGTATGCCGTCAAGGCAGGACTTGCTCTTAACTGTGAGATCACAAGAAACAACAAGTTCGACAGAAAGAACTACTTCTATCCTGACCTTCCGAAGGCATATCAGATATCACAGCTCTACTATCCTATCTGCAGGAACGGTCATGTTGATATCAGGACATCCGAAGGAATGAAGTCCATCGGTATCCACGAGATCCACATGGAAGAGGATGCCGGAAAGCTCGTTCATGATCCTGTTACGGGAATGACTATGGTCGATTTCAACCGCTGCGGCGTTCCGCTCCTTGAGATCGTATCCGAGCCTGACTTCAGATCCGGCGAGGAAGTTATTGCATATCTCGAAAAGCTCAGAGATACAATGCAGTATCTCGGCATTTCCGACTGCAAGATGCAGGAAGGTTCCATGAGAGCCGACGTTAACCTTTCCGTAAGGCCCAGAGGCCAGAAGGAGTTCGGCACAAGGACCGAGATGAAGAATATAGCAAGCCTTAAGGCGATCGAGCGCGCTATCGAATATGAGCGCGACAGACAGATCGACCTCATTGAGGAAGGCGGCAAGGTAGTCCAGGAGACAAGACGCTGGGATGATGAGCAGGAGTACACATACTCCATGCGTTCAAAGGAGAATGCACAGGATTACAAGTACTTTCCGGATCCTGATCTCATGCCGATCAATATCTCTGACGAGTTCCTTGAAAAGGTAAGGTCAGAGCTTCCCGAGTTTGCCGATGCCAAGCGCGAAAGATATATTAAAGAGCTCGGACTTCCCGAATACGATGCCGAGATCATCACGGGAACGCCTGCGCTGGTCAAGGTTTTCGAGGCGGCATGCGAAGTAACATCAAAGCCTAAGGACTGCTCCAACTGGCTCATGACAGACCTTCTCAAGATCGCAAAAGATGCAAAGGTCCTTGCAGCTGACATCGACTTTGACGGCAAGGTCATGGGTAAGATCATCAACCTCGTAAACGAGAATAAGATCAACAGAAAGTCAGGCCAGAAGGCTCTCGAGGAAGCCTTCCTCAACGGAACTGATCCCGAGAAGTATATAGCTGACAACGGTCTTGCGATGGTATCTGATACAAGTGCCATTGAGCCTGTCATCAAGGAGATCATAGCAAGCAATGAGAAGGCCGTATCAGGCTATCTCGCAGGAGAAGAGAAGAACCTCACGTTCCTTATCGGCCAGTCCATGCGTGCCCTCAAGGGCAAGGCAGACCACCAGGTCGTAAGACAGACACTGATCGACCTTCTTAACGGAATGAAATAATGGACACACTGCTAAGCATTTTACTGGTCTTATTCTTCGTTCTCGTCAACGCCTTTTTCTCAGGCACCGAGATGGCAGTCATCTCGCTTAACGATGCGAAAATGCATAAGCTTGCCGAAGACGGCGACAAGAAGGCTTTGCGCGTTATAAAGTTCCTTGATAACCCCGGAAGCTTCCTTGCGACGATCCAGGTAGGCGTTACGCTTGCCGGATTCTTATCGTCCGCTTTTGCTGCCAACAGTTTTGCTTCCAAACTGGCGCTTTGGGCCGATCCCGAGTCGCTCCATCCCTGGATGGAATCCTTGTGGACCGTCGTCATAACGCTGGTCCTTTCCTATTTCTCACTTGTTTTGGGTGAGCTCGTTCCCAAGCGCATTGCACAGAATTATCCTGAGAAGTGGGCTTTTGCCGCTGCCAATATCGTTAAGTTTATCGGCGCGGTCTTAAAGCCGTTCGTATGGTTCCTTACCAAGTCTACGAACTTCATCCTCATGCTTTTCAAGATCGATCCCAACCAGACTGATAAGCCGGTTACTGAGGAAGAGATCCGTATGATGGTAGACGTCGGTTCCGAATCAGGCAACATCGAGGATACTGAAAAAGAGATGATCGAGAACGTTTTCGAGTTCAACGACAAGGAAGTCTCGGAGATCATGACGCACAGGAAAAAGATCGTCTCACTCCCGATCGATGCTGATTACGACGAAGTCATGCGCGTTGCAAGGGAAGAGAAGTTCACGAGGATTCCTGTCTATAAGGATACGATCGATGACATCATCGGAATCCTTCACATAAAAGACCTTATCGGCATTATGCCTCCCACGGAAGATGCGCCTTTCAAGCTCGAGAAGTTCATCAGAGAGCCGCTTATCGTCCACGAGACACGTAAGATCTCATCGCTTTTCGGCGAGATGAAGAACTGCGGTATGCAGATGGCCGTTATCGTTGACGAGTACGGCGGAACGATGGGAATCGCAACTATTGAGGATATGCTCGAAGAGCTCGTAGGCAACATCACCGATGAGTTCGACGATGAAGTTGACGAATTTGTAAGGCTCTCCAACGGTGACTACATCGTAAGGGGTGACATGACTTTAAGCGACCTTGAGGATGTCATTGGCATAGAGCTTACAAACGATGAGTACGATACGATCGCAGGACTTGTCATCTCGCAGCTTGACCGTGTTCCGGAAGAGACGGAAAAGCCTGTAGTCAATTACAAGAACCTGAGGATCAAGGTGCTGAAGGTCGAGGAGAACGCTATCGCCAAAGTCCTGATACACATTAATCCCGTTGAAGTTCCGGAAGACGCAAAGGAAGAGAGTTCCAAAGGCGATGAGTAAGTATGATCTTGTCCTTTACGACCTTGACGGAACGCTCTGGGATTCCATTCCTCTTATAATGGAATGCTTCAAAAAGGCCTACGAGATCATCTTGGGAGGCACTGACCGCACCGATGACGACCTGATGAGCTATATCGGAAGGCCTCTGGGTGACACTTTCGCGATGCATGACGATGAGACAAAAGAGAAGCTCATGAAAGCTTATCTTGATTACAATTGCGCCAGACTCAGGGAGAATGCTGTCCCGATCTTCCCCGGAGTCTATGATTTCCTCTCGAAAATAAGGACTTCAGGTACTTTGCAGGGTGTAGTGACTTCAAAAAGAGAGACATCCGCGATGATCACGATAGACCTTCTAGAGCTTTCGGGATATTTCAATACCATGGTTTTCCGTGAGGCGACGGAGCGTGCAAAACCGCACGGCGATCCGCTGATCGAGGCTGCGCGCCGCATGGGGATTACCGATATGAGCCGTGTTCTCTATGTCGGAGATGCCGTTCCTGATATCCTTTCGGCAAAAGATGCCGGTGCGGATTTCGCCCTCGTAGGGTGGACAAAGATGCCCAGAGCCGAGATCGAGAGCCTCATGCCTGATTACATTATCGAGGTTCCGGAGCAACTTCCTTGCATTATCAAGGCCTCCGAATTATAATGTTTGGTGCTTTTTACTAATAAATATATAAAATAAGGTGGGTAGGAAAATGGCAAAGACCTCCAAGTCCAAGTCCGGAAAGTCCAGCAGAACAGTAGCTACAGGCGGTGTGGCTGCGGTAATAGTCGTTATCGTCCTTGTTATCGCCTGCTTTTTCACATATATCTCCGGCATACTTCCCAAGACACTTACAGGTGTTTCAATTCAGGAGACTCTCCCCGACGGTACAACAAAGACTGTAAAGAATTTCACTGTTCTTGAGACAAACTTCCACTTCAGAGAAGTCTATGATTCATATTCACAGTACGGAATGGTTTCTGAAGAACATCTCGATGAGATTTACGATCCCACCAAGAACGAGACATACAGAGACTGGCTTTTGAGAGAGGCTGCAAAGCAGATGAAGACTCTTGCACTTGTTGAGCGTTCTGCTCAGGAGTCAGGCTTCATTCAGTACTCAAAGGCACGTGTTCTTGCTGCAAAGAACCTTGAGACTCTTGATCTTTACGCAATGATGTACGGATTTCCTTCCGGTCAGAAGTATCTTGAGACTCTTTACGGAACAGGTATGACAAGAAGACTTTATACTGATTTCCAGGCACGCGAGATCCTCGTCCAGGAGTATGGTGCTTATATGCAGCAGTTCGATCCTGCAATCGTTCCTACTGACGAACAGGTTCAGGCAAGATTCGATGAGAATCCCTACAAGTATTATGAATATGACTACAACTACTACTTTGTAGCAGCAGACAAGGATGATGCAGGTCAGGTAGTAGATTACGACAAGTGCGTAGCAGCTGCAGAGAAGATCGCCAAGGCTACATCAGATTCAGCTTCCTTCAGAAAGGCTGTTATGGCTTATCTCGAGGATAAGGGTGATGAGGATGCTCTCAAGAGTTTTGAGGACGATGCGGATCCCACATTCACAGAGAATGCCACATACTCAATGGCTGCTTATATGTCACCTGAAGTTAAGGACTATATCTTTAGCGACAACAAGGCAGGCGACGTAAAGACAGTCGAGTCTGATTTCGGTGTTTATGTCGTATACATCGCTGACAAGAGACTTCAGGACACAAAGACAGTTTCTTTCAGAGTTCTTACTCTCAGCACAGGTGCAAGCAGCACAGCTACACCCGAGGAGAATCAGGCAGCTGTCGATCAGACGATCGCTGATGCATCTGCTTACTGTGTACAGGGAATGGATCCTTTCGCTTTCTACAATGTCGTTAAGGAGCATTCAACAGACCAAAATGCAGTTATCTCCGGCGGTTACAATGATTCAACAACAGCAGATGCTTTCGAACCTGCAGAAGGCGAGGGAACAAATAAGGCCGTTAAAGAAGCAGGTGAGTGGCTTTTCGATGACAGCCGTAAGCAGGGTGACATCAAGATCATCGTATCTGATGACCAGAAGACGGTTAACGTATACTATTTTGAGACATCAAGAACATCCTGGCAGTCAGCTGTCAGAAGCGAGATCATCTCTTCTAATTTCAACAGCTGGAATGCAAGCCTTGAGAGCAATTCACCTGAATATGTTGTCAACGCAGGTCTTTGCAGATACTTGATTTATTAATTTTTATAAATAATAAATAAAAGTTACAAGCACCACTTTCACAGGTGGTGCTTTTTTATTGCTTTTGACAAGTACACTATCGACCTGATTGGTAATAAGATAAACTTGCTTTTTAAAAGCGAATAAGGAGGATAATACTATGAAAAAAGTATTGGCACTGATTCTCGGCCTTTCTATGTTGCTCGGTATTGCTGCTTGCGGCAAAAAAGTTGAAGTTCCTTCAAAGAGCGATGTAAAGAAAGCTGCTGCAGAAGAGTATGACATGGACTTCAAGGTCGATTCTGAAGAGGTTTCCAAGGATCAGAAGGAAGCTGAGTGGGTATTGATCTCAAAGGACGGTTCTCTCGAGGTTACAGTTACATGGAGCGCTAAGAAGCCCGATGATTTCGAGTTCGAAGCAGAAGAGCATCCTGAAGCAACTGAGACAGAGCCTGTTGTTGTAACAGAGACATCTGAGGAGACATCCGAGACAACAACTGCTGCTACAACCGCTGCAACTGAGACTTCTGCAAATGCGTCAGAGACAAACGCTTCTGAGACATCTGCAAACAGCACAGTTAATACAAGCGGCAACCTTTATGTTAACTTCGATGAGATGAACTTCTATGTTAACGGTCAGAAGTTCACACTCGGCAAGACAACACTTCAGGAAATGATCGATGCAGGCGTTCCTTTCGATTCCGAAGATATCGAGAATGCAGGCAACAACGTTAAGTCCAACAGTGAGTCTGAAGGCTTCAAGATCGTTCTCGGTGATTACTACTATGCAAGAGTTTACTGCATGAACGATACAGACAGCGGCAAGCCCGCAAAGGATTGCTTCATCCACGAGATCTCATGGGATGCAAGAGATCAGGAGCAGAACATCCTTTCATTCGACTTCCCTTTCACACTCACAATCGATGAGCTTAAGGCTAACTCCGGTGAGCCTAACAACGATCCTTTCCACTATGAAGATGGTGACTATATCTCTGATACATTGAGATATACAAAGGATGCTGAAAGATACTTCAATGACAACCAGTATGAATTTGAGTTCCAGAAGGGTGTTCTTGACGGTGTCCGCATCACATACATTCCTTAATCTACGGAATAGTAATTAATAAAGACTTTATAACGGGAGCTGTTTCATAATGAGACAGCTCCTGTTTTGTATTGAAAATGCCACTTTATGTTTTGCTGCTGTTGACAACCTATCATTCATATAGTATTTTTATCTCAATTTAATCAAACCGTTGACGGAGAGTGAGTAGCTTCCAGGAAACCTGTCAAAGAGAGCCCGGGATGGTGAGATCCGGACACAAGGACCTTTTAGCGAATGGACTCCGGAGGGCGCGAAGGAAAGGGAATCCCCCAAGTATATTGCGACGTATGGCATACGTAAGTTGCCGGAGATATGTTGGTATCTTGCAAGCGCACGGGTCATGCCGTGAATCAAGGTGGCACCGCGGATAAGCTTTTATTCGTCCTTGACAGAAGATAAGAGATCTTTTGTCGGGGGCTTTTTTATTGCCTTTGACAAAGAAAAGCCGGAGGTAATAAATATGAAGACAGTGCCGTCCTTAGAAGAGGTCAGGAAATTGGCAGGAAGCGGAAAGTACGATGTGGTACCCGTAAGCTGCGAGATCTTATCTGACTTTACCACGCCGATCGAGACGATCCGCATCCTTAAGAATGCATCGACGCATGCCTATATGTTAGAGTCCGCTCAGGCGGATGAGAAGTGGGGACGGTATACATTTCTCGGATTTGACCCCAAGCTCGAGATCACCTGCATCAACGGTGAGATCACCTATGGTGATAAGACGGAAAAGACTGACGATCCGTCTAAGATAATTAGAGACATAATGTCTCATTTCAGGAGCCCTAAGATATCAGGTCTTCCGTCTTTTACAGGCGGTCTTGTCGGCTATTTCTCATACGATTATCTTGGCTATGCGGAGCCTGCTGCAAGATGCAATGTTACCGACACTGAGAATTTCAAGGATGTTGACCTCATGCTTTTCGACAGGGTCATAGCATTTGACCACGTAAGGCAAAAGCTCATCCTTATCACGAACATGTCCCTTGAAGATGTCGATGCCGGATATAAACAGGCAGAAGAAGAACTCGAAGAAATGATAACGCTTCTTAAGACCGGCGCAAAGGCTGAAGAGACAGACGGAAAGCTCCTCTCTGAAGTAACACCGCTGTTCTCCCAAGATGAATACTGTGCGATGGTCGAGAAGGCCAAGAACCATATTCATGAAGGAGACATTTTCCAGATCGTTCTGTCCAACAGGCTCTCAGCATCCTTTGAAGGAAGCCTTCTAAACACATACAGGATATTAAGGACGATCAATCCTTCACCTTATATGTTCTACTTTGCAGGAACTGACGTTGAAGTGGCAGGCGCATCTCCCGAGACTCTGGTAAAGCTGGAAGACGGTATCCTTCACACATTCCCGCTTGCAGGAACAAGGCCCAGAGGCAAGACAGAAGAAGAGGATAAGAGGCTTGAAGAAGAGCTTCTTGCTGATGAGAAGGAACTTGCCGAACACAATATGCTCGTTGATCTCGGCCGCAACGACCTTGGTAAGATCTCGGAATTCGGCTCTGTCGAAGTCGAGAAACTCAGAAGTATCGAGAGATATTCGCATGTCATGCATATCGGTTCTACCGTGCGCGGAAAGATCGATTCAAAGTATGATGCATTGGATGCTATCGAAGCAGTCCTTCCCGCGGGAACTCTTTCAGGCGCTCCGAAGATCCGCGCATGCCAGCTTATCGGCGAACTCGAAAACAACAAGCGCGGCATATATGGCGGTGCCATCGGATACATAGATTTTACTGGCAACATGGATACATGCATTGCGATCCGTATTGCTTACAAAAAGAACGGCAAAGTCTTTGTAAGAAGCGGTGCCGGAATAGTAGCTGATTCAGTTCCGGAGAAGGAATATGAAGAGTGCCTGAATAAAGCAAGGGCCGTCCTTAATTCGCTGTCTCTGGCAGAGGAGGTATAAATATGATTCTTCTTATAGATAATTACGACAGTTTCTCCTACAACCTTTACCAGATGATAGGTGAGATCAATCCAGATATCAGAGTTATCCGCAACGATGAGATGACGGTATCAGAGATCCGTGAACTCAAGCCGGACCACATCATTCTCTCGCCCGGCCCCGGAAGACCGGAAGATGCAGGCATAATCGTAGACGTTGCTTCATCCATTCATGACATCCCGATGCTCGGTGTATGTCTTGGCCATCAGGCAATCTGCAAGGCTTACGGTGCAACCATTACTTACGCCGAACATCTGATGCACGGCAAGCAGTCCGATGTCGGACTTTATTCTTATTGTCCGGTGTTCAGGGGAATAGGCGACCGCACAAAGGTTGCGCGCTACCACTCACTTGCTGCTGACAGGGCGACCATTCCCGAATGCCTCCAGATCACTGCCGTTGCCGATGACGGCGAAGTAATGGCTGTGCAGCACAAGGAGTATCCGATATACGGAGTTCAGTTCCATCCAGAATCCATCCTCACGCCTGAAGGCAAGAAGATGCTCCAGAACTTCCTTTCAAATTGCTGATTATCGTGGTGATAACCGTTCCTTAATGAACAGGCGTCGTCTCAAAATGCCGTTTTTTCGGAGTCTTTGACCTCATATCGCAGAAAAATCACAGTAACCGTCATAGTGCATATAGAAGAGGATTTGCAACTGTTGCTTGATTATTGAGGCAACAATTGCACAAAAACGGAAATTTATGCAATTGTCGTCCTGTTTTTGAGCAAACAATTGCATAACGCCAATCCGGCTGAATTATATTACGGCCTTTTCGAAAAGATTAAGAGTACATGTTTCTTACATGCTCAATGAACTTCATTGCAAGTGCGCTCGGAGTTTTCTCCTTGTCCCATGAGAGAACATATTCCACACTTTCTTCAGGCGTTATGTTCTTGATGACAACGTTGCTGTCAGCAGAAATATTCTTTGCAACTGAAGCAGGGAAGATGGCGATGCCGATGTTTTTATCCACGAGCTTTGAAGCATTGGAAGAGTGGGCGGTCTTAACGATGAAGCGCGGCTCTTTGCCGGTGGATTCGAACCAACTGCGGATCTCTTCTTCTCTTGAATGTCTGGATGAGATGATGAGATCGGTATCAACGAGATCTTCCGGTGTGACAGTCTTCTTCCTACTCTTGGCAAGCGGATGCGAACCGGGGATGATCGCTGCCCACTGATCCTTGAAGACAGTAATGCCGTCAAGCTGCTCGGTGTTGAGCGGCGTCATGGTGATCGCAAGTTCAAGCAAACCGGACTTCATCCTGTAGGTGAGGTCGTCCACGGTGCCGCACCAGAGATTGTAGGTAACATTGGGATATTCTTTTTTAAAAGAAGATATCCATTCTGCGGCAAGTGAAGGACCGTTACTGTCAACGTGACCGAGATAAAGAGTACCGCTCAGGCCTTTCTTAACATCTGTAATCTCTGTTTTCGCGATGTCGGCAAGAGCCAGGATCTGTTCGCCGCGGCGTTTGAGAGCGAGACCTTCAGGTGTGAGTGTAACATGGCGCTTGCCTCTGATAATGAGAGTGCAGCCGAGTTCTTCCTCAAGATCCATGAGAGCTCTTGAGAGCGGGGGCTGGGATAAGTGCAGACGTTCTGCCGCACGTGTGATGTTGCGCTCTTCGGCAACAGTTAAGAAATAACGTATCTGACGTAGATCCATATATCCGGCCTCCTGCATCTTTTATCATACCTTGAAGGTATTGTTGTTCGAATATTATATGTATTTTATTTCTTGCGAGGTTGGAGATACAATCTCACTTGAAATCTTACAACGATATTCTAAACGCATTGGAAAAGAATATCAATACATTTTGAGTATGATTTCGAAACCCGGCATAACAGTGGTGGAAATGAAGCCGGGACGGTGGAGGAGAATATGAGACCTTACGAGAAGAAATACTTGAACGAATGCTATGAAGCAATGCAACAAGAGCATGATGCTTGCGGAATCGGTTTAGTAGTTAATATCGATGGTAAAAAAGAATATCGTACTCTTGACGACGCATTGTCCATTGTTGAGAAGCTCGAGCACAGAGCAGGCAAGGACGCTACCGGTGAGGTGGGTGATGGCGTCGGTATTCTCGTTCAGATATCACACAAGTTTTTCAAGAAGGCAGCTAAGGAAGCTGATATCGAAGTTAAGGACGAAGGCGATTATGGTATCGGAATGTTCTTCCTTCCCCAGGATACAAAGAAGCGCACACTTGCTATGCGCATGTTCAAGGTAATCTCGGAGAAGAACGGTCTTAACATCATCGGCTGGAGAGAGGTTCCCACAAATCCTGATATCTTAGGTAAGGTTGCAAGAGATGCAATGCCTGTCATCATGCAATGCTTTGTAGAAAGACCTTCAGATTGCGCTAAAGGACTTGCTTTTGACCGTATGCTCTATGTTGCAAGAAGAGAATTCGAGCAAAGCACAGATGAAACATATATCACTTCTTTGTCTTCAAGAACTATCGTGTATAAGGGAATGTTCTTAGTAGGACAGCTCCGTAAGTTCTATAAGGATCTCCAGAGCAAGAGCTATGAGACAGCAATTGCAATGGTTCACTCAAGATTCTCTACTAACACAACGCCTTCATGGGAGAGAGCGCATCCTTACCGTCTGGTTGCTCACAATGGTGAGATTAACACTATCAGAGGTAACTTCGACAGAATGCTCGCACGTGAAGAGACATTGTACAGCCCTTCACTCGATAACGATGTAGATAAAATCTTCCCGATCATTCATAAGACGGGTTCTGACTCTGCAATGCTCGATAACACATTGGAGTTCTTCATGATGAATGGAATCCCGCTTCCTCTGGCAGTCATGATGATGATTCCTGAACCCTGGAAGAATGATTCATATATGGAGCAGGAGAAGAAGGATTTTTATCATTACTACGCTACAATGATGGAGCCTTGGGATGGCCCTGCAGCAATCCTTTTCACAGATGGTGTCATCGCAGGTGCAACACTCGACCGTAACGGATTGAGACCTTCAAGATATTACATCACAGACGATAACAGACTTATCCTGTCATCTGAGGTTGGTGTTTTGGACATCGCGCCTGAACATATCGTAAAGAAGTCAAGATTACAGCCCGGCCGTATCCTTTTGATCGATACAGAAAAGGGATGCCTCGTATCTGATGAAGAGTGCAAGAAGTACTATTCAGAGAAAAACCCTTATGGTGAGTGGCTCGCAATGAATCTCTTACACCTGGCTGAACTGAAGATCCCTAACAAGAAGATCCCTGTTCATACACAGGAGATGAGAAATAAGCTCTATAAAGTATTCGGTTATACTTTCGAAGATGTAAAGAACGAGATCCTGCCTATGGCAATGAACAAAGTCGAAGCAACGGCTTCCATGGGTACTGATATTCCTCTCGCTGTTTTATCCGAGAAGCATCAGCTCCTGTTCTCATTCTTTAAGCAGCTCTTCGCACAGGTTACAAACCCGCCGATCGATTCTATCAGAGAAGAGATCGTAACAGATACAACTGTTTACATCGGTTCAGACGGTAACCTCTTGGAAGATAAGAGTGACAACTGCCGCGTACTCGAAGTTAATAATCCGATCCTCACAGGCGTTGATCTCATCAAGATCAAGTCATTGAACCAGCCCGGATTTAAGAGTGCAACAGTATCTATTCTCTATTACAAAAACACATCATTAGAGAAGGCATTGGACCAGCTCCTTATCACTGTAGACAGAACATGCAGCAAGGGTGCAAATATCATCATCCTCTCAGACAGAGGCATCGATGAGAACCATGTTGCAATCCCTTCGCTCCTCGCTGTATCTGCAGTTGAGCAGCACTTAGTCCAGACAAGAAAGAGAACGGCTGTATCTCTCATCATCGAGAGCGGTGAGCCCCGTGATGTTCACCAGATGGCAACACTGCTCGGATTCGGTGCACGTGCTATCAATCCTTATCTCGCACACGAGTGTATCGCAGAGATGATCGACAAGGGAATCCTCGATAAGGATTACCACACAGCAATCGACGATTATAACTACGCGATCCTTCACGGCATCGTTAAGACATCTGCAAAGATGGGTATCTCCACATTGCAGTCTTACCAGTCAGCAAAGATTTTTGAGGCTGTCGGTATCTGCAAGGATGTAGTAGATAAGTACTTCACAGGCATCGTAAGCCGTGTAGGCGGAATCGGACTGGATGAAATTTCTGAAGGAATCCTTTTCAGACATGACAAAGCTTTCGATCCGATGGGTCTTGAGACAGAGACAACATTGGACAGTACAGGATTCCATAACTTGAGAAGCGGTGATGACAAGGAAGATCACCTCTACAATCCTAAGACGATCGTTGCCCTGCAGAAGGCAGTACGTGAAGGTTCTTATGAACTCTTTAAGGAATATACGGCAATCGTAGATAACGAGAAGCCTCATACATTAAGAGGTCTCCTCGCTTTCAAGAAGACAGGTAATTCAATTCCTCTTGAAGAAGTTGAACCTGCATCTGAGATCGTTAAGAGATTCAAGACCGGTGCCATGAGCTACGGTTCGATCTCCAAGGAAGCACATGAGTGCATGGCAATCGCAATGAACCGTCTGGGCGGTAAGTCCAATACAGGTGAGGGCGGTGAGTCTCCCGAGAGATTCGGCACAGAGAAGAACTCTAAGATCAAGCAGGTTGCATCAGGACGTTTCGGTGTTACGAGCGAATACTTAAACAGTGCTGAAGAAATCCAGATCAAGATGGCTCAGGGTGCAAAGCCCGGTGAAGGCGGACACCTCCCCGGAAAGAAAGTATATCCCTGGATCGCAGAGAGAAGATATTCAACACCCGGTGTTGCATTGATCTCACCTCCGCCTCATCACGATATCTATTCGATCGAAGATCTGGCACAGCTCATCTACGATCTTAAGAATGCAAACCGAAAAGCAAGAATTTCAGTAAAGCTTGTTTCTGAAGCAGGCGTAGGAACAATTGCGTGCGGTGTTGCAAAGGCAGGCGCACAGGTAATCCTGGTTTCAGGTTATGACGGCGGTACAGGTGCTGCTCCGGCCAGCTCCATTCATAACGCAGGTCTTCCTTGGGAATTGGGTCTGGCAGAAACACATCATGCACTTATCGAGAACGGCCTTCGTGGAAGAGTTGCAGTCGAGACAGACGGTAAGCTCATGAGCGGAAGAGATGTTGCGATCGCAGCACTCTTAGGTGCAGAAGAATTCGGTTTTGCAACAGCACCGTTGGTATCCATGGGATGCATGATGATGAGAGTCTGCAACAAGGATACATGCCCGTTCGGTATCGCATGCCAGAACGAAGAATTAAGAAAGAGATTTAAGGGTAAGCCCGAGCATGTTATGAACTTTATGCTCTTCATCGCAGAAGAGTTAAGAGAGATTATGGCAGAGCTGGGATTTAGAACAGTGGACGAGATGGTCGGAAGATCCGATCTCTTAAAGGTTAAAGACAAGCAGATAACCAAGAGAGCTGAGATGGTCTCCCTCGCGCAGATTATAGATCCTGAATATGCAGGATCCGAAGTGCGCCATTTCGATCCCGGCCACGTGTTTGACTTTGAGCTCGAGAAGACGGTCGACGAGAGAGTATTCCTCCCTGAACTCGCGAAAGGCCTTAAGAAAGGTTCGATCAAGATCGACAATGTTAAGGTATCGAGTACCGACAGAGCAGTAGGAACTATCTTGGGTTCTGAGATTACTGCAAAGTACGGAACGGATCTTGCCGATGACAGTGTCATCGTTGAGCTCACGGGCGGCGGCGGACAGAGCTTCGGAGCATTTATTCCGAAGGGCCTTACCATTAAACTCACGGGCGATGCAAATGACGGCTTCGGCAAGGGCCTTTCCGGCGGCAAGCTCATCATTAAGCCCGATGAGAACTCCGGATTTGATGCATCTAAAAACATCATTGTCGGAAACGTCGCACTCTATGGAGCAACAAGAGGAACAGCTTATGTTTGCGGTATCGCAGGTGAGCGTTTCATGATCAGGAACTCCGGTGCAACAGGCGTATGCGAAGGTACGGGCGACCACGGACTCGAATATATGACAGGCGGAAGAGCAGTCATTCTGGGTGAAGTCGGAAAGAACTTTGCAGCAGGTATGAGCGGCGGAATCGCTTATGTATTAGATGAACATCACACTCTCTATACAAAGATCAACAAAGCTCTTGTAGAGATGAGTGAGATTACAGAAGACGCAGATAAGAATGAGCTCAGACAAATCCTCGAAGGATATGAGCAGGCAACTGGATCTTCTAAGGCTAAGGCTATACTTCAAGATTTCGACAAGTATGTCTCAAGTTTCAAGAAGATCATACCGACAGATTACCGTCACATGCTTACCTTGATCGCCAAGTACGAAGAACAAGGCATTGCACATGAGCAGGCGGTATACGAAGCGTTCAAAGAGAGCACTAAAGTCGGCGCTTGATATATCGGGGAGGATCTTATGGGTAAAGCTACAGGTTTTTTGGAATTTGACAGAAGGGATGATTCCTGGGTAAACGAAGAAGAGAGAATCACAAACTTCAATGAATTCCACAATCATTTAAACGAAGAAGAGAGACGCTGCCAGGCATCGAGATGTATGGACTGCGGCGTGCCGATGTGCCAGTCGGCTATATGCCTCAAAGGCATGGTAACTGGATGTCCATTACATAACGTTATCCCTGAGTGGAATGACGAGATCTACAAAGGCCATTACGAACATGCATTGGCAAGACTTTTACAAACATCCAACTTTCCGGAATTCACCGGAAGAGTATGCCCCGCACTTTGCGAGAAGGCATGCATCAACGGGATCAATTCAGGAGCGGTTACGATCCACGATAACGAGCTCTTCCTTATCGAAAAAGGTTACGAGATGGGTTACATGAAGCCCAGGATCCCGAAGACCAGATCAGGTAAGAAGGTTGCAGTTATCGGCGCAGGTCCTGCCGGATTGGCAGTAGCAGACCAGCTTAATCACAGAGGTCATGAAGTAACAGTTTTCGAGCGTGAAGATCAGATCGGCGGTCTCCTGATGTACGGTATTCCGAATATGAAACTCGATAAGAGCGTAATTGAAAGAAGAAGAAAACTCATGGAAGAGGAAGGCGTTATTTTTAAGACCGGTGTTGATGTCGGAAACGGCGCCTCCTTCGACGAGATAGTAAATGAGTTCGATGCTGTTTCGCTTTGCTGTGGTTCTAAGAAAGCAAGAACGATCAACGCAAAGGGTGCAGACAAATGTAAGGATATGTACCTGGCTGTAGATTTCCTTAAGTCCGCTACAAAGGATCTCCTGAAAGGAAAGGCCGGCAAGTGGACGATAAGTGCCAAAGACAAGAACGTTGTTGTTGTCGGAGGCGGTGATACAGGTAACGATTGCGTCGGAACATGTATCAGACAAGGTTGCAAGAGCATCACACAGCTCGAGATGATGGCAAGGCCGCCTAAAGAAAGACAACAGAATAACCCATGGCCGGAGTGGCCGAAGGTTGAGAAGACCGATTACGGTCAACAAGAGGCTATAAAAGTGTTCGGATCCGATCCTCGTATTTACGAGACAACAGTAAAAGAGCTCGTAATGCAAAAGGGCAAGCTGACTCAAATCAAGACCGTGAAGGTCAGGTTCGAGGGAAGGAACCTTGTCGAGGTAGAAGGATCTGAAGAAACATTAAAGTGTGATCTTCTGATAATCGCTGCAGGCTTTGTCGGAGCAGAGGACTACATTGCGAAAGAAAGCAAGGTAGAGCTGACGCAAAGAGGAACAGTAAAGACGGAACCTGAACAATACCAGACATCTATTCCTAAAGTATTTACAGCAGGAGATATGCACAGAGGTCAATCGCTTGTTGTGTGGGCCATCACGGAGGGAAGGCACTGCGCGGCAGCAATTGATAAGTATTTAATGGGGTACACCCCGTTGATATAAAATGGGCAAAGTGAACCCCCAAAGTTGGACAAAGACTTTGGGGTTTTTTTATGAAACAACCACGGAGTAATTAACATGATATCCCTTAATGATTATTTGTATAATGGCGACACGGTAGTTAAAATCTTGCACAGTTATTCCAACGATCTTAAAGAAAGCGCGATAAGAGATAACAATGGTGTTGATCTCGCGCACAGTAATTGTCTGGTTCAGATGATCGGACTCTTGGAACACAATGAATTCCTGACTTTGCAGTCACAGACGATTCGTGAATTCTATAAGTACATGACCGAGAAGTATCCTGATCTTGCGTTTACTTTCAAAGGAAGGATCAAATCTCTGATACGGTTAGAAGAGAAGATTAACGGTAATATCGTTGAGTACATTTATGAATACTACAGCAGAACCGGGAAGTATCCTACAGAGTCTCAGATAAAGGATCAAATAAGGCGTATCAAAGATCTTATTGCATACAGAATAGTTATTTCACTTCCCAAGTGTCATCTTAATCCCGGTGAGAACAGGGAAGAAAGTGAGATCAAATACATATACGAGATTGCAAATGCACTTCCCGATTTTTTGGAAGAGCGTGGATTTGAGCCTGAGATATCCGGTATTGACCATCAGAGTGACAGGATCAGGGAGCAGTTCAGACAATACTATCGTGACTATATTTCCACGCCTAAGTCGTTTGGATACCGCTCTTTGCACATAGCTTTTTATGATAATACTTCAAGGAGCAACATCGAAGTTCAGATAAGAACCAAGACGATGGATGACAATGCCGAGATTGGTCCTGCAAATCATCTGGGCTATGAGAAACGACAGGAAAAAGATCGTTCACGTCGTGAGGCTATCCCTTATGGTGAGAACTCTTTCTTTGATAACGCATATGAACGCGGAATGATGCTTCAGAAGTTAGACTTAAGCAAAGTGGATGTTAATATGTTCGGTGCTGTAGATAACACTATGATCAATGACGGCTGCGGATTATACAGAGGAAGATTGATCCTTCCATATGAACACCTGTCACGATTCCAGAACGATCTGGTCTGATTTTTGAGATGGATATATCTGATATTTAACTGAAAAAACGGCGACTGGAGTCTCATCCGATTGCCGTTCTTTTTTACATCCTGTAGTGTGCAGTAAATTGATGTAAGAGTGCGTTTCGAAGAGAACCATTTTAAGAATTATTTATTATCGTTTTTTGACTGCAAAATACATGTTTTTGCTTAATTTTATTTGATTAATATAACAGGCTCCGGATGCTCCGGAGCCTTTGTTTTGCCTGCAAATGCTTAAAACAGTAGGTGTTTAGGTTTTTGGGATTTCGGGCAAATATCTAATTATACTCATAAGGTATCATTATGCTTAAACTATTCGTATTTTATTTGTTTTGGAGTTAGGAATACAATTCAACATGAAATCAAAAATGATATCCAAAAAGCATTGAATAATAATATCGATACCTTTTGGAAATGTTTTGGAGGAGGAGAGTTTATGGACACAAATTTAATCAGCAGCTTGATTGATGAGAAGGTCTTTGGCGTCTGGTTCCTGATCGGCGCAGCATTGGTCTTCTGGATGCAGGCAGGATTCGCGATGGTCGAGTGCGGCTTTGCAAGAGCGAAGAACGCAGGAAACATCATCATGAAGAACCTCATGGATTTCTGCATCGGTACAGTGGTATTTATCGTAATCGGTTTCGGTTTATTCCTTGGCGAAGACATGCTTATGGGATTCATGGGTAAACCTAATATTGATATATTTACAAATTACGCAACTTTTGACTGGTCTAACTTCGTATTCAACCTCGTATTCTGCGCTACAACAGCTACGATCGTTTCCGGAGCTATGGCAGAGAGAACAAGATTCCTCTCTTACTGCGTTTATTCCGCAGTCATCTCAGCAGTCATCTATCCTATTGAGGCTCACTGGACATGGGGCGGCGGCTGGCTTGCAACAATGGGATTCCATGATTTCGCAGGTTCCAACTGCATCCACATGGTAGGCGGTATCTCTGCTCTTATCGGTGCCGCAATCCTCGGACCCCGTATCGGTAAGTTCGTTAAGGATAAGTCAGGTAAGGTAACAAAGGTTAATGCATTCCCCGGCCACAACATTCCTATGGGTGCTCTCGGTGTATTCATTCTCTGGCTTGGTTGGTATGGATTCAACGGTGCTGCATGCACAGATATGGCTCAGCTCGGTTCTGTATTCGTAACAACAACAATCGCACCTGCGATCGCAACAGTTGTCTGCATGATCTTCACATGGATCAAGTATGGTAAGCCGGATGTTTCAATGTGTCTCAACGCTTCACTCGCTGGACTCGTTGCAATCACAGCTCCCTGCGACGTAACAGATGCTCTTGGCGCATCAATCATCGGTGCTGTTTCAGGCGTACTCGTAGTATTCGGTGTATGGTTCCTTGATAACGTATTGAGAGTTGACGACCCTGTTGGTGCAGTTGCAGTACATATGTTTAATGGTATCTGGGGTACGATCGCAGTCGGTCTCTTCGCAACAGACACAGCTCCTGCTTACTCTATTGTTGATGCTGCAGGCAACACAATGACAGGTTTGTTCTATGGCGGCGGAGTTAAGCTCCTCGGAATCCAGCTCTTAGGTATGGGCGCTACAGCTGCTTGGACAGCAATTACTATCACAATCACATTCCTTATCATCAAGGCTATCTTCGGATTAAGAGCTTCTGAGGAAGAAGAGCTCACAGGTCTTGACGTTACAGAGCACGGTCTTGCAAGTGCTTACTCAGGTTTCTCACTCATGGACGTTTCAGGCGCAATGATGGAAGAGAACGAGAATACTGATCTTGGTACAGCTGAATATGCTGAAGCTTCCGAAGCTCAGAAGAATGCAGCAGTCAAGGTTGCAGTTGCTCCCGAACTCGATACAGGTATGCATAAGGTTGTTATCATCGCTAAGCTTTCACGTTATGACAAGCTCAGAAAGGCAATGAACGATCTCGGTGTAACCGGTATGACAGTAACTCAGGTTATGGGCTGCGGCATCCAGAAGGGTGCAGGCGAGAAGTACAGAGGTGTCGAGGTTGACGCTACACTCCTTCCTAAGATCAAGGTTGAAGTTGTCGTATCCAAGATCCCTGTAGATAAGGTTATCGAAAAGGCAAAAGAAGTTCTTTATACAGGACATATCGGTGATGGTAAGATCTTCGTTTACAACGTAGGCAAGGTCGTTAAGATCCGTACCGGTGAAGAAAACTACGCTGCTTTGCAGGACGTAGAGTAACAAGGTTTTTAAATTAAAGGAGGAATATATTTATGGAAACGAGATCTGTACCGGAAATGTTCGGTGAAAACGTATTTGACGACAGAGTGATGAGAGCGGTTTTATCCGAGGATGTCTATCAATCACTCAGAAAGACCATTGACGAGGGCGCCAAGCTTGAGACTAAGGTTGCTGAACAGGTAGCAAGTGCAATGCGCGACTGGGCTTTGTCCAAAGGTGCTACACACTTCACACACTGGTTTCAGCCTTTGACAGGCGTTACCGCAGAGAAGCACGATTCATTCATCGAGCCTTCTCCTGACGGCGGAGTCATTATGGGATTCTCCGGTAAAGAACTTATCCAGGGCGAGCCTGACGCTTCCTCATTCCCGACAGGCGGCATCAGAGCCACTTTCGAGGCAAGGGGATATACGGCATGGGATCCTACATCTTATGCATTCATCAAGGATAAGACACTCTGCATCCCGACTGCATTCTGCTCATATACGGGCGAAGCACTCGATAAGAAGACTCCTCTCCTGAGATCAATGGAGGCTCTGAACAAGCAAGCTCTCCGTATCCTGAAGCTTTTTGGAAACGAGGATGCAAAGTATGTTCATACTTCTGTAGGACCTGAGCAGGAATACTTCCTTATCACAAAGGAGATGTACGACAAGCGTCCTGATATCAAGTACACCGGAAGAACACTTTTCGGTGCCAAGGCTCCCAAGGGACAGGAGATGGACGACCATTACTTCGGCGTTATCAAGCCCAAGGTTCAGGAGTTCATGTCAGATCTCAACCAGGAACTCTGGAAGCTTGGTATCCTTGCCAAGACTGAACATAACGAGGTTGCTCCCGCTCAGCACGAGCTCGCACCGATCTATTCTTCCACGAATATAGCTACCGACCAGAACCAGCTCATGATGGAGATCATGCAAAAGGTTGCTGCACGCCACGGCCTTGTCTGTCTCCTTCACGAAAAGCCTTTCGCAGGCGTAAACGGTTCAGGCAAGCACAACAACTGGTCAATGTCGACAGATACAGGTATCAACCTTTTGTCGCCCGGTGCTACTCCATATGAGAACGCACAGTTCCTGCTCTTCCTCTGCGCAGTTATCAAGGCGGTTGACGATTATCAGGATCTCCTCCGTCTTTCAGTAGCTACTGCAGGCAACGACCACAGACTCGGCGCCAATGAGGCACCTCCGGCAATCATCTCTATCTTCCTCGGTGATGAGCTCACCGCGATCCTCGATGCAATCGAGAATGACACACCTTATGAGGGTGCAGAGAAGAAGATCATGAAGCTCGGCGTTGATGTACTCCCGCGCTTTGCTCGTGATACGACAGACCGTAACAGAACATCACCTTTTGCATTCACGGGCAACAAGTTCGAGTTCAGAAGCCTTGGTTCCTCAAACAGCATCGCATGTGCAAACATGATGCTCAACTCAGCTGTTGCAGAGTCTTTGAAGATCTATGCCGACAGACTTGAAGGTGCTGAGGATTTCGAGAGCGCACTGCATGACATGATCAAGAAGACGATCAAGGATCACAAGAGAATTCTCTTCAACGGCAACGGTTACGACGAGGCCTGGGTCAAGGAAGCAACAGAGGTCAGAGGGCTGTCCAACTATCCGACAACACCTGACTGTATGCCTCACCTCCTTGATGAGAAGAACGTGAAGATGCTCACATCACACAAGGTCTTCACAGAGGCAGAACTTAAGTCCAGAGTTGATATCATGCTCGAGAACTACAGCAAGTCAGTTCTCATCGAAGCGAATACAATGCTCGAGATTAGCCGCAAGCAGATCCTTCCTGCAATCGAGAGCTACGAGAACAGGCTTGCCGATGCGGTTTCCGCCAAGAAGGCAGTTGCATCATCCGTTGCATGTGTTTATGAGATCGACATCATCTCAAAGCTCTCGGATCTTGCAGATCAGGTTTACACAGGAGCCATTGATCTCGAGAAGGCAGTTGCAGAAGCAGGCGGCAAATCCGACATTATCGCAGAGAGCTGCTCGATCAGAGATAACGTCATCCCTGCAATGAACGCAGTCCGCAAGGCAGCAGACGAAGCCGAGACTTATGTCTCTAAGGAATGCTGGCCGCTTCCTTCATATGGTGATTTGCTCTTCAGTGTAAAATAACAGATCCTCATATTCCACCCAACTAAGTAACCCCTGAGGCCTTCGGGCCTTGGGGATTACTTAGATTTTTGTATTATGAAATTTATAGAAAAGAGATGATAGAAAATGACTAAGTATATATTTGTAACCGGCGGTGTTGTATCGGGACTCGGAAAAGGAATCACGGCCGCTTCCCTTGGACGGCTTCTTAAAGCCAGAGGCCTTAAGGTAGCCGCACAAAAACTGGACCCTTATATCAATGTCGATCCGGGTACCATGAGTCCTTACCAGCATGGTGAAGTTTATGTTACCGAAGACGGCGCTGAGACAGATCTCGACTTAGGTCACTACGAGAGATTCATCGACGAGGACCTCAACAAGTATTCAAACCTCACATCCGGCCGTGTCTACTGGAATGTTCTTAACAGGGAAAGAAGGGGAGAATATCTGGGTTCAACTGTCCAGGTCATCCCGCACATTACAAATGAGATCAAGGAATTTGTGTACCGTGTCGGCAAAAAGACAAATGCGGATGTCGTTATCACAGAGATCGGAGGTACGGTCGGCGACATCGAGTCACAACCTTTTATAGAAGCCGTAAGACAGATTTCGCTGGAAGTCGGAAGGGAGAACAGCCTTTTCATTCATGTAACTCTCGTTCCGTTCCTGAGAGGTTCTGACGAGCACAAGTCAAAGCCAACCCAGCACTCCGTAAAAGAACTCCAGGGAATGGGTGTTAATCCGGGTGTCCTTATCCTCCGCTGTGACGAGCCTTTAGAAGATGAGATCATGAAGAAGATCGCTCACTTCTGCAACGTCAAGGAAGACTGCGTTATCGAGAACATCACACTTCCTGTTCTGTACGAAGCGCCCTTGATGCTCGACAAAGCTCACTTCTCTGAGATTGTCTGCAGGGAACTTGGGATCGAAGCCGGCGAACCTGACCTTACACACTGGAAGGAAATGGTCGATAAGATCCATCACATCGAAAAGGAAGTCAGGATCGGCCTGGTCGGCAAGTATGTCCATCTCCACGATGCTTATCTCTCAGTCGCCGAAGCTCTCAGGAGCGCTGGCTATGCAAATGACGTCAAAGTCGTTATCGACTGGATCGATTCCGAGCAGATAACGGAACAGACAGTTGGAGATATGCTCTCGGGTCTCAACGGCATCATCGTACCCGGAGGATTCGGTGACCGTGGCATAAGCGGAATGATACTCGCCTCTAAATACGCGCGCGAAAATAATATACCTTATTTCGGCATATGCCTCGGAATGCAGATCGCGGTCATCGAGTATGCCAGAAATGTACTCGGCATAAGTGATGCGAACTCCGGTGAATTTGACGAACAATGCGCCAACAAGGTCATTGACTTTATGCCCGGTCAAAGTGATGACATCGATAAGGGCGGCACGCTGCGTCTCGGCGCATATCCCTGCAAGATCGCTCCCGACAGCCTTCTTTACCAGTGCTACGGCAAGGATGAGATACAGGAACGCCACAGGCACAGATATGAGGTCAACAACGACTATAGGGCAAGGTTTATCGAGAGCGGTGCCCGTTTTGCAGGAACAGCGCCTGATGATTCGCTCGTTGAGGAGATGGAAATCCCTGACCACAAGTTCTATCTGGGAGTTCAATATCATCCTGAATTCAAGTCGAGACCTGACAGGGCTCATCCGATCTTCAAGCGCTTCATCCAGGCGGCTAAAAACTGATCATTAGCAGAAAAACCTTCAATATAGCCGAAAGGGGCTGTCGCTGAACAATGCGATGGTCCCTGACTGTTTGCAGTGCAGTTGTTTTCGAATGCATGAAGGCTGTTTTTGCATTGCGGGATATTTCTTGATTATGCGGAAATCTGCTTTTGGCTTTTCCAAGTGTTTTTCCTAAAAATACAAATTAAGAAAACGATTTAGGAAAAAACGGGCATTTTTTCCTAAATCTTTTTCTGTTTTATCCAAAATAGAAAAAACACCGGAAAAGCATGAAGTTATTCGCGCCGTATCGCATTATAGATTCGAGATGGCTCCTTTCTGTTTGGGACCGTTAGGCAGCCATTATATTATTAATAAGCAGAATTACCTTAACACGCACTAAAAAAGTTGTTGACAAGAATTGTTTGCTTCTATATAATTCTTTACTGCGTCGTAATGGGTTTGGGCAACTATGCCTATTTCTCTTGACGGAAAAGAATTTTTATGATAAATAAAAATACTTTTCAACCAAGAAACCGCTTAAACCATGTGTTTTTAAGCTTTGTGTGAGGTGATTCTTTAACAATGGTCCATTCCGTAAAACAAGGCAAGACAGAGCGACAGTCGTATTCCAAGATCAAAGAAGTAATCGAGGTGCCTAACCTTATCGAGAACCAGAAGCAGTCCTATCAGTGGTTCATCGACGAGGGTATGCAGCAGATCTTCGACGAAGTTTCGCCGATTACTGATGATCAGGGTAAGTACGAGGTCTATTTTGTCGGTAAGATCTTCGATTCTGAGAACCCCTGTGATCCCACAGGAAAAGAAAAGGAAGGCAAAGGTAAGAGAAGCAAGGAGCCTAAGAATCCTGTTAAGCTTACCAAGTCTGCAATCATTGACAGCTGCAAGAAGAACGACAGCAACTATGCTGCACCTTTGAGCATCCAGCTCAGACTCCATAACAAGATTGACGGAACAGTAACTGATGAGACAGCTTTCGTCGGCAATTTCCCTATCATGACAGATCAGGGTACATTTATTGTCAACGGCGCTGAGCGTGTCGTCATCAATCAGATCGTTAGATCTCCCGGAGCTTATTACAGCGAGATGAGATCAAAGATGGGCAACAGACTGCTTTCCGCTGAGCTTATCCCTTACAGAGGATCCTGGATCCTTATCGAAGAGGATGAGAAGGAGAGCAAGCTCAATGCTAAGGAGAGAGCTCTTAAGGCTGCAGGTTCTCCCGATGCAAACAATGATCCCGATGAATATAACCTTATCTATATCGTAGTAGATAAGTCCCACAAGATTTCCCTCTCGGTATTCCTGAGATGCTTAAATGACCCTGAGAATGGTGTCAATCTTTTAACAAACGAAGATATCATCAATATGTTCGGTGATGAAGATTGTCTCAGAATGACACTCGAGAAGGATGAGACTAAGAATGCTGCCGATCCTTATACGGCTGCACTCCAGGAATTCTTCAAGAAGGTACGTAACAACGAGCCTTTCACGGTTGATAATGCGAAGAATATCCTTAAAAAGACATATTTCGACTCTTTGAGATATGATCTCGAGAGAGTCGGTATTTATAAGGTCAACAAGAAGTTTGAGCTCTCTGCAAGAATCGTCGGAAGCAAGACAGCTGATAACGTTGTTTCTGAAGACGGTGAGCTTATCTGCAAGAAGAACACAGTAATCACAGAAGAGATCGCAAAGAAGATCGAAGATGCAGGCGTTATGGCTGTACAGATCTTCCCTAGAAAGCTCGTTCGTGCTGCAGATGAGGATGAGTTTGAAGATGTTCCTCTCAAGGTCATCGGCAACGGCAGAGTTGATGCCGAGACATTTATCGCTAACAGCTTCTCCAAGAAGGATCTTAAGGGATTCGATATTGAGAGAACAGGCATTAACGAAAAGGTCAGATCAGGCATCCTGAGAGAGATCATCGAGGCAGTTAAGGCTGAGAGCAAGACGGATGTTGCTGCAAGACTCGAAGCTGCTTTGACTGAGCGCAAAGAAGACCTCATGCCCAGAAACCTCACAGTTGACGATATCTTTGCTTTCGTTTCCTACTACATCGGACTTCACAGAGGTGTAGGCAGAATCGACAATATCGACCACTTGGGCAACCGTAGAGTTAAGTCTGTAGGTGAGCTCCTCCAGAATCAGCTCCGTACAGGTATCCAGAGAGTCGAGAAGAACACAAGAGACAGGATCTCCCAGATCTCCAGCAAAGAGGGCGAAGTTGTTACAGCTACAAGCCTCGTTAACACAAGACCTTTGTCTGCTGCATTCAGAGAGTTCTTCGGATCATCACAGCTTTCCGCTTTCGCTGACCAGAACAACCCTTTGGCTGAGCTTACGAACAAGAGAAGACTTTCAGCTTTGGGTCCTGGCGGTATCTCCCGTGAGAGAGCTTCAATGGAAGTCCGTGATATCAACCCTACACACTATGGACGTATGTGTACGATCGAGACACCGGAAGGTCAGAACATCGGTCTCATGACCTCACTGGCTATCTACGCTCGTATCAACAAGTACGGATTTATCGAGACTCCTTACAGAAAGTTCGATAAGGAGAACCTCAGAGTTACTGACGAAGTTGTTTACATGTCCGCTGACGAAGAGGATGAGTACAACATCGCTCAGGCTAACGAGCCTATCGATGAAGACGGTCGTTTCATCGGCAAGAAGATCGTATGCCGTTACTTAGACCAGTTCCTGCAGCTCGATCCTGAACAGGTCGACTACATGGACGTATCTCCTAAGCAGCTCGTATCCGTATCCACATCACTCATTCCGTTCCTTGGTAACGACGACGCTAACCGTGCTCTCATGGGCTCCAACATGCAGCGTCAGGCAGTACCTCTCATCAAGCCTGAGGCACCTATCATCGGAACAGGTATGGAATACCGTGCAGCTAAGGACTCAGGCGTTTGTATCGTCGCTTCACACGACGGTGTCGTATCCTTCGTTGCAGCTGACAAGATCGAAGTTACAACAGCAGATGGCACAGTAGATACATACATGCTCGCTAAGTATCAGAGATCCAACCAGAGCACATGCATCAACCAGCGTCCTATTGTTTCCATCGGAGACAAGGTAAAGGCCGGCGATACTATCGCAGACGGCCCTGCTACAGACAACGGTGAGCTTGCTCTCGGACGTAACGTTCTCATCGGATTCACAACATGGGAAGGTTATAACTACGAGGATGCTGTTCTCGTAAATGAGAGAATCGTAAGAGATGATGTTTATACATCTATCCATATCGAAGAGCACGAGTGCGAAGCACGTGAGACAAAGCTCGGTGCTGAGCAGATCACAAGAGAAGTTCCTAATGTCAGCGATGACGCACTCTCCAACCTCGACGAGAACGGTATCGTCATGATCGGTGCCGAGGTTAAGGACGGAGACATCCTCGTTGGTAAGGTTTCACCTAAGGGTGAGACAGACCAGACAGCTGAAGAGAGACTTTACAAGGCAATCTTCAACGAGAGAGCAAGAGAAGTTAAGGATACTTCAAAGCGTGTTCCTCACGGCGGTTCAGGTGTAGTCGTTGACGTTGTTGTTTCCACAAAGGAGACAAACGGCAACTTGAAGAACGGTGTTGACAAGAGAGTCCGCGTTTATGTCGCTCAGAAGAGAAAGCTCTCCATCGGCGATAAGATGGCAGGCCGTCACGGAAACAAGGGTGTCGTCTCCAGAGTACTTCCTGAAGAGGATATGCCTTTCTTACCTGACGGAACAACACTCGATATCTGCTTGAACCCGTTGGGCGTTCCTTCCCGTATGAACATCGGTCAGCTCCTCGAGGTACATCTCGGCCGTGCTGCCAAGGCTCTTAACTGGAAGATCGCAACACCTGTATTCGACGGTGCAAACGAGAACGACATCGCAGATGCATTCGAGCTTGCAGGCATCGATAAGGACGGTAAGACTGTTCTTTACGACGGCCGTACAGGTGAACCTTTCGAGAACAGAGTAACAGTAGGTATCATGTACTACATGAAGCTGCACCACCTCGTAGACGACAAGATGCACGCAAGATCCACAGGACCTTACTCACTTGTTACACAGCAGCCTTTGGGCGGTAAAGCTCAGTTCGGCGGACAGAGATTCGGTGAGATGGAAGTTTGGGCACTCGAAGCTTACGGTGCTGCTCATACTCTCCAGGAGATCCTCACAGTTAAGTCCGACGATATCGAAGGCCGTTCAAAGACATACGATGCCATCATCCGCGGCAAGAACATTCCTGAACCGGGTATCCCTGAGTCCTTCAATGTCCTTGTTAACGAGCTTAAGGCTTTGGCATTGGATGTACGTACATATACAGACGATAAGGAATATATCGCTGAGGACAGACAGTCTTTCGACACATACAGTGAGATGGACGAGTCAACAAGAGCTTCACTCGACGGTGAAGATTCCGAAGCTCCTTCCAACATTTTCAGCGAAGGCTTCGTAGAGGCTGACGAGAATGGAAACATCAAGGAAGAAGACGGCGATTTCGGCGACGATTTCGGCGACGATGACGGCGATATGTAAAGGAGATAAAAGATAGATATGAATAATCAGAATCATCTTACAAAAATAAGTATTCAGCTTGCATCTCCCGAGGTCATCAAGGCTTGGTCCCACGGTGAAGTTAAGAAGCCCGAGACGATCAACTATCGTACTCAGAGACCTGAGGTTGACGGACTCTTCTGCGAGAAGATCTTCGGACCTACAAAGTCTTGGGAATGCCGTTGCGGTAAGTACAAGAAGATCAGATTCAAGGGAATGATCTGCGATAAGTGCGGAGTTGAGGTTACGAAGAACACAGTTCGTCGTGAAAGACTCGGTCACATCCAGCTCGCTACACCTGTATCTCACATCTGGTACTTCAAGACCCAGCCTTCAAAGATCGGCACACTGCTCGATCTTACGGTTAAGCAGCTTGAGAGTGTACTTTACTATTCCAAGTACATCGTAATCGATCCGGGTGACAGCGTAAGCACCGGACTCAATAAGTACGACATCATTTCTGAAGATCAGTACAAGAATGTAAGATCTACATGCGGCAAGGATTCTTTCGTAGCAAAGATGGGTGCCGAAGCAATCAAGATCCTCTTGTCTGAGATCAACATCGATGAGATCATCGAGCAGCTTCAGGAAGAGAAGGTCGGCTCTATCAGCACACAGAAGAGACTCAAGATCAACAAGAGACTTGAGATTGCTGAAGCTTTCAAGGCTTCCGGCAACAAGCCTGAGTGGATGATCCTTGATGTTATCCCGGTTCTTCCTCCGGAACTCCGTCCGATGGTACCTTTGGACGGCGGCCGTTATGCAACATCTGACCTTAACGACCTCTACAGAAGAGTTATCGGAAGAAACAACCGTCTTAAGAAGCTTTTAGATCTCGGTGCACCTGAGATCATCGTAAGAAACGAGAAGAGAATGCTTCAGGAAGCAGTTGATGCTCTTATCGACAACGGCCGTCACGGCACACCTGTTAAGGGTTCAACATCTGCTACAAGCAACAGACAGCTCAAGTCACTCTCTGACATGCTCAAGGGTAAGCAGGGACGTTTCAGACAGAACCTCCTCGGTAAGCGTGTTGACTACTCCGGACGTTCAGTTATCATCGTCGGACCTGAGCTCAAGATGCATCAATGCGGTCTCCCTAAGGAAATGGCATTGGAGCTCTTCAAGCCTTTCGTAATCAAGAAGCTTGTTGAGATCAACGACAAGCTCAATATCAAGACAGCCAGAAGACAGGTAGATGCAAGAGTTCCTGAGGTATGGGATATTCTCGAAGACATCATCAGAGACCATCCGGTACTTTTGAATCGTGCTCCTACACTCCACAGACTTTCAATCCAGGCATTTGAGCCTGTACTCGTTGAAGGCCGTGCTATCAAGCTCCATCCTCTCGTCTGCACAGGATTTAACGCAGACTTCGACGGAGACCAGATGGCTGTTCACGTACCGCTTTCTGCAGAGGCTCAGGCAGAGGCAAGATTCCTCATGCTTTCAACAAACAATCTCCTGAAGCCTCAGGACGGTAAGCCGGTTACAGTTCCTACACAGGATATGATCCTCGGCTGCTACTATCTCACAATGGAAGTAGAGAACGATAAGGGTGAGGGAATGGTATTCTCATCCATCGATGAAGCTCAGATGGCTTACGATGAGCACCAGATCACTCTTCACAGCATGATCAAGGTCCGTATCTCAAGAGAGATCAACGGCAAGGTTGAGACAGGTCTTGTTGAGTCCACACTCGGAAGATTCATCTTCAACCAGATCGTTCCCCAGGACCTCGGTTTTGTTGATAGAACAAAGCCCGAGAATCTCCTTAAGCTTGAGATCGACTTCGAGAAGCTCAGCATCCAGAAGGAGAAGGCTGCAGCTGTTAAGGCTAAGGATCCTGATAAGGACGTTAAGTTCGAGTTTGCTCTCGGTAAGAAGAAGCTCGAAAAAATCATTGCAAAGTGCATTGCCATCCACGGCCTCGAGAGAACAACAATATTCCTCGATGACGTTAAGGCAATGGGTTATAAGTTCTCCACAATCTCCGGTATCTCTATCGGTATCGAAGACATGATCATCCCTGACATCAAGGATAAGATGATCGCTGAAGGTGATGAGAGAGTTGAAGAGATCAACGAAGCTGCTGAAGAAGGATTCTTCACAGAGACCGAGCGTCACAACGAGGTTACAAAGGTTTGGTCTGAGACAACAAACAACATCACAAAGGCATTGATGGATAACCTTGATATCTACAACCCGATCAGAATGATGGCTGACTCCGGTGCGCGTGGTTCCAACAACCAGATCAAGCAGCTCGCAGGTATGCGTGGACTTATGCAGGATACGACAGGTAACACCATCGAGATCCCGATCAAGTCTAACCTCCGTGAAGGTATGAACGTGCTCGAGTTCTTCATTTCTTCACACGGTGCTCGTAAGGCCCTTTCTGATACGGCTCTTAAGACAGCTGAGTCAGGTTACCTTACAAGACGTCTCGTTGACGTTGCCCAGGCAGTTGTTGTTACTGAGGAAGACTGCGGTACTGATGACTTCACATGGGTTAAGGAGATCACAGAGGTTTCCAACAAGCATGTTAACGTTATCAAGTCCCTTAACGACCGTCTCTATGGCCGTTATGCTGCAGAGGACATCGTTAACTATCAGACAGGCGAAGTTATCGTTAAGAAGAATGAGCTTATCGATGCTCTTAAGGCTGAAGATATCTGCAAGTCAGTAGACCTTGCAAAGAAGGAAGCTGAGGAAGCAAGACAGGCTGTTAAGGATTCAGTTAAGATCAAGGGTGCCGAGACACCTGAGAAGCTTGCTGAGCGTGACAAAAAGGTTGCAGCTAAGATTGCTGAGGCTGAGGCTTCAGGCAAGATCCTCACAAAGCACCAGATCGAAGATCTCGGCAAGCTCAAGATCAGATCAGTATTTGACTGCCGTTCAAGAAGAGGTGTCTGCACAAAGTGCTACGGTATCAACCTTGCTACAGGCCGTCCTGTTGCAGTCGGTGAGGCTGTCGGTATCATCGCAGCTCAGTCAATCGGTGAGCCTGGTACACAGCTTACAATGAGAACGTTCCACTCCGGTGGTATCGCTGCTTCCGGTGAAGATATCACACAGGGTCTCCCCCGTGTTACCGAGATCTTCGAAGCAAGAGATCCTAAGGGTCACGGTATCATCTCTTCTGTTTCCGGTGAAGTTAAGATCGTTGAGAACGAGAAGACAAAGCAGAAGACAATCGTTGTAACACCTCAGTATACTGACGATATCAAGGATGAGGACCGTTTCAAGGATGCCAAGGGCAACACCATCGAAAAGATGGAGTACAAGGTTCCTTCACACGCAACCCTTACAGTTACAGAAGGTCAGGTTATCGAAGCAGGTGACCAGATCATCGACGGTAAGATCGATCCTAAGGAAATCCTCAGAGTTAAGGATATCCGTGCCGTTCAGAAGTACATCATCTCTGAGATCACAAAGGTTTACTACACAGGTGGTGGTGTAAACATCAACGATAAGCACATCGAGATCATCACAAAGCAGATGATGAGAAGAGTCCAGATCGACGATCCGGGTGATACAGGCTTCATGACAGGTACAACTGTTGACTGGTATAACTTCATCTCCAGAAACAGAGATATCGAAGAGCAGAACAAGCAGATCGAGGATGAGGACAAGAAGCTCAGACCCGCAAGCGGCAAGACGATCCTTCTCGGTATCGCAAAGGCTGCAAGTGCATCTGACTCCTTCATGTCAGCTGCATCCTTCCAGGAGACAGCTAAGGTTCTTACAGATGCTGTTATCAAGGGTAAGGTCGATCCGCTCATCGGTATCAAGGAGAACGTTATCATCGGTGCTCTTATCCCTGCCGGTACAGGTATCAAGGCTCACAGTGATATCACTGCTGTTCCTGTTATCAAGGCAAACAGCAAGCTCATCACAGGCCACGAGTACGGTGAGGATGCCAGCGATACAGAGCTTTTCGCTAACGATTACCTTGATCAGGTTCAGGCACGCAACGAGCTCCTTGATGAACAGGACCGTTTGGAGTCACAGCTCGAGATCGACGGACTTAAGGATAAGAAGTAATTCTTTTGTCCCGAGATTGTAAAGCAATTCAAGGCCTATACAGTTTATAATGACGCCGGAGGAGTATATTCTCTTCCGGCGTTTTTATGGGATAAAACAGGGGCGTTTTCAGGCATATAAGGGCCTTTAAGCCTGAATATTGCCACACAAAGCCACGGCCGGAGGTTGTATAATTCTTACAGCCGCTTGGGATAAGTGCATAAAGATATATGAAGAAAATAGTTTTAAAACATAACAGGAAGCAGAGTATAGTAGCTATCGCGACGGGCTTTTTTGCAGCCCTTCCGATTATATGCCTGCCTATAGGTCTCCGCGAAGGCATGACTCCTGCTATGATCGTATCCCAGGCTTATGAACAGGTTTTCGGCACAACCAGTATCCACACAGGAGAGGTAGTAATCGAAGAATGGGCTCTCGTAAGCAGTGCGGACCAGCTGGTCAGTGCACAGGTTACACAGACTCCAGAACCTACGGATCCTACTGATCCGGATGTTGTTCCTGATGCTACTCAGGTGGCGGAGGTCTGCGGACCACAGAGTTATAAAGATATCCCGAAGTATGTGGTATATCAGCAGTATGACAGTTCCAATCTTCCTATCGAACTTCTGGACCCGGAGTGCTTTGCACCTGATAACACTACTTATTATGTAAGAGCTAACCAGTCTATCCTTAAAGAGACACCTGATATGGATTCCCTGACTCTCGTAAGACTCCATTTAGGACAGCAGGTCACACGTACCGGTGTCGGAGACACATGGTCCAGGATCGTAACTGAAGCAGGTGAAGAAGGATATGTTCTCACAGGATCCATTCAGGATACTATGCTCTCTATCGAGATCGACAGAACCGTATGGGTTGATACCGACGGTCTTGTCGTAAGAGCTGAACCTGACACATCAGCTGATGAGGTCTGCGTGGCAGGCCGCGACGCCAAGCTCTACTGCAGTGCCATCGTAGGCGACAAGTGGTACAAGGTTACTACAACCGGCGGTTCGACAGGTTATGTTTACAAGTCTTATACAACGACAAACCCTCCGCCGACACCGACACCCACACCTACTCCTTATCCGAGAGGATCGAATTCGAGCGGAAGATCCTACGGTAACCCGAGAACACTCCCGCAGATCACGGGATGTAACGGTGAGAGTATTGTATCTATCGCAGAGTCAATGCTTGGTGTTCCTTATGTTTTCGCAGGTTCTGACTCAAGCGGAATCGACTGCTCCGGTCTTGTAATGTACTGTTATGCACAGGTCGGCGTATCAGTTCCTCACGGCGCGACATCGATAATGTATTACTCGGGTGTCAGTGTTCCGAGAGAAGACTTAAAACCGGGTGATGTTATCTGTTACGACTACGGAACGTACTGCGGACACGTTGCGATCTATGTCGGGGACGGAACTGTAATCCATGCTTCAAGTACCAGAGGCCAGGTTGTATACGGCAGTCTCGACATGATGGGAATCATGGACATCAAACGAATAATCCAGTAACTATGAAGGCTGTCCCAAGCGGGCGGCCTTTTTTCACACTCCTCAAAAAACAGGCAAATGTACGGGTGCAGCCTGACTTTTACCCTGATTTGCAGGGGTTGTGAAGGCAAAAGCCCTGCTAAAAGTACGGCTATAGCCTGACTTTTACCTGATTTTTTATCACAGGAATCGAAAACAGATACGTTTAAGCCCGCAGAGTATGGGGAAGGTGCTAATTGTATTCACATATAAGTCGGGTAAAATATATGAGTTAATAAGTTAAACGGAGTAATCACCATGGAAAATAGAACAGTAGACGTATTCCTTACAGAACTTTCCTCAGGCGCGCCCACACCTGGAGGCGGCGGAGCATCAGCCGTATGCGGTGCGATAGCGGCAGCTCTGGGTTCAATGGTAGGCAACCTTACAAGCGGCAAGAAAAAGTATGCCGAATATCAGGAAGAGATCGAAGTTGCCATCGGTAAATGCGGTAAGCTCGTAAAAGAGTTTGAAGCATTGGGCAAGAAGGATGAGGAGGTTTTCGAGCCTCTCGCAAAAGCTTACTCCATCCCCAAGGATCAGGAAGGCAGAGACGAGATCCTTGAAGGTGTCCTTAAAGAAGCAAGCACAGCTCCTTTCGAAGTCGTCGAAAAGGCTTACGAGACTGCTCTTGTTCTTGCACGTCTCGCGGTTATCGGCTCCAGACTTGCCATAAGTGATGTGGGTGTCGCTGCGGCCGCATGCGATACGGCTGCAAAGGGTGCGGCAATGAATGTCTATATAAACACTAAGTCCATGAAGGACAGGGCATATGCGGAAGACCTGAACAGAAAGACTGATGATCTCGTAGCACAGACATCTGAGATCTGCGATAAGGTCTATAAGCAGGTTAAAACAATTCTGATCGGCGGGTAAACAGAGATGAGAAGACTGGGCGGCAAAGAAGTTGCAGATGAGATCATGGCAGATCTCAAGACAAGAGTTGAAGTGCTGAAGAGCAAGGGCATTGAGCCTAAGCTTGCCATTTTGCGCGTGGGCCAGAGAGAAGATGATCTGGCGTATGAAAGAGGCGTTCTGAAACGATTTGCCGCAATCGATGTTACTGTTGAAGTCACAGAACTCGATGCAGGGGTCTCCCAGGAAGAACTAGACAGGACTTTTGATTCGATCAATAACGATCCTGCTGTTCACGGCATACTCGTGTTCAGACCTCTGCCCAAGGGTTTGAGTGATGAGCATATGAGAAGGACGATAGATCCTTATAAGGACGTCGATTTCATGGATATCAGAAACATGGAAGACTGCCTTGCCGGTGTCCCTGATTGCAGCGCCCCTTGTACGGCAGAAGCCGTCATGGCACTGATAAAGCACTATCAGATCGAGACAAAGGGCAAGAAGGTTACGGTTGTCGGCAGAAGCCTCGTAATCGGTAAGCCCGTTGCGCTTTTGCTTACAACAGCCAATGCGACAGTTACCGTATGCCACACAAAGACTGTTAATACCGAAGAAGAGTGCAAGCGTGCGGACATCATCGTTGCATGCTGCGGCGTAGCAAAGATCATTAATGAGAATTACGTCAGGGAAGGCCAGATCGTTATCGACGTCGGTATGAATGTCGATGAGGAAGGCAAGCTCTGCGGAGACGTTGATTACGATAAGGTATCTGAGATTGCTGAAGCAGTCACACCGGTACCGGGAGGAGTAGGATCTATCACGACAGCGATCCTTTTGAAGCACGTTGTTGTAAACGCTGAAAGGAAGGCCTGATGGAGTCCCCGAAAGAGACTGACAAGGCTAAGATGCTCAAAGCTCTGAGTGTCCGCAACAAGTGTCCCGTATCCAAAAAATGCGGGGGATGCACTTATGCCGGAACCACTTATTTCGAGCAGGCCGCGGCAAAAGAGAAAAGAGTAAGAAAGCTCATCTCTCCGTTCTGCGAAGTCCTTTCCATCCATCACTGTGACAGTCCGCTTTACTACAGGAACAAGGTCCATTCGGCATTCAAAAAGCTCAGGAACGGCCATGTTATCTGCGGTCCGTATGAGACGGGTTCGCACCGCATCGTCGAAGTCGATTCCTGCCTGATCGAGAACCGGATCGCTTCGTCTATTATCAGGGACTGTGCCGATATAGCCGAGAAGTATAATATCAGTATCTATAACGAGATAAACGGCACAGGTGACCTGAGAAGGATCCTGGTAAGGACTGCCGATGCCACCGGAGAAGTAATGGTGGTGCTGATAATAGGCAGCACATATTTCAGGAAAAAGAAGGTCTTCACCGATGAGCTTTTAAAGCGCCATCCCGAGATAACGACACTTCTTATAAACATCAACAGAAGACATGATTCAATGATCCTCGGAAGCGATGAGGTCAAGAAGGTCACGGGCAGCGGATATATCACCGACATTATCCTCGGAAAAAAGTTCCGTGTATCGGCTGATTCTTTCATGCAGTCCAATCACGATCAGGCCGAGATCCTTTATTCGGAAGCAATAAGACTGGCCGGTTTTAACGGCAGCGAGACATGCATCGATGCTTACTGCGGAACAGGATCCACCACTTTGTCCTTTGCGGATTTCGTCGGCAGCATCACCGGTGTTGAGATCAAGGAATCGGCATATAAGGATGCCCTCAGGAATATTTCTGCAAACAAGATCAGGAATGCGTCTTTCGTTAACGGCGATGCCACTGAATATATGGAGAAGCTTGCCAAGACTGATGCCAAAATAGACTGTGTGATCTTGGATCCTACGAGAGCCGGAACAACGCTTAAATTCATCAAAGCGTGCGGGAAGCTTAAGCCTGAGAAGATCGTTTATATCTCATGCTGCCCCGAGACTCTTGCAAGAGATCTCAAGGGCTTTGCCGCACAAGGGTATGAAGCAAAGACAGCAGAGCCCGTGGACATGTTCCCGTGGACCGACAAGATTGAGACGATAGTCGTTCTTTCCAAGGGAAAAGGATGATAAAAAAGGCATCACGATACAGGGCGCAAACAACTGAGTCGCCGGATCCGTGGGAAATCATGACTGCATATTTTTTCTGATCTTTTTGGGGGAGTTATGGAGACAAAAGAAAGGATCAAATCATTTGACGCATTCAGGGGTCTTGTTATCCTTCTTGTTGTCAGTTATGGCCATTACTGGCAGTTCACACCGGCAGGATATTATGCTGACGGGACAAGTGTTTTTTTCACGGAGCTGACTAACAAGGTAACCCAGTTCTCGTTCAGCTATACCTATTCCATGATGGAATTCCTGTTTCTCCTGAGCGGTTTCCAGATGTATAAGTACTTCGCTATTATCAGGGATAACAAGCTAGGTTTTTTCGGATTCATGAAAAAGAGGATCAAAAGACTCTACCCGCTGTATTTTCTTTCAACTGTTGTAATGATTATCGGCCTTATGGTCTATCCGGCGGTTACGGGCGAGCTTTGGTATGACAGACGTGCAGAAGGATATCTGATCATCAAGAATCTTCTTATGATCCAGACATGGAACACTGATCAGTCGACTATCAACGGACCTTTGTGGTTTGTCAGCGTCCTCGTGTTCTGTCTCATATTGTTCTATGTCATCAGCAGGATCGCATCCAGGGTAAAAGACGGTTTCTGGCTCATGGGGATTCCCGTTGTCATCGGAATAATGTTTTCCACTTCGGGCCTTCCGTGGCCGCTTTTAAATCCGTCTATGTGCCGCGGTTATCTGGCGTTTTTCCTTGGCGTGATAGTTGCATCTTTCGCCTTCAGGATAAAAAGAAAGACTGCTAATATCTTTTCGCTTACTGCTGTTTCCTGCTATATCCTTTATCAGATATTCGGCAGATCACTTATTTACGAGCAGACACCGATCATCAGCAGGTCTTTGCCGGCGCTTTTCATGCTCTATATCCCGCTGATCCTCCTTGTGATCTACAATCCGGCAGCAGACAAGATCATTGGCAACAAGGTGTTCTGTTCATTAGGCGCGGTCTCTTACGCACTCTATACGCTCAATTTCCCGTTCTATATCTGGCTGGAAATATATAACCGCGCTGCAGGTGTAAATCTTCTTTACGGAAAAGACTATATGTACTGGCTGATGCCGGTAATTCAGGTGTGTCTGGCTGTTCTAATTCATAATCTTATCGAAAAGCCGATCTGCAAAAAAACGGATAAGATCTGATCTCCCCGCGGGTACCCGTGAAATCTTAATATCAATTCCGGCGATTGTCTGATAGTATTATTAGGCGAAGGATAGGGAATCGCGGAAAGACGGGCAGACAGAACCTCCTTCACAATGTGCGATTAAGTCAGCCCGAGAGAGAAAGCTATGCATAAGAGATTGATCAGTATATTGGCAGTTGTTGCAGTTCTCGGAAGTTTTACGGCCTGCAATAATACAGTTCTTACAGAACCTACGGCAGATTCATTTGCTTCAGACTTTGCATTCAATACGGATCAGAGCGGACTGACTGAGCTTACAACTGCAACTTCAGAGATTATAGAGAGCTATAAGACAGCATGTATCTATTTTGACGGCGACCTTATCGCAACAAGATTATATGATGCTGCCGGCAACATGATAGAAGAAAAGCGTCTGGGAGATAACGGTTTTACTGCCAAGTACGAGTTTGATGCATCAGGCAACCTGATCGCTGAAATGAAGATAGGCCAGGACGGATTAAGCCAGGGCGGCAATATTTACGGCTATGATGCTTCGGGCAATATGATCAGAAAAGTATATGTCAATCCGGACGGCACCAACGGCAATCAGCATGTTTACGAGTACGATGCATCAGGATTTATGATAAAGGATACTGAGTACGACGCTGCAGGTAACATGACACAGTGGCTCGTTTTCGAGAATGATGCACACGGAAACCACATCAAGCAGACACACACGGACACAACGGGAGATTCTTTCGTAATCTCTTACGAGTATGAATACGACAATGCCGGCAACATCACAAAGAGCACTACCTACAGAGGCGGTGAGCTGAGTGACTGGAGCGAGTACACTTTTGATGCTTCAGGAAATATGACAAGCGAGAAGTTCCACAAAGCTGACGGCGTTATCCAGAGCTGGTGCGAGTATGAATACGATTCAGCGGGAAACATGACTAAGAAAACAACTCTGAAATCTGACGGCACTGTTTTCCAGGTTCTCGAAAAAAGTTATAACGCAGACGGCGATGTTGTAGTTGAGACCAGGTACAATTCCGAAGGCGAGATCATCGAAATGTACCAGTTCGTATATTACTTTTAATTAGTTCTGCAACTATCAGAAAAACCTTGTATAATATTTCGCGGTTATAAATTTAAGTTATATCGCGGAGTATATTAATGATCTACAACAATATCCTTGAGGCAGTAGGCAATACACCTCTTATAAAGCTGAATCACATAGTACCGGAAGGTGCAGCTGACGTTCTTGTTAAGAATGAAGGCCTCGATGTCGGAGGTTCTATTAAGACCCGTACGGCACTCAATATGATCGAGCGTGCCGAGAAAGAGGGAAAGCTTAATAAGGACAGCATTATCGTTGAGCCTACAAGCGGCAACCAGGGTATCGGCCTTGCGCTTATCGGTGCAGTCAAAGGATACCGTACGATCATTATCATGCCGGATTCCGTAAGCCATGAGAGAAGCATGCTCGTTAAGCACTATGGTGCAGAGGTCATTCTCATTCATGATGCAGGTGATATCGGCAAAGCCATAGACGACTGCAGGATCAAGGCAGAGGAGATCGCATCTTCGGATCCGCATGTGTTTATTCCCCAGCAGTTTGAAAACCCCGCCAACACCGAAGCACAGTATGCTTACACGGCAAGGGAACTTCTCGATGCTGTGGACGGCCGTGTTATAGATGGCTTCTGCTCCGGCATCGGTACCGGCGGTACGATTACCGGTATCGGCCACGCACTGAAAGAGGCCAATCCTTCAACTGTTATTTGGGCAGCAGAGCCGGAGAATGCCGCTATTCTTTCGGGCGGCAGCATCGGAACCCATGTCCAGATGGGAATTGGCGACGGCCTTATCCCCGGAATCCTTGACACTTCGGTTTACGATGATATCTGCATTATCACTGACGATGAAGCTCTCGACACATCCAGAAGACTGGCCCGCGAAGAGGGTATGATGTGCGGAATCTCATCCGGCACAAACGTTGCCTGCGCGATAAAGCTCGCAATGAAGCTCGGCAAGGGAAAGACAGTTGTTACAGTTCTTCCCGATACTGCCGAGAGATACTTTTCTACTCCTCTTTTCCAGGACTGATTTAAGCAGTTTGGTTTAGTTGGCATGATTATTAATTCGCCTTCCAATGCGGCAGGTAATGCGGCTATAGCCGTATCATCTGCCGTACTATATGTGTGTTTTGGTCGAAAAATACGGCTTTTAGTATGGGTTTAGCCGTGTTTTGAGCCTCGATTATGACTGGTGTTACGGCAAATGCATTTTCGAAAGTTGCAAATCCACACCAAAAGTGTAAAATTACACTATATAGTTTGATTGCCAAAGGAACGCACGGATAACATGAAGCGCGAGAAATTGATCAGGACTGTAAGCAGCAAGCTCAAGCTCATCCGGACTGAGTATGGAATAACCCAGGAGGCAATGAGTGAGATGCTCGGTATCTCCAAGAAGACTCTTGTTGAGACCGAGAAGGGCAGACGCGAGCTGTCCTGGACTGAAGTCATTGCTGTCGTATCCGTTTTCGAGAAGAGCGAAGTACTTCAGGGAATTGTAGGCGGTGAAGCGGGCGATCTTATTCATGCACTGGCCTTTGAGGACAGACATATCAAATATCCGCCGACGATGGGCGGCAAGGTCTGGTGGCGCGTGATAGATGAGAAGAACGGGATCAGACTCCAGCAAAACTATGTTTCCGGGCATTACAGACTTCTGGATAAGGATGACTGCAGACTGATATCTTCGTTCGACAGGAAAGAAGTTGAAGAATACAGGGATTCTCTTGGGAGGCAGTGATGGAAGAGTTTCTGCTTTTGACCGTAACACTCGTAATGTTTGTAGCACCGCCGGTGTTCTTCGTAATCTGCCTGGTCAATTCAATAATACATATACGCAAATATAAAAAAGGCGGGGAGAATAAGACCCAAGCTTTGACGTACGGCATTATCTCAGGCGCGGCTTTCTCCTATCTCGTTGCAGAAGCAGTGCTTATCATCTGGTTTGCCGAAGGTATCTCACACATGTGAGGCTTAAGGTGTAAAAAGATAAAAATGGAGGAATAAAAAATGGAAACATTGTCAGCACTTATGATGGGAGCCTACACTTTTGAAAGGTTTTTAGAAAACATTTATTCCGCTTTCATGTTTGGCGCGATACCGGTCACCTTTCTCGTTTTCTTTGTTCTGTTCATTATTGCGGTAATAAAAGTAAAGAAAAAGGGCGAGAGAAAGGTAAAAGCCATAGTATTCGGCTGCATTTCGGGATACTTTCTGTTGGGTACCATTGGAGAGATCGTTCTCTTTGCAATGCTGGCTTCTGCAATTGCACACATGTGAGGTCAGACCATGAAGGATAAGACGTTTGTAATTATACTGGCAGTTATCATGGCCGTTGGAGTAGCGGCCACAACAGCCCTTTTGATCCACGGATACAGTCTTTGGAAAGAAATCTCAATAGTTGAGATGATCGCGAATTGGGGATATTGATATGGATAAGAAAAAACTGGGAAAACAGCTGGCGGTAATTGCTCTGCTCATCGTGATGTTTGCAGGGCTTGATCTTGCAATATACCAGCTGTTCATTAAAAAAGTGATAAGCCACCATTCACCCGGAATGCAGAAGATGAGTGTTGAAGTGGGCAACTACGTGCCTTTCTCCGGTTCGGAAAATATTTACTCTGTAGAAGGTGCGGAAAGACTTGAAGGCGATATCCCGACTATAGACGGGGCGGCAGCACTGCTTCCTGTATATGCGGGATTTGTTGAGAGCATCTATCCTGAAGATTCCGTTATTTATAACGGGGAAGATTACGATCCTTCCAGTGCCATGCATTACACAAACACAAGGGGTGCTTACAAGGATATCGTTGACGGCAATGCGGACATAATCATATGCGCACAGCCTTCTGATGAACAGCTTGCTTATGCTGCAGAGAACGGTGTTGAGCTTGAGATGGTGCAGATAGGATCTGATGCGTTTGTATTTATTGTTAACGCAAACAATCCGGTTGATGACATCACGGTCGATCAGATAAGAGGTATTTATTCGGGACAGATAACCAACTGGAGTGAGCTCGGAGGAAGAAACATTCATATCGCAGCAATGCGCAGAAATGAGGGAAGCGGCTCCCAGACAGCACTCGAAAAATTGATGGGCGATATGCCTATAGTACCGGATTACTCGGCGCTGACAGGAAGCCCTATCGGTTTTTCCTTCAGATATTATGTTACCGGAATGCTTGCCGAGGGCGGAGTTAAGATCCTTAAGATAAACGGCATAGAACCGACAAGAGAAACTATAGCAGACGGCTCATATCCGGTCTCAGGCGGATTGTATGCGGTATACAGAAAAGGTGAGACCAACGGCAATGTCTATAAAGCAGTTGATTTTATGCTTTCGCCTGAAGGTCAGAAGATTGTGGAAGAGAGCGGATACATCCCGGTGCGGTGATAATACGGTACCCGGAAAGTCAAAAGAACTTGCTGATTTACTTTTTTTGTGATAAGTGCAATAATATGCGAAGTAGTGTGCTTATGCACAAAAAATAATAGGAGGGTCTTTATGGAAACAACAAAGAATAAGCAAATTGTTGCAATGATATTGGGTATTGCTTCCCTTGTTATTCCGAATATCGGAACATCTATTGCTAACGCTATCGACACATCTACAAACGAGGGTTCTCTTACCTATGGTATCATCGTTATCGTTGCTACATTGGCAGCTATCGTAGTCGGTATCATTGGTTTGATCAAGTCAGCCGGTGCCAGAAAAGAGGCTAAAGAGGCTGGTGAGAAGCAGATCTTCGCTACGATCGGTCTTATCACATCTATCGTAGGTACAGTTGAGAGTGCTATCGTATTCTTCTCCTGCGGTCTCTGCATTGCTTGTGTAGCTTGTGCAGCAGCTTCAGCAGTTTAATAGATAATTCTATCTAAGCATAAGAGGTCAGTTGCTTAAGTATTTAAGCAACTGCCTTTTTTTATAAAGGTAATTCATGTATCCATTTATCGAAATATTCGGAAGATCTATAGGAACATACGGCATAATGGCAGCTATTGGAATGCTTGCCAGTGCTTTGTGCTGCTATCTGCTTTTGAGAAAAAAAGAAGTTGATATTGAAGACATCGCCATGACCGGTCTGATCTTCGCTGCCGGAGCCGTGATCGGTGCACATATCGTTTACGGATTTACCAATACGGATAAGATCATCGAATTATTTAAGAACATTAAAGACTATAACTTTATAAGTTTTGTTCAAACGCTGTTCGGGAACTATTTTGGCGGCATGGTATTCTACGGCGGCCTTATCGGCGGATTGATCGCACTTGTGATATCAAATAAAGTATCCCAGAAGTATTTCAGGGGAGATGTAATGTTTGATGCCGTAGCTGTTGCTATTCCGCTTTTCCATACATTCGGACGTATCGGATGCTTTCTGGGCGGTTGCTGCTATGGCGTAGCATGTGATGTGGGCTTTACGGCACACGGTAACACGCTGTATCCGTCCGTAAATGATGTTAACCGGCTTCCGATACAGCTTATTGAATCAGGACTTAATCTGATCCTGTTTTTTGTTTTGCTTGTGCTTTACAAAAAGAAGAAGTTCAGGCACAGGATGCTGATCGTTTATTTTTATATCTATCCGGTCATCAGGTTTATTGATGAATTCTTCAGGGGAGACGAGATCAGGGGATTCCTTTTCGGGCTCTCGACATCACAGATAATAAGCATATTGCTGTTTGCGTTTGCAGTGATAGTTACGGTTTCCGATCTGATAAAAAAGAGCAAGGGAGAATTAAAGCCTGCTCAGACATAAACAGACAGATTAAATAAGCAACAAAAAAGCCGCCCGGAATTCCGGACGGCTTTACGTTTGTTTTGCTGATCAGTATTAGTAGTTTGATATGCCTGTAGCAGCTGCTGCAACAGCTATGATGATCATGATTACACCAAGGATGATTGACAGGATGAGACCAATGATACCTGTGATCTTACCAACCTTAGTGAATGTGTTCTGAACGCCTTCCTTAGCGCACTGACCACCGAGAATGAGAGATACGATTGCGGGGATGAGACCGCAGCCATAAGACCATGAAAGAACGATAGAAGCAATACCGCATGCCATGCAAGCGATTGACTTACCCTTTGACTGACCCTGTGCAGGTGTGTTTTCTGCCATTTTAATGACCCTCCATATTTTTGATTAATGGGATTTCGCAATATGTTCTGTCCCTTGTAAAAACGATTTTATCAAATCAATCAATGCGTGTTAATAGAGTTTCAGCCAAAAAGTTTGACAATCAAATTACTTTTTTGGTTATATTTGACAAGTTGATTTGAGAATAAGATCCGCAAGGAAGAATAAATCATACACAAAGCCCCAAATCTATCATTTACTTTTGGCCTCTGATTAATTATTATTCTTGTGTATTTTATATTTTAAGGAGTACAGCTATGGATATTTCACCACTTCAGAAGGCAAGATACGAATACCAGCCCAAGCTTCCGGGCATGCTCAGAAACGGTATTTCTGAAATTTCAGTACAGGAAGGCGCAGCTACACAGAGCGTAGCAGATCAGGATAAGATCAAGGCACTCTTCCCTAACACATATGGTAAGCCCGAGATCACATTCGTTAAGGGCGCTAATACATCAGTTGCTAAAAAGCAGGTAGTAGGCGTTATCCTCTCCGGCGGTCAGGCTCCGGGCGGACACAATGTTATCTCAGGCCTTTATGATGCTTTGAAGGCAACAAATCCTGAGAACAAGCTCTTGGGCTTCAAGAAGGGACCTGACGGACTTCTTAAGAACGACTATGTTGAGTTCGACGACAAGTTCATTGATGCATACAGAAACACAGGCGGATTCGATATCATCGGTTCCGGCAGAACAAAGCTCGAGACAGTTGAGCAGTTCCAGACAGTTGCCAATTATGCTAAAGAGAACGGTCTTACAGCTATCGTAATCATCGGTGGTGATGACTCCAACACAAACGCAGCTACTCTCGCTGAGTACATGGCTGCAAACAATACAGGCATTCAGGTTATCGGTTGCCCTAAGACAATCGACGGTGACCTTAAGAACGAAGATATCGAAGCTTCTTTCGGTTTCGATACAGCTACAAAGACATATTCCGAGCTCATCGGCAACATCGAGAGAGATGCTAACTCCGCAAAGAAGTATTGGCACTTCATCAAGGTTATGGGACGTTCTGCTTCCCACGTTGCTCTAGAGTGCGCTCTTGAGACACAGCCTAACATCTGCCTTATCGGTGAGGAAGTTGCAGCTAAGAAGATGTCTCTTGCTGACATCACAAACCAGATTGCTGACTCTGTTGAGAAGAGAGCAGCTAACGGCGACAACTTCGGTGTTGCTATCATCCCTGAGGGTATCGTAGAGTTCGTACCTGAGTTCTCCGCTCTCATCGCTGAGATCAACGAGCTCCTCGCAGGCGAGAAGACAGCTCAGTTCAACGCACTTCCTGACTGGAACGCTAAGTATGAGTTCATCAAGGCAGGTCTCTCCGCTGATGCTTTCAAGGTTTTCGATATCCTTCCCCAGGGCATCCAGCAGCAGCTCTTCCTCGAGAGAGACCCTCACGGCAACGTTCAGGTATCCCTCATCGAGTCCGAGAAGCTCTTCTCCGAGATGGTTAAGAACGAGCTCGCAAAGAGAAAGGAAGCTGGCACATACAAGGGCAAGTTCGGCGCTCAGCACCACTTCTTCGGTTATGAAGGCCGTTGCGCATTCCCTTCCAACTTCGATGCAGACTACTGCTACTCTTTGGGCTTCAACGCATTCATGCTCATCCAGTATGGTTACACAGGATACCTTTCAAAGGTTTCTAACATCTCCAAGCCTGCTGACGAGTGGGTTGCAGGCGGTATGCCTATCACAAAGATGATGAACATGGAGAGAAGAAACGGTGCAGACAAGCCGGTTATCCGTAAGGCTCTCGTTGAGCTCGACGGCAAGCCGTTCAAGTATTTCGAAGCTAACCGTGAGAAGTGGGCTGTTGAGACAGCATTCACATTCCCCGGTGCTATCCAGTACTTCGGACCCTCAGAAGTTTGCGACCGCACAACAATTACTCTCGCTCTCGAAAAGGGCAATATGTAATTGTCGCTCGAAAACAGTTATTTATCAGGGCTGTCCTTGAAGGGCAGCCCTTTTCATGAAATTTTGCGAAAATGCGCACAGATTTGTGCCATGAATCACCGTTTCAGGCACAAAAAAGAGCACAGACCTATTTATAATGAGCTTATGAGCAACAGTAAAAAGTCTGCATCTGAACTTATCCTTAATCTCGTTATTGTCGGACTGACGATAGCGGGAATTGTACTTATGCTCACCGGAAAGAACGGAGAGGGAGCTCTGCAGACAAGCGGCATAGGCAACTTCAAGTTTTATACGGTGCTGACAAATGTGTTCTGCGGACTGGTCGCTTTGATATATCTTGTGCTTCTCACAGCTAAAAAGAATACTGATAAGATGGCAGTTTTTAAGCTTGCGGCTGTTTGCGGAGTAGCCATAACCTTTGCCGTAGTCGCATTCATGTTCGGTCCCCTTTACGGATATCCGCAGTTCTATAAGAGAGGAAATCTGTTCTTTCACCTGCTGGAACCTCTCGCGGCAATGGCTGAATTTATCTTTATCAGAAGAAAAAAGATCCCGTTTAAATATACGGTCATATCAGCTGTCCCGACGCTTCTTTACGGCATAGGATACATGACGAATATTCTCATAAACGGAGTAGGCGGGCCGTGGCCTGACACCAATGATTTCTATGCATTCCTGAGCTGGGGGTGGCCGGTCGGGATATGCATCTTCGCATCGATTACGTTACTGGCATTTGCCGTTGCATGCATTTTCAGAGCCATAAGCAATAAAAGGGCGCGGTAAATTGCCTTTTTTATGCACGGATTTGTTTTCTCAACAAGTGTTATGATGTGCAGTAGAAAAGGAGAATGCCATGAAAAGATCCGAGATCAACAGAGCGCTCAAGCGCATGGAAAGTGTTATTAATGACCTGAAGATAAGTCTTCCGCCGTTTTGCAATTTCACACCGGAAGAGTGGCTTGCCAAAGGTCATGAGTATGACGAGATCAGAGAGAACATGCTCGGGTGGGATATAACCGATTATGGTCTTGGCGATTTCGCGAAAGTCGGATTCTCGCTCATTACGCTCCGCAACGGCAATCTGAACGCAAAGGACAGGTATCCGAAGCCCTATGCCGAAAAACTACTTTTTATTGAGGAAGGCCAGTATTCTCCGAATCATTTTCACTGGTTCAAGATGGAGGACATCATCAATAAGGGCGGCGGAAATCTTCTCATAAGAGTCTATAATTCACTTCCCGATGAAGAGATCGACAGGGAAAGTGACGTTACCATTCATACGGACGGCAGGACATATACGGTCAAAGCAGGCACACAGATAAGGCTGACTCCGGGTGAGAGCATCTCGATCCAGCCGTATCTTTATCATGATTTCGAAGTCGAAAAGGGAACGGGCGCAGTCCTTCTTGGCGAAGTGTCCCAGGTAAACGACGATAATACTGACAACAGGTTCAATCCCCCTGTCGGAAGATTCCCGGAGATCGAAGAGGATGAACCTCCTTACAGACTTCTTTGCAACGAATATCCCAAGGCAAAGTGATCCGGCCTGTCCGCTGCATGGCATATCTGTTTTGTAGCAGAACGGTAACTTATATGTAAGGTGTTATTACATTGACTTAGCATTCATCCTAAAGCATCATTATCATGAATATTTATGATTTTATATAGGCGGTATTGTTTTGAAAAAAGCTGCAGACAATAAAGAGATTAAAGAGAATAAAGGTTTTATAGAGAGATTCTGCATGGCGCAGGAGCGCAAGGCAAGGATCAGCCTTATTCTTGCTGCGTCGATCGTAGTTGCGACTGTCGGAACAGTCTGTGCTGCTGCGATCAGAAGCAATGCCGGAAATACTGTTCCTTCAGAGAATATCGAACTTAATGCTGCCGAGCAGTTCCTTGCCCAGGCAGCTATAGAAGCAGCCGAAAAGGAGACAACCGCAGTAACACAGGTTTCCACAGAGACGCCTGATGATACGACTCCTACAGAGCCCAGAATGACCAAACGCGGCGGCCTTACCGGTGAGCATGTTGTTGATGTAAGCGATCTTCAGTCCCTGTCTGACGAAGAACTTGTCGATGCGATCCTGTCAGGAAAAGCAGGCGTTATCGACAGAAGCAATATCGAGACAGACCAGTCCCAGAATGAAGATGCAGGTCATACGGCTTCCGGCGGAAATGCAGAGCCTTCACCGGAACCGACTTCTGCTCCGGAACCCGTAAATAACGATCCTGAGATCAAGCTTCCGAGCACTTCATTTACTACTGTGGCCGGCGAGTCATTCAATCCTCTGGCTAATGTAACTGCCAGAACATATTCGTCTGAGAATGAGACAAACGGAATAACCTATGTGATCAAGGATTCTGACGGCGATACAGTATCTCTCGAGACTGCACAGAATACCGCAGGAAAATATACGATTACATATTCATATGAGCTCGTACCCGAATCAGAGCCCAGAGAGATCCTTGACTATGAACTCGGTATCGATATTTCGGAATTCCAGGGTTCTATTGACTGGAATGCAGTAAGAAACGACGGAATCACATTTGCATTTATCAGATGCGGAGGCCGCGGCTATACCAGGGGCGGTATCTATGATGATTCCAGATTCTATGAGAACGTTAGGGGCGCCAAGGCTGCAGGAATCAAGGTCGGTGTTTACTTCTTCTCACAGGCGATAACTCCTTATGAGGCACTCGAAGAAGCTTCCATTACGCTCGATAAGATCAGCGGTCTTGGAATCGACATGCCTGTCGTTATGGACTGGGAGACCGGCAGCGGATACAGAACATGGGATCTGTACGGTCAGGATTTTGCAAATGTAATCAAGGCATTCTGCAGCACCATTGCACAGAACGGATACACACCTTGTGTTTATCTCAATACTTCAGATATCAACAACAGACTTGGCGGTTATTCAGGAGATATCCTGTCCAGATATAAGCTCTGGTATGCATATCCTTACAGCTGCTACAGCGACGGAAGTTTTTACCAGGAAGGCGACATGATCCCGCCGAGAAGTTTCTACTTTGAATACTGGCAGTATTCATGGCGTGGAGACGTCGCTGGCATTTCTTATGATACAGACCTTAATATCAGGGTAATCGGCAAGACTACAGTTACCGATCCTGCAAATGTCATGACTGCGACGGCAGAATGGGAGGTAACGCCGGCACCCGAAACACCGGCACCGACTGATGAAACACCGGCACCGACTGATGAAACACCGCCATCTGACGTTACACCGGAAGTAACACCTGAGGTTACGCCGGAAGTAACACAGGAAGAAACGCAGCCTGAAAACACGGAACCTTCTGCAACTCCGGAAACACCGGCTGATCAGAATACCGGAGAAGGAACAGCAACTCCTTAAGACTTAGCAAGCTACACATAACCTGAGGGGGAAGAATTATGGACAGCAAGCCGGTCAGCGATCCCGCGTTGCGGAATATCGAAAGAACAATAAGATATGAATTTGAGAAGCTTCTTCTCATAGTAACGATCGCATGTCTTATCCTTGAGATAGGACTTGCGATTTACTATTATCTGATCCGTGATCTGGGTCAGCCCCTTATAAACTACATTGCATTCAGGATCCTGATCCCGTTCGGTCTGAACGCACTTCTTTATATCGTCACGAGGTTTACTAACCGCTCCGAAACCAGTACGGACAGTACCAAAAACAGGGTCGTTTCTTTTGCCGGGCTTATCATGACCGGCGTAATTGCACTTGCTCACAGTTACTTTATTCCTTTGTGGATACTGCCTCTTTTCATGGTGGTTATCTGTACCATCTTCCACGACGGTTTTATCCTCATGATCCAGGTGGGTCTGAGCTTTGTAATAGTTCTTTATGCCGGCATCGTCCATATTTTCGATTATCCTACGGAGCGCACATACACGATACTTTGCATTGTTATCACGGAGCTTATGGTGATCTGCATCAGTTTTTTGGCATACAGGCATGAAGTATTCAATACGAAGATGCTCATCATTAAAGACAGGAACCTTGCAGGTGCCGATAAGTTTGAGCAGGGTTTTGAAGCCGACAGTGTTACCGGCGTTTACAGCAAGAGATATCTTACGGAAGAGGCAGAAAAGATCCTGGCCAAGACAAATGAGCTGGATCCGACAGGCGTTGCGGTCATAAATATCGATGACTTCAAAAAGATCAACGATGATATGGGCAGTGACAAGGGCGACGATGTTCTCCGCGCACTGGGAAATGTTTTACAGAGCTTCATTGATGAGAATACGATAATCGGAAGATACGGCGGAGATACATTCGTAATCGTTTTCGAGAACGGGACAAGGGATGAGAATATCGATATCCTGAATCAGATCAGAAAAGAGTTTGCAAGGAAAAAGTATTCTTTTACGAAAGAACCCGTTACAATAAGCGGTGGATATTCATGGTTTGATATTACAATGAATCTGAATGGTGCTTTAGCAGAAGTTGAAGATGCTCTGGCAAAATCAAAGCGGTCGGGCAAAAACAGGATTATGGCATCAGGTGAAAGCGAGGATATTTGATATGGCAAAGACAAAGAACGGTAAAGACAAGATCGGAAGTTACAATGTGGGAAGAATAGTTCTCGACATAGTAATGCTTTTTCTGGGACTTGTCTTTATTATCGGAACGATTGCGGGAAAGGGCGATGATATCGCAGCCGGTTTTGTAAGGATCATAGGCGGTGTGCTTATTGCGGTTGGTATTTTTGCTCTTATCAACTTCCTGAGGATAAAGGAGAAAACGCTGTTTGACTGGATTGTCCTGATAATAGGTATGTCCATAGCGGTAGTCGGAATCGTTTTTATCGTAAACCCTCTTCCTGTCATTACGGTATTCAACTTCATTTTCGGAATAATCATTGCGATCTATGCAATAGTAATTATCGTTGCCGCAGTCGGAACGCTAAGACTCTCAGGTGCGAAGTACTGGTGGTTCTCTGTTCTGTTCGGCGTAATCGCACTTGGACTTGGCGCGGTAATCATCTTCTATAATTTCGCTACCAAGACACTGACTATAGTTATCGGCATCACGCTCGTAGTAGGTGCTATCGGCGGCATCGCAAATGCGATCCTTGCATCTCAGGCCAAGAAGGAATTCAAGGCCAACTCCAAGATACTGGAAGATGCTACATTCACCGTCGAATCGACCAAGGCAGCCGGCTCTGACAATAACGATCCGGAAGACGAGAGCACCAGGGCCTGATCACCAGCTGAACGGAAAGGGGCTTTCATGGAGATCACATATGTCGGACATGCATGTTTTCTGATAAAGCTGTCGACGGGATACAGCATCTGCTTTGATCCCTATGCATCTGGTTCCGTACCGGGACTTTCCGATACGGACATTGTCGCCGACAGCGTGAATTGTTCGCACAAGCACTCGGACCATTACGATTTTGATTCTGTCGGTGCGCCCGAAAAGCCTTACGCGGGAGATCTTCCTGAGTTCGAATATATCGCAAGCTTTCACGATGAGGTTCAGGGTGCCAAGCGCGGCACGAATACGATAACTGTTGTTACTTCTGCAGCCGACAATGCAAAGATCGTCCACATGGGTGACATCGGCTGCGACTTGACTGATGAACAGCTTTCAAAGATCAGGGGATGTGATCTTCTTTTGATCCCTGTCGGTGGTTTCTTTACGATCGACTGTAAAAAGGCTTTTGAGATGACCTGCCTGATTGACCCCAAAGCCGTAGTGCCCATGCATTTCAGAGGCGCTTCATTCGGCTACGATCAGATAGGCGGCAGGGAGGAATTCGTTGAGCTCATTAAGAGCAAGGGCGACAGGAAGATCGTTGAAGCAGGCAGCGTTATTTCAGATCTTCCGCACGTGAAAACGCTCCTGTTAATGGATCCGCTCAGAATTTTATAACAATTGAATTTTGTAACATAAGTTCGGGTCTCTTTACGATATAATCTGTCGCAAGGGGGTCTGAATCCTATGTTCAAAATCGGTTTTTCCAATGATAAATATGTAGAGCTACAGAGTGAGCACATCAGAGAACGCGTCGATAAATTCGGCGGTAAGCTTTATCTTGAATTCGGCGGCAAGCTTTTCGACGATTACCATGCTTCAAGAGTTTTGCCGGGCTTCGAACCTGACAGCAAGATCAGAATGCTCAAAGCTCTTTCCGAAGATGCTGAGATCGTAATTGCGATCAATGCTGATGCCATTGAGAAGAACAAGAGAAGAGGAGACCTCGGCATCACTTATGATCAGGAAGTTCTCCGACTGATCGATGCATTCACCGAGTTCGGCCTTTATGTCGGAAGTGTTGTTATCACACAGTTTGCGGGCCAGCCTCTTGCAGAGAAGTTCGAAGCAAGACTCCGCAGCCTCGGCGTTAAATCCTACAGACATTATCCTATCGAGGGATATCCTTCGAATATTCCTCTTATCGTAAGCGAAGACGGTTACGGTAAGAACGACTATATCGAGACTTCACGTAAGCTCGTTGTCGTTACAGCTCCGGGTCCGGGTTCGGGAAAGATGGCAACATGCCTTTCACAGCTCTATCACGAGAACAAGCGCGGTATCAAGGCAGGTTATGCCAAGTTCGAGACATTCCCGATCTGGTCAATTCCTCTCCAGCATCCGGTTAACGTTGCTTATGAGGCAGCTACAGCAGATTTGGCTGACGTTAACATGATCGATCCTTTCCACCTTGAAGCATATGGAAAGACAACAGTTAATTACAACAGAGACGTTGAGATCTTCCCTGTTGTAAATGCGATCTTCGAGAAGATCTACGGCGAGAGCCCTTATAAGTCACCTACGGACATGGGCGTAAACATGGCAGGATTTGCAATCATCGATGATGAGGCATGCCAGGCAGCTTCAAGACAGGAGATCGTAAGAAGATACTACGAAGCTAAGATGGCTACACGTGCCGGCAACTCCGATGGTTCAGACGTTACTAAAATCGAGTTCCTCATGAAGAAGAGCGGCATCGACATTTCCGACCGCCGAGTTATCGGAGCAGCTGCCGTACGCGCAGAATCCACAGGCGGTCCTGCTGTAGCATTAGAGCTCCCTGACGGACAGATCGTTACAGGTAAGACGACACCTCTCCTTGGACCTGCATCTGCAGCGCTTCTTAACGCTCTTAAGGTCCTCGCAGGAATCTCACATGATATCCCGCTCATCTCACCCAATGTTATCGAGCCTATCTCAGACCTTAAGATCAATCACATGGGCAACCACAATCCGAGACTTCATACAGACGAAGTCCTCATTGCGCTTGCGATCAGTGCTGCCACCAACCCGGTTGCAGAGCTCGCCATGCAGCAGATCAGCAATCTCGCTAACAGCGACGCGCACTCAACAACCATGATGAGTTCCGTTGACGTAAACATGTTCCACAAGCTCGGCATCAATCTCACATGCGAGCCTGTTTACGAGACAAAGAAGCTGTACCACAGATAAGTTTTTGTTTTTCTTTTTGACTTTCAAGCCCGGTCTTCAGTGTACCGGGCTTTTTTTACCCTGAATCACCAAAGTACGGCTAAAGCCCCGGCTATAGCCGTACTTTCAACCGGATTTTTGACCTGATCCTGCCGGAAAATACGGCTAAAACCCCGGCTGCACCCGTATTAATGCACTGTTTTTGAAGGAAACATTTTCGAGTGTTGACAAAAGACAAAAAAAGTCAGATAATTCGATTAGTCAAAGAAAGTCAAAGTCAAAGTCAGAAAAGAGCAAAGTCAAAAACGATAAAGCGGAAGGAGGATGATCTTGTGGCTAGACTGGTTGATGTTATAGAACAGATGATCAAAGAGATGGTCGATGAGAATGACGGAACAGCGACGATCTGCAGAAGCCAATTGGCGGAGCAGGCGAATTGCGTGCCGTCACAGATCACATATGTGCTTTCTACAAGATTTTCAGGCGGAAGCGGATATATAGTTGAGAGCAGGCGTGGCGGCGGCGGACAGATCACGATTACCCGTGTAAGTCATGTGGGACCCGCTGAGTATCTGAAGTCGATAATCGACAGTGTCGGCGACGATCTTACCCAGCAGCAGGCCAAGAACCTCTTAACAAATGCTGTTACTGTCGGCGCGATGACTTCGAAAGAAGGCACGGCGATAATGGCAGCAGTGTCGGACAGGGCTCTTGCGAGAGTTGACTCTGACATAAGAGCGGTCTTAAGAGCGGATGTTTTCAAGCACGCGCTACTGGGACTGATGGTTACATAAGGGATACTAATAAGGAGAACAATAATATGAGATGCGAAAGATGCGGTAAAGAACTTACCAACAGGATAATCAAGATAAACGGTATTACATACTGTGAGAACTGCGCGAGAATGATGGGCTATGACAGGTTCTTAAGAGACCCGTCAGACATCATGGGCAACCCTTTTGCTCCGCTGGATCAGATCGCTTCATCTCTGATGCAGATGAGTGAACTTGATTTCGGCAACAGCACTCTGACCTGCCCCAAATGCGGTATGACTTTAAGAGAGTTCGAGAACGAAGGCCGCGTAGGATGCATCGAATGCTACAACACCTTTAATGACAACATCATCAGGGAGATGTTCAAGCAGCAGGGCAACAGCGAATATGCAGGACGTCTGCCGGCGCAGTCTGCTGAAACCGATATTACGACTGAGGATGTTCCGCAGATAAAGAAGAGTGCCAAGACAGAAAAAGCTGTGGTTGAGACCGGTGTTCAGGAGAAGGCAGCCGACAAAAAGGATATCGGCTCCGAAACGGAGAAGCCTGAAGAAAAGGAGCCTGTTAAAGGCAAGCTCTCACTGGATCAGCTTATGAAAGCAGATCTCGGTATGCTCTCTGATGAGGAACTCGAGGCCGGTATCAAGGTTGCTGCCGATGCCGAAGAGTACAGGCTTGCATCAAGATTAAGAGATGAACTTAAGGGCAGAAAGGACGGTGGCAGCAATGGCTGAGTGGTATTTGAATGAAGGTAAGGACAACGATGTTGTTCTTTCCACAAAAGCGTGCATAGTCCGTAATATCAAAGGATATAATTTCATGCCGCGTCTTGATGACAAGGACTGTCAGAGTCTTCTTGATACAGTGGACGGAGCGATAGACAAGAGTGTTTACTCAGGCGGATGTGCCGCTGATTTTGACAAGAACACAGTATTAAAACTGACAAGACTTCAGATATTGGGCCGCGAGGCAAATCAGATGTCCAATCCGGACAGAAAAGCCTTTTACTACAATGACGATGCGAGCCTTTCGATCTCTGTCGGAAGCGGCGAGCATCTGACGGTCAAGGCGATGGCACAGGGCCACGATATCAGTGTCTATAAGAAGGCAGAGAAAGAAGCTTTGGAACTCGAGAAAAAACTCGATGTCGCTTATTCAGAGAACTACGGTTTCCTTACTTCGAATGTAAGACTTGCTGGAACCGGACTTAAGATACTCTACACGGTTGCCCTGCCTGCAATCTCAAAGACAGAAGGCGGAATCGCCGCACTGACACAGCGTGTCGGACAGTATGAATGGATGATCTATCCTTTCGCCGAAAGCGGCGAACTTGCTGACTCCGGTGTTTACATCATTGCAAGCGTCAACACTTTGGGTGTTACAGAAGATGACGTATTAAGAAGAGGCGAGATGCTGATCTCAGATGTCATCAAAGCCGAGAGGGCATGCAGGGAAGAGATCGTTTCGAGCAAGAAGGAACAGACATCGGATATCTACGGAAGATCTTTCGGCACATTAAGATATGCCGGCCTGATCTCGAGAAGCGAAGCTCTTCAGGCACTGGGCTGGATCAGACTTTATCACGATTACGATGATTCGGGAGAGATAGACCTTTCCTGGAACACGGTAGACAAACTTACGATGGACATTCTCTGGGAACCGGGAGCTCCTTCAAGAAAGAACAGCCAGAGCATGAATCTGCAAAGATCAAGGGCGCAGGGAATAAGAAATATCCTGAAAGGGGATGATAGATTATGAGAATTACAGAAGATACAGCAAAAGTGCTCGCAGTATCGAGCCTTATAGCAGAGGATAAGCACACATCTCTTATCCGTGACACTATCCTTTTCGCTGCATTATGCGTAACGGATACACCCGCAAGAGATATCCTGAGCGAGAACATTCCGGACCTGTCGGTCGTATTGGACCGCATGGGAATCGACGGCGATTATGAGCCTGACGAGGCCTCACTCAAGATGCTTGCGGACAGGGCGTTCTCCAATCTCAGAGTCGATGTCAGAAGGATCTTCGGCAATGCTGCCGATCTTTCAAGAAGGACAGGCTTCAAGGGTGCGGTCAATCCCGAACACCTTCTTTTCGTGATCATGTCACGTAAGATATCCAATCACCCTGAGATATTCTCCTGCCTTGAGGCAGCGGGCTGTGATCTTGAGGGGATCAGGAGTTCGATAATCAATGTTTTCAATGAGCAGGCGGAAGCTGCAAGAGCCGAGAACAGATCTTTCTCCGACAACGGTGATGACGATAACGAGCTTCCGGAAGACGAGACTCCCAGGCCGAGAAGGACTTCCGACAAACAGGGGGGCAAGAAAGGCCACAAGACTCTGGATAAGTACGGAAAGAATCTGACCGAGCTTGCCAAGCAGGGCAAGATCGATCCCGTAATCGGCCGTGAGGAGGAGATCTCAAGAGTCATGCAGATCCTTATCCGCCGCACAAAGAATAATCCGTGCCTTGTAGGTGATCCGGGTGTAGGTAAGACTGCGATTGCTGAAGGACTTGCACTTAAGATCGCAGAGGACAATGTTCCTGATGTTATCAAGGGCAAGGTCGTTTACAGTATGGAGATGGGCTCAATGGTCGCAGGCTCCAAGTACAGAGGTGAATTCGAAGAGCGTATCAAGAATATGCTCGACGAGGCAGTTGCAGATCCTAACGTAATCCTCTTCATTGATGAGATCCACACTCTCGTAGGTGCAGGCGAATCTCAGGGAGGATCCATGGATGCAGCTAACATCATGAAGCCTCTGCTCACTAAAAATGAACTTCAGATCATCGGTGCCACGACTCTTGATGAGTATTCCAAATTCATCGAAAAGGATCACGCACTTGAAAGAAGATTCCAGAAAGTTCTTGTTGAGGAACCTTCGATAGAAGATGCAATTGCGATCATGAAGGGCCTCAGAAGCAAGTACGAAGATCACCACAAGATCCATATTCCTGATGATGTTCTCGAGCAGTCTGTAAGGCTCTCAGCAAGATATGTCTCCGACAGATTCCTTCCTGATAAGGCTATCGACCTTGTCGATGAGGCTGCTGCCGCAAAGAGGATCAACTACGCTGATTCCAAGGTCAAGATCGATCTTGAGAAGAAGATCGAAGAGATTAAGGAAAAGAAGAAGGCTGCAGTTGAGTGCCAGGATTTCGAAGCTGCCCAGACTCTTAAAGAGGAAGAGGAGAAGCTCACTGAGAGACTCTCTCTCCTTAAGGATAAGGAGAAGCCGGATGATGAGGGCTTCACAGGAACACTCACTGTTGATGATGTTGCAGTTGTCCTTGCAAAATGGACGGGAATCCCTGTAACCAAGATCACGGAATCCGATGCCGACAAGCTCAAGAATCTTGAAGCTGAACTCACAAAGAGGGTAGTAGGCCAGGACGAGGCGGTTCATGCCATCTCAAAGGCTATACGCCGTGGAAGACTCGGCCTTAAGGATGAGAAGAGACCTTCCGGTTCATTCATCTTCCTTGGTACAACAGGTGTAGGTAAGACAGAGCTTGCAAAGGCGCTTGCAGAAGTAATGTTCGGCAATGAGAGTGCTCTTGTCAGGATCGATATGTCCGAGTACATGGAAAAGCACGACGTCTCAAGACTCATCGGTGCGCCTCCGGGATATGTCGGATACGATGAGGGCGGACAGCTCACTGAAGCCGTAAGAAGACATCCTTATTCGGTAGTCCTTTTCGATGAGATCGAGAAGGCTCATCCCGAGATCTTCAACACGATGCTTCAGGTCCTTGACGACGGCCGTCTTACTGACGGTCACGGAAGAACTGTAGACTTCAGAAATACTATAATCATCATGACATCCAATATCGGTGCAAGAATGCTCGTCGGCAGTGAAGGCCGCAAGATCGGTTTTGCGATGGCAGATGAGAGCGATAAGGATGAACTCTCAAGGGAAGGTCTTTACGGCGGCAAGTCTTACGATGAGGCTAAGAAAGTCGTTATCGACGAGCTCAAGAAGACATTCACTCCTGAGTTCGTAAACCGTGTTGACGACATTATCTTCTTCCGTATGCTCGGCAAAGACTCTCTCATCAGGATCGTTGATATCCTCATGAAGCAGGTCGGCAAGAGGATCAAGGATCTTGGCATGGATATCGAACTTACCGAGAGCGCAAAGGAACTTCTCGCCAAGAAGGGTTATGATCCGCAGTACGGTGCAAGACCTTTGAGAAGAGTTATTACTTCAATGGTCGAGGACCGCTTCTCGGAGGCTATGCTCGACGGTATCGTTAAGCCGGGTCACCTTGCTATAATCGATGCTGTGGAGACGACAGATCCTGATGCACTTCTCGCACAGGGCAGTGCAGCAGAAGACGGCAAGGTCATCGTAATCAGGGACGGCGGCGAACTTAAGGCAGATACTGAGGAAGTGGCCGAACCTGCAAGCACCGTTTGACGAAATGTTGTATAATACTTTGACTATTAAACTATCGGAGTAATAAGATGCAGGATAAACCCAGTAATGCGGCATCCCGTTCGAAGGCACCGCGTGACTATGACATAGGTTGTTACCCCAGCAAATTCTATTTCGGATTTCTGGGATCTCATATAATCGTGCCGTTGGTCTGCGCATATGCGCATATCAAGGTTAAGCCCGACATGGAATTCGTTAATCACGAGGGCCCTATTATTGTCATATCCAATCATGAGTCTTACCTGGATCCGATGATCATCAACCGTCTTACCAAGGCCAGACCTGCGAACTTCGTCACAGGCGAATTCGTATTCAGAGCTCCCGCATGGGGCCACTGGTTCAAGCTTGGCGGTGCTATTCCGAAGAAACAGTTCGTTGTCGATACTGCTGCCGTTAAGGCCATGATGCGTGTTATGAAGCGTAACGGCGTCATCATCGTATATCCTGAGGCAACAAGACACGTTGACGGTAAGTCCATAGGGTTTGATGACGGTGTTGCAAGACTTGCGAAAAAAGCCAATGCATCTGTATATATCGCACATATTCACGGTGCTTACCTTGCATGGCCGAGATGGTCCAAGTCCGGCATGCGCAAGGGAAGGATCAGTGCTGAATTCGTAAAGAAGATCTATTCTGACGAGGTCAAGGAACTCTCGGTAGAAGAGCTTCAGCAGAAGATCCTTGAGGGCGTTGACTACAACGAGAATGACTGGATCCGCGAAAATCCGAGATCTTACAAGGGCAAGAAGCTCGCGTCAGGTCTTCAGAACATTGCCTATGCATGTCCTAAGTGCGGTTCCGAGTATACGATGCAGTTCATGAATTCCGGCAAGGGTGACATGATCCAGTGTTCCAACTGCGGAAATGCAGCAAGATATCTTCCTACCGGCCTTATCGAAAAGGTTGACCCCCAGTGTGTCGTCTTTGACGATCTCCACAAGTGGACAGAGTGGGAGAGAGGTCTTGTAAAGGAACAGCTTGATGCCGGCGGATTCAAGATGGAGATGAATGCCGACCTGTTCAAGGTTTTCGACAGATTCACATTTGCGAAGACAGGCAAGGGAAGGATCACCATCACCGACAAGGAGATCACTTATGTCGGAACTGACTGTCCCGCCGAGAACGGTATCCCTTACAAGAAGGGCAAGCCGATGAGAAAATACAAGGACAGGAAGCTCGATCCCAATGCGCCTTTCGAGACAAAGGTTTTCGAGATCGATTCAATGAGAGGACTCGTTGCTTCTTACGGCAAGCATTTCGAGATCTACGACAAGGACGGAGAGCTTTACAGATTCTATGTTGACGGTCAGAAGGTCTTTAAGGTCCATGAGATTGTATCGCTTCTCGGCAAGAAATAATTTTCACTAGAACGAATAAAGGTAAAAATCAGGCGGGTTTGGAGAATAATTACCCAAACTCGCCTTTTTTATTGCTTTTATATATCGCGCGAAGATAGTATAATTTTTGGGTCAGTATAAAAGAGGCGCCGTTTCAGGCGTTTCCCAAAACACAAAATATGAATCAGGAGTGTGACAATCCATGGCAATGTATGACAAGAAAAGCGTCGAAGATTTAGACGTAGCCGGCAAGAGAGTTATAGTCCGCGTTGACTTTAACGTACCGCTCGACAAGGAAACAGGCACAAAGATCACAGATGACAAGCGTATCAAGGGTGCTCTTCCTACAATCAAGTATCTCGTAGACAACAAGGCAAAGGTTATCCTTGTTTCACACCTCGGCCGTCCGAAGAACGGTCCTGAGGCTAAGTTCTCAATGAAGCCCGCAGCTGACCGTCTCGCTGAGCTTCTCGGCCAGCCTGTTACTCTGGCTGCTGACGTTATCGGTGAAGATGCAAAGGCTAAGGCTGCTGCTCTCAAGGAAGGCGAAGTTCTCATGCTCGAGAACGTCCGTTTCCACAAGGAAGAGACAAAGAACGATCCTAAGTTCGCTGCTGAGCTCGCTTCCATGGCTGACCTCTATGTTAACGATGCATTTGGTACAGCTCACCGTGCTCATGCTTCAACAGCAGGTCTTGCTAACTTCCTTCCTTCCGCTTGCGGCTACCTCATCAAGAAAGAGATAGACTTCATCGGCGGTGCACTTGATAATCCGGCAAGACCGTTCGTTGCTATTCTTGGCGGCGCTAAGGTTTCCGACAAGATCGGTGTTATCACAAACCTTTTGGACAAGGCTGATACTATCATCATCGGTGGTGGTATGGCTTATACATTCATCGGCGCTCAGGGCGGCAAGATCGGTGATTCTCTCTTCGAGGCTGACAAGGTTGATCTCGCTAAGGAGATTCTCGCTAAGGCTGAAGAGAAGGGCGTTAAGCTCCTTCTTCCTACAGATACAGTTGTTGCTGATGCTTTCGATGCTAACGCTAACAGCAAGGTAGTTCCTACAATGGAGATCCCTGACGGATGGCAGGGCCTCGACATCGGACCTGAGACAATCGCTAAGTTCTCTGAGGCTATCAAGGGCGCTAAGACAGTTATCTGGAATGGCCCTGCAGGCGTTTTCGAGTTCGAGAAGTTCGCAGTTGGTACAAAGGCTATCGCTCAGGCAATCGCTGATGCAGACTGCACATCAATCATCGGCGGCGGTGACTCTGCTGCTGCTATCGAGAAGCTCGGCTATGCTGATAAGGTTTCTCACATCTCTACAGGCGGCGGCGCTTCTCTCGAGTACATCGAGGGTAAGGTTCTCCCCGGTATCGACTGTCTCAACGACAAGAAGACAGGCAGAATCTTTGCTGCAGGCAACTGGAAGATGAACTGCGGTATTCCTGCAGATGCAGTTAAGCTCATTGAAGAGCTCAAGCCACTCGTTAAGAATGCTGAGCACAGAATCGCTCTCGGCGTTCCTGCTACAGCACTTGCTGCTGCAGTTGAGGCTGCTGCTTACACAAACATCAAGATCGCTGCTCAGAACTGCCACTTCGAAGAGAAGGGTGCATTCACAGGCGAGATCTCACCTCTCTGGCTCGCTAAGATGGGCGTTAACTACTGCATCATCGGTCACTCCGAGAGAAGAGAGTACAACGCAGAGACAGACGAGACAGTTAACAAGAAGGCTCTCGCACTCCTCAAGTATGGTGTAAGACCTATCATCTGCTGCGGTGAGTCTCTTGCTCAGCGTGAAGCAGGCGAAACATTCGACTGGATCAAGGGTCAGATCGTTGGCGCTTTCAAGGATATCCCTGCTGACAAGCTCTGCCAGATCACAATCGCATATGAGCCTATCTGGGCTATCGGCACAGGCAAGACAGCTACAGACGAGCAGGCTGAGGAAGTTTGCAAGTTCATCCGTGGCGTTATCGCTGAGCTCTATTGCCCTAAGTGCGCTGAGGCTATCACAATCCTGTACGGCGGTTCATGCAATGCAAAGAACGCTGCAGGCCTCTTCGCTCAGGCTGATATCAACGGCGGTCTCGTTGGTGGCGCTTCCCTCAAGGCTGAGGATTTCTCCATCATCTGCAACGCATAAGTTGAATTACAACTAAATTGATAAGGACCCGTACTCATCAGAGTGCGGGTCCTTTTCTATTCCCGCCCGCGAAAACCCTGACACTTGCGCTTGTCCCAAACCGTCTGATTTTCGCGAGCCTGGGACAAATTTTTATTCTTTCTTATCCCACGATAGCGAAAAACGCCTCCGCTGGGACAAGCAAAAGAGGATGCCCGTAGGACATCCTCTAAGTGAGTGGTTAGCTTGAAAACTCAGTTCTTTGAAAGATACTCGTCGATTCCCTTGGCGGCAGCTTTTCCTGCGCCCATTGCGAGGATTACGGTAGCTGCTCCCGTTACGGCATCGCCGCCCGCGAAAACACCATCGCGCGTTGTCATCTCAGCTTCATTTACGATGATGCCGCCGCGCTTGTTTGTCTCAAGGCCTGCTGTAGTGGTCTTGATCAGAGGGTTAGGCGATGTTCCGAGAGACATGATGACCGCATCGCAGTCGATAGTGAATTCAGAACCTTCAACAGGTACAGGTGATCTTCTGCCCGATGCATCAGGTTCGCCCAGTTCCATGCGGATACACTTGCAGCCTGTAACCCAGCCGTTCTCATCTGCGATGATCTCAACAGGATTTGTAAGCAGATCGAAAATGATTCCTTCTTCCTTTGCGTGGTGAACTTCTTCTGCACGTGCAGGGAGTTCTGCTTCGGAACGGCGGTAAACGACATGGACTTCAGCGCCAAGACGCTTAGCGGTACGTGCAGCATCCATGGCAACGTTGCCGCCGCCTACGATAACAGCCTTCTTTGCCCTCATGATAGGCGTCCTTGAATCGGGTGAATATGCACCCATGAGATTGGATCTTGTAAGGTATTCGTTAGCGGAGAACACACCGAGAGACTGCTCGCCGGGAATATTCATGAAGCGGGGAAGACCTGCACCTGAACCGATGAATACTGCGGAGAAGCCTTCGTTTTCGAAAAGATCATCGATCGTAAGTGAGCGTCCGATGACGCAGTCCGTAACGATCTCAACGCCGAGCGATTTAACATTCTCGATCTCTTTTGCAACTACTTTATCTTTAGGAAGACGGAATTCCGGGATACCGTAAACAAGTACGCCGCCAGCCTTGTGAAGTGCTTCGAAGATAGTAACGTCGTAGCCGAGTTTTGCAAGATCGCCTGCACATGTGAGACCAGAAGGACCTGCGCCGATTACGGCAACTTTCTTGCCCTTCTTGACGAGATTTTCGGGAAGCTGAGGCTTGATGCCCATTTCCTTTGCTGTGTCAGCAACAAATCTTTCAAGACGTCCGATAGATACTGCTTCGCCCTTAACACCTCTGATGCACTGCGCTTCACACTGTGTCTCCTGGGGACATACACGGCCGCAGACAGCGGGCAGTGAAGAGGACAGTGAGATCACATTATATGCGCCTTCAACGTCACCGTCCTTGAGCTTGGAGATGAAGCCCGGAATATTGATTGATACAGGACAGCCCTGCATACAGCGTGCATTCTTGCAGTTAAGGCAGCGTGATGCCTCAAGTACTGCTTCTTCCTTAGTATAGCCGAGGTTTACCTCATCGAAGTTTGTTGCGCGGACCTTGGGATCCTGCTCTGAAACCGGTACTTTCTTTAATACGTCAAAATCCATTTTCTTGATCCCCCTTATGAACACATGCCGCATCCGCCGCTGTGCGTATCGCCTTCGGTAAGTCTTAACATGAGCTCGCCTTCCTGAGTCTTGTAAAGACGGGAACGCTGAAGTGCCTGGTCGAAATCAACCAGATGGCCGTCAAACTCAGGTCCGTCAACACACGCGAACTTGACCTGCCCGTCGACAAGAAGCCTGCATGCGCCGCACATTCCGGTACCGTCAACCATGATGGTATTCATGGAGATGACCGTGTGAATGCCGAGCTGCTTAGTAAGCTGGCAGGCAAATTTCATCATGATAACAGGGCCGATTACAACGCAGTGGTCATAGCGTACACCCTCGTCCCAAAGCTTCTGGAGAGCGACACATACATTTCCGTGGATTCCGTATGAACCGTCGTCAGTAGCAAAATAAAGGTTCTTTGTAACAGCTCTCATCTCGTCTTCGAAAATGAGGAGATCCTTTGTTCTTGCGCCCTGGATGCAGTCAACTTCGACACCGTTATCGTGCAGCCACTTGAGCTGGTTATATACAGGTGCGGTTCCGACACCGCCTGCGATAAAGAGTATCTTCTTTTTCTTGAGTTCTTCTATAGGAAGATCGCAAAGGTCTGAAGGATTGCCCAGAGGGCCTACAATATCAGCGAAGCAGTCGCCTTCGTTAAGTCTGCTCATGCGCTCTGTCTCGGCGCCGACAGTCTGATATACGATTGTGACAATGCCGTTTTCCCTGTCAAAGTCACAGACAGTAAGAGGGATCCTCTCGCCATCCTTATCAGCTCTTACGATAAGGAACTGACCCGGCATTGCTTTGCTTGCAACGAGCGGAGCCTTGACGTCCATAAGGAAGACCTTGGGGCCCAGCATCTGTTTTTTAACTATCTCAAACATATCCTCTATTCCTCCTTAAGGAATTGTAATTATCCTCACCATATTCAGCTAAGAACTATCTTGTATGGTAGCATACCAAAGAGAGTCCTATGTGGCAATATAAAAATAAGATAAATTTTCTTATTGTTTCTTATTGTATGGAAAATGAAATAAAAATCAATTTAAGGCATGAGTGATTTCAATGGCAATAGTTATGACCATAAAAGATGTTAAAATAATTACATAAATACCGGCATCAGGAGGAATTACTATGGCTCAGCTTAAACCTCAGAGGATGGGATTTGTCAGCTCGATCGGCGGCGGATACAAGATAGTCGGTTTTTTCTATCCCTCATCAGCTCCTGAGATAAAGGGTGTTGTCCAGATCTGTCACGGCATGGCCGAGTATCTGGCACGTTTCGAATACATGATCGAAAAGTTAAACGATGCAGGATATCATGTCTGCGGAATGGATATGCCGGGCCACGGCGCGACTTATGAACTCAATAAGGAAGCAGGCTATCCGAAAGGATATTTCGGAGGTGCTCCGAACGCATGGCAGATCCTTCTGACTGATATTATGGGCATGCATGAATATGCGGTGGAGAGATTCGGCAAAGAAGGACTTAAGTATATCCTTTACGGTCACTCGATGGGATCTTTTGTTGCCAGGTCAGTTTTCTCGACACCGAGATATAACAAACAGTTTGACGGCTATGTTTTCTCTTCCACGATGGGACCTAAACCTGAGGTAGGTTTCGGTAAATTTCTTTCAAGTGTTGCATGTGTTTTCGGAGGCAAGAAAAAGAAGAATAATCTTCTCACCGGTATTGCATTCGGAAGCTACAACAAACACATCAGGAATCCGAAGACCGGAGTGGAGTGGCTTTCCACTGATGATGAAGCTGTAAGAAAATATCATGAAGATCCGATGTGCGGATTCCGCTTTACGAGCGACGGATTCAGGACACTGTTCAGCCTGATAGGATTTATGCAGAGCAATCAAGCATATGCGCAGATACCTGACAGGCCGTGTTACCTGCCATACGGAACAGAAGACCCGGTAGGAAACTACGGGAAAGGCGTGGAGCAGGTCGTTGAGAAATTAAAGGCTGCAGGAGCCAACGTGAAATCAAAGAGTTATGGTCCGGTCCGTCATGAGATCATAAATGAACCCTCGATGAGGGACGAATACATAAGCGATCTGATCGAATACTTTGATTCTGTTCCGTTAGCCTAAGCTGATTATCAGTTCGTTGCTCGTAAACTCGATCGAAGTTCCGTAACTGCGCTTATCAGGCACGGATTCTGACAGACCTACAACATTGAATATTCCTGAAAGAACAAGATGCTTGGTTCCACCGATATTCTGAGTGCGGACGGTTATCTTGTTGCCTGTAACCTCAGCTGTGATTATTCCTGATCCCTGACCGCCGTCTGAAAAGACTTCGCAGGCAGCAGTCGTGCCGTTTCCAAGACCGAAGCATGTGAATGTCAGATTGTCGAGAGAACCGATACCTGCATTGGAATCCGGAGTTCTGGTGGGAATAATGGAGTTCGGACGGACAAATACGGGAACTGAATTGGAAGGGATCTTACGGCTGATATATCGGGGTCCCTGAATCTTTTCGTGAGTCATGAAGTCAGTCCAAATGCCCGCGGGAATATAGATCCTTGAGTTGTCACTTGCAGTTGTAACTGGGGAAACAAGAAGTGATGCGCCGAGCATATATTCAGAATCGAATGCGGCAGCAGCAGGATCTCCGGCAAATTCAATTGCCATGGCACGGATAACGGGTGTGCCGAAATTAACATGTTCGCAAATGCTTGAATAGATATACGGAGCAAGGCCCGTCTTGATAGCATTGAATGCTTTGATCGAATCGAGTATTACTGCATCTTCGAGAAGTTTGAGTGTACCCCTGAACCTGGCATGCGGAACATAAGCGGCAAAGCCGACCCAGCGTTCGAAAAGCCTGGCATCGGTAAGATCCTTTTCGGGTATATCGATGTTTACGCCACAGAATCCTGTAAGTCCTAATGAGATTGAATTCTTTAAAGCGGCTGACAGATCTGAGAAGTCAGGAGTTAATGTGGTGAAGATATTGCTGTAAGGAGCCTGCTGATCACCTGAGGCGATGGTATCTGCGATGATGAAAGAACCGAGACGGCCACGCTCACGTGAAGAGAGACCGCTGAGATCAGAATTTATTACTGAAGCATAGTTGGCAAGATATCCGTATCTTCCGGAAGCTTTCTCGAATGCATCAGATAAAGAATTGGTGAAGCTTGATTCAAAGAAGCTGAATCCGTCTCTGGCAAGATTGGTGCAGATATTAATGAACCAGCTTCTTGCATCAGGTACATTCAGATCAAGAAGAGCCACGCCGCCCTTGTCGGCATCACAAAGAACAGCATTTCCGTTAGAAGAAGTAATGAAGCAGCCGGTATCCAGAAGTTCAGAGTATTCCGGAGCTCTTTCTGAGATGAAGGGACTGACGGAAAGACCGACCTTAACACCGAGATCAGACATAGCTCTTGCAAACCCGATCGGGTCGGGGAATCTGACTGTGTCCCAGGAGAAACCGTAAGGCGCATAGTCCGGATGCCATGAGTTGCCAAGCCAGATCTCGCTTACTGCGACACCTGAATTCTTAGCCTGTTTAATTGCATCGATAATTCCCTGAGCAGTCAGAGTAAGATCGTCGTTTAATGCCAAAGCGATACCGCCTGTTGTATAAGGAAGAGCAGGCGTGCGGCCGTTTAACTGACTGAATATCTCAAGTATCTCGACAAGCGTGTCACCTGCGATGATGCTGTATTCTATATCTTCACTCACGGCTTCGAAACTGAGTTTTCCGTTTCTTGAACCGACATCAAAAGTAACAGGGCGGTTTGTATTGACAAACAGACCGTATTTTGAATCGGAAAGAATGAAAGGAACAAATCCGTCAGCACTGTTGCAATTAACGGACTGTCCGTTGCGCACAATGGAAGTACCGGCATTTCCCAAGCCATAGAACAGTTCTCTTATCCCGATATCAAAAGAAGCACCGGTGGAGGCATCTGATGAGATTGCATAGCCGCTTTCGGTACCTGATGTTGTCTTATAGAAGACGGGCATATTGCAGGACTGGGCGCAAAGCTCATTGCCGCAGTATAAGAATTTGATAGAGAATGTTTTCTTGTTTATCTGAGCTTCAAGATGTCCGCTCTTGAAAACCAGGAATTCGCCCTGATCTTCAAGATTACCTGTAGCAGGAACGAGACTGATCAAAGTATTTGCTTTGGCGCGCGGCTCAGCATGATGGTTGGTAACTTTAATAGTGATTATATTATTAGCAGGAGAGAAGACCGATACAGTTATTCTTCCCTTGGCATCCTTGAAGCTTCCCTTACCGCCTGTAAGGGATTCGGAATATTCCTGACATTCACATCCGATCTTGAGTGTGTTGTCCTCATAATAAACGGAATCGATCTGATAAGGTTTTCTCGTAAAGACCATATTATCCCTCCTGACGCAAAGCACGCGTTTTTAATAAACACAATAATTATATCCAAACTAGTATGTTTATATTATTTCAAGAATATGACGATTCGGCTTATAATCTATACATGAGTGTCAATGTTTCAGATAAGGCAAAAAGGATCCCTGACTACGTAAAGAAGATCCTTATATTGATCGAGTCTTCCGGCTACAAGGCATATGTGGCCGGAGGTGCAGTGCGTGATATCGTGCTTGGCAAAACGCCGCACGATTACGATATAGCAACTTCGGCCAGGCCTTCTGACACAGTGAGGATTCTCGAAAATGCGGGAATACATTTTTACGACAATGCTGCAAAACACGGAACCGTCACTGCAGTCACCGGAGAAGGCGAAGTCGAAGTCACGACATTCAGGGAAGACGGCTCATATTCCGACTTGAGAAGACCTGACGGCGTTATCTTTAAGACGACTATCGAAGAAGACGTCAGAAGAAGAGACTTCACCATCAACTCAATGTATATGGATTCCGAAGGAAATATCTCCGATCCTGAAGGCGGACAGGATGATTGCATAAGGAAGCTCATACGCACAGTCGGAAATGCTGACGAAAGATTCAGTGAAGATGCACTGAGGATATTAAGGGCAGTAAGATTCAGTTCGAGACTGGGATTTGACATTGAACCTGTGACTCTCCGTGCTATGGAAGATCACGCTGATGAACTGAAGAAGATATCAGGCGAAAGGATTGCCTCAGAGCTTACGGGTATCGTTACAGGCAAGTATGCTCCACAGGCAATCAGGACCTGTTGGAAGATCTTAACTGTGATAATTCCGGAGATAGGGATCTGCAGGGGATTTGATCAACACTCGAAATATCATGACAGGGATGTCCTGGAACATACACTTGATGTGTTGAATGAGATTCCGTTTATTGAGGGTGAAGGCAGGGATCCGGAGCTTGCCATGGCAGCTCTTTTCCACGATCTCGGAAAACCTGAATGTTTTAAGACGGATGAAAATGGCACGGGACACATGAAGGGTCACCCCATTATAAGCACCGTGATCACAGACAGAGTACTTAACGAGCTGAAATATTCCAGGCAGTTCATTACTGATGTCTGTCTGCTTGTAAGACTTCACGATACATATATCAAACCTGACAGGATCGAAGTTCACAAATTCATGAGCAGGTATCCGGAAGCTATTCTTGAAAAACTCAAGGTCTTGCAGAGAGCCGATATCTTAGCACACTCACCTTTAGGCCAGAGCAGGATCAGGAGACTTGAAGAACTGAATTCAATATCAGATGAATTAAAAAAATCAGGGGCAGTTTTTGATATCAGAGACCTGGAAATCGATGGAAAAGACATCATCGCTCTGGGTGTAAAAGAAGGGCCTGAAATCGGCGAAATCTTATCAGAAATCTTTAACAGTTATTTAGAGGAGAAATGCCCTAATTCTAAAGAGCTTTTGATAATTGAGGCTCAAAATATCATCTCGAAAAAATCAGTTTAATTCTTCGTTACATATTGTTAAAAACATGCTTATAAATTCAATATCTTGGAGATTGAATTGTAAAAAATCGTTCCATTATAATTTGACTATCAGGATGAAAAACTTGATGCAAGGGAGTGTGATCTATATGAAAAAAATGAGAATCAGCAAAAGAGGTTTTACCCTCGTCGAGATCATGGTCGTAGTAGCGATCATGCTAATCATTGCAGGTGCAGTTGTTATAGGTGTTTCTACAACATTAAACAATGCTAACAGTGCTCAGGAACAGCTTAAAGCTCAGCATGGTATTGATGAAAACGGCGACCATTTTGAACCTGCAGCCAGAAATAAGATTGCAAATATAGAGTTAGGTGTTGTCGATTGGACTAACAATCCTGTATATGTACCTGAGAATCTGTTAGATAAGGAAATCCGGAAAATGAAGGATGCTGGTTGGACTGATGAGGAAATCGGCGAGAAGACACAGGGTGTTGACGGATGGTCTATCGACCCGGTTTGGGATCCATCCCGTCACCATGGCTTGGATGAGGATACATATTCTGAAATGAGAAAAGAATATAATTCTTTGATCAAGGCAGGATATGCAGAAACAGAGATCAATGTCGTTTATGACGGCAATGGCGGCTACACAGTAGAAAAGAACTGGAATCCCATTAACCATGGTGGCAAGCCTGCTCCGGGCGCTTCCAGTGAACCTAATCAGAATCAGAATCAAAATCAGAATCAGAATCAGAATCAAAATCAGAATCAGAATCAAAATCAGAATCAGAATCAAAATCAGAATCAGAATCAGAATCAGAATGAGAATCAGAATCAGAATGAGAATCAGAATCAGAATACACCTGGTCAGAATGCAACAGGAAGCAATGTACATCTTGTCCCGAATGATAATAGCACTTGGCATAGCAATATGACTTTTGATTCGCAGATTACTAAAGTAATAATAAGCACAGATTCTCCGTCGTTCCAAGTAAATGAAGGCAGCGGATATAAGGCAAAACCATTGGGTAATGGTCAGTACGAGATTTATTGGTATGCTGACGGTTGGGGTATTCCCAAGAAAACAGACCTCAATTTTAATGTATCTAATGATGCAACTTATGTTACGGTAGTATCTTATGAATAAGCATAAAGTGACATCACTTTATATAGATCACCCTTGAGATGGGCTGCTCTCCGGAGCAGCCTTTCTTAATGCCTTAGATACCGTGGATCTCGCGCTCGGCGTCAAGCAGGGATGAGGTACATTCGGATTTCGGATTTGTGAGAACGTCAGTTGTATTTCCTTCTTCGCAGATCCTGCCGCTGTCCATAACTATAACGCGCGGACAGATCTGTCTGACGATGTGAATGTTATGAGTGATAAGAAGAAATGCGGTGCTGCGCTCCCTGTTGATGTCCGTCATGAGTTTTAGCAGCTCGGCTGATGAGCTTGCATCCAGAGATGAGAACGGCTCGTCAGCAATGATGAGAGAGGGCTCCTGAATAAGGCACATTGCGATTGCAACACGCTGACGCTGGCCGCCTGAAAGTTCTTTCGGGTGACGCAGGAGATGCTGTTCTCCGAGTCCGCATTCTTCAAGGACAGAGATTATCTTTGCCAGAGACTTGGCTTTTCTTTCTTTCCTTGGAACTGAGTTGTCAGTCTTGCCTGAGGCTCTCAATGCTTCTTCCATGTGCCACTTTATAGTGTGCGCAGGGTTAAGGCAGGAGACGGGATCCTGGAAGATGGCACCGACACTTGAACTCCTGATGTTTACTTTTCCGGAGTGGGGAAGGAGACCCAGAAGTGATCTGATAAGTGTGGTCTTGCCGCTTCCGGAGCTGCCGATGAGGCCTAATATCTCGTTTGGGAATACTTCAAGTGAGACTTCGTGAAGTATCGTGTTGTCTGTTTTTCTGTTCTTTCCTCGCGCGAAAAGAGAATCGCCGTAGCCTGCGGTAATGTTTTTCGCGGTGAGAACAGGGCTTCTGGTGTAATCGACTGTGGCAGGTTCCAGGCCGAGAAGGCGGGTGTCGAGTCTGGCATTGGTCAGGAGCTCGGCCGTATATGCGTTCTTGGGGTGGGACAGGATATCTGATGTTGTATCTTTGTCGATTATCTTTCCGTCTTTCATGACCATGACACGGTCACAGAATCCCCTTGCGGCCGAAAGGTCGTGAGATATGAAGAGGATGGTCATGTGAAGCTTGTGGCAAAGGTCTTTCAGAAGTGCCAGGATAGATACTGTCGTTACCGTATCAAGTGATGAGGTAGGTTCGTCACAGATAAGAAGACGGGGATTAAGAAGGGCAGCTCCGGCAATGAGCACTCTTTGACGCTGACCGCCTGAGAGCTGGTGCGGATAACGGTCAAGGATCTCTTCGGCGTTCGTGAAGCCTACAGTCTCTAACATTTCGATTATTGCTTTGCGGCGTTCTTCTGGAGTCTTAGTTGAATCCTTGTGGGCAGTGAGAACTTCCTCCAGCTGCTTTCCGCATGTCATGAGAGGATCTAATGCAGTTGAAGGTTCCTGGAAGATCATGCCAATATCCTTACCGAGCATCGCGCGGCGCGATTTCGGATCCATCGCAAGAAGATCCTTGCCGGCGAACTTGATCGAACCTGAAGTTATCGAAGCTGATTCCGGCAGAAGTCCCGCTATTGCAAGTGAAGTCATGGTCTTGCCGCAGCCTGAGTTGCCGATAAGACCCAATATCTCGCCGTCCCTGATGCCGAAATCGACATCGTTTAAGATGGGCTTGGGATTCGGATCCTTACGTGTGGGGAAGGAAAGCGTAAGGTGATGGACTTTCACGATATGGATATGAGTAGTCATCACTTGCCTCCTTTCGTGAGGCTGACACGCATGCCTTCTGAAATGAAGTAGAGTCCGAGAATATAGAAGATAAGCATCATGGCAGGGAAAATGACAAGCCATGGTGCAACACGGAAATATGCCTGAGCATCGGAGAGCATCTTGCCGAATGAAGCATCCGGCGGCTGAACACCCAGACCGAGATAGCTCATTCCGGATTCAAACAGAGTCATGTTGGCAAGGCCAATCACCGTCGCCGGAAGAAGCTGTGAAACAAGGTTGGGGAAGATATGGAAAGTCATGATGCGGACGGGTTTTACTCCCATTACGCGTGCATGAGTGATGTAGTCCAGTTCTTTTATCTCCATGGTCCCTAAACGGCAGACCCTTGCAAATGTCGGTGCGAAAACAAGGCCAAGTGCCCAGATGACATTGGTTACGGATGCACCGAAGACCGCTACTGCAACGAGTGCCAAAAGAATGCCGGGGAAGCACATTATGCTGTTGCCCAGGAGCATGATGCCTCTGTCGGTAAAGCCGCCGTAATAACCTGCGGGTATGCCTGAGACAGTACCGAGAATAAGAGCTATGGCAACACCGGCCGCTGAAATGAATATCGTGTATTTGGATGCCGACATAACGCGTGATAAGACATCTCTTCCGAAATTATCTGTTCCGAAGGGATGCTCAAGAGATGGCGGCAGGAACTTGGAAGCCCCATCGGTGGCATCAGGAGCATACGGTGTCCAGAACAAAGAGATTACGAATGCGACAACTACGATGCCGAGCAGGATAAGACCCGCAATATAGAATGCGGATGCTTCAGGGGATCTTTTGGATTGTGTCTTTTGAGAAGACATATCAGCAGATCCTCCTTACTTCAGCCTGATTCTCGGATCGGCAAGGCTTGCGGCGATGTCGGAGAGAAAATACAGGATGACTGTTATGAATGCCAGATAGAAAACGATTCCGGACAGAAGCGGGAAATCGCGGCGTGATATAGCCGACAGAAGGAGACGTCCCAGCCCCGGCAGGTTAAATACCTGTTCAACGATGAGACTTCCGCCCAGGATATCTGACAAAATGATCGATATTATCGTGATTGATGACACGTTGGAGTTGGGGAGCACATGGCGGATGAGGATCTTGAGATCCGATAAGCCGTGGCTTTTCGAAGTGCGGACATAATCGGATGTTCTCTGCTCGATTATGGAAGATCTTAAGAATTTAAAGCTCATTGCGATCTTCGGAAGCGCTATCGCAAAAGAAGGCAATATAAGGCATCCGACATAACCTATGAAATCATCAGACGGGCTCACGTAGTTTCCGACTGTGAGGAGCGAGAATAAGGAACCTGCAAGAAGGATCAGAAGAAGTGATGCGACATAAGGCGGAATGGCAAAAAGGATGTGACCGATAACAGAGCATACCTGATCACCGAAACGTCCCGGTTTGCGCGCGCTCAATACAGCCATAGGATAGGAGATGACTATTACCATTATCATGGCAATAGCGCTCATTCCGATGGTTACCGGAAGTCTCTGTGCAATGAGCTCACCAACGCTCATGTGGTAAGCGTAAGATGTTCCGGGATTGAATGTGAGAAGTCCTATGAGCCAGGAACCGTAGCGGAATATCAGGGGCTTATCAAGTCCCAGTTCCGCACGGAGAAGATCTACCTGCGCCTGTGAAGCTTCGGGTCCGAGCATTACTCTGGCGGCATCACCGGGGATGATGGAAAAGGCCGTGAAAACAAGCAATGACACCACAAGAAGTGTCAACAAAAGCTCAACGAGTTTTCCGATGAGATAGCCGGCCTTGCTCTGCAAATCGTCCCCTCCGATCTTTCTACATATAAATAGGAACTATTATATATTCTTTTTGGCCTAAATCAAAAAGAATCAGGGCCCCGTTCTTTGATGCACGGAGCCCTGATAAAACTGTTTAGTCGTATCGGCTATCAGTTACCGGCAAGTTTTACCTGTGACATATCCTGAACATACATAGGATATACGTGATAGCCTTCAAGTCTTGTGGACACGGCAGTTATTGTTGCAGGGTCCTGAAGATATACTGAACATGCATCGTTTGTAAGAAGTCCCAATACCTGGTGGTAAAGAGCTGTTCTCTCGTTTACATCAGCTGTGAGAGGGATCTGTGCAAGAAGCTTGTCTACTTCGCTGTTTGAATAGTTGATGAAGTTGCCGTCTGATGTGGAAGCATAACGTGAGAGCACATCGTAAGGAGCATAATCACTTGTAAGAGCGATTACTGTTGTCTCATACTGACGTCCTGCATAAACAGAATCGAGCCATGTAGCCCAGTCAACTTGTTTGATCTCCATGTTGATGCCGATAGCCTTAAGCTCGGAGGCGAGCTCAACTGCTGTGTTAACGTGGATAAGGTAAGAGGAAGGGACTGTGCATGTGAGATCGAAACCATTCTCATATCCTGCTTCTGCCATAAGTGCCTTAGCCTTTTCGATATCCTGATCGAATGTGCCGTCAAGTGAAGTATCGTAGTAGCTTCCCATAGCAGGGCTCATGGCAGTTGTAAGTTCTACACTTGCACCGTCCATAGTTACGGAGATAACATCTTTCCTGTTGATCGCATAGTTGATAGCCTGACGTACTCTGAGATCATTCAAAGGTTCAACCGCATTGTTGAGTGCGAAGATCTGGACCATGTTGGAACCGTTGGACAAAACATTGTACTTTGTCTCGTCGAGCTGGTTTGATCTGTCAGGTGTGAGGTAAGGGAAGATGTCGATGCTGCCGTTTGCAAGTTCTGTGAGACCTGCATCCATATCAGCGCAAACCTTGAAGGTAACCTTATCAAGATAAGGAAGACCATGTACCCAGTAGTTATCGTTCTTTACGAGGATAACACTCTGTCCGGGAGTATATGAATCGAACTTGAAAGGACCTGTTCCTACGGGAGCAGCCTGGCAGTTATCGTAGTTTTCCGGGATGATTCCTGTTGTAAAGCAGCTCAAAAGCTCATAGCTGCTTGCTTCAAGGGTAACCTGAACACGTCCGTCGGAAAGTGCTGTTACATCGCTGATCGAGTCGAGTTCGCTTACAAGTGCAACGCCGTCCTGACCGTCGAGAAGTCCTGCTGCACGCTTTAGAGAGTATACGACGTCTGCTGCATCGAGATCAGAACCGTCATGGAACTTAACGCCTTCTCTGATAGTAAATGTATATACGGATGCATCGTCGGAGATTTCAACATCTGTAGCGAGGCAGGGATTAAGGTTGCCTTCATAGTCGAACTTATAAAGACCCTCATAAATGTTGAAGATGATCTCTTCATCGCCTGCAGCGACAACTGTGTGCGGATCGAAGATGCCGGGTTCCTGTGTGATTCCTACAACGGCATAGTTATTGGCATTGCTGGCTTTTTTGGTGCAGCCTGCGAATCCTGAAAGCATCAGGCAGGCGGAAGCTGCGATAATGACTGCTTTTGTGATAAAACGCTTCATTTTACCCCTCCCAAAAATAATTAATTCATTATAGAGATTGGTTATAACGCCGCGCATATGACAAAGCACACGAAAAAAGCCCTTACAAAACAAGGGTCTCTTCAAAAATTAACTAAAAATTTATAAAAATCATTTAAGAAAAAGTAATCATTTCAGGCGGGCTGGTATATAATAGGCACATATAATCTTTGCGCGCATGTATTTTTGCGCGCTTTTTAGGAGAACCAAGTTATGAAGAGATGTCCGGTTTGCGGCGTAATGATGGGTGACAATGTTGCCCGCTGCTCAATGTGCAAATACGATTTCCAAAAGGCTTCCCAGGGTAACAACGATGAGGCGGCAGCCGAAGCGAAGAAGATCCTTGAACAGAAGCAGCAGGATAATATAGCCCGTGCAGAAGCAAAGCGTTCCGAAGAAGAGAAGAGAATTCTCGAAGCGGTAGAGAAGCTGAAGCGCGACTATGCAAATATGGAGCAGCAGTTCGAGACCGAGAAGGCTAAGCTCGATAAGGAATTCACCACATTCCAGAAGAAGAAGCTCGCAGAGCAGGAAGCACTCGAAAGATCAGTTGTTACTATCCGTGACGAGGTAATCGAAGCACGTGACAAGAGAGATGCTCTCCGCAAAGAAGCCAACGAGATGATGGCTGAGGCTAAGAAGAAGGCCCAGAAAGAACATGACGATCTTATTGCTGCTGCCAAGATAGAGCAGGAGAAGATATACGAAGAGACCCAGAAGCAGACGGAACAGCTTGCTGCCCAGGTTGAGAAGGAATACGGCGAAGCTCTTGCCAAGAGAGACGAGCTTATCGCTCAGGCAAAAGAAGTCCAGAACATGATGGACAATGCCGACAAGATCAAGGCAGAGAAGGAGAAGGAGATCAAAGCTGCTGAAGCTAAGATCGCCAAGCTCGGCGAAGATTTCGAGAAAGAGAAGGAAAGAATTGCCGAAGAGAACAAGAAACTTTCAGAGAAGCAGGCTGCCGAAGCTCTCAAGATGAAGGCTGATGCAGAGCGTGACAGAGATATAGCCAATGCCGAGAAGGAGAAGCTTATCGCTGAAGCACAGGCTGAAAGAGATCAGATAATCATGCAGCTCGAAGAGCGCAACAAGCAGGCTCAGGCTGAGCTCGATGATATGACCGAGAAGGCCAAGGCTGTTATGGCTGAAGCTGAAGCTGCTATGACTAAGCGTGACGAACTGAATGCCGAGATCGAGAATTTCGAGAAGGATTCACAGCAGAGACGCAAGGATCTTGATGAGACTCTTAAGGAAGCCAGAAAAGAACTTGAAGATTCCGAAACAAAGAAGGAACAGGCTGAGAAGGAATTCAACGACTATCAGCAGCAGTCAGCAGAGATTCAGGATCAGATCAAGGGTCTTCAGGCTGAACTCAAGGAAGCCAAAGAGATCATCGCAGATTCCAAGAATGCAACAGTTCTTGCAGAAGCTGCTGCTCAGGAGATCGTTCTCAACGCCGAGAAGCAGTCCGTATTCCTTAAGCAGGCTGCATTAAGCGAGAGCGAAAAGGGCAAGATGCTCGATCAGATTGCAGAATTAGAAGAAAAGATCAAGGAGAAAGAGATGGAGAAGGCTGAGCTTGAGAAGAAACTGGCATCACTGGATAGCGCAGTTGCAGAGCTGGAGAAGAGAGTAAGATCAGGCGGCGGTAACGGACCGATGGAGTATTCCGTTGAGACCGTTGAGCATAACAAAGCTGCAGAAGTTAACGTTGATGCACTTTCCAAGCTCCTCAAGAAGAAGTCATCAGAAGGCTGGACTTTGATTTCTGTTGTAGATGATGATGGCGGAAAGCTTATGTCTTCCATGGGAGGAAGCTCAGAGACAACATCCCTGTCCTCTCTGTCTGCAAGTCCTTTCAGTCAGAAGGAAGACAGACTGGTCCTCATTTTTGGAAGACCGATGAAGTGATTTCCCGATTCTTTTAAATTCAACAGGAGGCTGTCTCAAATGACAGCCTCTTTTTGTTTTGGCTAAAATGTGGCAATTTGCACGGCTTCTGCCGTACCAGATGCCATATTTTCGAGTGTTTTTGAGCGAAAAATACGGCTGAAAGTACGGGCACAGCCGTATTTTTTGCCGTATTGGCCGACTGATTTAACAGTGTAAAACTATGCACAAAAAAAGTTTTCGCCCGAACGGCTTTTTTGTGGAATTCGCATACCGAATCTTATATAATAGGAAAGTATTTAATTTTTGACTTCGAAGGAGGAAATGACTGATGGAAAATTATTCCGCAGACAAGATTCGCAACATCGCGTTGTTCGGCCACGTAGGTTCCGGCAAGACGACATTAGCTGAGGCTATTCTTTTTTATACCAAAGCAATCAATCGTCAGGGACGCATCAATGACGGAAATACTACGCTTGACTACGATCCTGAGGAGATCAAGAGACAGATGTCAGTAGGCCTTTCTGTTGCCTGCTGCGAGTATAAGGGAAGCAAGATCAACATTATCGACACTCCAGGTGACTTCGACTTCCTTGGAGAAGAGATGAGCGGAATCAGAATCGCAGATTCCGGTGTTATCATGATCTCGGCTAAGGGCGGCACATCCGTCGGTTCCGAGAAGGCTATCAGACTTTTGAATGGTAAAAAGGTTCCTTTCCTTTTCTTCATGAACAGAATGGACGAGCCCAACGCTGATTTCGAAGCAGTTGCAGCCCGTATGATGGAGCGTTACGGACCTTCCGTTATCCCGCTTTCCTTCCCTATCATGGAAGACGGCAAGATGACAGGTATCGTTGACGTTATGAACCGTAAGGCTTTCTCAATTGATAAGGCTACAGGTAAGTTTGTTGAATATCCTCTCCCTGAGCAGTACAACGAGCGTGTTGACGAGCTCCAGGAGAAGGTTAACGAAGTTGTTGCAGAAGCGGATGATGCTTTGATGGAGAAGTTCTTCGCAGGTGAGAAGTTCACAGAAGACGAGTTCCGTCACGGCGTACACGCAGGCTTCCGTGAAGGTAAGCTCCACCCGATCTACTGCGGTTCCGCTTACATGAACTGGGGCGTTGACTTCCTGCTCAACTGCATCTCAAAGGACACACCTCCGGCAGGCAAGAAGCCCGCTCTTGAAGCTACACTTCCTGACGGCAGCACACAGATGGTTAGCTGCTCTATTGATGATCCGCTTGCAGCGTTCTGCTTCAAGACGATCTCTGACCCGTTCGTTGGTAAGATCAGTATCTTCAAGGTTAACGCAGGTACACTCCGCGCTAACTCCACTGTTTACAATGCAACAAAGGGTAAAGACGAGAGAATCGGCGGTCTGTTCTTCCTTAAGGGTAAGGAGCAGATCACAACAGACTGCATCACGGCTGGTGACATCGGTGCGGCTTCCAAGCTCTCCAACACTGATACTAACGACACTATCTGCGACCGTGCGCGTATCCTTGAGATGCCTAAGATCAAGTTCCCGCAGCCTTGTCTTTCAAAGTCCATCATTCCTACAAAGAAGGGCGATGAGGATAAGATCATCTCCGGCCTTACAAAACTTGCTGACGAAGATCATTGCTTCACAGTTGAGACAAACCCTGAGACAAAGCAGATGGTTCTTTCCGGTATCGGAGACATGCAGCTCAAGGTTCTCGTAAGCCAGCTCAAGAATAAGTACAACGTTGACTGCGAACTCGGCGAGCCCAAGGTCCCTTACCGTGAAGCTATCCGCAAGAAGGTTAAGGTTCAGGGTAAGCACAAGAAGCAGTCCGGCGGTCACGGTCAGTATGGTGACGTCTGGATCGAGTTCGAACCCAACATGGAGACAGAAGATCTCGTATTCGAAGAGAAGGTATTCGGCGGTGCCGTACCTAAGAACTTCTTCCCTGCTGTTGAGAAGGGATTACAGGAATCCGTTAAGAAGGGCGTTCTTGCCGGATATCCCGTAGTTAACCTCAAGGCTACACTGGTTGACGGTTCATACCACGATGTTGACTCTTCGGAAATGGCATTCAAGATCGCTGCCAACCTCGCATTCAAGGCAGGTATGGCTCAGGGCAACCCTGTTCTTCTCGAACCCATCAGCAAGGTTGAGGTACACATTCCCGAAGATAAGCAGGGCGACATCATGGGCGACCTCAACAAGAGAAGAGGACGTATCATGGGTATCGATGCAGATGAGCTCGGATCAGTTGTTAATGCTGAAGTTCCTACGGCTGAGATGCTTGACTATGCTACTGACCTCAAGTCAATGACACAGGGCAGAGGATGGTTCGCAATGACCCACGAGCGTTATGAGGCAGCTCCTCCGGAAGTAGCTGATAAGGTAATCGCAGCAAGTAACGTTGAGGAAGAATAACAGTTATTCATTTGCGTTAAGACAATTTACACTTTTTGATACATTTCGTTTGTTTTTGGGCGACAGTTAGTCTTTACTAACTGTCGCCTTGCAAAGTAAAATAATTGGGTCTGGAATTATTCCCAAAAGAGGCAGGAGGTTTTTTATGGCTAAATTACAAGAAGCTGCTGTCGCTCAGATCACGGAGATCTGTGATCGTCATAAGGACGATAAGACTCCTTTGATGATGATCCTGAGTGACATTCAGAATGAGTACGGATATATTCCGCTCGAAGTTCAGGAATTGGTTTCCCAGAAGACAGGTATTTCAGTTGCAGAGATTTACGGAGTTGTAACATTCTACTCATTCTTTTCTCTTACTCCTAAGGGAAAGTATGTTGTAGGCTGCTGCCTCGGTACAGCTTGCTACGTTAAGGGCGCTCAGAACGTTATCGATAAGTTCCAGGAGCTCTTGGGTGTTAAGCCAGGCGAGACAACTGAAGACGGTCTTTTCACATTGGATGCTCTTCGTTGCATCGGTGCATGCGGCATCGCTCCCGCAGTAAGTATCAACGGCAAGGTTTATCCTAAGGTTAAGGTTGACCAGGTTCCCGAGATCATTAAAGAATTGAAAGAGGAGGCTGCAACGGCATGATAAGCACAGTTACTGACCTTAACGAGAGATTTGAAGCTCTCTCTAAGAGCCTCGACGATAAGATCAAGGGTGGAGACGGCAAGCGTCACATCGTTCTTTGCGGTGGTACAGGATGCCTTTCAGCTCACTCCACAGAGATCATGGAGAGATTTAACGCTCTTATTAAAGAAAAGGGAATCGAAGACAAGGCTACTGTTAACCAGGTTGGCTGCTTCGGTTTCTGCTCACAGGGACCTTTCGTAAAGATCTATCCTGAGGATACCCTTTACAAGATGGTTAAGATCGAAGATGTTGATGAGATCGTTGAAAAGGATCTTATCGGCGGTGAGATCGTAGAAAGACTTCTCTATGTTGATCCTAAGACACAGGAGAAGGTTACAAAGCAGGAAGATATTCTCTTCTATAAGAAGCAGAGACGTGTAGCTCTCAACGGCTGCGGCGTTATCAATCCTGAAGATATCAATGAAGCAATCGGTAACGGTGCTTTCCAGGGTATCAAGCGTGCGCTCACAATGACACAGCAGGAAGTTATCGATGAAGTTTTGGCTTCCGGACTTCGTGGCCGTGGCGGCGGCGGATTCCCCACAGGAAGAAAGTGGCAGTTCGCATTAAATGTAGAAGCTGATCAGAAGTACGTTGTATGTAACGGCGACGAGGGCGACCCGGGTGCATTCATGGATCGTTCCATCCTCGAGGGAAATCCTCTCGCAGTTATCGAAGGTATGATGATCGCAGGTTATGCTTTCGGCGCTTCAGAAGGTTACTTCTATGTACGTGCCGAGTATCCTATCGCTGTTAAGAGACTCAGAATCGCTATCGAGCAGGCAAAGGCAGAAGGTCTCCTCGGAAAGAACATCCTTGGTTCAGACTTCAGCTTCGATTGCCAGATCAGACTCGGTGCAGGCGCATTCGTTTGCGGTGAGGAGACAGCTCTCCTTAACTCTATCGAAGGTAAGAGAGGTATGCCTCGTCCGAGGCCGCCGTTCCCGGCTATCAAGGGTCTCTGGGGCAAGCCGACATGCGTTAACAACGTAGAGACACTCGCTTGCGTTCCTTACATCCTCAGAGAAGGCGCTGCTAACTTCGCATCTGTTGGTACAGAGAAGTCCAAGGGTACTAAGGTATTCGCTTTGGGCGGTAAGGTTAACAACGTTGGTCTCGTAGAAGTACCTATGGGTACAACACTCAGAGAGCTTATCTATGACATCGGCGGCGGAATCCCGGATGGTAAGAAGTTCAAGGCTATCCAGACAGGTGGTCCTTCCGGCGGATGCTTGACAGCTGAGTACCTCGACGAGCCTATCGATTTCGATAACCTCGTAGCTAAGGGATCCATGATGGGTTCCGGCGGAGCTATCGTAATGGACGAAGACAACTGTATGGTTGACGTTGCTAAGTTCTATCTTGAATTCATCTGCGACGAGTCCTGCGGTAAGTGCACACCTTGCCGTATCGGTACAAAGAGAATGCTCGAGATCCTCACAAGAATCACTGAGGGTAAGGGCACAATGAAGGATCTTGATGAGCTCGAAGAACTGAGCCAGACAATCAAGGCTAACTCCCTCTGCGCTTTGGGCCAGACAGCATCCAACCCTGTAAACTCCACTCTTGCTCACTTCCGTGACGAGTACCTTGCTCATATCGTTGACAAGAAGTGCCCTGCTCACGTATGTAAGAACCTCATGTCTTACAAGATCGACGCTGATAAGTGTATCGGCTGCGGTATGTGCGCTAAGGGATGCCCTGCAAGTTGCATCACACGTACAGATTACGTTGCAGAAGGACACAAGCTCGCATCCATGGCAATTGACGCTGATAAGTGCGTTAAGTGCGGTGCGTGCATCAGCACATGTAAGTTCAACGCAATTTCGAAGGTTTAATCAGGAGGCAAAAGAATGAGTTTAGTTAATATTAAAATTGAAGGTCAGCCCTATCAGGTTGAAGCCGGCCTCACCATTCTTGAAGCTGCTAAGGCTTGTGGCTATGAGATTCCTTCACTTTGTGCATTCAATCACGGAGAGTGCAACCAGGGTTCATGCCGTGTTTGCTTGGTAGAAGCAACAGGCGCAAGAGGACTCGTTGCATCCTGCGTATATCCTGTAGCTGAGGGTATGGAGATCAAGATCTCTTCACCTGCAGCTGTTCAGGCTCGTAGAAGATCTGTAGAGCTTATGCTCTCCAATCACAATAAGAACTGCCAGCAGTGCGATAAGAACGGCCAGTGCGAGCTCCTCCGCGTAGCTCAGATCACAGGCGCTAGAGAAGATGCTTTCCAGGGTGTTCACTCTGAGACACACATCGATACTCTCGCTCCCGGACTTATCCGTGATACATCAAAGTGTATCCTCTGCGGCCGTTGTATCGCTCGTTGCTCCAATGCTCACGGCATGGGTATCCTCGGTTTCGAGAACCGTGGTTTCGCAACATTCGTTTCACCTGCTGAGAACAGAAGCTTTGCTGATTCTCCTTGTATCCAGTGCGGTCAGTGCGTCAATGTCTGCCCTACAGGTGCTTTGATGGAACATTCCGAGATCGACAAGGTAGATGCAGCTTTCAAGGCAGGCAAGCACGTTATCGTTCAGGCAGCTCCTGCAGTTCGTGCAGCTATCGGCGAAGAGTTCGACAATCCTGTCGGAACACCTTGTACAGGCAAGATGATCGCAGCTCTCAGAAGACTCGGTTTCGAGAGAGTTTACGACGTTAACTTCGGTGCTGACCTTACTATCATGGAAGAGGGCACAGAGCTTCTCGGACGTCTCCAGAACGGCGGAGTTCTCCCTATGATCACATCATGCTCACCCGGATGGATCAACTACGCTGAGTACAACTACGGCGATCTCCTTCCTCATCTTTCTTCCTGCAAGTCTCCTCACGAGATGCAGGGTGCCATCATCAAGTCTTACTGGGCACAGGAAAAGGGCATCGATCCTAAGGATATCTTCGTTGTATCCATCATGCCTTGCGTTGCTAAGAAGTTCGAGAAGGAAAGAGAGCAGCTCATCACAAATGGCAATCCTGACGTTGATGCAGTTCTCACAACACGTGAGCTCGCAAGAATGATCCGCCGTGCAGGTATCATGTTCAACCGTCTCCCTGACGAAGAATGGGATCAGGATATCATGGGCGACTACACAGGTGCCGGCGTAATCTTCGGTGTTACAGGCGGTGTTATGGAAGCAGCTCTCAGAACAGTATACTTCAAGCTCACAGGTAAGGAATGCGAGCCTATCGAGATCAAGGCTGTTCGTGGCCACGATGCAGGAATCCGTGAGGCTTCTCTCGATATCAACGGAACAACAGTTAATGTTGCGATCGCTTCCGGTATGAAGAGCGCTAAGGTTCTTCTTGACGAGATCCGTGAAGGCAAGTCCAAGTATCAGTTTATCGAGATCATGGGATGCCCCGGCGGTTGTATCAACGGCGGTGGTCAGCCTTATGTCCGTCCTTGCTTTATGCCTAACGAGGCAGATGATATTCTCGACACATACAAGGAAAAGAGAGCTCAGGCACTCTATTCCGAAGATGAGCGTCAGGTTCTCCGTCAGTCTCACAATAATCCCCAGATCATCGAACTCTATGAGAAGTATCTGGGCGAGCCTAATTCACACAAGGCTCATGAGCTCCTGCACACAACATATGCTGCAAGAGAAGGCTTCAACGAGATCAAGAAGTAATCTGATAAACAATCAGTAACCAAAAAGAGAGTATCTCAAAACGAGATACTCTCTTTTATTTTGTGTGTTTATGATTCAATATTCCCTTGATCCGACCCGGCAACCGGTTCCAAGCAGGAAGATTATTTCACATGTTATAAGATTGATTAAAGATTTCTGATTTACTGGTGGTATAATACCGTTTGGATGGATTATCGGCCTTTTATTTTCCTTTTTCTCTATGAAGCACAGGATCGCCATATACTCAAACGGATACAACGGAAGCATTACTCTCAAGGCGCTTGAGGGTATTAAGAAATATGCTGCCGCCAATGATCTGGACATCCATTTCTACATAAGCTTTGCAGCTAACAACAGAAGTGATGGCACAAATAAAGGCCAGCTCAATATCTACAATCTTGCGAAGCTTGAAGAATATGACGGGCTTATCGTCTTTTCAAATCTATTAAATAACATTCCCACTGCTGAGGAACTCTGCACGGCAGCCAGCAAAAAGGGCGTACCCGTAGTAAGTATCGGCATGAAGTTCGACGGGATCCCTTACGTTGGAAATAACAACGAAGAGGGAATGAAAGACCTTGTCGAGCATCTGATAACAGAACACAATGCAAAGAATATTGCATATCTTGGCGGTGCCAGGGAACACGTAGACACTATAGACAGAGAACGTGTTGTCCGTATGGTATTGAAAAAACACGGCCTTGAGCTGAAGGATGAGTATTTAGGTTATGGTGACTGGACACCCGAGAAATGTGTCGAGCTTACCGATAAGCTGATCGACTCCGGGAATGATCTTCCTGACGCAATTGTATGTGCCAATGACATCATGGCGCTGGCTGTTATAAACAGATTCATAGAAAGAGGATTTAATCTTCCCGGAGACATTATCGTAACAGGATTTGACAACATAGAAGAGTCAGGAATATCTTATCCGGCTCTTACGACGGTCGATCAGGACTATGAGACGATCGGATATGAGAGTTGTAAGCTGCTCTATGAGATAGTTGAAGGAAAGACGGATTCATTGGATGTGGCTGTTGAATCAAAGCTCGTTCTTGGTGAGAGCTGCGGATGCAATCTGGAAGCAGACAATCAGTACGACATCAGACGAAGAAAGTATTGCAGCGGCATTCACGCAAAGAACAACCAGTCGAGCTACTTCAACCGGTTTATGCGCGCCGAGAGGGATGTCATCCTGGAATCCTACGATTACGAAGACATGAAGGAGAACCTCAGAAAGTTCTACCATTCCAATAACGGATATTTCAACGGCAATTTCTACCTTATGCTTAACAGGTGCTATTTTGAGGATGCTTCTGCCGAAGATTTCGAAGCATTATCCGAATGCTATGAAGCTGATTTCGATGCCACGGTTGCGTTAAAGGACGGCGAGGAAGCAGATAGCCTGATTGACAGTAACTTAAGAATGCCAGGCTTCATCAAAAAGCAAGGCGAGCAGCATATCTATATCTTCTATCCGCTGCAGAACGCTGAATATAATTTCGGTTACGTTGTTTTCGCGGGCGGAACATCTGTTATCCAGGAAGATTACCACGTGTACGAATATCTCGAAAAGATGGAGCAGACACTGATGCATTTCAGGATCAATCTGCGTCTTGAGATGGTCAACAAAGAATTGAGATACATGTACGACAGGGATCCCATGACAGGTCTATACAACAGATTCTGTTTCGTGAACCACGCTGTTCCGCTTATTAATGAGAGTAAAGAACACAAAAAGAGCGCCATGATAATGTTTGCTGACATCAACGATCTTAAGCTGATCAACGACAGATACGGACATATTTTCGGAGACAAGGCGATAATTACAGTATCAGGGGGCATCAAGGAAAGCATTACCAATGACAATGCAATCGGCATCCGTTACGGCGGTGACGAGTTCCTGATCATAGCTGCAAATGCGAACAGGAAGTGTGCCGAAGAAATCAGAAGGAGCATTATCGCTTATATCGAGAAGGAGAACAATCTGGGCTTAAGTCCGGTCAGGTTCTCTGTCAGTATCGGTTATGTGCTCACAGATCCCAAATCAGACAAGTCAGTTACCGACTATGTCGATGAAGCTGACAAGCTGATGTATGAGATCAAGAACGAATATCACAAGAATAATCCCAAGGATTAAAAGATCTTGTAGATAGTTGTATTTTCCTCTGCGAAGTAAGCTACCTGAGTCAGGTTATCTTCGAAGAATTCCTTGTTGAAGGTGATTCCGTTGCCGAAATCTGCCTGCTCAAAGTCAGGATCAACGATAAGGTATCTGATGTTACGCTCTTTGCAATATCTCGTAAACTCGTCGATATCGCCGCCACAGCCGGTAATGAGCCACAGATAGATAGTATCTCTTGTATATGTGTCGTGACCTGCTGACCATGCATAGTAAGGCCAACCGTAGTACATCGGACGTCCTGCAAGAATGAAACGGTTCATGGACCACATAGGTGTGAGGAATACATCGTCGGGTTCGGTGTTTTCCATGACCCACTTCGTAACAGGTGAATTTGCATTAAGGGTAAGAGGTACGCGGTTGAGGTTAACGTATGTTGCCCATTCGCTGATACCTGTTGCCGTAAGGGGAACCATGAGAGCAAGCGCAAGGATAACACCTGCGATCTCCAGAGCGATCCACGCGGGGAGAGGAAGTCCCTTGGCTTTTCTGGGTGCCACGGGCTCATGCTTAAGAGTCTCAGGCTTGATATCTTCGGCTATGGAAGCAACAGATGTTACTTCAACTACTGCATCAGAAGATTCGATCGCAACGTTGGCATCTGACTCGTCATCCGGCTCGTCTTCACCGAAAGTAACCTTACCTGCCGCGATCATTGAACCGGGGCGCATAGCAGCATGAGCCGGCTCGGGTGTCGATGCCATGACCGCATCATCGGAGTCGTCGCTGTCGTCAGATGATTCATCAGGAGTCTCATCTGAGGATTCGTCAGCATTGTCATCAGTAACTTCGAATATCTCATCAGAATCATCTTCTTCTGAAGAATCTTCTTTTGCTGTCTCCTCAGAGACCTCTTCTGAGTCTTTCTTATCGTCACCGAACATCAGCTCTGCAGGGATAGGCTCTTCTTCAATCTCGTCCTTCTTCTCTTCTGTCTTTTCTTCTGCTGTCTCACCGTTTAATCCGGATACGTCAGCATCAACGCCTGTATGCTCTTCAAGAGCCTTGATGTCAGGCTTATCGGATTCATCAGATTTCTCGATTGCTTCACCGAAAGCACTTGCGGAAGGGAGTACAGGTGTTCTGACTCCAGTATCTTCAGCGGCTAATGCAATAGCTGCATCTCCATCGAGTGCTGAAGCATCGATGATGTCCTCATCGGCGGAATCTTCTGCTTCTTCGTTCTTTCTGCGCTTGATCGGGATATAGAGAAGATTTGCGATCAGTGCTGCTACGAAAGCATCCACAAGGATAAGAGAAACCTGGATGAATTTATGGTTTGCAAGCATTTCAAGTGAAACCTTGAATATGAATGCAAAGATCAGCGGGTTAAGTGTGCAAAGGAATAACAGGAAGCGGTGAACAGGCTTCTTGTGAATGATATCAAGGACGAGCGACGCAATAGCGAAAACCGTACCAAGAATAAGTGTAAGGCCCGTAACGATAACGAGATAACGCGCCAGCTGTGAGAAGGGAACCTTGCCGAGAATGAATCCGGGCATGTACTCGAAGGAAACCACATTCTTATATCCGCCGGAGAATACGAGCGTCTGGATGAAAGAAGATCCGACAGCGCAAGCGGCTACTACAAGATAAAGGATCCTGCTTTCGGAGAAGATTGCCATGCCGAAGAGAACCAGGAGGAGTGCGATAAGGCACGAACCATGGAAGTAAGGCATGACGATCATGAGAACGCCTGCAAGGATCGTAATGGAGACAGGATAGAGCGGGTCACCGGATCTTACGAGCCAGGCATTTTTAGAAGCGATGAATGATTTTACGCCTTTACCGAAGCTTTCGGCACGGAAAACAGATATGCCGAGTCTTCTTACAAAAGGCAGGAAAAGGATGACCATGATGATGATCACTGCCATTCCGAGCATAAGGTGACGCTGGTTGGGATATACATTGATAGCCCAGATCCCCCAGTTGTCATAATCTGTAACTGCATACCATTCGGTGGATTTGAGGATCTGATCGACAGCCTGTGAAGTTGTGCTGCCTGCACTTACGAGTTCCTTAATATGGAAGAAGGCATTAAATGAACTTCTGAAGAATACAAGTACGGGTGCAACGAGGAAAGCAGCGCGTCTTGAACTGATGAGGACTGCCAGAAGTCCCAAAAGGACCAATGCGCATACCATGGCCAGGATCGAAGGCAGATTCAAAGCATAATCGATAGGAAGTCCAAGATACTGAAGCGTACCCGCAAGGAAATAGAAGAGGAAGTGATACTTGATTCCGTCTCCTGAGAAATGCATGTACTGTGTAGGGAAGTTAAAACCCTTGCCGAATGAAGAGACCATAGCCGTATGAGGCGAGAGGTCTGAGAATGTTGAAGATCCGTTCAGAAGTGTGTCTCCGTTGATCCTGTATGTGTAGAACATCAGGAATGTTGCTGTGATCGTAATAGCGAGAATAACTACTCCGTAGAAGATCGAATCAACGATATTGAACTTATAATCTTCTATTGTTGTTGAACCCGTTGCCTTAAGCTCTTCGCGCTTAACTCTCTTACGGTTGATAAGGATGAGGCATGTAAGGATCATCCAGAGAAAGAATGCATATGTGATGAGCACGCCGAGCTTCTTGCAGAGTTCACCGTTATCCAATACATAAGAAAGACCCAAAGTAACGAAATAATTAAAGAACGGCACGCAGAGCATACCGGTGATGATTCCGGCCGGAACCGTAAACAGTGTATTCGGAATATGGGTAATAGCCTTTGCAGACGGACTGCAGGCTACATACAATCTGCGGACATCCGGCACGGACAGGCCGACAAAGCACATACCGAATGTGGCACATAAAAGCAAATATAAAATCGCGAGCATATTAATCCCCTTATATTTTTAATATTAGCTAATCCCAATAATCTTAACACAAGATAGCTTTTTACAAACATGTGGCATTTTGTCGGTATCGATGAAGAGACCGCACGAAAAAGAGTATAATCTGTCTATCTTGCGTTAAAAGGGGAATTTGTATGAAAATTACTGTTCTTGGCGGCGGACTTTCGCCTGAAAGAGATGTATCACTTAAGTCGGCAAGCCTTATTGCCAATGCTTTACTGTCAAAAGGACATGAAGTTGCACTTGTCGATCTCTACGACGGAATAGAGTCCGATGCGTCCTGTGAGACCTTTTTCAGAAGAGGTACGGTAAATCCGTTTTCATATGTAATCCCGGAAAAGGAGCCTGATCTTGACGAGATCATCAGACAGCACGGCGGAAGAAAGAGCTGGGTAGGTCCCAGAGTAATCGAGATGTGCAAATTTGCCGACAGAGTCTTCCTTGGCCTTCACGGAAGTCACGGCGAGAACGGTCAGGTTCAGGCACTTCTCGATGCTTTCGATATTCAGTATACAGGCTGTGATTATCTCGGATGCGCAATCGCAATGGATAAGGACCTTTCAAAGTCTCTTGCAAGAGCTGCCGGTTATCTTACGGCAGACTGGATAGTTGACGAGCCCGAGAAACTGACTTTCGACAGAGTTAACAGCGAGCTTGGTCTTCCCTGCGTAGTCAAGCCTATCGGCAACGGTTCATCCTGCGGCGTATCCATCGTTAAGTCTCAGGATGAGTTCGAAGCAGCTATCAGGTATGCGGCTTCATACCATCAGAGGATCCTGATAGAGAAATTCATCAAAGCACGTGAGATCACGATCTCGATCGTTAATGACAAGGCTCTGCCTATTACGGAGATCATCCCCCACGAAGGTTTCTACGACTATAAGAACAAGTATCAGGACGGACTTACGACTCATGTATGCCCCGCACAGATAGAAGAGGAAGACTACAGGAAGGGCCAGAAGATGGCGCTGAAGATCTTTAAGCTCCTCAGAATGACACAGTACGGAAGAGTCGACATGATGTACGACGATGTTAACCATGAGTTCTGGTTCATTGAAGCTAATAACCTTCCCGGTATGACAAATACATCGCTTCTTCCTGAAGCAGCAAAGGCTGACGGAGTTGCTTATGAGGATCTTTGCGAGAGCCTTGTAATGAACTGCGGCAGAGACTGAGTTTTAAAAGAAGAGACATATACCGTATTTGTTGATACATGTACTCCCATCATATAAAATTAGAGTGTTTCACTTAAAGTTTCGGAGGAGCATATGAGCGATAAGAGATCTGACTATATCAGTTGGGATGAATATTTTATGGGCGTTGCAAAGCTCGCTTCCATGAGAAGTAAGGATCCCAGCACTCAGGTTGGTGCCTGCATTGTCGATAAGGATAATTACATCTTATCTGTCGGCTATAACGGATTCCCTATAGGTTGTGACGATGAGGAATTTCCCTGGGGACGTGAAGGCGGCACTCTCGATACCAAATATGCCTTTGTTGCTCATGCTGAGCTTAATGCGATACTTAATTCCAAGACAGGTGACCTCGCCGGTTCAACTGTCTATGTTACTTTGTTTCCATGCAATGAGTGCACCAAGGCACTGATCCAGAAGCGTGTAGGCAAAGTCGTTTATTTCGATGACAAGTATCACGATACCGATGCCACAAAAGCAGCACGCAAGATGCTTGATGCTGCAGGCATAAAGTACGAGCAGTACAAGCCTACAGGCCGCAAGGCAGAGATCGGGCTTTAACGGGGGCATAGTATGCGCCGAAGGATAGGGCAGAAGATACTTCTGCTGTTTATTACATTTGTTTTCGTTTTCACTGCATTCCCGATGACATCGCTTGCAGCTCCTTCCGGTTCAGCTACTGAGAACTGCTGGGGCAGCGGCGGACAGCTGGAGATCCAGTTATCAGGATGCAGCGGATATCAGACCATTACTGTTGTTGCAGAATTCTCGGGTTCTATAGACTCTGCTACAGGCTGGGGATTCGATTCATACGATATAAGCGGCAATCAGGTAACGGCAGTATGTTCCGCATCGGGGCCCAACAACTGGGGTTTTGACAGCCGTGTCGGAATCCAGGTTTCGGGAAGTGATATCAATTCAGCAAAGCTGATTTCCGTATCAGGCGACGGTGAATCGGGTTCTGTCAATGAACCTGTTTCGACTTCTGCGGCTGCAACAACTTCTTCAGGCAGTTCTTCATCAGGATCATCAAGTAATCCTGTTCCCGCACGCAATACCGAAGGTATCGCAGGTGACGACTGGCTTACCACAGAAGGTTCCCATATTGTTGACATGAACGGTACTGAAGTCTGGCTTACAGGCTGCAACTGGTTCGGCTACAACACCGGAACCAATATTTTCGACGGTGTATGGAACTGCAATCTTGAGGAATCACTTGAAGCAATCGCGGACAGGGGATTCAATGTCTTAAGAGTTCCCATGAGTGCCGAACTCCTGCTTCAGTGGAAGAACGGCGAATACCCGAGAGCCAACTACAACAACGCGTATAACGAGGCTCTCAATTCTATGAATTCACTGGAGATCTTCGATTATGTTCTCTCCCTCTGCGAGAAGAACGGCATGAAAGTCATCATCGACATCCACACAGCGAAAACGGATGCTTCCGGCCATAATCACCCTGTCTGGTACAGAGATGACATTACCGAAGACGATTTTATTGAATCACTCTCATGGTGTGCTCAACGTTACAAGGCCAACGACACCATAATCGGTTACGACCTTAAGAACGAGCCTCATGGAAAAGCATCCGAGACACCACATGCAATTTGGAATGATTCCGACAGTCCCGACAACTGGAAAAAGGTTGCCGAGCGCGCCGGAAATGCCGTTCTTGATGCAAATCCCCATGCTCTCATAATCATCGAGGGCATCCAGATATACCCTAAGAATATTCAGGCAAATAATTTCGTATCGGCAAATGACGAAGACGACTATTACAACACATGGTGGGGTGCAAACCTCATGGGTGTTAAAGACTATCCTATAGATTTCGGTTCGCCCGAAAGAAATAAGCAGATAGTCTATTCGCCTCACGACTACGGTCCGAGAGTATACGAACAGCCCTGGTTCGAAGGCGGCTTTACCTACGAATCACTTTACAGGGATGCATGGCACGACTACTGGCTCTATATCCAGGAAGACGGCATTGCACCGATCTTTGTAGGCGAGTGGGGCGGCTTTATGGAAGGCGACAACCTCAAGTGGATGGAATACTTCAGACAGCTTATAGCCGAGAAGCATCTCCATCACACCTTCTGGTGCTTCAATGCCAATTCGGGTGACACAGGCGGTCTTGTAAAAGACGATTTCAAGACTTGGGATGAGGAGAAGTACGACTTCGTAAAAGAGGTTCTCTGGCAGACAGAAGAAGGCGAATTCATCGGTCTTGACCATGCTGTTCCTCTCGGAGCAAACGGCATTGCATTATCGGATTACACCGGCGTTAAGATCACTCCGGCTCCCGTTACGCCTGTAGCCGAAACGACCGAAAGCGTTGCTCAGACAGAGACATCAGCCGTGTCGTCGGCTTTGCCGGAAACGACTGTGCAGGTCGGCGATTCAAACTCTGATCTTTCCGTTGAATCGATCAGCAAGGCTGCAAAGGGACTTGTCATTGCGGCAATAGTAATTGTTGTACTGTTCATTGCCGCCATGGCGGTTACAATTGTTGTAAGACGTAATGCTGTTAATAAGCGCAAAGCTGAAGAAGAGATAATTCCTTTTGAACCTCAAGAAGCTGTGGTTGACAAAAACAGCTCAAACATGGAAAATACCGCAGAAGATAACAAGGAGGAGAAGTGACATGACAAATTCGCTGTTCATTGATTTTGCAGACAACAGTCAGCTGACTCCCATCGTTATTACTATTGCTGCTGTAGTAGTAGCAGGCTTGATAATCGCACTCATCGTGTGGAGTATCACCGATAAATACAAAGAAAAATACAACAAAAATCTCGATACCGAGAGACAGGCGGATAAAGTCGTCCAACGTGTTTCTTTCAGGGAAAGAAGAGCCGACAAGAAGATCCGTCAGATCAAGCGTGAGACAAGAGACCCCAGGAAAAAGGCCGAAGAAGAGGCTGCTTCCAGGAACACTTTGCTCGGTGGAAAGAGTGAAGCACAAAGGGAAGAAATTGAAGCCGGTGCTGTATTCGGTTCCTTAGGAATCTCATCTAAAAAAGCAGAAGAGATCGATAAAGCAAAAGAGCAGATGATCATCAACGGCTATCTGCAAAAATCCAATACTGCACCTATCAGACCGGTTTATTCGAATACACTTGAAGCGCGTCAGCAGCAGCGAAAAGAACTTGATTCCGATGTTGTCGGCAAAGAGGCGGAGACTCCCGCACTGGTCATGGATTCTGCCGCACCTTCAGAAGTTAAGATCACAGGCGCAGTTCCAGCAAAGGTTAAGCCTACTGCTTTGAAGCGTCCTACTGCCGCAAGAGTATCAGATTCTGACGAGGAATCCGAAAGCACAGAAGAAACAGATGAAACTTACAGCGGAGCAATCAGACCACAGATCGGTTCTGAAGTTTCGAATGCTGTCATCGACCGTGTAGCCGAAGTGCAGGAAGAAAAGCCCGAGATTCTGAAGTCAGGTGAGGAAGCCATAATTCCGGCAGCTCAGGAGACTGTCAAAGGCTTCGTTCCGGATGAAGAAGTGCTTGCTGAAAATGCACGCGAAGAGGACTGATTTTACGGCTCCTAACATACTTCCATACCAACTCCAAATACTTGAAAATAAAGGCATCCACTGTATAATTTAAGTATCTTCTAATATTTTATATTAGGGATTCTTTGTGCTTTATTTGGAGGAAATCTAGATGTCGGGCAGCTATTCGGGGCGCTTCTCGCTTAAATTCCTGTGCGCATTAGTATGCGCATTTTTTGCTTTTTCAATCGCAGTTAATTGTTTTGAATCTCACGACGTAAGAGCTGATGGCGTTGTTGATTGTGGAGTTAACAGCAGTGATGCTGATAGCGCAGTAATTTATGTAAATAGTTGGAGTTTTGATTCTGACGTTGAATCTATTTCTTTAAAAATAGTGATTAGTTGTAGTCCTGATGATGTCGATTATCTATGGGGTTCAGCTGATCATTGTTCTAATTTGAGCTGCTCGGAAGATGTTGTATCTGTAACTGTGGCTCCAAATCAATGGTTTGCTTTTTTGGTTTCTTGTACAAATAAAGGCGCAAATTTTAAAGTAGAAGATTATTCTTACAGTGTTAATTATTCGGCTGAGCCTACACCAGAACCGACTGAAGAATCTACTACTGTTCCTACCAACACACCTGTTCCTACAAAGGCACCAACAAATACTCCCAAGCCGGAGCCTACTAGAGCACCTGATCCCACTAAAGCTCCTACAACTGCACCTACGCAGACACAGCAGGAGACACAAGCGACACAGGCAACGGCAGAAGCTGATACGACCACTGATACTTCCGATGAGACAACGGCAGTAACTGAGAGTGCAGCGCAGACAACAGCAGCGACAGTTGCTACTTCTGCTTCTGTGGTTATGGCTACAGAGACTCCTACTGTTGAAGAGACATCCATTCTCGATGAAGACGGAGACGACGGAGACGGCGCTGCCGAAGAGACAAACGAAGACGGCACACCGGTTGTAGCTGCTCTTACAGCTACAGGCGGCGGTGGCAAGAAGGACCCCGGCAAAACTTCAGTCTGGAGCTGGCTTTGGATAGTCCTTCTCATTGTTGCCGGCGGACTCCTTTATATCAGATACAGATATCTTAAAAAGCAGGAGAAACTCGACGGCGCGGATCTCGCGATTGCATTCATTCCGGGTGTTCCTTTCCTTGCCGAAAAGTTCTTCGGTTATCTTGGCCCCGTAAAGAGCATGAATACCGCTGCCGCTCAAACAGAAAAGAGCTTTAATACAGCAAATGCAATGAAAGAGATCAAGGCGATGGAAGCATCCGAGAAGGGTGTTGCAACCGGAACGAGAACTGCTGTTCAGAAAGCTCCTGTTAAGAGACCTTCAGAATTATCGGTAAATCATGCTAAGGCTGTTGCAGATACCAAGTCAGCAGGAACGGCTTCTGTTGCCAAGACTGCTTCACCTGCGGCAAAGACATCTGCTGCAAGAGCATCTGCACAGAATAACAAGAAGGAACTTACACCTGAACAGATTGCCGAACGTGAGAAGGCAGCAAAGATTCTTGCTGAGAAAAAGGCTGCCCAGGCTGCAAGAGTTGAAGAGATCAGAAAGAATGCGGCTGCAAGGAAAGCAGCAGAAGGAAATAAACCGGCTGCGGCAAAACCTGTTCAGCAGAAGGCACCTGTCAAGAGACCTGCAAGCCTGTCAGTTAACCATGCTCAGGCAGTAGCTGCCGGTGCGGTTGCAGGAACAACAGCAGCCACACGTCCGGGCGCAGTCCCTGCATCGGATCCTAAAGTTGAAACAAAACCTGCTGAGCAAAAGACAGCAGCTGCACGTCCCGGTACTGTTACACCTTCAAAGAAGGAAGAAAAACCGGTTGAGGATAAAGCTGCGGCTTCCCGTCCGGGGCATTTTGCAACAGTTGTCGGAGGCGCTGTTACAGCTGCTTCCGATAAGAAAGATAAAACTACAGAACAGAAAGAGAAGCCTATGGATCAACACTTTGCATCAGCTCCTCAGAGCGGACCTATCAAGCGTCCCAAGAATGAACTTACACCCGAACAGATTGCAGAACGTGAGAAAGCTGCAAAGCTCCTTGAAGAGAGACGAGCTGCTCAGGCTGCAAGAGTAGAAGAGATAAGAAGAAATGCCGAAGCTAAGAAGGCAAAGGCCTATGAAGAAGCTAGATTAGCAGAAGAGGCTAAGAAGGCTGAAAAAGAAAGAAAAGCCGAAGAAGCCAAGAAAGCTGAGGAGGCCAGAAAGGCTGAAGAAGCAAGGATAGCTCAGGAAGCTGCAAAGGCTGCTGAGCTTGCCAGAATAGAAGAGGCAAGAAAAGCAGAGGAGGCTGCAAAGGCTGCAGCGATAGCCAAGGCAAAGGCTGAAGCAATCGCAGAAGAAGCAAGACAGCTTCAGGAGGCAGCTAAGGCTGCAGAGCGCGCAAGAAGAGAAGATGAAGCGCGTAAGAGAGAAGAGGCCAGAAGAGTTCAGGAAGAAGCAAGGGCTGCTGAACAGGCCAGAATCGAAGAAGAAAGACGCAAGGCTGAAGAGGCGAGAAGAGCTGAGGAAGCCAGACGTGCAGAAGAAATAAGAAAGGCAGAAGAGGCAAGAAAGGCCGAGGAAGCAAGAAAAGCTGAGGAGGCAAGGTTAGCCGAAGCAGCCAGATTGGAAGCAGAGGCAAAAGCTGCCGAAGATGCAAGAAGAGCAGAAGAAGCTAGATCTTTAGAAGAGGCAAAAGCTGCTGAGCGTGCAAGACTTGAAGCACTTGAAGCCGAGAAGGCAGCAGCTAAAGCAAAAGCCGAGGCCGAAGCAAGACTTGCGGAAGCTCAGAAAGCAATGGAAGCAGCAGATGCAGCAAGAGAGGCAAGAGCCGCTATGAATAAAAAACAGAGTAAAACATCAGCATTTTTCAAGAATCAAATGGCGTCAAACGAGGGCGGTGTAGTGCCTGCAATATCCGCTTTGGCGACTGTTGAAGGTTACGACAAGGCGCTCGAACAGAATGCAGAGAAGCAGATCAAGTCTTCTGACGCCGATAAAGTAAAGAATCCTTACGGTACTTTTAAGAGCGGTTCTTCATCCGGTGTAGGTGCTTCGGCATCCGCTGCATCGATAGACGGACCTTCAATTTCCGCAGAGCGCGCAAAGGCTTCATCGAATTCAAATCAGTTGGGTACGCTTCTGGCAGGAAAGAGCTATAACAGTTCAGGCAGAGCTCCTGTTTGGGCTGCTCCCGGAAGAAATGTATCTGCATTCAAGGAGAGCGAAGAGGCTAAGGAAGCAAGACTCCGCGAGGAGCAGAGACGCATCGAGGAAGAGCAGGCAAAGAAGGCTGAGGAAGAGAAGGCTAAGGCTTCCTACACCAGCATTGCAGACAGTGCCAAGACACGTAAGTCCGCTTTCTTTAAGAGAGCACCTGTCAGCCGTGATACTGATAACAGTGCTCAGGAAGAACATACTTCTGCTTATGGTGGAATCGTACGTCCTTCTGCTATAGTAGATGAAGAGCGTGATATCAAGAAAAATATGACCGCTCCTGCAATGGGAGCTGCTCTTGAAGGTCAGAGACCTTCGATCATGGATCCGAATTCGAAGGCTGCTCCTACGGCATCTAAGCCATTGGCAGGTTTCAAGGGATCTGACAACACAGTGAACAGGGAAGATGATTCTTCCGAAGATAAGTAAGCAGGATAACATAGTTTTCCGTGGGGGATAATAACTATGAAACGATCTAAAAAACCATTAACTTTTGTAGCTGTAGCCGCAAGTATCGGCGCGCTCAGCATGGCAGTTGAAGGCTGTGTTTACGGACCTCCACCGACACGTGAGACCAATGTTTACGGTCCGCCGCCGGAAACAACCATAGAAGAGACTGATGAGTCAACGAAAGAGACTGAGGAAACGCAGAAGACTGAAGCTACCAAGCCTTCGGCTAATAATGAGACTGAACCGGAAGTCTGCGTATACGGACCTCCACCGGATGATGTTGACGGTCCTGAAGTAGATGTTTACGGACCTCCGCCGGAAGATTAAAGCCTGTGGATATTAATGAAGCCAAGAAGGTATATCTTGACCGGAAGGCTGAAGAGCGGACAAGGCTTTTCAAGGATCCTGAACTGATATATCTGTTTTTCGAACTGACAAGAAGCTGCAATGAGAAGTGCTTTCACTGCGGAAGCAGTTGTGCGCCCGGCCTGGGACACGGTCCGGATGTTGAAGCATTCAAAGCGGTTCTGGATGATGTAAAAGAGCATTTCGATATTTCAAAACTCCAGCTTTGCATTACGGGCGGCGAGCCGCTTTTGTATCCCGGTTTTGCCGAGCTTTTGGGCTATGCCAATGAGCAGGGTTTTCACTGGGGCATGACGACCAATGCAACTCTCATCACTGAAGATGTTGCAAGGATGCTCGCTGATACAGGCATGGGTACGGTATCGGTAAGTATTGACGGACTCCGTGATACCCATGACAGTCAGAGAGGACTTAAGGGCGGATATGACAAGGCAATGAGGGGAATCCAAAATCTTATTGATCAGAAGGCATTCAGACATATCCAGGTCACGACTGTAGTAAATCATAAGAATATAGGGGAGTTGGATGAGCTCTTTGAGATAATCGATTCTATCGACCTTGATTCATGGCGTGTTATAGGAATCGAGCCGATGGGCAGAGCGCTGGATTATCCGGATATGCTTCTTACTCCCGATGACCAGAGATATCTGTTCAACTATATCAGGGATAAGAGAGCGCAGGGTATACCTGTAAACTACGGATGCTCGCATTTCTTGGGACTTGAATATGAAAGAGATGTAAGAGACTGGTTCTTCTATTGCGGCGCGGGAACACATACTGCGGCAATAAGGATCAACGGTGATATAACCGCCTGTCTTGATATCGAAGACAGACCTGAATTCGTTCAGGGAAACATTGCAAAAGATAAATTCAGCGATGTATGGTTCAACCGTTTTCAGGTATATAGAAAGCCTCTGTCTTCACTTTGCAGGGAGTGTCAGGACTGCGAGTGGGAGAAGTGGTGTGCAGGCGGATCCAGGCACAGCTTCGACTTCGATAACAACAGGCAGAGGGTATGTTTTAAGGACATTCTCTTTTAATATTTTTACCCGGAGTGTATTATTAAAGGTACAGAACTTTCTCTTTAGGAGAAGCTTAAATGCACCAGAAAATCGCGATCATAACAGGCAGCTCTTCAGGCATAGGAAAGGCATTTTTAGAACTTGTTGCCGGTGATAAAGGCGAATACTTCAAGACTCCATTCGATGAGATCTGGGCTGTCGCAAGGCGCAGGGATGCGCTTGAAGAGATCGCGGCTTCCGTGAACGGTGTTAAGGTTGTTCCGGTTGCAGCAGATCTTTCGGATAATTCGGGAATAAAGATAATCGAAGATAAACTCAAGGCAGAAGAGCCTGTTGTGGGTCTGCTTATTAACTCGGCAGGAATGGGAATCAAGGGTCCTGTCATGGAAAAGACAGCAGAAGCGCTTGATAACACCATAAGGATCAACTGCAGTGCTTTAAGTCAGATGATCAGGATCACGGTTCCCTATATGAAGCCTCTTGATAACACTAAAGCGAAGATAATCAATATCGCATCATCTGCGGGATTTCTTCCACAGCCCGGGTTTGCATGCTATGCGGCAAGCAAGTCGTATGTGATCTCTTTTTCGAGAGCGATGGGATGTGAACTTAAGAGCAGTGGAATTGATGTCATGGCAGTATGCCCGGGTCCTGTTGCTACTGATTTCCAAAGAAGAGCAACTGAAGGAAAGCAGGCTGATTTTACCGACTGGCGCAAGAACTTTGTTATCGATCCGGTGAGTCTTTCAAAAAAATCGCTCAAGGCCTCTTTAAAGGGGCGAAGGATGCTTGTGTATCCTTTTTCGCAAAAGCTTTTGCACCTTGCCTCAAAGATAGTTCCAATATCCTGGATACTGGCTTTTGAGAGCAAGTCCTTATAATACAAGTAGAAAGGGTGATCTAAATGCAGAAGAAGAAAATCGAACCGACATTTGGCAGTATTTTCAAAGCAGTTGAAGAGAGGGCTAAGAAGACATCTTTCCTTCAGGACACGGCTACACAAATTACCTTAAACGGTAATCTCGACAACCTGCCGCTCTACGTAAAGATCGAAGACGGCATTCCTGAGGTGGCACCTTACGAATATATCAACGCTCCTTTCTATATCGATGCTGATGCAGAGACATTCGCCTCTGTCCTGAACGGAGACAAGAGTTTTGTTGTTGCAGTCTCACAGGGAAGCATAACGATCAATGGTGATGCCGCTCAGGCACTGGTTTTCTGTTCGAAACTTTTCTGAAATAAGAATTTATATTTAATTCATCAGTTGTTTAGGTTTTGGTGCTTTGTACCTAACAATTGTCTTATATCTTATAGGCAGAAGGAACTGATACGGGCAGTGTAGGTTGCTCTTGATTTTGTCGTGTTGTTTTGATTTTTGGTCAGATACTACAAAAACCACTCAATACATATGAGCAACTTGCTCACACATTTGATATAATAAAACGGTATGGCTATTACACTTAATGGAATTTTTAGAGATAAGATGGTTTTCCAGTGGGGCGCAGAGCTCCGCATTTTCGGTTATTCCGATAAGACCTGTGTTATCAAATCCACTCTTTTAAAAGATGGTGAAGAGATTTCCACCGGCACATGCGGCACTGAGCAGGACGGAAGTTTTCTCGTTTGTCTTGATCCGGTTGAAGAGCCGGGTGGTCCTTACGAGATAAAGATCTTCGAAGATGACAACGAAGCCGGTGTGATCCGCGATGTCTATGCAGGTGAGGTATGGCTTGCTGCAGGCGGCGGCAATATGGACTATCCTCTCTTCCGTTCCGAATTTGCCAAGTTCATTATTCCCAAGATCGGTAATACCGAGATCAGATATTATAAGGTTCCTGCTTTCGGCCATATGAATGAAGCGCAGGCCAGAGCTGAAGCTGCCACTGAATGGGTCGATGTCAACAGTGAGACAGCAGGTGACATGAGCGCCGTTGCTTTCTACTTTGCAAGAGAACTTGAATCAAGACTTGATGCAAAGATCGGCATTATCCAGTGCTGTGCTACGAGATCCACAATTGATAACTGGCAAAGTGTTGAGTCGCTTCTGTCCACGAAAGAGGGCAGACAGTATATCAAGGATTTCGATGATGCGGCTTCCGAGCTGACACCTGAGGAATTTGACAAGGCCGAAGCCGAGTATAAAAAGAGTTATGAGCAGTATCAGGAACTCCTTATGGCTGCTCTTGAAGAAGATCCCTGGATGACATATCCGGAAGCTGATGCAAAGATCGGACCTGCACCCTGGCCGGCACCTGTCGGTCCAAAGTCTGCAAGACATCCGGGCGCTGCTTTCGAATGCATGATCTTAAGAATTGCACCTTACACATTAAGAGGGGTCATCTTCTATCAGGGTGAGGCAGATACTGAAGGACATCAGTCTGAATACGGACATGTTTTCGAGACCATGATCAAGGAATGGCGCGATGTATTCTTCGATGACCAGCTCCCGTTCATCTTCTGCCAGCTTCCTATGTATATTTCCAAAGACCGCAAGTATATGGGCTACGACGATATGTCATGGCCGCTTCTCCGTGAGCAGCAGCAGATCGTTGCAATCGACATGCCCAATGTCTATATGGCAGTCACGGTAGACTGCGGTGAGTTCAACAACCTGTTCCCGGCTGACAAGAAGACTCCGGGCGACAGACTTGCGCTTCTTGCAGAGAAGTTTGTTTATGGCTTCGAGAAGGTCGAAGCTGTATCTCCTTTCATCATAGATGCAAGAAGAGGCGAGGGCGTTGAGATCACATTCGGCGGAGATTACCTCCTCTTGAACCTCACAACAGGATTCGGTCCGGACGATTCCGGATTTGAAGTTGCAGGTGAGGACGGAGAGTTCTATCCGGCAGAGGCCAATGTTGACTTCGACGGTAAGACTATCCTTCTCTCATGCCCCATGGTCGAATTTCCTTCCAAGGTGAGATATGCATTCTTCTCATATGGTCCTACACCGCTTCATGCTCAGAACGGACTTACTGCTACGCCTTTCCAGGTAAGGATCGATAAGGATCTTGGCGGAGCTTGATATGAATATTGCTTTTTTTACCCGTCCGAAGCAGGAGATCACCTACCTATATTCAGACTATACAGTCCGTCAGGCACTCGAAAAGATGCACAGCAGCTCTTATATGGCTGTGCCTGTGCTTGACCGCGAAGGCCATTACATTGCAACTGTAAGCGAGGGTGATCTTCTCTGGTTCATCGTAAAGGGCGAGGGCGGTGAACCGCACACAATGGCAATAGAGAGCTTAGAACAGTTCAAGCTCACGGATATCGGACTAAACACACATAAAAACCAGCCGGTATCGATAAGTTCTTCTATCGAAGACCTGATCATAAGATCGATGGAGACCAACTTTGTGCCGATAACCGATGACCGCGGAATATTCATAGGGATAGTCACCAGAAGGTCCATTATCAAACACTATTACGAGAAAAACATACTGCCGCACGAGTAAGCCTCGTACGGCAGTTTTTATTTTGTCTGATTGTCAGGAATCTGTTATTCCACGTCTTCGTCCGTAAGTGTCTCGCCGTCAAGGACTCTGTCAATGAGGTCCTGACCCTGATAAACAGTGCTCATGTAAGGATAAGTGACATAGAGATCCTCATATGGTGCGGAGTATGTTGTGTCCATACCGCCCCATCCTGTAACAGCATAGGTCTGGATATTCCATTCTGCCAGATCATTTAACTGCATTCTGACAAGTGTATCGATCTCATCGGACTCCATATTTGTGACGATGTAGCCGTCGAGATCATCAAGGATCGTCTGGTAATTCAGGATGAGAGTAGGAGAAGAGGTGACCTTATTGAAGATTGCCGTGATAAGTCTCATCTGGTTCTGTCCTCTCATGTTGTCGCCTTCTGCAAATGCATACCTCTCGCGAGCGAAAACAACTGCTTCCTCACCGTTTATCGTTATCTCGCCTTCAGGGAAATAACAGCCTCTTCCGCTGAATTCACGGGGATTGTAGAAGGTGATTCCGCCAATATCATCAACAAGCTTTTCGGCACCTGTAAAATTGATCTGGACATAATAGTTGATGTCGCAGTCGTAAAGATTCTCAAGACCGGTGATCGAACAATCGACACCGTAAAGACCCAGGTGTGTAAGCTTATCTTCAGTTCCTACACTTGATCTCGGATTGGGAACATAGTAATCACGGGGTGTATTTACAAGAAGTATCTGCTTGGTCTGGGGATTTACAACCATAAGGATATTTACGTCACTTCTTTCGGTTGCAAAATATTCATCTCTTGTATCTGATCCGCTGATATAGACGATGAATGGTTCGACATCGATATTGTCAACTGCGCTGGTAGCGGGCTTGATCTCTACGGGTTTGTCGTAATTGCCCTTGGAATAAGGATTCGAGGCCTCAGCAGCTGCGAATTCGGATTCGGTAATCTCAATTGAAGTGATCAGCTTGGTCTGATCGCTCCAGTTGGAGAACAGGCTTGATTCTTTGAGAGTTCCAAGATAAGTCTGGTTGATGACTGCAACCTGAATATCCTTGTGATAGAAGTCTATTCCGAGAACGGAGAAATTCTTATAGTCGGTAACATTGATCTCAGATGCAAGTTCGCTCTTGATCTTTGTAACAGCCGCAAATGAAGCAGGACCGTCATTTCCTCCTATAACACCGAATTTAAGACTCTTGCAGTCAGCAAGGCTTGTTGCGGTGCTGGTTGAAAGAACGTAGACATTCATTGTTTCTACGACCGGCTCTGCCTGTTCTGAGACTGTCGGAGCAGTAGTGATGTTCTCGACAGTTTGATTAATGCTTCCGAACAGATTGCCGACATAAACGGATGTAACAGTGATTGCTGCTGCAAGAAAGATACCGGTAAATCTGCGGAAGTTTTTGCCGAGATTCTCCTTTTTGCCTCCGAAAAAGAGAAGCGAGCTGATCAGAGCTAATACCAAAACGACTCCGGCTGCAATTTCAAGCATCCACAAAGGGAACATGCCGAGATTTAAAGCGCTGAGAAATAAGAAACCGGAGGCAACCGCCTGTATTACCAGGATGATGCCGGCAACGACACCCCATTTGAGCGTAACCTTTCTCTGGGCAGCTTTCTTTTCTTGTTCGATTCTTTTTTTAGCTGAATGTTTCATGATTTCTTCCTTATAAATAATCAGATTGATTCCGCAGCTGTCTTTTTGCTTTTACGGCGCAGTTTGCGTTTCATCTTTTTGGTTTCTTTTATCTCCTGTTTGACAGGCTCGTAATCCTTGAGATCCAGCATTTCCGAAAGCATCGGGATCTCGGGTTTATAACGTGATGACATGACGAATTCTATCTTGCGGTCTTCTGTGCGGATCCTTAAAAATCTCGCGCACTGCTCGATATATACAGGCTTGCCTTCAAACTTTTTGCGGAGTTCATTCCACGAAATGATATAAGGTTTGCGGATAAGTCTGTTGTATACAAGATCGATAGTATCGCCGTCTTTGACAAGCCATACTCTTGAGCGCTTGGCAAGCCTTGCGTAGCCGTGGAATGTATATACCGACATGGCAAGCTCCATCATCGGATAGAGTTTGCGGATTTTCCCCGGGACGTGTTTCTCGATTCTCGGAACGGGATCATTGCGTTTGAATATCCTGCGGAGAACCGTGTAGATATAGACATCTTTATAGTACTGGGACACTCTCTTCAGGATCCTGAAAAGGAACAGACCCGCAATCGCAAGATGAACGCTTACGATGAAGCTTACTACAGGTGCAAAGAGCTGAAGGAGCAAAAGGATAATGTGAAGGATTGCCTTGATTATCTGCCAGATAAGGCTCGTGCCTTTAACAGGGACAGCTGCTACGATAACCTCCCAGTTATCCATACAAGTGTATGTGCAGTAGTAGAAGATGGTGATGGCGATAATGGTGATGCCGGCAAGGACATATGTATGCCATCCGGTTGAGGATGCTTTATCCGGAGCAGCGTAAAGTGCAACTGTTTTCGAAACCAGCGCGGCGCCCTTTACTCCCGGAGGATCTGCCTCCAAAGCCTCGTTCGTTACAAACGGAAGGAGAGTAATAGAGACGGTGCAGATATATCCTACGAACTTATCGAGTTTATCTATCGTCTCTTCAGATACCATCTTTGATTCTGCAAAAGAGTGGATAACGATAAGGGCAACTGCTATAAGCGTAAGGAAAACTGCCGCATAGGGATTGGCTATCGGAAGCTTGCCGACTTCTCTTATGATCGGAATGCCGTTAAGGAAATCAGCAAAGTTATTGAGGGCAACTGAATCGGGAGAGTAGATGGCCGCATTCTCAAAAGAACCGAGTATGGCCAGAACAGCCATAGTAGCAGAAGGGTTGATAGATGCCGTGACTGCAGTGGAGAAAGCACCGGCATAGAAAGCCAGGTCAGTAGCAAAGCTTACTGTATCAGGTTCATATAAAGGTTTAAATCCCGCTGCAAGGCTTACCATAGGGATCAGGGCAATGCACATTAGCGTTGTTAAAACGCCTGCGGCTCTTTTTATATGGGTCCTTTTAGTATCAAGGCTCATAATGCTCCCCCCCTTTCTTATGGCTGAAATCAGCTTCAAATTGCCTGAAGGACAATCACTTTATACCTTATTAACGCTTATGAGCGCAAGTGAAACCATAAATAAAATTTATATTATTATAAATATAAGTCATGTGCTATTTAGCTAAATCACATGGTTCAGGTTTATATAGACAGGCTTATAGAGTTAAGTGTTATACTTTTCGCATGAGATATAACGTTTTGATAATCGATGATGAGAAGGAACTCGCTGAATCCACATCCGAATACTTCAACATGATGGGTGTCAGTTCCAAATATGTTCTAACGTCTTCTGAGGCTTTGGATTTTTTCAAGGATAATGAGGCGGGCGTCATTTTGCTGGATATTAATCTCGGTGATGCATCAGGTTTCTCGCTCTGCAAGACTTTAAGAGAGACCATAGATTCACCGATACTGTTTATAAGCGCAAGGTCTTCTGACGATGACATGGTCGTTGCATTGAATATCGGAGGCGACGACTATATCACCAAACCTTATTCACTGAATGTCCTGTTTGCCAAGGTGAAGGCTGTGCTTAACAGATATGAATCATCAGGCAGAAAATCCGGTGAGGGAATGGTATATGGTGATCTCAGGATCGATGAGGATGCCGGCATAGTTTATAAGAGCGGCAATGAAGTAGTGCTTACCGCTATTGAATATAAGCTCCTGGTATATCTCGTAAACAACAGAAACAAGGTTATCAGTAAGGAAGAGATATTCAGCAATGTGTGGGAAGACAGCTTTGTTTCCGACGGCACTTTGAATGTTCATATAAGGCATCTGAGAGAAAAGCTCGAAGACGATCCGAACGAACCGGTATTCATTAAGACTGCAAGGGGCAGAGGATATCTTTTTAAGGCGGAAGGATAATGAAAAAACGCTTTGTTCTGCTCGCTGTCCTTCTGTCGGTCATCCTTATAATCCCTGTTTTTTTCCTGAACTATGGGAAAAGGGTACCGGCAGGCTATCTTGATAATACTGCGGTGAACGCCCTCCTGAACGAGCTGTCAGATAACTGGGACATTATCAGTGTCAAAAACAGATCAATAGTCCCAAAGGCAGACGGCATCAGTTATGAAGTTATGGATAATAACGGTAAGATCCTTGTCAGGACTGAAACGGGGATGCCTGAAGATCTGGGCCGTGCAACATCGGAAAGATATACGATAAGAGATATTAAGGTTGACGGCGAAGTAGTCGGAAAACTCCTGATCAGCAATGACTTTACATCGATGAGAAGCGAGACTCATAAAAACTATGAGAGAAGATTTATCATTGTGGCTCTTGTTGAGGCGTTGCTTATCGCACTATTTCTTCTATGGGTTTACAGAAACATCATTAAACCTTTTGAAGACCTTAAGGAATTTGCATCCGATATCGCATCCGGAGATCTCGACAAGCCTCTCAAGATGGACAGGGGAAATATCTTCGGAAGTTTTACCGAGAGCTTCGACATAATGAGGACCGAGCTCAGCGAAGCAAAACAGAAGGAGTATGAAGCACAGCGAAGCAAGATGGAGCTGGTGTCCCAGCTGTCTCATGATATCAAGACTCCTGTCGCTTCGATAAAGGCTCTGGGAGAGCTTTTGGAAGCACAGAGCACTGACCCGAAGACAAAGGAAAGGCTGGGTTCCATTGTCACCAAGGCTGACAACATTGATGCCATGGTATCCGATCTGTTTACCGAGACCCTGACAGAGCTAAACGAGCTCAATGTGGAAACGTCTGAACAGGAGAGCAGGATCCTTGAAGGAATAATAAAAGATGCGGATCACATGGATCTGGTAACGGGCGGTAAGGTCGAGGAATGCATCATAATGTGCGATCCTTTGAGAGTTACCCAGGTCGTTAATAATATAATCTTTAACTCCTATAAGTATGCCGGAACAAAGATACATCTCGAATCACATATAGAAGATGATTATCTGGTGGTTTCATTTACCGATGAAGGCGGCGGTGTCTCAAATGACGAGATCCCAATGATCACCAAGCGTTTCAGAAGAGGAGAGAATGCAAAAGGAAAGCCCGGTTCAGGACTGGGACTTGCCATTGCTTATGAGCTCATGGAAAAGATGGGCGGTGACCTTGAAGTTGCCAATGCCGATAAGGGCCTTCGTGTAAGACTCTTTTTCAAGATCGTCTGAAAAATTAATCTTATCTTAAGGTTGGCGCAAAGTCAGTTAAGGTTGTTTTTTGTAGAATCTCCGTGATAACTAAAAATGGAAACGGAGATAGAACCACATGAAAACGTTATTAACCAAGATCTTTACTGCAACAGCAAGCGCAGCAGTGGCAGTTGCCGGCCTTTCGGGACTTGCCCAGTTCAGCCGGACGGTACGCGCAGATTATTACACTCCCAGGCTTATCGTCACGGGAAGTGAGATCAGCAAGGACAGAGTCAATGCAGGAGATGAGTTCGACCTTACAGTTCATTTCATAAATGAATCAGAAGACACTCATCTTTACAACATCAAGATCGCATTTACGAGCGAAGACAATGAGATGTATCCTGTATCCGGAACCAATGTCTATTATGTTGATACAGTTGAAGACGAAGAAGAATTCGATGTTACTGTTAAGATGGCTACAAGAAGCGATCTTGCTCCCAAGCCTTACACTCTGACAGTAAGTTATGAGTTCGAAGACATGGACAAGATGTACTTCCAGGATTCTTCAGAGATCGTAGTTCCCATCTATCAGACACCTGACCTTTCCGTGTCTGACTTGAAACTCACAAAGAGCGATATTGAGATCGGCAGCAAGACGAGTTTTTCGATGAAGCTCAACAACACAGGCAAGACTGATATCTATAATGTGGCTGTCAGTGTTGCAGGTGATACGATCAACGAAGCTGATACCATCGTCGGCAATCTCGAAAAGGGTGCAAACTCAACTATCGATCTTTCTTTGAAAGGCGCTTCGGCAGGCTCAGATGATGTTAAAGTAAAGATCACTTATGAGGATATCGACGGTAAGTCATATGAATTAACTAAAACGATCAAGCTTACTGTAAGTGAGCCGGTACCCGTTGAGCTTGAAGCTGAGACAGCACCTTCATTTAACATTGTATATGTTATCGCTGCTGTCGGTGCAATCGTTGTTATTATTGTTGTAGTAAGTATTATTCGCAAGGTAAGGGAAAAGAAGTATGCCTAAGAAAAGCATTATCAGAACTGAGAAACTTTGTAAGAGCTTTTCCTCAGGCGGTGTAATGCAGCATGTCATAAAGAATCTGGACACGGAGATCTACGAAGGTGACTTTACGGTCATCATGGGATCTTCCGGTGCAGGTAAATCGACACTTCTATATGCATTGTCCGGAATGGATAAGGCAAGCCTTGGAAAAGTCTATTTCTCAGACAGAAACATAACAGAATTTAACAGTGACCAATTGGCCATCTTCAGAAGAAAGCACTGCGGATTCGTTTTCCAGCAGGTATATCTCATGGATTCCATGAGCGTTCTGGACAACGTCCTTACAGCAGGTCTTCTGACAGGACAGAACAAAAGAAAGCTTAATGCCAATGCCAAAGAACTTCTGAAGCAGGTCGGCATTGAACCCAAGCTCTGGAACAAGTTCCCGAACCAGCTCTCGGGCGGTGAAGCACAGAGAGTAGGTATCGTCCGTGCGATTATCAATTCACCTGACATGGTGTTTGCAGATGAACCTACGGGAGCTCTGAATAGTTCGTCTTCTGATCAGGTATTGAATGTATTGACTGATGTAAACAATAAAGGTCAGTCGATCCTTATGGTCACTCACGATATGAAATCCGCAAGAAGAGGAAACAGGATCATATATCTAAAGGACGGTACTATCAGCGGAGAGTGCGATCTCGGCCCCTATGTTTCAGGTGACCGCGCACGCCATGACAAGTTGCGCAGTTTCCTCACGGAGATGGGATGGTAAGAAATGTTAGGAAAACTGCTTAAAGCAAACTTCCGCAAGGACATGTCCCACATGGTCAGCTTCCTTCTGATCGTCATATTGTCGTCATTCATGATGCAGATAGGACTTATGCTTGTATCAGGATACAACTCCCAGTTTGAGAGAAAGGTGGAGGAACTCAATTCACCTGACCTCATGGTATTTGTTGCGTCCTATGACAAGGAAGAAAGAGATTCGATCGTTGAGTATATCTCTTCCTTGCCGGAAGTGGAAAACTATGAACTTGTTCCTGCGACATATCTGGCCACGGAGATCGTAAGAGATGATATTGATCCGGACAATAAAAATGCGATGGATAATGTCAACGGCACGTACGGTTACGCAGCATACGGTGAATGGGGCGAGATAGACAGACCGCAGTTTGTCGATCTGTACGGGGATGTTGTGGATGAACCTATCTACATGTCCAGGCTCTACAACCAGGAGATCTTCAAGGGTGCTTACGGTCTTGGTGATGAGATCACTCTGAAGATAAACGGAAGAGAAAGGACATTCACTGTTGCGGGATTTTATGAAAGTATTTCTCTTTATGAGATATTCTATGTGGATCCGGTTACCTTAAGCGAGATCAACAGTGAAAATGCGAGACCGATCGATCAGATCGTCTTTCAGCTTGCGGACGGAGTGGATATCGACGAAGAATATAACAAGATCTGCAATGAGTTCGATTCAAGAAATATCGCATCAGGCGTCAATTCCATTAATGAACTGAAGCTTATGTATACCCAGATGATCGACATCATCTCTGTATTCTTCTGCGCTTTTGCGATCATCATCACGATGGTTGTCCTGATAGTAATCTACTTCAGGATCACGAACAGTATCGAACAGAACATCACAAATATCGGAGCATTAAAAGCACTCGGATATACAGCGCACCAGATCAGGACTGCGCATATACTCGAATTTGTTATTACGGCCGGAATCGGATGTGTCATAAGCACAGGCCTTATCTATCTTATAATCTCACCTCTTGAGGTGGCATTAAGATCCATTGCATATATGTCATGGGAACACCCTTTTGATCCGGTGTCACTTATCATTACTTTAATCGTGATCATAGGATCTTCGTTCCTTGTGGCACTGAAATCAACGAGTTCGATCAAGTCATTAGATCCGGTAATCGCATTGAGATTCGGTCTTAAGAGCCACACCTTCAAAAGAAATGTTGTCTCCTTGGAGACTTCTTCAGGACCTTTGGTCTGGCTTATGGCTTTGAAGAGTTCTTTTGCTGCAAAGAAACAGAATATTCTTGTTACTGTTGTAATGAGTGCGATCGGAATAAGCCTCGCCATGGCAGTCTTTGTCGGATACAACATCGGCGTTGAGCCTGTTAATCTTCAAAAGCTCCTGACTGACAACTATTCGGATATCTGGGTAAGCGTAAATGATGATGATCCGATCTATGAAATATCTGATCTGCCATATGTTACTGATGTCTGGTGGAGAGATTCATTCTCGGCAGCTTATGAAGGAAACAGTGTTCAGATAGAAGTAGCCGAAGAATGGAACTCGATTCCTGATGTTAACCTTCTCGAAGGAAGACTTCCTCAATATGACGATGAGATCGTAATCGGCAAGAAGCTTTCCGAGAACAGAGGGATCATGATCGGAGACATGATAGTCCTTACATCCGGGGCTTCAAGCTTTGAATATACTGTAACCGGATTCGGTCAGGGGACAGAAAACTATGGCCTGTTTGTCATGATGAATGAGGATGGCGCTAACCATCTCGGACACGAGTGCTTTAAGGGAGATATATACGTTAATGTCGAAAACTCCGACCCGGTCAAGGCAACGAAAGTGGTCGAAAGCATAGAGGATGTATTTGGAGACAGACTCAGAGTATATCTGAATTACTGCACGGAACTTGCTAACGGAAATGATCCTATCATTACCATGTCCAGAGTAATCTGCATAGTGCTTGTCCTCGTATCCGTTATGGTCATATGGCTCACGATGATGCTCCTGATAAAGACGATCATAATCAAGAACCAGAAGGAACTCGGAATCAAAAAAGCTTTGGGCTTTACAAGCAACCAGTTAAGGACTGAGCTTTCTCTTTCACTGATGCCTGCCATCACAGCCGGAATCAGTATCGGTGCGGTAGTCGGTATCCTGAATGCCAACGGCTTCTTAACGGTCCTCCTCAGTGCATTCGGTGTCTCAAAGAGCAACATGGTAGCTGATCCGTGGATGTTCATATCAGTCATTATTTTTGGGGTCATCATATCCTACATCCTGGTATATGCACTGTCCCGCAGGATCAAAAAGATATCAGCATATTCGCTCATCACAGAGTAACGGAGACAGGCTGTTCCGATTGCCGGGACAGCCTGTTTCTTATGAAGTGATCACTTTCCATTCTGCCTTCAGTTTTTCGATGCTCCAGGCAGCATTTGCAGGGCTTGTTGAAGGAAGACAGATACCTTCGCGGCCTATAACAGGCAGCATGTATCTCTTATAAAGTTGGAAAGCCTTCTGCCCGTTAAGATATATCTTTTGGATATCAGCAGTATTCAGGATCAGGGAGATGTCATTTGCCGTGACATTTCTGATGCTTGAATCTGAAGAACCGCTGATCTCGCACGAACCGATCACATCCCAGAGAGCAATGTGATTTCTTAACAGAAAAGCTTTTTTGTCCGCAACCGTCCCGGGAGTATCTTCATTAAAAACACCTGCAGTTACTTTCCAGAAACGGTTCTGCGGATGCCCGTAGAAGAATCCTTCCTCTCTTGATTTAACTGAGGGGAAGCTTCCGAGTATAAGGATCCTGGAGTCCTTGTCGAAAACAGGTTCTATCGGATGCGTGATCATGGAGTTATTTCTTCCCGTAACGGACTTTCTCATACTCCTGCCTGAGTCCTGAGATCTCACGGTCACCGGAAGAGAGCAGGATGCTTTCAATCTGTCCCGGTGTGGATGAATCCGATACAGGGAGACCTTTGTGCATGGCGCGGCGTGCCTTGGTGTAGAACAGTTTTCTTATGCGCCGTTCGTATCCCGTTCCGAAATCCTGACCTTTTATGGTAAATGATCTCTTTTCTGGAGAGATATCTTCTATCGTGTCGGTGAGAGCTCCGGAATCATTCACTTCGGTTTTCTTTTTGTATTTGGGAGCGTTCAGGATAAGTGTATGTATCAGTCTGAAGATGATAACCATAATGGCGATCAGTATTAAAAGTGCAAGTACCTTTCCGAGGATATCAAGAAATGGATTGAATTCGCCTGTCTCAGGCGGGATTTCCATTTTATCGAGCGGATCTTCTATCTCTACCGTTTCATCGGATTCCCTGTGTAATAAGGTGATCAAAAAGAAGATCAATCCGAAGACAGCTCTTAAGACAGCGAGGATGATATTTGTGATCCATTCGGTGGGGAAAACTGTAAGCACAAGCAGGGATATTGCAATGATGCCGAGCAGGATGGCTATTGTCCTGTTGTTCTGCTTTCTTAGAAGTGCAATCGGCTTGGACGATTTGCGCATCGAGTGATAGTACTTGGAATCGAACACCGCTTTCTGGCGCATAATGACGAAGATCACGGCGATCAGGATCGCGTGGATGACAATGATCCTCGAATACCTTTCGTGATGTGCTATGACATAGAGCAGATAGAGAACAACATGTATTATCGCAGGGAAAACAATGAATTCCGCATCAGCTGCCGTAAATGTGGGTCTTAGTCTGTAGAACAGTGAGAACAGTGTAAAGACTGTAAGTATGGCAGCCAGATATATCATGTTAGCTATGTTGTTTCCGTACTGAAGCGCCGGGATTTTGATCACGGTCAGGAAAAACGCAATGTCAGCTGCTGCATGAATGATAAAGATAAGCAGCTGCGATCTGATCGTGGTCCTTCTGATCAGCACGTGAATGACAGACATGATCAAAGGCACGAACTGCAGCGGCAGACTGACGTCGATTATGTCTATGTAACTTCTGACCACAACCATTAATGAGAGCAAAGTGATGCCCATGATGACCGATAACATTATCTCGGCCAGAAGACTGTCGCGGACCATGATTATCGTATTTCCGTTGACATCTTTAGAAGTCTGACGGGTGGAATTGATATCTCTCAGCTCAGTCACTTCCGCGCACCTCCCATCTCATATATGAAGGAGTTATCTCAGGTTCCGGACCGGCATCGGGAGTTGTCTTATAAGCCGGCATGAGCCAGAAAAGTGAAGGACGGCGGGACTTTATATCCGTCAGGAGAGGCCTGAAATCACCGTTGAACTGTGGGGATACAAGTAAGATAAAGTCATCTCTCTCTGTTGAGGAGATATACTTTTCGAGCGTATCCGCAAAAGAAAAAACAGGCTTCTTTAAATCGATCCGGGCGAGCATTATTGCGCGTTCATCCAGCGAGGCGGAACCCAGATCTGTCTCAGAGATAACCGGAGATCCTGTCAGGATATCCGCGCCATTAGTGTATATCGATGCGGGGATCCCGAGATCCGCCAGTTCAATGAGATATGTGTATGCAAGGCTGATTGACTTCTCGAGAAGAGACGTGGAGTGCTTGTTGTTATAGTATTCGAGATTCACGAAAATATGGACCTTCTGCGCGCATGTTGATGTATTCTGATTTACCATCAGTTCACCGGTCCTGGCGCTTGCTTTCCAGTTGATGAGATTCATCGGATCATTCGGGCCGTATTCACGGATCCCCGCATGAGTAAAAGGATCAGTAAGAAGTGTCCTTTTGCACTGAAGCTCGCTTAAAGTTACCGAAGTCAGCATTTGAATGAGTTCGGTATCAAGTATCTCAGGAAGAACAGTGAGATTAGATTCGTTTCTGAAATCCATATAGAACCGCTCAGTGAGAAGGAGGTCTGATGTTGTTATTCCGACTCTCGGGAAAACATAATAGCCGCGTCTGGTGCACTGCGCTTTAATACGGCGTGTGTGCTTGGAGAATGCCTTCATGGTGAGCATGTCTTCACGGTATAACAAGTCCGATGACGAAGTATTCTCCATATCGTAGAATTTGATCTCGCGTGGGGATTCAAACTTGAGGATGATGAACGGAAGCGGGAGTCTCTTTTTGTTCTCGGCTATCTCTATAAGCTCTATGTCCTCACCGAATTTTGCTACATCTTTGGAGAATTCAACTTTGAGATGAAGGTTATCGAGCGCATGAATACGATAGTAGATCATCTCTGCTATGAATAACGTAAGTAGTATTCCGATGAGTACAATAAGTTCCATCTTTATCTTTTATTGCTTAAGTCTTCCGTAGGACAGGAAACGGTGCCGAGTATTTTTTCGATTATTCCGGCAGTTGTATCACGCTTTGATATGAATTTACCGTCTTTGGAAAGAGCTCCGTGCGAACGTATTGTCAGACGGTGTGCAAGTACCGGTACGGCGAGTTCCATGAAATCGTCAGGTATACAGTTATTTCTTCCGCGCACAAATGCCAGCGCTTTGGCAGCCGATACGAAAGCGAGAAGTGCGCGCGGACTTGCACCTACGGCAATCTCCGATGATTCCCTTGTGGCTTCGACGATCCTTGCAGCATAGTCGTAGAGGAGATCTGATACAAATATATTCTTTGCCTGTTGCTGCATTGCAAAGATCTCATCTTTGGTTGTGACAGGCGCAAGTGTATCAAGAGGGTCATCAGTGGCGAATCTCTTTAAGATAGCTATACTCTCATCGTGAGTGGGATAGTCCATCCTGATCATCATGAGAAAGCGGTCGAGCTGTGCTTCGGGAAGCGGAAATGTTCCCTGTGACTCAACCGGATTCTGTGTAGCAATGACGAGGAAAGGGAGATCGAGTTTTCTTGTTTCACCGTCAACCGTTACCTGCTTTTCCTCCATGCACTCAAGAAGGCTCGACTGTGTTCTTGCCGTGGCACGGTTGATCTCATCTGCAAGAAGTATGTTTGTAAAAACAGGACCTTTTCTGAATACGAAAGAGTTTGCTTCACGGTCGAAGAAGTTGATGCCGGTAAGGTCTGATGGCAGGAGGTCTATCGTGAACTGCACGCGCTTGAAGTCAAGATCGAGCGACTGTGCAAGTGCTTTTGCCGTTTTTGTCTTTCCGGTTCCGGGAACATCTTCAAGCAGTACGTGTCCTCCTACGAGGAGAGATACAAGCAAAAGTTCTATCTGCTTATCTTTTCCGACAATGACCTTGCTGACGTTTCCGGTAAGTTTTTCTGAGAATGTATTCATAAACAAAACAGCCCCTTCCGGCAGATTGCGTTATGCGCAATAAATGCCTTTTCACACATAAGTATACTGTTTTGAACGAATATTAATAACTGGATATATTAAAGTAAAAATACCAATAAACTTCAGATAATGTATTTGTACTTGGAATTCATATTTCAGTTTCCTATATGCTTGTTGAATAATCTTCCGACACGTGTATCACATAGTAATAGTTGTTGAAGTCATCCCTGAGTTTCTTGTAGCAGACGATACGGTCATAAGAATCGCTGACCGTGATCCTGACACCTTTATCAAATGTATTCAGCATGTCGTAGTATTCGCTTCCCTGAGCGCCTTCACTGTAGCGGTCTACAAAAGTATTGTAGATTTCCATCGCCTTATCGGGATCGTGGATCCTGATCTTCATCGTGAATTCAATGTTCCCGGTGGATTCGGTTCCTTCCACATAAAAGCTTTGAATGTGATCGATCTTCTCATCAGGAAGGATCAGGTCATAGAACATGAATAAGCCAAGGCCATTTGCATCTGCCTGAGTGTTTGCAGGGTGCTTGAGTTCCTTATCAAAATCAGTCAGTTCTGAAATGTCGTAAGTGTGCGCGATGTCGTGATAGTACTCATATTCGGCGATGATCTCTTCGGTTGTAAGATCCTGAATTATGTAGTAGCTGTCCATTCCTTTATAGCCGCCGCCCTCATAATAGTCTCTGCCCTGAGTCTCTCTTGTCGGTACCGGCGTCGGATCAGGATTATCCCTGTAGTAACTGTGCTCAGTTTCTTCTGTCTCATCTTCATCTTCGTCCCATACATAGGTGTTTGATGAAGCTATATGATTTACCGCATATACAGCTAGTGCAACAATTCCTGCTGTAGTTGCCAATGCAACTGTTCCTGCTGCAATACCGATCAATACTTTCTTTGCCATATTATCTGCACCTTTCATTTTTTCAAAAGGATCAATTAATTTGTATACAACCTTTAACCCGAAAATGTTGCAAATGTGCCGTTCATATATCAGGAACGACCGTTCATGTGTTTTTTGTTTAAAGCTGTTCCAATCTCGGATAATATCGCATCAGCAAAACGAAAAGGAGATTGGAATATGGGATATGCAATCAAGACAGAGAATCTCATCAAGAGGTACAAGGACAAAACGGCAGTAGACGGCCTGAACCTGAGTGTCAAAGAGGGTGAGCTGATAGCACTGCTCGGTGTTAACGGCGCAGGCAAGACTACAACGGTCAAGATGCTTACATGTCTTACCAAGCCCTCCGGCGGCAAAGCTGAGATCATGGGCATAGACATTTCGAAGGATCCTGACGGTGTAAAAAGACTTGTCGGTGTTTCCCCGCAGGATACGTCAGTAGCAGAGAATCTGACAGTCAAAGAGAACCTTGAGTTTATGGCAGATCTTTATCTTTCCAAGGACAAGGCTAGATCTTCCGTAGAAAGAACGATAAAGGCTTTCGGTCTTGCAGAGTTCGAAAACAAGAAGGCAAAGCTTCTTTCGGGCGGTTACAAGCGCAAGCTATCGATTGCCATGGCGATCATCGGAGAGCCTAAAGTGTTGTTCCTTGATGAGCCGACATTGGGACTCGATGTCCTTGCAAGAAGACAGCTGTGGCATGAGATCGAAGCTCTCAAGAAGGACATGACTATCGTTCTTACGACACACTACATGGAAGAGGCACAAGCTCTGGCGGACAGGATCGTCATCATGAATGGAGGCTGTGTAATGGCTGTAGGTACACTTGCGGAACTTGAGAACATGACAGGAAAGAAAGGCCTTGAGGATGTTTTTGTCAGCATTGCCGAAAGAATGGAATAAGGAGACTGAGACAATGAGAAGAACAATGGTATTTGCAAAAAGAAATCTGATAGAAGTGTATAGAGATCCGTTAAGCTGGATCTTCTGCATTGCTTTCCCGATAGTAATGCTCATAATTATGTCCATCGTAAATTCCGCAATACCGAAAGAAGCCGGAAACACGCTTTTCAGGATTGATAACCTGGCAGGCGGTATCGCGATCTTCGGACAGATGTTCGTCATGCTCTTCACGGCAATCGCAGTTGCAAAGGACAGGAACGGTGCATTCCTCACAAGGCTCTATTCATCACCGATGAAGAGCGGTAATTTCGTATGGGGATACATTTTCCCGATGCTCTTAACTGCGGTGATCCAGGCGTGCATATCACTTGCAGCTGCAGTCGTGATCAGTCTGATCACAGACTATTCACTGAACATTGCAGGTCTGCTTTTTGCGGTTGTGGCAGTAATTCCTTCGGCACTTATGTTTTCTGCAATAGGATTTCTTTTCGGAACATTCTTCAATGAAAAAGCCGCTCCCGGAATCTGCTCGATCGTCATCTCTCTGGGTGCCATGGTCGGAGGCATCTGGTTTGATGTGGAGGGCGTAGGCGGATTCATGTATAAGCTTGGAAGATGCCTGCCGTTCTTATATGCAACCAGGGTTGCCCGTTCCGCGATCTGCCTGGACTTCGGAGTCAGTGAATTCCTGATTCCCTTAGGAGTAGTTGTTCTTGCTGCAGGTGTGTTAACGGCACTGGCAAGTATTGTTTTCGACAGCAGGATGCACGCTGACCAGAGGTAAATGGTATACTCGTGACATGAAGATCCTTACAGAAACCGACAGCAAATATAAGGAGATAGAACTCCACGTTTGTAACAACGCCCTGACGGACGAGGTCAGGGCTGTTGTCGGTGAACTGCATGAGATATATGACTATAGCATTCCCGGAACAGACGGAGCCGGCAACAAGAGAATAATCAGAAGAGCCGAGATCTTATCGGCATATTCCGAAGGCCAGCGCGTAATTGTACTGACAATAGACGGCCGCTATACCGTGCAGAAAAAACTGTATGAATTAGAGAACGATCTTGGCGAAGCGAACTTCATCAGGATATCAAAATCCGAAATAGTAAATATCCACAAGATAAAGTCACTTGACCTGAGCATCACAGGCACAATAAAGCTTGTCATGAAGACAGGATACGAGACATATGTCTCTCGAAGAAATGTCGCTAAGATCAAAGAGAAACTTACGAAAGAAAGACTGGAGGGCAGGGCATGAAAGAAGTTCTGAAAAGAGGCTTTATGAGCTTTGCACTCTCATCATTTGCAGGGCTTTTGGTAAATCTCATAATAGATGTAGTAATGAACACTTCGTTCACGACAGGTTTTACTTCTATGTCGCCTGATTATGTGGCGCTTTTTCCTTCGGTAACGATAGCGGCATACGTCAACATACTGCTCTACGGTGTTATCGGCGCAACTTTCGCTCTGTCGGCATATATCTACGAGATAGAGAAAATAGGCTTCATTATTCAAAGCATTATCTACTTTATCATCACATCCTCAGTATGTGTCGGCATAACCATTCTCTTGTGGCAGCTTCACAAGTACCCGTCTGCGTTCATCTCTACGCTGGCCGGCTATCTTGCAACGCATATCATCATGATTGTCATCGAATACCGCAAACTGAAAGCTGATATCAAGGTCATAAACGAACTGTCTTCAGATAAAGAACAGAGCTGACAGGTGACGCATATTAAGGCATATGCAGAAGATTCCGCACTGCTGAAATTGATATTTTTCTGGGCAAAAATAGGGCATATTGCCATTGCAGTTGACAATTGTAGTCTGTGATGTTAAATTGAACTTGCACGAACTACAATTGTAGACTGTAATATGGAGGATAATTTTATGTCAGATAATATTGCCAGCAAAATTACTGATTCTGAACTGGAAGTCATGAAGCTGCTGTGGTGTGCAGAGGATGCTCTGCCCGTTACGGCGATTCGTGAACAGCTTCAGAAATCAAAGGGATGGGAGCCTGCGACGATCAAGACGTTGATCTCCAGACTCGTGTCAAAAGGCGTCGTGCGTCAGGAAAAACGGAATGTTTACTACTATTCTCCCGTCATCTCGGAGAAGGAATACAGTTCTTGGGCTACTAAGAATCTCATTACCCGTATCTATAACGGAAAGGCCCGTGATCTGATAGCTTCTCTTGTCAATTCTGATGGTCTTTCCCGTGAAGATATTGCCGAATTACGGGAAATGTTCAAGGTGGAGGAATAAAAATGTATTCATTGCTTGTAATGACCATTGGCGGCAGTGTTCTCGCGCTGCTTCTCATGTGTCTGCGTTATGTGGTTTTGTGGAAAATGCCGAGCACGGTTTATTACTATGTGTGGCTTATTGTGCTCTTACGCTTTGCATTGCCCCTTCCGGGATTTGTTCCCGCAATGGGAGAGAGTACAGTTGCCACACCGGCTTCAGAAGCTCCGGCTGCTTACAGTGAAACCCACATTCAGGAGAACGACAGTCATGTTATTGAGTTCGATCTAATAGACACCGCGAAAAGTGTTACTGCCGGATCTGATATCACAATTAATGAAGAGGAAACACAGGAGAATATAGTTCCTGAGACTGCCCCGGAAGCCAGGCTTTCAATTGATCTTAAATCACCTGTGCTCTGGCTTTCAATTTGGGCATTAGGAGCATTCGCAAGTATGGGGATTACTGTGTTTTCCTATCTTCATTTCAGCTTTAGCCTGAAGAAAAAACTTATGGAACCCGACAGCTTTACCAAAGCGGTATATGCTTCGATCCCGGGCAGAAAGCCGGCGCTTTATTTCTCGGATTCAGCTCGTACACCCATGCTGTTAGGTGTTTTCAAGCCGAAGATCGTTCTTCCTTTCCGCGAGTACGATGAAGAGCTTCTGTTCAACATCCTCCGTCACGAGCTTACACATTACCGCCGTTTTGACACGCTCTACAAGTGGGTCGCATCAGCAGTTCTATCTTTGCACTGGTTCAATCCCGTAGCCTGGGTTATCCGCAGGGAATTAAACCGTTCATGTGAGTTGAGCTGCGATGAGATGCTTCTGCGTTCTATGAACAAGGAAGAGAAGCAGTCTTACGGCAACTCACTCCTTCTGATGGCAGCGCAATCACCTCTGCCTTCAGCGGTTGTTGCAACAAGTTTTGCAACCGAAAAGAAAAATCTAAAAGAAAGGCTTACTCAGATAATGAATTATAAGAAAAGCGGAACACGCATACTTTCAGCAGTACTTGCCATAACGCTTCTGACAGGTTGCGGTGCTGCAGCAGGTCCTATAACCGGTAAAACTTCAGAGAATCCTGATGCTGCACCGGATAAGAAGGACGGAGTTGTCCGCGTAAAAACTGTAGATGAGTTCCTTGCCGCAATCGCTCCCGACACCGTTATCGAACTCGCTGAAGGTGTTTACGATCTTAGTACGGCATCCGATTATGGCGAAAACTCAGAAAGTGACTATTATTCATGGAACACCAACGGTGTGTCTGACATACACGATGTCGATGCAGAGTTGGTTATCCATGATGTGGAAGGCCTTACGATACGAGGCGCAGGAATAGACAAGACAACTGTTGAGGCAGTTCCGAGATATGCGAATGTAATAAATTTCACAAGATGCGAGAAGGTCACATTATCAGATCTTACAGCCGGGCATACGAGGGAACAGGGGCTGTGTTCAGGCGGAGTCCTTCTCATTGAGGATTGCTGTGACATTAATGTTGACACATGCGGACTTTACGGGTGCGGCACGATCGGTGTTAACGGATTTGGCTGCGAGAAGCTGAACGTAACGAACTGCGATATCTATGAATGCAGCGACGGTGCAATATCTGCTCATTATTGCAAGGAAGTTTTTGTCAGTGACTGTGATATTCATGATATCGGACTTAAAAGCGATTATGCCGCATATTGTCTTTTTTATGCTGATTGCGGAACAGGCTTTACGGTCTATAACTGCAAGATCCATAACAACAGAACAGAGGGACTGCTTTACACAAACGATGCTGAAAGCGTAGTATTCCTCTCCAACGAGGTAACGAAAAACACGTTCACGGAAAGCGCCTTCTACTTCGAATTGAGAGGCGCGACGGTTGACGGCTGCAGCTTTGAAGATAATCTCACTGCCTGGTATAAGTCAAATGCTTATATCAGAGCCACTGATATAGACGGAAACAGGCTTGAAGCTGATCAGTTCACATCCATGAAATATCGCGACATCAAACCTGAGACAGTAGTTCCGAGAAATGACGTTGCTCCCACCCATCAGGCGAGGGAAGTTCCCCCCGGAACAGAGGTTGAAGTAACGACAGTCGATGAGTTCCTCGATGTCATCGGACCTGACCGCACCATCGTTCTCGATGGAGCAAACTTTAATCTGACCCAGGCGGATAATTACGGCGGAATAGGCACCGAGTTTTACAGTTGGGAAGAGACATATGACGGTCCTCAACTCGTCATCCACGATGTAAATAACCTGACCATCAAGGCCAAAGATACCGATCCTGCCGCAACGACGCTTGAAGCTCTCCCGCGTTATGCAAATGTACTCGTTTTCAAGAGCTGTCAGAACGTGACTGTCGAAGGTTTTACTGCAGGCCACACTAAGGAGAAGGGCGAATGCTCCGGAGGAGTTATTTATTTCAGTGAATGTGAGAAGATGAGAGTTGACAGCATGCGCCTTTACGGTTGCGGAGTCACGGGAATCGAGACTTTTATGTGCTCGGAAATTGACGTAATAAATACCGAGATCTATGAGTGCAGCTACGGAGGAGCATACTTCTCTGTGACAAATGACATCAGCTTTACGGATTGCAACATACATGATGTTCCGTCTCCGGCCCTGACATTCAGCGATTGTACGAATATAACGTGGAACGGACAGGAACTCAAAGGTAATGATCTGAGATATGATGTACAAACTGACGGAGCGCTCGTAACCTGGAGCAGTACTTAATATAGAGTCCTGCATATAAACACAACACAGGGGCTTCGGAATTTTCCGGAGCCCTTTATTTTCAGGCGTTCATCACCCATGCAAAAGCCTTTGCCGTTCTGATATCCGGGTCCTTAAAGTGATTCCCGTTATTCCATTCGAGCATACAGTTCACATTACGTTCTTTCAGCAACTTATGTGCTTCACGTACTCTGTCACCTACGGTTGCCATAACAGGATTGCGCACTTTTTCCTCACGGTCTCCAAGACTCAGATAAACATTACCTGTCATGATCCCGTTCTTTTTCATATATCCGTCAAAGTCCGGAAACCATAAAGAAGGAGATGCTGCTGCAACTCCGCTAAACACATCCGTCTGATATGCTGCCCATAAGGCAAATAATCCGGCGAGTGAATAGCCGCCAATGTAATAAGTCTTTTCTTTGTCGTCACACAGCGTGAGCAATTCTTCAAGTGTTTTTGAAGCTCCGCCGCCGAAATCTTCTTTACCGAATACTGCCGGAGCTTTCCAGGGCGAAAGGTCGTTGTTCCAGTCATTTATCTTGACAGTGATAAGGCAAAAGTCCTTTTCGCATTCGCGTTTAATTTCTGCGAACTCGTTTTCGATTCCTTCAAGATCGTGATCGTCAACAGGCTGGATCAATACAATGTCAGATTGGGGATTTCCGAATCTGGTTATTTCCATCATTAAAGTTCCTTTTCCATCAAGATCTGTCTCTAAAAGATTTACTCTGTGGATTCTATTATATCAATACCGGTTTTCAGCCGAGAGCTAAACCCATGTAATACAGAGACAGTACATTAATAAATAAGAAACCTAAAACGCACAATAAACAACATAAAAAACCGGCAATCCAAATTCCTTTATACCTTTTTATGTGTTTTCTGATTATCAGTGAATCAATCAACCCGATGATCGAAGTAACCGGAAATATCATTAAGACGATATTTAATGAATTGTGAAATACATATGCACCCAACAGATATACACCAAGAAGGATGATGGATAGTATTCCTAAAGCAAAGGGAAGACCAACTGTTTTTATCTCTTCATTATTCATTTAATGTATTCGACGTTTTTTGATTGTCTTTAGTCCTGAGCTAAAGCTGCCATCGTGCCAAAGAATAACAGAACCATCAAAAACAAACTAAGCGCACAGCCAATCAACCCTGCAACCCAGATTTTATGGTGATCATATCTTGAGTCTCTTGTGATAAATGAGAAAACCAAACCTATTATCGAGAAGATCGGTACAAAGAAGACAACACACATAATTACGCTTCTGCTGCCCAGTGCACTCAGCAGGTAAATCAGAAAACAAATAAAAGAAAGTATGGTCATAACAATAGGAACGTAGTAGGAGTTAGACTCTCCGGAGCTTGTATAATTCCTGTTACTGCCAAACTGATCAATGTAATTGTCGTTCATAAGCCGGTGTCTATTCCTTAAATTCAAAACATCTGTGGTTTTCTTTGATTGGTGCTCTTTAGTTGAGGTCATAATAGCACGGCTGATATTGAAATGCAACTAAAATTTATCGAATAACAATAAAATATTTCCGAATTTCGAAAATGACATGGTGCTCACAATGTGGGGTTAGTGTAATATTTCTTCTTGAAAATTAAGATCCCTCGTTATATAGCTGCACATATTTTTGTATCACCTTATCGCTCCAGATATGTGCTTCTATATACCTTTCCGGCCCGTACTTCCCATCGTCATTCCATTCCTGCGGCATACCGTATTTCTTTATTATTTCCAGGATCTCATCATACATGTAAACCTTTTTCCTGTACTCTTTGCCATCATTAACTCTATCGCTGAATGTAGGCATTGAGTCACCATAAGTAAATGATACTGTCCTGAGGTCAAATTCCTCTACAGGTATTTTTATGTATCTGCATTCTTCATACCATGTTGATAACCATGGGCTGAATTCCAAAACCATATAATGAGGCGAATCAATCTCCATGATCCCGTCCTTATTTGCAAATGCCTCCCGGAGCATGCGCTCGCAATTATGACGGTATTGCACATATTTATCATGCCTGGCGGCGCATAGAGAATTCGGTCGTTCTATCTTTATCCTCTCGATAACTTCTCTGGCTTCATCTTGAGATATAGATGTCAGACTTTTAAATGGACCTGTCCTGGCATCAAAAAAATGATATAAAAACACAAATATCCCCTTACCTGATTAATAGTTAATCCTGATGGTCATACATATTAAATATCCATGTCACGGACTATATAGTGGTCGTTTTCGGTTCCGCCGTTGTAGTCAGCATACATGCTGCTGCAATCCGTATTGACCTGACTTTATTCATAGAATAACCTTTCCGCTTTTCATGGTAGTTATATCCCTCATATAAAATGTATTATATCATCCGGTTGACACTCTAACAGTCGTTAGGTATTATTGCTCTAACAATCGTTAGAGAGGTTTTAGCTATGACCACAAAAGAGAAAATAATGGATGTAGCACTTCATATGTTCTCTGAAAGAGGCTATGAAGCAGTATCGATAAGAGATATTTGCGGTGAGGTCGGTATTAAGGAAAGCACGCTTTATTATCACTTCAAAAATAAGATGGATATCCTTGATTCGCTTATCGCTAAGTTCAAAGATCACATAAACGGTCTTTTGAGCCATATAGATGAGATGCCGCAGATGCCTTCTGGAAAGATAAAGAAAAAGAATGCCGGAAGCACAGATATCATTGATTCATACATGATGGACAGTTATCTTTTCGATCCTTTCTGCAATCTCATGATAAGGCTGATGATGATCGAACAGTTCCATAATGAAGAAATGCGTGCGCTTTACGAGAAGACTATGTTTACCGACCCTTATGATATCTATCTCAGAGTATTCAGAATGCTTG
>Ga0326512_10000022_pt1 | contig 132097 bp, 124 predicted proteins | sample 1_2617_0518_D_FD_203652 | JGI IMG/M metagenome (GOLD analysis project Ga0326512, IMG submission 203652) | Bovine rumen microbial communities from UC Davis, California, United States - 1_2617_0518 | ecosystem: Host-associated > Mammals > Digestive system > Stomach > Rumen | place: USA...
CCAATATGTAAATTACCCGCATAACTTAATTGTTTAATCCAAGTTTGATTTGAATTATATACATGTAAACGACGATTAATACTGCCAGAATTAGTTGGTCCAACTGTTCCAGTATAATATATATCTTGACCAGGAGACACAGGAATAAAATCTCCTAATTTATCATTTGCATTACTTGAATTAGTACCATTTGAACTAATATAAAAACCAGGAGTATATGAGTTAGCATCTATTAAGTTACTTGTTCTAATTTGACTTGAAATATGCGGCATTTCTTTAATTTCAAGACTAAGGGCATTTAATTGTTTTGCATTTATAATATCTAAATCTGAATTATACCAATCAGTAATATTTATAGTTACATTTGGATTTAAATTATCTATTACTTGTTTATCTGTTGCCGACATTAAACCATTAGTTGATGTAGTAGCTAATGGTAATGTTTCAATCAATAATCTTGCTTCTGCATCTTTAAAATTATAAACTGTTCCGTTTAAACGTACTTTTGAAAGGTCAGCCATATTTAACAACCTCCTTTCGTATTAATTACTAAAGTATCACCTTCAATATCAAAATCATTATTATTAATAAATTTTAAATCATTTAATTTTGTAATTCCATCTCCTATTTTCATTCCAATAGGAATAAAATCAGTATAAATAATAATTTCATTTTTAGAAGGGATAAAATTTTTTGCTTTACTCCAATTTTCAGAAGTATCGCTTTTCATACATACAAATTCTTTTTCCATATACTCTCCTTTAACACAAAAAATCGGGTAGAGGATATAGTATCCCCTACCCGAGTAAAATTATATCCCTTATCCTTTTCAAAGTTATATAATGAAATTAACCTTTATCATTTCAAAAGATTAAGCATTAACTCCAAATGTAACATTTGCAGTTTTTTCAGAACTTGTAAAGTCTGGAGTAATTGTTTCAGAAGCTACTGTTACAGCTCCATCTGTACCTGCTGCAGATTGAGTAGTTGCAACAGTTGGAGTAACAGATTTAGAAGTTCCATTGAAAGAAGCTGTAAATGTAGGTTGAGTCATTACAGCCTCAGAAGACGTATAAGTTGGAGTAGCAGAAAGAATTACTCCATCTCCAGAAAATGATCCAGTAGCTGATGCACTTGTAATGCCAGTAACAACATTTTCAGTTCCAAAAGTAGGAAGTGAACCAGATAATTGTGGATCAACATAAGTAACAGCACCTGAAGCAGTTACAGCACTACTTGTTGTAGCATTAGTTAAAATTAATGTTTCTGCATCTTCTCCGGTTCCCACAGAAGCAACCATTCCTTCAATTGCAAATGTATCAGTTGTATCTGCGGCTTGAGTACAACTACCAGCTGTAAGTTGATAAGCTGTACCAGCATTAGTAACTGTAGCTACATTTCCAGTAGATGGAGTTACAGAAACATTAGTAATAGTTACTGAACCTGTCGGAGTATAATTTGGTGTATCTGCACCAGCTGCAGCAGATGCAACGGTTACACCTGTTGTTTTATCATAGCTTGCGGCCGCAGCTGTACCGGCCGTTAAGTCTACACTGCCCGCAGGAGTAACATCAAGAGCATCATATGTAGCTGGAACTGAAACAGGAGTAGAACTAACGTTATAAGTTCCTGCTTTACCAGTTGAAAAACTATCAATAGAATCTACTGTTGTAATTGCAACAGAGCCATTATCTTTATAAGCAAGTGCTTTTAATCCCAGTGCTGTTTGTAATTCAGCAACGGTAATATTATCTTGCATATCTACGCCAGCAATAGTGAAAGTCTTTAATACATATGCACCTTCAGAACCAACTTCTCTCCAAGCTGTTCCATCAAATAACCATTCTGATCCATCGTCTTCAACAACAAAATCACCAGCTGCTGGAGATTCAATATCAGTATGATCAGTTTCAGATCTTAAATTTAAAATATCACCAACCGCACCAATTTGACGGTTAACAAAATCATAAACCTGATCAGAAGTAACTAAACCTTCATTACCATCAGCGATAGCATTAGCAACACTATAAGTTACTGAATCACCAAAAGTATCTAAAATTGCGCGTACATCAGCATCTTTTAAATAATAAGTTGTATTGCCAATTTTTACTTTAGAAAGTACTGGTGAATGAGTATAGGTTTGTGCCATCTTTTTATTTCCTCCTTTATAAAGTAAAAACTAATAACTCATTTTCTTCATCAACATTTGTTTTAAATCTTACAGTTAATTCATCTGTAATACTTTTTTGAGTCATAGTTCCATCTATATTTTGCCCCATAGTATTATATAATTTCATGGTTCCTGCAAGATCTGCAGAAGCAGTTGTTAAGGTTGCATCTATTGGAATATACTCTGTTCCATTAAAATAAAAAATTTTACTATGGGGTTTATCAATATAAATCTTATTTATCATTTTTTGAAATGGAGTTTGTAAAGTAATATCTTTATAAAAATTTCCTTCACTATAATATCCTTGCTGAACAGCATTACGAATATCTTCATCAGTAAAGGGTAATTCTGCATATGTATTTACACCATTTCCAACCTTTGCTCGTAAACCATTTTTAGCTGTATCTACTAATACTACTTCTCCACTTGCGGGAACAAAACTATCTTTTATGGCTTCATAATTATAATCATTATCTCGTCGAAGCCTAATTACTGCATCAATAGAGTTTTTTTTCATACGCCATTTGTTCCTCCAATAAGACTTGAAGCTGATCCACCATAAATTTCATCTATAGCTGCATCTAAATCGGCTTCAGTAATAATTGTTCCTAGTTTTTCTGCTAGAGTTTCTGCAAGTTGTGGAATAGTATTGTTAATAATTTCAATAATTTCTTCTTGTGAAATATTTTGTTGTATAACAGTTTCATTAATTACTATATTTGCAGGATTTTGATCTACTAGAGATTGTGGATACTCTTCATATGAACCTATTTGAACTGGATAATGTATTGGAACAAGAGGATCCGGCCAATAATCAAGTAATACACAAGTATCAGTATTATAGTGCGAACGATCTTCGCTCGCACAGATATAGTTTTCCATCGCTCGCGACATAATAAGAACTCCTTTCAAATATTTTCATTTATATTTAAAAATATAATAATATCGTTTAAATGAAATTACCCATAACTTGGGTAATATTAAATAATCAGATAAAAAAGTAAAGGGGACACTCAAAAAATTGAGTGTCCCCTATTTATTATTTTATAAAGTCACTTCGACCCATTCTTTTTCGCCATTAAGCATATAAGTCTTACTATTCTCAATAACAAATGCAGTACTTCCAGCAGCTGCAACAGTTGCTAAATCTTCTACATCACTATCAGTATCACAAATATACTCAATAATTCCATAAGCTTTCTTACCATTTTCAGCAAGGATATTTACCATAATTTATCCTCCTATTTTTATTTTTCTTTTGGACGAAATACATAAACATATTGTTTTCCATTTTTATTTAAACGAGTTTTTAAACTATTAGTTGTTTTTGGATAATAAGAATCATGAGAAGCCTCTTTAACTTTTCCATTAGAATAACAAATAAAAATATGTCCATGATTACCAGATACATCTTTTTTATAAAATCCTATATCTCCAGGTTGAGCCTTTTCAATAGGAATTTTATCAAAATGTTCTTCCATATACTTTAATTGTTTCCATAATCCACTTGGATAATTCTTATCGACTCCAGAAGAAACAATAACTGTCCATACAAAAACATCACAATTAGCACCATCTTTAGCTGCTTGACACCATTTATGCTGTGATGTAGGAAGTGCGGCCAGGGCTTCTTTATAGCTGCTAGTAGGCTTCCCATTAGGATATTGTGCTTCTTTAGAATTAGTGGCGTATGCCAATTCATTAGCTTTAGCAGCTATACGTTCTCGTTTAGAAATTACTTTTTTTTTACTACTTTTTGTGCAGCGACAATTGTTTTAGGTCCAACGATTCCATCGCCTTCACCTTTACCAATTACTTCCTCTTGGAATTTCTTTGTCCATTTAAGAGTATTATCTCCAAATAAACCATCATATGGTTTACCAAGTTTTCCATCATAGTACCAATCAAGAAACTCTTGCCAATAAGCAACACGCTCTCCCGCTTCACCATGGCGCATTAAAATATCTGCATTAACAGAACTATTATATCTATGAACCCTTGGGAAGTTAGCATAATTAGAATCAGATAAAGTTTTTACTCTAATAGAATTATTCCATCCACTAGAATTTCTCTTATTATCATCTCCACCGCTAGCTTCAGCAATCTTACCTCCACCGATATAAAGAGCAACATGTCCATCTCTACAAAGAACATCTCCAGCCTTAAGATTGGATTTAATTGGATGTCCTAAATTATCAAATAAGGAAGAAGTATCATATCCATGTCCTTTGTTGAAATCCCAAGAACTGCAATCTCTACATAAAGAAATAGCTTTTGGTACGCAGCCACCATGAGCCCAGGCCGCTCCTACAAATGGGTTACAGCAATATGTAAAGTCTGGATCTAATATAGCCGGAGTACGATTCTTCTTCAATTTCTGTGTACCACAGAAATAACAACCATTATGATGTGCATGAGTGCCATATCCATAATGAAAACGATTATCACTAGCAATCCATTTTGCCCATTTGATAGTATCAGCTATAACTTGTGAGTTAGATTTAACTACTCTATAAGAAGGTAATTTACCTGGATAATTTCCAGTAGTAGCTACTTCAAATTTTGTAGTAGAAAGAAGTTCGTTTACTTTCTTTTGTACAGCATCATAATCATAACCAGCTGCTTGTAAATTCTTCTTTCTAGTATCTCCTGAACCCCATTTTCCATCAAGAACCTCTTTAGCAAGAGTTTCAATAGATTTAGTTGCTATCGGTGTAGCAGGTTTAAGGAGCTCATTGACTTTATTCTGAACTGCTTGATAGTCATATCCAGCAGCAGTAAGGTTTTGCTTGCGGGCATCGCCTGATCCCCACTTACCATCGAGGACTTCTTGCGCCAATTGATCAACTGTCTTTTTAGGCGTAAGAAGTTCATTTACTTTATCTTGAACTGCTTGGTAATTATAACCCGCAGCTTCTAATTTCTTTTTACGGGTGTCTCCACTACCCCATTTTCCGTCCAAAACTTCTTTTGCAAGTTCTTCCACGGTCTTTTTAGGAGTAATATAACCAGATGAACTAGAAGAAGAACTAGAGCTACTAGGTGAACCAAGAAGTTCATTAACTTTCGCTTGTACTTTATCATAATCATGTCCTGCTTCTTTTAATGCTACTTGTCTTGAACTACCACTTCCCCATAAACCATCAATAACTTCTTGTGCAAGTTGTTCAATAGTTCTCTTAGGAGGAGTAATTAAACCTTTACCTGTGTAACGGATTAAAATTTTTAAACCACTAACATATCGACCTGAAAAACTTCTATCAGATCTAATATCTTCTGCTTTCGTTTTGCCATGAGAAGAATCTGCTACTTTAGAATCAGACATTATAATATAAGTATGTTGAAATTTAGTTCCTTCCACAAACATACCAGCCATATCACCTGGTTTTGCTTGTGATTTAGGAATTCCATTCTTATTTCTGATTACTTGAATATCTTTAATACCAAGACAATTTTGTGCTTTTTTAAGAGCATCAGCATCACTTTTTGCATTAAGAATATATTCCCATTCTTCATTAGCAATTGTTCCACAATAACATGTGGTTGGTAATCCTGCATGGTGCCATACTGCAGCAGAAAAACCAATACATTGCCAACCATGGTTGTCTCCTCCATGTGGGTGACAAATAGCACATTCATGACCATATGGTTCTGTCCAATATATGTACCACCAATTATTATTAGCAGCAATACTAGTTGCCATTGCTCTCATATTTTGAATAATATTTTCACGACAACAAAGAAGAGTGTTTACATCACCCTGAACTTGATCAGCGTTATATCCTTCTGCTTTGAGTGCAGCTACTCTCTTATCGCCACTACCATAATAGCCAGCAATAACATCTCTTGCAATCTGTACTCTTGTTTTTTTCGCCATATTATTTCCTCCATTTAATATCATAGCAACATGATTGTTTTTACCATTAGAATGTGCTGTAATAATTGTGTCACCACGCTTTAAAGTCATTCCTTTAGTATAAGATAAACAATCAAAATTGGAGTTATTTTTAAGGGATTTAGCAAGTTCAAGTGCTGAACCAATATAACAAGTAGATAATCCTGCATATTGATTACATAAACAGATCAAATCTCCACAAGATAAACCGCATTTAGTAGTTATCTTTGATAAATCATAATTAACTGCTTTAGCTAATTTTGTCATAGCCTTATCTTTACCATATTCTGTCTCACCAGATTTGGAATAGCCTATATTGTTATTAGCTATTGCTTTTTCACACATCGTAGCAGCTTTTTCTGCTTTTGTAGAGTCTTTTGGTCTGAATACATAAGTCCAATTATATGGAGAAGTTGCAGAATCTACATATTTAAAAGTGGCGCATGACACTTCTTTTCCGTTGCCATCTCCAGCTTTTTTATCTAAATTTGAAGAAGCTTGTCCAATTGTTATTGTATCAGCCATATTTTTCCCTTTCTACTTAATTAAAAAAGGGAGAAAGACTTAAAATAGTCTTTCTCCCCCAATATGAATTATCTAGAATACCAATAATCTAAATCAATTCGATTTCCAATACCAGGCACACTACCTTCTGAAGTATATTGCCACATATCATAAGCACCTTTGTATTCACACTTACTATAGTATTGAGCAACCCACTTACTGTGAGAAGCAGTAATGTTACCAATTTTATTATTAAACCAACTTAAACTAGCATATACTCCAGCTTTATAACCAGCTGCGTTTACTAAATTACAGAATTTATTACAAATATTTGCTAATGTAGTTTTAGAAAGTTTACTTTGATATGTTGGATCTTCTACATCAAGATAAACTGGCATGTCACATTGTTTACCTTTAATATGTTCTAATGTGAATTCAGCTTCTTTCTGAGCCATTGATTCAGTTGTAGCTGTAGAGTAGAAGTAATAACCAATCTTTAATCCAGCAGCTTTTGCATTAGCATAATTATTTTCAAAACATTTATCAATAGTTGGCTTTCTAGATTCACTTCCAGTAAATCCAACTCTTAAAATAGCAAAATTAATACCATTTGCTTTAGCCTTTTGAAAATCAGCAATACTACAATTACCTTGCCATGCTGAAATATCCATACCTTTAATACGAGTTGCACTAGCTTGTTTTATATCTCCAATACTAGTATTTTTTGGAAGAGTTGGATTAGCATTAAGCCATTTTTGCATAGCTTTAGAAGTATTTGGACCCCAAATACCATCTGGACCAGATAATCCCAGGAATTTTTGTAATGCTTTAATTGTATTTGGACCAAGTTGTCCATCTGGACCACTTAAATTCAAATATTGCTGTAAAGCTTTAACTAAATAAGAGCCATTTACTCCATATTTAATACTACCACTTCCAAATCCTCTATGATATGTTTTAAGTTTAGCTAATTGACCAGTGATTTTTCCATCAACAGTAGTTCCAAAAAGTTTTTGCATTTTTTTAATACTTTTTGGTCCAAAAACACCATCAACCACTAAGTTTGCTGAAGTATTTGCAGTTGAAACATTAGTTTGTTGAACTGGAGCAGGAGTAGAATCCTTAACCACATTAATTTTCTCAACAATCCACATTTGATATACAAGACCTCTCATAGAGTTCTCATAACTATAATATCCATGTGTAGCAGAATCATTATCTCTTCCACCTGAATCTTTAGTATAAAACCAATGCTTTCCATCTTTTACATAGTAGTCAGTAAATGCTACATAATGACCACCAGCAGTCCAAACCATTCCATTTGGAGCTTTTCCACCAAGAAAAAGAATAACCCCTATACGATTTCCTTTATTTAACTCGGTCCAAGCTTTACTCATTGGATCAGCAGTTCCTATATGTACTACCTTATATCCATAATGCTGTAAAGTTTTAGGAATGCCGCTCCATGTAGTTCCTTGATTTGCAACTGCAAATCCTTGATTAACCATCCATTGACGTACTGGTTCTGGGGTTAAATCCTTATATTGTTCTTGCTCTATGATAAGGTGTGTACATGCAACGCATCCACAACCATTACCACTGAAGGAAGACTTCTTAGTAGGATAAGGCTTAGAACCCCAACGAGAATCATATTGTTTGTATAAGTTCTTGTTCATTCCTTTCTTCCTCCTCTGCCTCAAGATTACCCATATCTTCATCAACTGTATCATCGTAACCTTCTTCAGTATAGAATTTATCTCCGATATAACCTTCTTTCTTTTCGGCCTTGAGTTGACGAGTCACTCCAGTACCTATAGCAGCCTCTGGTGAGTAGTCATTATTATAATAAGTGTTGATACCTACTATGATAGCATTAACGACAACAGACACTACTTTATACCAGAAAGTTAAAGTGTCATTCCCGAACTGTGCAACATCTGTAACAGCAAGTACAGTGTTTATAGTTACTAAAATACCTAATACAGTTCTTAATTTTGTGCCATAATTCATATCAGTACCTCCTTTTGATATTCCTATATATAAATGAAAAATTAAGATTTTTAGCTAATGACATTTGTCCGATATTTGATTTTTTATAAATATTATCATATAATTATTATATAATAAAAATATAAGGAGGTTTTTCAAATGCCAGTTAATGATGACTTAGGAAAAAGAATGAAAGAAAATTATGAGCAAGTTTCCAAAACTCGTTTGGTAAAAAGAATGCCAGTAGCAATTAGACTGGACGGAAAAGCCTTTCATACTTTTACAAAAGGTTTTCAAAAACCATTTGATCAAATTTTAATGAGAACTATGCAAGAAACCATGAAGTATCTTTGTGAGAATATTCAAGGCTGCGTATTTGGATATACACAATCTGATGAAATTACTCTCATTCTTAAAGATTACACAAAACTTGAAACTTCTGCATGGTTTGACTATGAAGTTCAAAAAATGTGTTCTGTGTCTGCTTCAATGGCAACTATGGCTTTTAATCACATCTTTTCTCAAAAGGTTGTAGATTATAACAACGCTCTTTATGAAGCATGGAATATATCTAATGATGATATAAAATATTCAGACACTTTACTTAATGCAGCTCAAAAAGGAGCAATGTTTGATGCTCGTTGTTTCAACATTCCAAAAGAAGAAGTTGCTAATTTAATCTATTGGCGTCAAGTTGATGCAGTTAGAAATTCTATTCAAATGGTTGGGCAAGCTAACTTTTCACAAAAACAACTTCATGGAAAATCTTGTAATATGATTCAAGATATGCTTCTTCAAGAAAAAAATATTAATTGGAATCATTTTTCAACCGATTGTAAAAGAGGAAGTTGTTGCATTAAAAATCATTATAATATAGATGGAATTTCTCTCTTTAGACCTGGAAGATTCGGAGAATGGATTATTGACCGAAATATTCCAACATTTAAAGGTGGAGATAGATATTATATCGAAAAATTCCTTAAATCTGATGATGAAAAAACTCAAGAAGAATTAAAAATGGGAATTGTATAATGAAAACTAAAGAACAAATTGAAAAAGAAATCGGCTTTGGAGATTGTTTTACCGTCGATGAGTTTGCAGACTATGTAACAAAGGGTTATTTTAATCGTTATGATGGAGTCGGATATTTTCATGACGGAGAAAATCAAACTAGAATTAGTGTTTGGGCTGATGTCGATACAGTACTCGAAGCAAGAGATACTTATCCGTATGTAATGTGGTATAACAAATAGAAGAAAGGAGTTATTATGACAGTTCAAGATAGAGTAATAGATCATTTAGTAGAAGCATCTGATATGTTTGCTTCTGATAGAATAGTTGGAATATTCCTTCAAGGAAGCCAAAACTATGGTCTTGAATTGCCTACTTCTGATGTAGACACAAAACTCATAGTAACTCCTTCCTTTGAAGAAATAGCTCTTAATAAAAAACCTCGTAGCACAACTCATATACGAGCCAATAACGAACATACTGATATAAAAGATATAAGACTTTATATGGATACTTTCAAGAAACAGAATCTTAATTTCCTTGAAATATTATTTACTCCATATAAATCTGTTAATGTTATGTATGAAGATCAGTGGGATCGTCTTGTTACCAGAAAAGAAGATATAGCAAGAATGAATCCTTATAGAGCGGTAAAATCTATGAAGGGTATAGCTATGGAGAAATGGCATGCTATGGAGCATGAATATCCAAGTAAAGTTGATGTTCTCGCTAAATTCGGTTATGATCCGAAACAGCTTCATCATCTTCTTCGTGTTGAAGATTATATAGAACGCTATATAGCTGGAGAACCATATGCGGATTGCTTGCGGCCATCCGATCCTGGGTATCTCATGGACGTGAAAATCGGAGTATTAAATTTAGATCTTGCCCGTCGTATAGGCCAACGAGCAATTGATCATGTAATAGAAATGGCAGATAATTTTTGTAATAATATTGAGCCAAGTGAAGATCCGGATTGCGTTGAACTTCTTCGCGATGTTCAAATGGAAATAATGAAAAGGTCAATAAAAAAGGAGATAGCACATGGGATATAATAAGTGGTATGTTTCCGGCGATACACATGCAAATTTTTCTCGGTTTCATGCTTTAAAAGAGGAGAAAGATATTGCAGTAATCGTTCTTGGAGATACTGCTCTTAATTGGAATCTTAATGAGCATGATACCAGCCTAAAAGCATCTCTCAGTAAACGCTGGCCTGAGATTACATGGTACATCCTTCGTGGAAACCATGATGCAAGGCCATCCGCAGTCCAAAATATAAAAACAGATTGGGACGATGAAGTTCAAGGATATGTAATGTATGAGCCAAATTTTCTCAATATTCGTTATCTACTGGATGGAGGTGAATATATTATAGATGGCTATTCTGTTCTTACTATTGGAGGGGCTTATTCAGTAGATAAATATTATCGTCTTGAAAATGGTTTTAGATGGTTTTCTGATGAACAATTAACTGAAAAAGAAATGAGAAATATCGAAAACATTGTTCGTAGTAAAAACTATGACTTTGTTATGACTCATACTTGTCCATATTCTTGGCGTCCTGTAGATTTATTCCTATCTGGATTAGATCAATCAACAGTTGATAATACTATGGAATTATGGTTGGAAGGATTAAAAGATGCTTTTACTTGGAATATTTGGTTGTTTGGTCATTATCATGCAGATCGTCTTGAGCGTCCGCATGTAGAGCAGTACTTTAATACAATAGAAGAATTATCTACTATATGGAATCGTTGGAACGATGAAAGTCGAGAATTAGAATGGTGGATAAGAAAAGCTCCTAATTATTATATGGGTGCTTAAAAAGGAAGGGTTGAAACCTTCCTTTTATTTATTGATTTTTTATTAAAAATTTGTTATAATAAATTATAAGAAAAAATTAAGGATAGAGATTTTTATGAAATATTTTATTGACTTTGAAGCAACTCAGTTTTCTAACGAAATCATCTCGATTGGTTGCGTTAGAGAAAACGGAGATGAATTTTATTCATTAGTAAATCCAAAAAAGAAAATAACTGCTTTTATTACGGAGTTAACTGGTATTACAGATGAAATGCTCCAGACAGCTCCTACACCAGAGCAGGTTTTTAGTCAGTTTTTTGATTGGTGTGCAGAAGTCGAAGATGATTTACCTATTTTTTATTGCTATGGTAATTCAGATATTCATTTTGTACAAAAGAATTTTAGCAAGTCAAAGAATTTTAAAGCCAAGAATATTCTTGGGTATCTCTATTCCGATCTTTATGACTATGAGCCTATGGTCAGAAAGCATTTTGGTTTAATTCAAGCTGTAAGTTTAATTAAAGTTACTAATTATTACAAGCAGGAAGAAATAACTCAAAATCATAATGCTTTATCAGATGCTAAAATGTTAAAGTTTGTTTATGAACAGATACAAGAACACACTCCATCTGAAGATAGAGATGCTTTTCCAGAATATCAGAGTAAACAGACTCAGCCTCAGGAAGATTGGTCTAAATATACCGTTCATAGAATCAAAAAAGGAAAAATTGAAGAAACTTTTGTTGGCATGGATGCGGCCGTTGATTGGGTATTTAATCAGCTTCCAGATAATGGTGAAAAAGATAAAGTTATTCGTAAAAATTTAGCAAATAAGATTAAAAATTCTAGTAATACACGAAAGAAATATTTAACTTATCGTTGGAAAGTGGAAAAAAAGAAATAAATTATAGAAAGGAGAATTATTAAATGAGTGAGCATGTAGGTTACATTGTAGAAGTTAAGCAGCTTCGTGAACACTCTAATGCAGATCGTATGCGTGTAGCAACTTTCTTCGGAAATGATACTTGCGTAGATTTGAATGTTAAGATTGGTGATAAAGGAATTTATTTTCCAACTGACCTTCAGCTTTCTGTAGAGTTTTGTGAACAGAATAATCTCGTTCGTAAAAAGGACGAAAATGGAAACAACATTGGTGGATATATGGATCCTTCCAAGAGAAATGTTTCAACTATTAAGCTGCGTGGAGAAAAGTCTGATGGACTATATCTTCCAATTGAATGTCTTGCTTATACTGGAATTGATCTTAATTCCCTTTCTGTAGGAACTCCAATTGATGTAATTAATGCACATGAAATTTGTTGCAAATATATCCCTCGTGGAAAAGTGCGTCATAGTAACAAGGAAGGTAATAGAACTCGTAAAAAGAAAGTTCCAGTAGCACCTCTATTTACAGAGCATGCAGATACAGAACAGCTTGCATATAATCTTGGAGAATTCCACCCTGGAGATCTTCTTGAAATCACTCTTAAAATGCACGGAACTTCACAGCGTACAGCATATGTTCCAGTTTTGAAAGGTTTTAAGAAAACTTTTTGGGAGAAAATCTGCGGGAAGCCAGGTCAGCCGATCTATGATTGGGGATATGTTTCTGGAACTCGTAGAACTGTTCTTGACAACTTTGATGGTGGATTTTATGGATCTAATGACTTCCGTGAACCTCATTCTAAATTCTTTGAGGGAAAACTCCATAAGGGAGAAGAAGTATATTATGAAGTAGTAGGTTTCCAGACTTCTGGAGCACCTATTATGGGATCTGCTGCAAACAAGAAAACTGCTGATAAGGAATTCATCAAACAGTATGGAGATACAACTGTATTCTCTTATGGTTGCTCTCCAGAAGGATATAAGACAATGTATGGAAATGATGATATGGGAGCTTTTGAACTTCCAGTTGCTCTTCCTCAGTCTGATTTCTATGTATATAGAATGACTATGACAAATGAGGACGGGGATGTTATCGAATACACTCCAGAATATATGCGTTACCGTTGTGAGCAGATGGGATGTAAAACAGTACCAGTTCTTGCAAAGGCATATGTTGATGAAAATTGTGTAGAAATTCTATGGGCTGCTAATCCTGCGGCCATCGATCATGCGATCACATCAGCGGAGTCTCTTGGAGACGGAGTGCGTCAGGTAGCAGAATATTTCTACGATGGTCCAGATCCAGTTGGAAAGACTCATGTTCGTGAGGGTGTAGTTGTTAGAATTGTAAATAAACCAAAATTCTGTGCGTTTAAACATAAGAATTTCTACTTCAAGGCTCTTGAAGGAATCATAAAAGCAAGCGCTGAAGCACCAGATATGGAAGAAGCAGAAGAGGTTCTTAATGAAACAGCAGAATAAACTTTGCCCCTATAGAAAAGAAATCATAGTAACTGATTATCACTGGGAGGGGAATACTCCTCTTCCAGGAGCTTACTATGAAAGTTTTGGAGAATGTTATGGTGAATTATGTGCGGCCTGGCTTGAAGATCATTTTACTGGTTTTGAAGGTTGTGCATTAGCGAGGAAAATGAAATGAATAAAATAGATTGTTTTGATGGAGATTTTGCTTTTTTAAGTAACTTCTATCCTTCTCTTATTAAGGAGGATGGATTAGAGTATCCTACTGTGGAGCATTATTTTCAAGCAATGAAAACTAATGATATATATGGTCGAAGACTTGTAGCAGTAGCTAGTACTCCTGGTAAAGCAAAACGAATCGGACGCAATCTTCGTTTACGCAGAGATTGGGAAAATGTGAAATATGATGTAATGAAACATGCTGTTCATGAAAAATTTCTTGATGCAACTCTACGTAAACAACTTCTCTCTACTGGAGATGCATATCTTGAAGAAGGAAACACTTGGCATGATAATATATGGGGCAATTGTCATTGTGAAAAATGTAAAGATATTCAAGGTACAAATTGGTTAGGAACTATTCTGATGGAAGAACGAAAAAATTGTCAATAGGAGGGAGCTTAAAACCTCCTATTGATTTTTTTATAAAATTTTGTTATAATATATATGATAAAAAGAGAGAAAAAGAAAAATGACATATACAACTAATATAACAGATGTTAATCCATATCATATTTGGATTGGTGATTATGGATTAACAACAGATAATAAAACAACACAATTAGTAAATACTTATTTAAGCAATATTACTTATAAAGACCTCGAAGAAAAATTCGAGAGAAAGGAGTCAGATATAATGAGTTTTGATTTTGGTAACATGTTTAATGGTATGTTCAAGCCTGTTGGACGTGGAATGTGTAAAATCGGAATGAATGGCAAGGTTGCTATTAAGACTTCTTCTGGTTACAAAACCTTTGACATTGATAAGAGAAAACTCGTTAACTGTGATAGTTTCGCTTTCGACATGGATGGTGCTTTTTGGGTAGTCCCAACATTTAAAGTCGAAAAGGGAGACATTATTCTCGTTAATGGAAAACCTCGTAGTGTCATTGAAGTAAAGGAAAATTCAATCAAAACTTTCTCTTATGAGGATAGTACAATTGATGAAATTATTCCAGAACATCACGTCTTCCTTGGCAAAACTTACTGCTACGGCAAAATCTTCAGTCCTTTCATGAATATGGCTAAGGACAATGGAGAAGGTATGTCATCACTTATGAACATGATGATGATGAGTCAGATGTTTAGCGGAAACTCCAATGATGGAATGAATCCATTTATGATGATGATGCTTATGAATGGAAATGATAACCCATTTGCAAATCTTTTTGAAGGAGCATTTAACTTTGGAGTAGATGAAGAAAGTGAGGGTTAATTATGGGAAGCGGAAGTTGGTCAAGTACGGTATATGATAGTTATACAACTGCAACAAAAGGAATGAGCACTGCTGCATATGCATCAGCAGTAAATCTTTCAACACAAGACATTTTCAAAAGCGTTAGCCTTCATAAGGATCTCAATCCAATGAATGTAATACGTGAGTGTTGCGATAGCGAGGAGCATCCAAACACTTTTCCAGTTATCCTCGCTCTTGATGTAACTGGAAGTATGGGCCAAGCCGCTATTAAAACTGCTCAGAAGCTCAATGATATTATGACTGATTTATATGCAGATAAAGATCTTCCAGATATTGAATTCTGCATTATGGGAATCGGAGATTGTTCTTGCGATAGATTTCCAATTCAAATTTCTCAGTTTGAATCTGATATTCGTATTGCTGAACAGCTTGACCAGATTTTCTTTGAATTTGGTGGTGGCGGAAATAAATACGAAAGCTATACTGCGGCTTGGTATATGGGGGCTAGACATTGTAAACTTGATTGCTGGGAGAGAGGTCAAAAAGGTTTAATTATTACCATGGGTGATGAACTTCCTAATCCTTATATTCCAATTAGAGGAATGAGAGATGGAGGCCTCAATGAGGTAACGGGTGATTCCCTTCAGGATGATATTGAAACTAAAGATCTTCTTCCAGAAGTACTTGAAAAGTTTAATGTATATCATCTTTCAATAGATGATTCAAGTTCGTCATATAGCTATCATCAGAGACTTGGAATTGATGAAGAATGGACAGAGTTACTTGGAGACCATTACCAAGTATGCAATCTTGATAATCTCCCAAAAGTAATTACTGAAATTGTTATAGCCAATAGCAAAGGAGGAGGAATTACTGTTAATTCTGATTCTGAAATAGTTTGGTAAGGAGGGTTTGCGATGAAAGATATTAAGATTGTCATCGGCGCCAATTATGGTGATGAGGGTAAAGGATTAGTTACTAGGCACTTTGTTCGAGAAGCTAGTAATCCAATTGTTATACTTCATAATGGAACCGCACAGAGAGGACATACTGTTGATTATGGTCCAAACTGTCGCCATATATACCATCATTTTGGTAGCGGCACAGCTGACAATACACCTACCTTCTTCGCAGATACTTTCTGGATTCATCCAATGAGTTTTACTCTTGAGTGGAAAGAATTGGAATATAAAGGTGTTAAGGTACCTAGGTCTTTTGCAGATGATAAATGTAGAGTAGTTACTCCATTTGATATGTTTGCAGACCATGCAACTGAAGCATATATTCAGTTAGAAAGAGGCGAACGAGAATTCGGTTCTTGCGGCCTAGGTACCTGGTGCGCGACGGATAGGTTTCCAGTTCATTCTTATTTGCTTAAATCTTGGTATAAAGCCGTACAAGGTTGTCTTAATAATCAAGAAGCATATTATGTTAGTTTAATGGAACACTCTCTTGACGAGTGTTTAAAAGTATTAAAATCTCGTAAGGTTGATTTAGAAAAATTACCTACTTATAAAAGATATTTTGATAAAACAGATGGTCTTTTTAAATATCTGTGCAATAACTTTTTAAGAGATTTAATTTTCTTCTTTGGTCATTGTGAGCGTATTAGCTTTGATAATATTTATGATAGATATAACACTTTAATTTTTGAAAATGGACAGGGTCTTGGTCTTGATATGGATGTCGACAATGATTGGCATACTACTTCGCATACGGGTTTGGTAAATCCTATGGCGTTACTTGCGGGCAGGACCGATCCTCAAGTCGAGGTATGTTATGTTACACGCTCATATCTTACTCGTCATGGAGTAGGACCGTTAGAAGAAACGGTTAAAAAAACAGAAATAAATGCAACAATGCATGATTTAACCAATGTACCAAATGAATTTCAGGGCACTCTTCGATATGGTTATCTAGATGATGTTGCACAAGCAGCTAGAATAGAAAAGGATTGGAATCTGGCCGCAGGTTTATCGAATTTTAAAAAGACAATGGCAGTAACTCATTGTAATGAGTTTGAGGATCTTTATCAGAAAGCAAATTATGTTAGTTATAATCCATATAGTATATTAAAACGGTAAAATAAAATAATTGCTATCACTAGCAATTATTTTATTTATTGATTTTTTTATAAAAATATATTATAATTATTATAGAAAATGAAAAATATGTAAAATAGAAAGAGGTGAGTTATTCTATGAAAGATAAAAAAAGAAGAAAAGCACAAAGTAAAATTAATAAAAGTGTAAGACTTCTTAATAAAAACATTCATGATGATTACCTTTGGCGTGGACGTTTTTATGTGCGTCAAACGGATGCTCATTGGGAACGTTTTGAAGATGGTTCTGGTGGAATTCTTACTGTATGGCTAGAAATTAGAGATAAAAAAACTGGCCGTTATATGGGATTTTCAGTAGATAATTATGCTTCTAGAGGTTGGAAACTTTTTGAAGCTGGAAATCAGTTTATTGCTGAATATTCTGGTGTATGGGATAATATTGATGCTGTAAAAGCAGATACAACAAATTGGGATAAAGTGGATTGGGTTCCAAAAGAAGAGATTTATTATAGGGGGTAATATTATGGCAAAACATTATGCAATAGCAGATATTCATGGTATGTATGATATTTATACACAAGTATGTGATATGCTAGAGCCAGATGATGTCGTATATTTCCTTGGAGATGCTGGAGATCGTGGATATGATTGTTTCCGTTGTGTGAAAGAAATTTATGAGAATCCACAATGGATTTATATGAAAGGTAATCATGAAGATCTTATGGTTAAAGGACTTCGTGAACAAATGTATCATGGTCTTAAAGGAACTGAAGATTTTCAGCTTTGGCATTATAATGGTGGAGGAGCCACTTTTTATGATTGGGTAAATGATGGAGAAGATTGGACTTGGATAGAACGCCTTGATAGTTTACCAGTCCTTCTAGAATACACAAATCCAAAAGGAATCACTTTTCATATGAGCCATGCTGGTTATACCTGTGGTCATAAAGATGAAATGTGGAATGATGAATTAGTTTGGTCTAGAAATCATTTCGCAGATTCTTGGGACGGAGAATTTTATCCAAACGATATATGTATTCATGGTCATACTCCAATTGAATATCTAGTTAGAAAACTAAACTGGCTCGAAAAAGGTACAAAACCTTATTATGTTGGACAACCAGAAGCAAGAAGTTATTGTAATGGACATAAGATTTGTATTGATAATGGAGTTTTTTATACAAAATCAACTGTTTTATATGATTTAGATGAAATGGTAGCAATACCGCTATATAGCAATTCTGACTTTGAATGGTAGGAGGGAACCATGGGAAGATCAAATGTAGAACAACATAAATTCTTTTGTATTCAGTGTGGGCAGGAGGGTATCCCACTAGCCCGCAAGAAAAATCGTAAGAGAGAGCGTTTTCATCGCAAAGTAATGTATTGTTATCATTGTCACGAAGATATTAATCATGTTGAATGTCGCGATGAAGAAGATATAAGAATTTTTAAAGAGAATTTTAGAAATGGGGTGTATCAGAATGAGTGCAAAGAATCTTTGGATCATGTGCGGAATACCAGGCAGTGGCAAGTCAACTTGGTGCTCTAAGGCTGCAAAAAAACCAGGAGCAATAAGAGTATCTCGTGACGTTATTCGTTTTAATATGCTTGAAGAAGATGAAGATTATTTTGCTCATGAGTTTGATGTATTTAGAGAATTTATTAAGCAGATTAATGAAGGGTTAGCTGATGAAAAGGTTAAAGATATTTTTGTTGATGCAACTCATTTAAATGAAAAGTCTAGAAATAAGGTGCTTGATCGCCTTATTAATCTTGATGGAGTAGCAATTAATGCGGTTAATTTCTTAATTGATTTCGATCTCGCGTGGGAAAGAAATAACTTGCGGAAAGGCCGCGCTGTGGTTCCATATGGTAAACTTTGCGGTATGAATAAAATTTTCAATCCTGCAAAAGAAGGCGAAAAGTATCATTATGACAATATTATAAATATTAATGTTGCAAAGGACGGTGATGAAATAGTATGATATATGTAACTTCAGATTTGCATTTTTGTCATGATAGAGAATTTCTCTATAAGCCAAGAGGTTTTGACAATGTTTACGATATGAATAAAGCTATTGTTCAAAATTGGAATTCAATAGTACAGCCAGAAGATGATGTATATCTTCTTGGTGATATTATGTTGAATGATAATGAACTCGGTCGTAAACTGCTATGCGATCTGAAAGGTAATATACATATTGTCATTGGAAATCATGATACAGATGCAAGAGTAGAAATTTACAATAACTGCTGGAATGTAGTAGAAATTGCTTATGCTTTGAGATTGAAATATAGAAAACATACTTTCTTTCTTTCTCACTTCCCTTGTATGACCGCAAATCTTGAAAAAGAGTCTTTGCGTCAATGTACTTGCAATTTGTACGGACATACGCATCAAAGAACTAATTTTTATCAAGACATTCCATTTATGTATCATGTTGGAGTAGATTCTCATAATTGTACTCCAGTATCTATGGATCAAGTCTTGTTAGATATGTATGCTAAAGCTGATGAATGTAAGAAACAGCTATGACATAAATAAATAATTTTTACAACTTAATAAGAGAAAAAGGAGAAATTAGATGAATTTTTTGACTAGTCATTTAACCCTAATTCCGATTGTTATAGTTGCCGTTTTGGTGATTATACTCCTAATTACAGGATATGTAAAAGCACCGCCTGATATGGCTTATATTATTTCAGGATTGCATAAAAAGCCTCGTATCCTTATAGGAAAAGCCGGAATTAAGATTCCATTCCTCGAGAGACTTGATAAACTTTCTCTTGGAGCGATTCAGATTGATGTAAAAACTGGATCCGCCGTTCCAACAGCAGAGTATATCAATGTTAGAGTCGATTCGACGGTTTCAGTTCGAATTGGTCAAAGTCCAGAGATGATTACTCTTGCAGCACAAAACTTCTTAAATGTTGGAAGAGATGTAATTGCGGCCAAGGTCAATGATCTCCTCGAGGGTAACATTCGTGAGATTGTAGGCCAGATGAAACTGACAGAAATGGTAAGTGACCGAAAAGCATTTAGTGAAAAGGTACAAGAAAATGCTGTACCAGATCTTCAGCGCTTTGGTCTTGAACTAGTATCCTTCAATGTACAGAACTTCTCTGATGATAGTGATGTTATTAATAACCTCGGTATTGATAATGTATCACAGATTAGTAAGGCTGCAGCTATCGCTAAGTCTAATGCCGAACGAGAAGTTGAAGTTGCAAAAGCTGCCAATGCAAAGGCTGCGAATGATGCTAAAACGGACGCAGCAGAGCAGATTGCAATTCGAAATAATGACTTTGCAGTAAAGCAGGCAGAACTTCAGAAAATTGCTGATACACAGAAAGCACAGGCTGAAGCAGCTAAAGATATTGAGGCAGAAAATCAGCGTAAAATTCGTGATGTTGCAGCAACAAATGCAGATATTGCGAAGGCTGAGCGTGAAGCAGATCTGAAACAAAAACAGATTGAACTGAAAGAGTATGAACTTGATGCTCTGGTTCGTAAGCAGGCTGATGCTGACAAATATGCTGCTGAACAGAAGGCTGCTGCAGATCTTATTCGTCGTCAGAAAGACGCAGAAGCTGCTGCATATGAAATTAAGCAGAAAGCAGATGCTCTAAAAGCAGAGGCTGAAGCTAAACGATTTGCAGCAGAGCAAGAGGCTGCAGGTATTGCCGCAGTTGGAGAAGCCGAAGCTACAGCCATTGAGAAAAAAGCAGAAGCACAGAAAAAGATGGGAGAGGCTTCAGTCCTCGACATGTATTTCCAGGTACTCCCAGAAATTGTTACCGCTGCTGCTCAACCTCTTGGCAATGTAGACGCAATCACTATGTATGGTGATGGAAATTCTACAAAACTCGTTAAGGATGTTATGAATTCTACTAATCAAGTACTTGAGGCAATTAAGTCTACTACTGGAATTGATATTAACAATCTTATTAACGTAGTTTCTAAAACAAAAGAGTAAAAATTAAAACTTAATTTAATATTTAGTTTAAAGCCTAGAAGTATTACTTCTGGGCTTATTGTCGTTGACTTATATTATTTTTTATGGTATAATTAATCAATGAAGGAGAGAACATATGATTATTAAACTATTTGGAGGCACCATAATTTCTATTTTATGGCTTGCCCTAATTATTTATGTAATTAATGGAGAAGAATAAATGAAAAATGAACCTATGTTTGAATGGGACCCAGAATCAGGTACAGCAACCTGTGTTTTAACAGATGGGCAAAATATTTTTTTAGGAATTGCTACATGCGGACCGGAGGATCGAGACATGATGAACGAGAAAACTGGTTGTCAAATTGCTATGCAGCGAGCCAAAATTGATTATTTAAAGCATATCCGAGATAATGAATTAAAACCACGATTATCTGCTTTAAAACAATTATATTATAGTATAAATAAAAGTAAACATTTTAATGAAAATGCTTATGAAACTAAAATGTTGTGTAGACAGATATATCTGACTAAATCTGACTTAGATATGATTAAAGACGAAATAACTCAAACAAAGCAAGAATTAAAACTCTATCTTGAAGAAAAAGGTAAATTTTATCAGAGAATTAGAGAGCAACGCCAAAAGGACAAAAATAATTAAAAAACTATCATTATTCTTCATATCCCAATAGGGAACCTTTTAAAAGGAGGGAAGAATATGATTCAATATTTCGTATTAGGAGTGTTAACAGTCTATATTGTACTTCCCATCATCGACTCAGTTCTTGGTATTATTCTTAGCTTATTAGAAGTTATTAAAGGGTTATTAGCTTTAAAAGTAGCAGATATTAATGCTAAAATAATAACCACAGAAGATCCTTATGCAACCCGCAATCCAATTGGGTTCTTAAGTCACATTGAAGAAGAAGCGGAGGAATATGATAGTGAAGCATAAGTTTTACGACACAAGCAGTTTATTGGAACAAGTTCAAAATCCATTCCAGGAGGAAGATGAACTAATCCACATTTCTTCTATCACGCTTGAAGAATTAGAAAATATAAAAACTGCTGCCAATAAAGATTTTGAAATTAAATATAGAGCAAATCAACTAGTAAAATTACTAGATAAAAATGAAGATAAATATATATGTCATATATTTACAACTGATCTGCTTGATATTATTACAGCAAATGCTTTAAGTGCTAATAATGATGCAAAAATTTTAGCAACTGCAATTGAAGCTCAAAAACAATATCCAGATTTAATCTTTGTAACTAATGACATGTGTTTAAAAAGGATTGCAAGATTATTCTTTTTGCAAGTAGAATCTGTAACTGAAAAAGAAGATACTTATTACGGATATATTGAAAAATCATTAAATGAAGAAGAAATGGCATGGTTTTATTCTCATTTAAATGAAAATATTTATGAATTAAAAATAAATGAATATTTAATTATTAAAGATGCTAATAGCGGAGAAGTCGTAGATTCTAGATGCTGGACAGGAGAAGAATATCGTACTTTGAGATATTTTAATTGTGAATCTAAATGGTTTGGTAAAGTAAAACCAAAAGCCGGAGATACTCCACAAGCTATGGTATTAGATAGTTTTACAAATAATCGTATTACCTTGGTAAAAGGACCTGCGGGATCTGGAAAAACTTTCTTAAGTTTAGGGTTTTTAATGCATATGCTTGAAAAAGGAAAGATTGATAAAATTGTAATATTCTGTAATACAGTAGCAACTAAACATTCAGCTAAATTAGGATATTATCCAGGAGATAAAGATGAAAAACTTCTTGATTCTCAAATTGGAAATCTTTTAATTAGTAAATTTGGTAGTCGTATTGAAGTAGAAAGATTAATGGTTGATGAAAAATTAATTTTGTTACCATTTTCTGATATTAGAGGTTACGATACTTCTGGAATGAATGCGGGAGTCTATATATCTGAAGCTCAAAACTTGGATATTGATTTAATGAAACTCGCACTTCAAAGAGTCGGAGAAGACTGTATTGTTATTATAGATGGTGATGAAAAAACACAAGTGGATGATATTAACTTTGCGGGACATCGTAATGGTATGAGACGAGTTTCTCAAGTATATAGAGGTGAAGATCTATATGGAGAAGTTACTTTAACAAAAATTCATCGTTCTCGTATCGGTCAAATTGCAGAGAAAATGTAAATAAAAATTTCAGAGTGTCTGAAGTTTTTATCGAAAGGAGATATAGATGAAGTATAAAGTAAAAAAGAAAACAAAATTTGTAAAAGGTGACTTAGTAGACTTCATCGGAAAAAGACACTATACTACCTCTAATGGAAAAGTATATTTTAGTGTTGGACCTGGCGTTGCTAAAGTCACAGCAGTATCAAAAGATGCTAAACATCCTTATCATTTAGTTGCTACTGAAAATAGTAAGTCTAAAGTAGATGGATGGGTAGAAGAAAAAGATATTCAAGGTATTCATAAAACTGAATCTATTAAACCAGTATCTTTTGAAAACAATAAAAAAGTAAAAATATGTACAGCTGCAGCTAAAGATGAAAATATTGAAATTGAGGCTTTTGATTGGATTAATGCAGGATGGATTGCAGTTTGTCGTCCAAAAAAGAGCGAAGAAGCTGAAGCATTAGCTAAAGCTGCAGAAACTTGTTGTGCTAAAAAGAATATTGAAGATATTAAAATGACAACTACTGTTTTATTAGATATATGCACAGAAGCTGCAAGCCTTCCAATTAATGGAAATATTAATAAAAACAGTTTAGTTAATAGTGGAATGTTTAATGCATTTACTAGTGATGATTATCTTAAATCTGCTGATTATTTAAGACGTGGAGACATTCTTTTAAGTGGAACAAATAGTGCAATTGTCCTTTCTAATGGTAAAAAGAGTAAAGAGCTTGCTCGTACTGTAAATCCAGAAGAGAAAAAGAAAAATGAAAGTTTAGTTGGTAAAGGAATCGGTTTTGTATCTGCTAGTGAAAATATTGTAGTATATTCTGGAGCAGATAAGAAATTTGCTATTATTGGTTCTCTCGCGGCTAATACTAAAGCAGAAGCACTTGCTGTTGATATTAATAATTGGTATAGAATTGTATGGGTTGATAATGATTTAGGTTATGCATATGTTTGCGGCGATGATGTAAAATATGAAGAAAAGCCTAAAGCTAAAAAAGAGCCAATGGAAATTATAAATGCATTGGGAGCTCCAGCAGAAAAAGATAATGAAATTGCTGGATCTTATAAGGCTGTAGTACCAATTCATATGAGAGCTGATGCTGGTATCCAAGCACCATTACTTGCTAAATTACCAAAAGGAATTATTGTTGAAAACTATGGATATTATACTGAAATAGATAATGTAAAATGGTTATATGTTCAAGCAACTTATAAAAATACTGTTTATAATGGATTTGTATCTAGTAACTGTTTTATAGATAATTAAAAATTTGCCCCAGAGAGTTTAAGTACTCTCTGGGGCTTTTTTTAGTTGAAAAATTAAAAATTTTTTGATATAATATATATATAATAAGGAATAATATAAAAATTTATTAGGTGTATTAAATGAAAAAGAAACAAGATATTTTGAATTATGGAGTTGAAGATATTAAAACTCTTGAAGGTATTGAAGCTATAAGATTGCGACCTGGTATGTATATCGGTTCAGTTGGCCCATCTGGAGTAAAACAGATAACCCTTGAAATTATATCTAATGCTGTAGATGAATATTTAAATGGGTATTGTACAGAATGTTCAGTAATCATTGGAAAAGACAACGATGTAGATATAATTGATAATGGTCGAGGTGTTCCATTCGGTCCTGCAGAAGATGGCTCTGAGACTTTAGTTAATATCTTTACTAAACTTCATACTGGAGCTAAATTTGATAGTGATGGTAAAACTGGATATAATACATCTGGAGGAATGAATGGAGTAGGTGCAAAAGCGACTAATGCTCTTTCTTTTTTCTTTAATGTAAGTTCAATTAGAGATGGTAAAAGATGTATTGCTCATTTTGAAAAAGGTGAATTAAAAAGTAAGGTTAGTGTAGAAAAATGGCCTGCTTCAAATCCTTATCAACATGGAACAAGAATTCAGTTTTTACCAGATGAAGAGATTTTTAAAGAAGGAATTGAATTAGATTATAAAGATTTAAGAAAAACACTTCAAGAATTAGCTTATTTATCACCTGGATTAGTTTTTACTTTAAAATATAAAGATAAACCTGAAGAAGTAATTACTTCTAAAAATGGTATTTTAGATTATATTAAAGATTTAAATGCCAATAAGAATGTATTAACTTCTACTTTTTATGCTGAAACTTTAGAGGATAAAATTGGTGTTAAAATAGCTATGGAGTATAATGATAATTATACTGATACTTATAGACTTTATACTAATTCTATACCTAACACAGCTGGAACTCATTTAACAGGATTTAGAACAGCTCTTACGCAGCAAATTAACGAGTATGCAAGAGCTAATGGACTTTTAAAGGAAAAAGATGCGAATATTACTGGTGATGAATTAAAAGAAGGATTAACTCTTGTTCTCTCCTTTATCATGCCAGACCCAGTATTTAGTGGTCAAACTAAGGAGGTTCTATCCAGTAGTGAGGCGAGAACCGCAGTTCAAAGATTAACAGCTAAAGAACTTGCAACTTGGTTCAATTCTAATCCAAAAGATGCTAAAGCTATAATTGACAAGGCGCTTTTGGCTCGGGCGGCAAGAGAAAAAGCAAAGAAAGCTAAAGAAACTGTGCGGAAAGCCGATGTGAAGAAGCGTGCGGTGATGCCTGGAACCCTCGCAGATGCTAGCTCTAAGAATCGTAAAGACTGTGAAGTCTTTATAGTAGAGGGTAAATCTGCTGCTGGTTCAACTAAAGAAGCTAGAAATAGAACTACTCAAGCAGTATTTCCAGTTCGAGGAAAAATTCTGAATGTTCTTAAAGCCGATTTGCATAAAGCTATGAAAAATGCTGAAATTGATGGCATGATTAATGCTTTTGGCTTAGAGGTTAAAGATGGCAAAGTTATTGTAGATGAAGATAAACTTCGTTATGGTAAAATTGTAATCACAGCTGATGCGGATGTTGATGGTAGTCACATTAGAGCATTATTTCTTACTTTTATTTGGAAATTTGCTCCAGAATTAATTGAAAAAGGATATATATATGCTGCAGTTCCTCCTTTGTATAAAATTACACAAGGAACGAAAATTCAGTATCTTAAAGACGATGCAGCTTTAGAAGAATTTAGAAAATCAACGAAACGATCTTTTGATCTAGGCCGCATGAAAGGTCTTGGAGAGATGGATCCATCGGAGATGGCTGAAACAGTAATGAATCCAGAAACAAGAACTCTTAAACAAATCACAATGGAAAACGCAGAAGAGGCTGCAAAAGTATTTTTGAATCTAATGGGAGAAAGTACTGAGCCTAGAAAAAGATTTATATCTGAAAATGCGGGAAAGGCGAACATAGATGTCTAATAAAGAACCTAAAACCGAGTTTTTCGGTCCAAAACCTGGAGACTATATTATTGTTAAATGTCCTTTTGACCAGGGTGATGGAAAAGGGTATACAGAACAAGAAATTAAAGACTTACAAGAAGGACTACAAGATAAGTTTTGTAATAATATAGTAATTGTTATTCCAGATAATATAGATTTAAATGTTTATGAAAAAGAAGAATTAATAGAACAACTAACTAATTTATTAAAACAATTAGAGGAAAAAGTTAAAGATGACAATTTACACGGACGGATCGTGCCGCTCGAATGGTAATCCAGATGCTATTGGAGGATTTGGTGTTGTTGCAGTTAGCGAAGAAAAAGGGTTATTTACTTACGCTCATCAAGAAATAGGGACAACTAATAATCGACAAGAAATTAAAGGTGTTTTATATGCTTTGTTTAATTTTGGAGATAAAGAATTTGCACCTACTGTTTATTGCGATTCAGCATATGTAGTAAACACTTTTAATGATTGGATGTTTAAATGGGCAGCTAATGATTGGAAAACTTCTACAAATAAAACTCCTGAAAATCTTGATTTAATTCAAGCATATTATGAATATTGGATGGAGGGTTATCGAATTAATCTTCAAAAAATCACAGGTCATTCTGGAAATAAATGGAATGACTTAGCAGATAGATTAGCAACTGGTAAAGAATCAGCAAGTTATGAATGGAGGCCATATGGCGACAGATATTATTAAAGTAGATATAAAAGCAGAAATAGAACAAAGTTTATTAGACTATGGAATGAGTATTATAACAGATCGTGCTCTCCCTTCTGCAGAAGATGGTTTAAAACCAGTAAACCGTCGTATCCTTTATGATATGTTTGATAAAGGATATATGAATAATAAAAAATTCGTTAAATGTGCACAGCCAGTAGGAGATACAATGGGTAGATTTCACCCTCATGGTGATTCTTCTATCTATGGAGCTTTGGCAGCAATGTCCCAAGAGTGGAATATGCGCTATCCTCTTATCTCTTGGCATGGTAATAATGGTAGTAGAGATGGTGATGAACCTGCTGCTTATCGTTATACTGAGTGTAAATTATCAAAAATTGGCGAAGAAATGCTCGCTGATATTAAAAAGAATACAGTAGATTGGCAAAATGCTTATACTGATGAAGAAGAAGAACCGATCTATCTTCCAGGTAAATTACCTAATTTAATTGTAAATGGTACTTCTGGAATTGCATGGGCCATGGCGTGTTCTTTTGCTCCTCATAATTTGAATGAGGTAATGGATGCAGCAACTTATCTGTTAGAAAATAAGGAGTGCGAAGTTAAAGAACTCTTACAATTTATTAAAGGACCAGATTTTCCGACTGGAGGTCAATTAATTAATAAAAACGAATTGGCTACTGCTTATTTAACTGGAAGGGGTAGAGCGAGAGTTCGTGGAGAGTATACTATTGAATCATCCAGAAGTGGAGATTCGATTGTATTTACAAGTATTCCTTATAAAATATCAAAAGAAAAACTTATTGTTGATATAGATAAATTATGTGAATCTGGAGAGATTAATGGAATTAAAACGATTCGCGATGAAACGAATCAGGAAGGCGTTCGATTTGTCATTGAACTGGAAAAAAGTGCTTCTGCCGATCCTATTATTGCTAAGCTTTTCAAAAAGACACAATTAGAAGATACATATAGTTTTAATCAAGTAGCTCTTTTGGATAAAAAACCAAGATTGTTAAATATTAAACAATTATTAGAGAGTTATATAGAACATCAACAAGATGTACTTTTAAGAAAATCTCAATTTGAATTAGATAAAGCCCAGAAGAGAGCACATATTCTTCAAGGATTGTTGAAAGCACTTGAAGATATTGATAATATTATTGCATTAATTAAAAAGTCTGAATCTGCGGCAAAGGCTAAAGAGCAGCTAAAGGTTCAGTATGGATTCTCTGAAGAACAAGCAAAAGCAATTCTTGATATGAAATTAAGTAAACTTGCTAATCTTGAAAAAGTAGAGATTCAAAATGAGTATAATGATAAACTCGCTCTTATGGAGAAGTTATCTGCAATAATTTTAGATCCAACTCCAGAACTAAAAAAGATTTTTACTGAGCTTAAAGAGAAATATGGTGATGCTCGCCGCACAAAAATTACACAAGTAGATGTTCCAAAAGAAGAAAAGGAAACTATTTATGTAGAACCAGAAAAGTGTGTTGTAGTTATGAGTGAAACTGGAATAATTAAGAGAATTCCAAGCTCTAGTTTTAGAACTCAAAAACGCAATGGAAAAGGAGTAAAAACGCAAGGAGAAATTACTTCAGCAATTATTCGAACTAATACAGTAGATAGCCTTATGGTATTTACTAATAGAGGAAAAATGTATCGTATACTTGTAGATGATATCCCTGTTGGAACTAATGTAACAGGCGGACAGTCTATTAAGTCATTAATCGCTATGGATGCTGGTGAAGAACCGACTTTAATTTACTCTATATATCGTGATACAGACGCTAAATATATTCTTTTCACAACTAAACAAGGATTGATTAAAAAGACTTCTTTAGAAGAATATATTAATACTAAAAAGAAAACTGGTATTATAGCGATTAATTTGCGGGAAGGCGACTCTTTAGCATCAGTGAACTTAGTTAAAGATGAAGAAATTGTCGTGATTACTAAAAACGGAATGGGAATTCGTATGAGTTCTCTTGATGCGTCTGCGACTTCAAGAGCCACAGTTGGTGTTAAAGGAATTACATTAAAAGAAGGTGATGAAGTAGCAAGTACTTTAGTAGTACGACATCCAACCGATCAAATAGCAATTTTCACAGAAAAAGGATTAGGAAAGAAAATTGCTATGTCAGAATTACCAGTGCAAAAGCGTGGTGGAAAAGGTTTAATTGTTTATAAACCTGATCAAGCTACTGGACAAATAATTGGTTCTGCATTGGTATCTGATGAAGATCAAATATTAATAACTGGTTTAGTAGCATCTATATGTATTTCTGCAAAAGATATTCCTTTATTGAGTAGAGGATCGATCGGAAATCAATTAATAAAGGGCAGTAGTGCTACATCAGTGAGTAAAGTATGACAATTAGGGGAGGAAGTAAGTTCCTCCCCTTGATTTTTTTATAAAATTATTATATAATATTAATATAATATAAAGGAAAAAGGAAAGAGATAAACTAATGCAAGATATTCAAAAAATTGAATTATTAGTTGATCAGTTGAATCAAGCTACACAAGCCTATGATGAAGGCAAACCAATAATGACTGATAAAGATTGGGATAAAATGTATTTTACACTTCAATCTTTAGAAAGAGAAACGGGAATAATTTTACCAAATTCTCCAACTCAAAAAGTTGTTTATCAAGTGGTTAATAAATTAGAAAAAGTTAAACATAGTCATGCTATGCTTTCTTTAGATAAATCTAAAGAATTAAGCGACATAGCAGAGTTTTTAGGTACAGAGCAACCTTGGGTTGCAATGATGAAGCTCGATGGTTTAACTTGCTCTCTTACTTACGAGGGTGGTCAATTGGTATCTGCTGAAACTCGTGGAGATGGAGAAGTTGGAGAGAATATTTTGCACAATGCGTTCGTTATTAAATCAATTCCAAAACGCATTTCCTATCTTGATCGTTTTGTAGTAGATGGAGAGATTATTTGTACAGAACAGGACTTTGAAGAGTTTAAGGACGAGTATAAAAATCCTCGAAACTTTGCTGCTGGAAGTATTCGGCTTTTAGATTCTAAGGAATGTGAATCAAGAAAGCTTTCTTTTGTTGTATGGGATGTAATTGAAGGATTGCCTCATGCTAATTCATTTGTAGATAGACTTCTAATTGCAAATACTTTAGGATTTTATACTGTTCCAACATATCTCTCAAAAGGTCAAACATTAGAAGAGTTAGTTTCCACTATACAACTCGTAGCTAGAAATATAGGATATCCAATAGATGGAGTAGTATTTAAATTTAATGATGTTGAGTACGGAAAAACTCTTGGACGCACATCACATCACTTCAAAAACGCAATTGCTTATAAGTTTTATGATGAAACTTATAAAACTCATCTACTGGATATAGAATGGACAATGGGACGTACTGGAGTTCTTACTCCAGTAGCCGTATTTGAACCAATCTGGATCGATGGTAGTTTAATAGAACGAGCAAATTTACATAATATTAGTGTAATGAAAACCCTTTTAGGGAAACCTTTTAAAGGACAAACTTTATATATTTATAAAGCAAATCAAATTATTCCACAAGTGAAATCTGCGGATAATACAGATGAAAATGAAGTATTTTATATGGGACAGACTTTATTTGAGCCTCCAAAAGAGTGTCCTATTTGCGGCCAGGCGGTACAAATTACTACACAATCTAATGGGGTAGAATTTGCAATTTGTAGCAATTCAGCTTGTGAAGGAAAGTTTATTAATCAACTTGACCATTTTTGTGGTAAAAAAGGATTAGATATTAAAGGTATTTCAAAAGCAACTCTTGGTAAATTAATTGAATGGAATTGGGTTAATAGTTTATCTGATATATTTAAGCTAGATGAACATCGAACAGAATGGATGAATAAACCAGGATTTGGTCAAAAATCTGTTGATAAAATTCTTAACTCTATTCAGGCCGCAAGATATACAACTTTAGAAAAGTTTATCTCTTCTCTTGGAATTCCATTTATTGGGCAAACGGTTTCAAAAGATTTAGTAAAAGTAATTCCGACATATAAAGAATTTAAAGAAAAAGCACAAAATAAATTTGATTTTGCCCAGTATCCTGGATTTGCAAGTTCTAAAACACTTGCAATATGGAATTATAATTTTTCAGAAGCAGATAAAATTTATCCATATTTAATTTTTGAAGAACAAATAAAAGAAGAAACTAATAATAATCTTGAAGGAATTACTGTTTGTATTACTGGAAAATTAAACCTTTATAAAAATAGAGCAGCTTTACAAGAGGCGATTGAAGCTGCTGGAGGTAAGGTTTCTAGTTCCGTTTCTGGAAAAACAAATTATTTAATTAATAATGATATTACTTCCACTTCATCAAAGAACTTAACGGCTCAAAAACTTGGGGTTAAAATAATAACTGAACAAGACTTTTTCGACCAGTTCTTGACAAAATAAAAAAAATTTAATATAATGCTATCGTAAATTTAAGGAAGAAAAATTTCATATGACTAATAAACAGTTAAAAAATCTCGCTAAACAAATCGCTAAGTTAGAATTAAAAATGCAAAAAACAAATGATATACAAGAAAGAGCGAATTTAGAAGCAGAGATGACTAAATTAGCAAGTGGACTCAATTTAAATGATTTAATATTTTTAGATGAATGTATTCAAAAGAAGTTACTTGACTAAAAGAAATTTTTTTGATATAATATTTACATCTTGAAGCAAATGAAAGAATTAAAAGGAGAATATTAATTATGGCTATGAAGGAAAATTCAAAGAAAGTATTTAATTATCTTAAGCAAATCAATGGAACAGACGTTACTGCAGCTGACGTAGCTGAGGCTCTTGGTCTTGAAAAGAGAAGCGTTGATGGTATCTTCACTTCTGCTATTCAGAGAAAAGGTCTTGGAGTTAGAACTCCTGCTGAAATCGAGCTTGAAGACGGATCTCATAAGGCTGTTAAGTTCCTCTCCCTCACTGAAGCTGGTATGAGTTTCGATCCAGACGCTGAGGAAGCTGCTAACTAATTCGATAATTGATTATACATGAGGGGTAGAATAATCAACATTATTCTACCCCGCTTTCTTCTATGTGGACTTATTTATTAATAACACTAATTTTTGGATTAATAATTGGTTTTGTAATTACAAGACTAATTCTTTCCAAAAAACTAAGAAATGTAGCAGAAATCAATCAAGCGGTCAAAGAGGAAAATGATCGAGCTCAAATTGAACTTAATCGTACACAAGTCGAGTTAGAATCTGCCCGAAAACAACAATCGGATTTACGCCAACAGCAAAATGAATTAAGTACTACATTATCTGAATTATCGGCTAAAATTTTAACAAGCCAGGAGGAAGCAGATACTGCGGTAAAAACTTATTACGATAGAATTCTTAATGCTGCTAAACACAATATTCAACTTGATATTGAACAATTAGAAGCTGATTATACTAAAGCAGAACAAGAATATCAACAAGAATATTTAACAGTATTAAATGAAGCTGTCGAATCTTTAAAACAAGAAATAGATTGTAAAACTACAATCACTTATGAGTTAACACAACAATTAAATGAGCTTCAAGATAAAGTTAATGCTGCTGTTGAAGCAAGTAAACGAGCAGTTGAATTAGAACAGAAAAAAGATTTTTATCGACTCGTTATTTCAGATATTGATGCTGAAGAAATAAGGAGATTGCGGGAAGTGGTTCCATATCTGCGCAATAGTGAACCACTAAATAAAGTAATATGGAAGGTTTATTATGAACGCCCTTATACAGACTTAATTGGAAGAGTTGTAGGATCGGGTGTTCATTGTGGCATTTACAAGATTACTAATATAGAAAATAATATGTGTTATGTTGGTCAAGCTGTTAATATAGCTGATCGATGGAAACAACATATCAAAAGAGGCCTGGGTGCAGACACGCCAACAAGAAATAAGCTATATCCTGCTATGATGGCTTTTGGAGTAGAAAATTTCACTTTTGAAATAGTAGAAGAGTGTACAAGAGATAAATTAAATGAAAGAGAGGACTATTGGCAGGATTATTTTAAAGCAAAAGAATTTGGATATAGTATTAAATAGGAGTATTTCTATTATGGTTAGAATTATAGATAATAAATCTACTGGAAAAACAGGTAGATTAATGCTTCTTGCCAAGGATACTGGCGCTTTATTCGTTTGCGGAAATCCATATGCTATGAAAGAAAAGGCTCATGCATATGGAATTACTGGCATAAATTTTATTAGCTATAACGACTTTCTTGATTCTAAAAAATGGAAAGGCGAACATGGTACACAGCCAGTAGTAATAGATGAAATGGAAGCCATGGTTAGGTATCAAAATCCTAATCTAAATGTTATAGGCTACTCCATTAGCGAAGATGATGAACAATGAAATTTGAAAATATAAGAGTTTATAATTTTGAATGTGCATTACGTGGTATGAGAAACCCAAAGAATTCTTGGGGTCGAAGCGATAGTGAGTTCGGGATTAAAAAGTTAGACGCTAATTGCGGCCAGGCTGTTGCGAAGAAGTGGGCGCAAGAAGTCGATCCTAAAGCAATAGAAGATTATGTTTCAAATGAAGATTTGATAACAGATTATTCTTATTGGCTATGGAGAAATGGAATTCTTCAAGTTGATAAAGATGACCGATATGCAGAAGTAGCTTTTATTGGTCCACAAGACTTGAAACTAGCTATGATACTAACTAAGGCTGGCCCGGAGCACAGAAAATTTCTTCGACAGATTTTTGTGTCTGTAGATATTACAGCTCCTCTTTATTGGTGGAAAGAATTTGATACTTATAAAGTAGGAACTGTCGCAAATTCAACATCTACTATGCACAAACTTGCTGAAACTCCAATCACATTTGAATGTTTTGAAACTGGGGATTATCAAGAATCGTATGCGATTCCAGATAAAGAAGAGGAGAAATTGCCATATCCAGATCAATTTATTAAGTATCTTGAGTATCTTCGTCAGAAATACCTTGAAACTCAAGAGATTGGCTACTGGAAAGAGCTAATTCGTTGGTTACCAGAATCTTGGCTTCAGACTAGAACTGTAACAATGAACTATGAAAACCTTTTAGCTATGTGTTCAAAAGGTCAACGTAGATATCATAAATTAACAGAATGGTCTGATAGCTTTATAAAGTTTGCAAGGAAACTACCATATGCACAACAATTAATCTTTTTGGACGAGATCGTATAATAAGTCTTCTTTAGTTGATTTTTTATTTAAAATTTGATATAATATAAGTAAAGAAATAAGAAAGAGAGTTTTTATTATGAGTAAAAAGCAGGAATTTATAACTTATATAGAAGATAATTTAATGTCTAAAGTTGATGAAAATGAAATCCCAGATGGCGTTCGAGTTTATTGGGAAACTTTTAAAGGAAAGAATGAAGAAGATAAACCTCTCTTTACAGAAACAGGTAAGCTGATTCTTGGTTATCTCCAAGACCATCAGAAAGATATGCCGATTGCGAAAGCAAAGGATATAGGAGAAGGTTTGTTTGTTTCTTCAAGAAAAGTTTCTGGTTCAATTCGTAAACTTGTCGCAGAAGGGTATGTAGAAAAAATTGGTCAGGATCCAGTTGTTTATGAATTAACTGAAAAAGGTAGAACAGCGAATATTAATGAATAATTAAGGAGAATAAAAACAATGAAAAATATGATTAATAGAACACACATTGAAGGATGGCTTTATGATAACGATCTTGCACTGAAGGAGTCTGGACCAACTTCAAAAAATCCTGGAACTCAGTTCATTAGCGGTACAATTCAGATTGCTACTGATGATGAGCAGACAAATATTGTTCCAGTACATTTCACATATGTTACTGCAACAACTTCAAAGGGTAATCAGAATGCGACATTTGGTATTCTGAATGATATTATAAATGGTAAATATAAGAGCGTTATGAAGGATGATGCTGCAAGCGCAACTAAACTTCGTATTGATTCTGCAATTGGTCTTAATGACTTCTATACAGATCGTAATGGAGAAGAAATCCTTGTAAGCGCAAAGAGAAATGAGGGTGGATTTGTTCATGTAACAAATGAGCTCGCAGAGGACGAAAAGGCTCGTAACACATTTGAGGCAGATATGCTCATTACTGGTGTTACAAGAGTTGAGGCTGATGAAGAGCGTCAGCTTCCAGAGAAGGTTATCGTAAAGGGAGCTATTTTTGACTTCCGTAAGGCACTTCTTCCTCTTGAGTTCAGTGCAACAAATCCTAATGCAATGAATTACTTCGAAGGACTTGGTGCTTCTTCTAAGGAGCCTGTATTCACAAAGGTTTGGGGTCGTCAGATCTCTGAAACAATCACTAAGACATATGTAGAAGAGTCTGCTTTTGGTGAGGATAGTGTAAGAGAGGTTAAGTCTTCTCGTAAGGATTTTGTAATCACAGGTGCTGCAAGAGAGCCATATGTATGGGATGATGCAGAAACAATCACTGCTGCAGAGCTTACTCAGGCTATGCAGGATCGTGAGGTTTATCTTGCAACTGTTAAGCAGCGTTATGATGAGTATCAGGCTACAAAGGGCCAGGCTGCTCCAGCTGCAACAGCTAAGTCCGGAGCATTTAATTTCTAATTTGAAGAACTGTATTTCGTTATAATAGGGAAAGTCTGGGCTTTATGCCCAGACATTTCCCATCTAAAAAGAAAGAGAGGAAGATATGGGTAATTCACTATTAGAGATTAAACCACATGAAGTAAGTAGAGATTTAAGAGGTTATTCTGTATTCTTTTATGGAGCTGCAAAAACTGGAAAAACTACAAATGCAACAAAGTTTCCAGATGCACTTCTTTTAGCTTTTGAAAAGGGTTATAATGCACTTCCTGGAATTATGGTAAAAGATATTAATTCTTGGAATGAATTTAAGAAAACTCTTTCTGAGTTAAAAGATCCAGAAGTTCAAAACACATTTAAAACAGTTATTATTGATACAGCAGATTATGCTTATCAATTCTGTGAAAAATATATATGTAATCGAGAAAGTACAGCTTCTCAAACTTATGAGAATATTGGTGATATTCCTTATGGAAAAGGATATAAACTTACCCAAGCAGAATTTGATGAAGCTATTAGAAGAATTCTCCAAATGAATTATGGTTTAGTACTTATAAGCCACGATATAGAAAAAACTGTAAAAAATGAAAAAGGAGAAGAAGTTAGTAAGTTTATTCCAACTATAGATGCTCGTGGCAGATTAGTTTGTGAAAGAACTTGTGATATTATTGGATATGCTCGTCAAATAGAAGATGAAGATGGTAATGAAAAAACTCTTCTCTTTATGAGGGGTACACCAAGATTTGATGCTGGTTCTAGATTTAAATATATTCCAGATTATATTGAGTTTACTTATGATAATCTTGTAAACGCAATTTCTGAAGCGATTGATAAAGAAGCAGCTATGCATGATAATAAATTTGTTACAGATGAATCTATAAATAAGGCAGAACTTTATGCCGGAGAAAAAGAATATGATTTTCCTGCTCTTATGGATGAATTCCATGAATTAGTGGGAAATCTTATGACAAAGGATCAAAGTATCGCTCCAAAAATTACTAAAATTGTTGAGAGCTATCTCGGCAAAGGTAAAAAAGTAGGCGAATGCACTCCTGATCAAGCTGCACAGTTAGATCTTATCATATATGATTTGAAAAAACTGTAAAGCTGTGGTTTCCATCAAGTCAAGCCTTCTCGCATAGAAGACTTGACTTGATTTTTTTATTATTTTATTGTATAATATAATTAGAAAGGAGATTTTTGCATGGCACATATCGTAACTTGCGTATATTGTAAAAAAAAGTTTGATAGAGATAAGCTTCCATTCGTACAAGTGTCACAAAGACGTTATGCTCATAAAGAGTGTGCCGAGTCAGAAACTCAAAGACTATTCAAAGAAGAAGCTGACAAACTCGCGTTAGAGAATTATATTATACAGTTATTAAAAATAGAGTATATTACTCCTAGAATAAGAAAACAATTAAATACATATATAGAACAATATGGGTATACTTATTCCGGTATGCACAAGGCTTTAATTTACTTTTATGAGATTAAAGGTAATTCAGTTGAGAAAGCAAATGGCGGAGTAGGTATAATTCCTTATGTCTATCAAGACGCATATAATTATTACTATGCTTTGTGGGAGGCTAATCAAGCCAATAAGGAAAAGGTTATTAAGAACTATGTGCCTGAACAAATAGAGGTTACGATATCAAGCCCGCAAAGAAAACTTAAAAAAAGAAAACTATTTTCATTTTTAGATGAGGAGGAATAATACATGGCTAGTAAATATTATGACACAACGGCAGTAATGCAGATTATAGGCTGTGTGTTTAATAATCCTCAACTATTGGATTATACAGATAAATATTCAATAACTGATGAAGATTTTGCAAATGAATTTCATAAAGTAATGTTTGGTGCAATTTATAAAATTCATGAGCTTGGAGCCAATGTTATAACTTTAGAAAATTTAGCAGATTTTTTCTCCACTCGACCAAAAAGTGGAGCAATTTATAAGAAAGAAAATGGTGAACAATGGATATTAAGAGTTGCAGACAATGCAATGCCAAGTTCATTTGATTTTTATTATAATAGATTGAAAAAAATGAGTTTGCTACGTGCTTATGATAATTATGGAATTGATGTATCAGATATATACGATCCCGATAATATCTTAGATACAAAGAAAAAGCAACTCCAGGAAGACATTCTTGATAATTCTACTCTGGAAGATATCGCGGCAAAGGTAGATCGGAAGATCGATGAGATTCGTTTAAAATATGTAGATGATGAATTTGGAGAGGCATCACAAGCTGGAGAAGGAATTGAAGATTTAATAGATAAATTTAAAGAACATCCAGAAGTCGGAGTTCCTCTTTATGGGCCTCTTGTAAATACAGTAACGCGTGGGGCAAGATTAAAGAAATTTTACTTGCGGTCAGCCGCTACTGGAGTCGGAAAGACGCGTTCTATGATAGCAGATGCTTGCTACATAGCTTGTAATAAAATCTATGATGAATCATTCGGTTGGATTAAAAATGGTACTTGTGAACCAACTCTATATATCACAACTGAGCAAGAACTTGATGAAATTCAGACTATGATGTTAGCGTTCTTGTCTAATGTAGATGAAGATCATATCCTAAATGGTCATTATGAAGGAGATGAAGAAGATCGGGTACGTGAAGCCGCAAAAATTCTTAAAAATAGTCCTCTTTATATAGAAGAATTGCCAGATTTTTCTCTTAAAGATGTTGAAAATAAGATTAAGAAGAATTTGCGTGATCATGATGTTAAATATGTTTTTCATGATTATATCCATACTAGTTTAAAGATTTTGGAAGAAATTACTCGTAGAAGTGGTGGTATTAAACTTCGTGAAGATAATATTCTATTTATGTTATCTAATAAGTTAAAAGATATATGTAATACCTATGGAGTGTTCATTATGTCTGCCACTCAATTAAATGGAGATTATCAAGACGCAAAAACTCCAGATCAAAATCTTCTTCGTGGAGCTAAAGCGATTGCAGATAAGATTGATTATGGTTCAATCTTATTAAATGTAAAAGAAGAAGATTTAGAAGCGTTAGAAACAATTCTTGCTTCAAATATGTTTGATACTCCAACGATTAAAATGTCAGTATATAAGAATCGTCGTGGAAGATACAAAGGAGTAGTTCTATGGTGCAAAGCTGATTTGGGAACTTGTCGAATTCAACCAATGTTTTGTACTACTTATGGATATGAAATCATTCAAATGAATGATATTAAAATTATAGTAGAGGAAGAATCAGCTTTCTAATGATTGCTTATAATAAAAAAGAAATTCGAGATCAACTCGAAACTGAACATATATTTGAATTATTACAAGAATGGGGCGGAGAGCCAGAATATACTAATTTTGGTATTTTATCCGCCACCATTTGTCATAATGAGCCAGGAGTAGGAAGTCGTAAACTGTATTACTATAATAACTCTGGATTGTTCAGATGTTATACAGGGTGCGATTCCTTCTTTGATGTGTTTGAACTCTGTTCAAAAGTTCAAAAGATTCAATTTAATAGAGATTTTGATTTGAATGATTCGGTTCGCTGGATTGCGCAAAGATTTGGAATCTCTGGATCAGTAGAAGATAATAGTGTTGATTCAGAATTAGAAGATTGGAAAACTCTTGCAGGTTATGATAGAATAAAAGATGTAACTTTAAAAGTTACTCCAGAAGTAGTATTAAAAGAATATGATGATAAGATTTTAGATAATTTTAATTATCGAATTAAGATTGCTCCTTGGTTACATGAAGGAATTACTCAAGAGGCTTTAAATGAAGCAAGAATTGGTTTTTATCCAGGAGGCGATCAAATAACAATACCACACTTTGATGAAAATGGTAGATTTATAGGCCTACGTGGACGAACTCTTTGTAAAGAAGAAGCAGACCTATATGGAAAGTATCGTCCACTTAAAATTTGCGGCCAGGCATACAATCATCCATTGGGCATGAATTTGTACAATTATAACCAGGCTAAAGAGAATATTAAAACGATGGAAAAAGCTATCGTTTTTGAGGGAGAAAAAAGTGTTTTAAAATATAAATCATATTTTGGAATTAACAACGATATTTCAGTTGCTTGTTGCGGCAGTAGCGTTTCTAATTATCAGATACATATGCTGCAGAGAGCCGGTGCTAAGGAAATAATTATAGCATTTGATAGACAATTTCAAGAGATAGGAGATATAGAATATAAACATTTAACAAAGAATTTATTAAAATTAGCTAATAAATATAGAAATGAAGTTGTAATATCTTGTATCTTTGATAAAAATATGATTACGGGATATAAAGATTCACCTATAGACTGCGGAAAAGAAACATTTTTGAAATTATTTAAAGAAAGAATTGTATTATAAAGAGGTGAATGTATGAAAGGAGAATGAGAACATGAATTATCAATTGATAACACCACTGCTCCCACTCAAAGATGAATATACTGTGGTAGAACGGGTGTTCGCAGCAAGGGGAATACCCCCAGAACAATTAGATCATTATTTACACACTTCAGTAGAAGATATAATTGATCCAGCTACCATTGACAGAATTGACGATGGTATTAAAATGTTAATATCGCATATTTCAAATGAAGATAGAATATTTATTCAAGTTGATAGTGATTGCGATGGATATACATCAGCAGCACTATTAATTAATTATATAAATGCATTATTTCCTGGATTTGCTCAAAATAATATCGTATACAGTCTTCATGAAGGGAAACAGCATGGACTTGCAGATGCTACCATTCCCGCAGACATAAAATTAGTTATTGCTCCGGATTCAAGTTCTAATGATTATGAAATTCATAAAAAATTGCATGACGCTGGAGTAGATGTATTAGTAATTGATCACCATGAAGCTGAAAAAATTTCAGAGGATGCTTGTGTAATTAATAATCAACTTTGTGATTATCCAACTAAATCTCTTTCCGGAGTTGGTATGGTTTACAAGTTTTGTTGCCGAATAGATCAGGTTATGGGAGGAGATTTAGCGAATGAATTTCTTGACTTAGTGGCTCTTGGACTTATTGGAGATATGATGGATGTCCGAGATTTTGAAACAAAAGAATTAATTGAAAGAGGATTAAATGGTCGCATTAGAAATCCATTCTTTAGACAAATGAATTCTGTTCAAAATTATTCTATTTCAAAAGCAGGAGGTCTTAATCCTTTCTCTATTGGATTTTATATAGCTCCAGCCATTAATGCTATGAACCGCTTTGGCAGTCAAGAACAGAAAAAGTTATTGTTTGATTCTATGCTAGAATTTAAAGCATATGAAATGATTCCTTCAACTAAAAGAGGGTGTCGCGGTCAGTTTGAAACGAGAGTAGAACAAGCATGTCGAACAGCAACTACTGTTAAAAGACAGCAAGATAAAACCGTTGAAGCAAGCTGTGAAGTAATTGAAAGAATTATTAAAGAAAAAGGCTTATTAAAGAATAAACTGTTAATTATAACTCTGGATAAAAGTCATGCTATAAATAGAAATTTAACTGGTTTAATTGCTAATAAGTTTTGTGCAAAATATCAGCGTCCTACTATTCTACTAATGGAGTCAAAAGATAAAGAAACTGAAAAGTTGCTCTGGTCAGGTTCTGGTCGTGGATATGTAACTGCAGATTTTAATGATTTACGAACTTTTTGTAAAGAATCCGGTCTTTGTGCCTTAGCAGAAGGTCACGCTAATGCATGTGGAATTATAATTGAAGATGCAAAACTTGCACAATTTATTGATTATTCAAATGCAAAACTTGCAGATTGTGAATTTACACCTTGCACTCTTGTAGACTTCATATGGCATGGATATGATTTTTCAAGCCATGATGTATTAGCTATTGCAGAACTTGATTCATTATGGGGTCAAAGCTTACCTCGTCCAATAATATGTTTGGAAGACTTACATATTACTCCTGCTAATATTACTTTAATGTCTAGGGATAAAAAACCTACTTTAAAGATAACTTTATCTAATGGAGTAAGTATTATAAAATTTGGTTCATCTGTAGATGAATATGAATCTCTTACAAATGTTCCAGATGGCGGAAGTGTTATTTTAAATATTATAGGAAAGTGTGCTATAAATGAATGGAATGGTATTATTACTCCGCAGATTCTTACAGATGAAATGGAAGTTGTTGGGCAGACAATGTATTATTTCTGATTTTTTATCGAAACTTGGGATCTTTAAGACTGAGTCGGCCGGTGCCAGTCCAGAACATCGTGAGCCAGAACAAGAATTGGTTTTAGAAATTTTTGAACCAATTAGTTGGTTTAAATATTTTACAGATTCAGAAGGGTATATAATTGGAGAAAACCCTTATTGGAAAGGTTTGAAAAACAATAAATAATATGTTATAATATAATATATAGGAGAAAAATATGTTCAATTCAGATCCTCACTATTTCAAGGGAATTGATGGAAAATATTATGTTACAAAGATCAGTCTTTCTGGTCAATATGAAACATTTTTAATTACAGACAAGGCTCAACAAGAATTATTAAAAGATAGTGAAGAATTTAGAAAATTTTTTGAGGAATATAAACAATGACTTTAACTAAGAAACAGGAAGAGGGTTTAAACATAGCAATAGAACGACATAAACTTGGCGAGAAGTATACAGTCATTAGCGGCTATGCCGGTACTGGTAAATCTACTCTCGTTAAGTTTATAATTGCGGCCTTGGATGTCCAACCGGACAGAGTGGCATATGCGAGCTTCACAGGCAAGGCCGCAGAAGTTCTTCGTAAAAAAGGCAATAAAAATTCGATGACAATGCATCGCCTTCTTTATGAGAGTATTCCAAAACCAGGAGGCGGGTTTTTTCATAAACCAAAACCTCATCTTGATTATGATATTGTAGTAGTTGATGAGATTTCAATGGTGCCAAAAAAATTAGTTGACCAGTTATTCAAACATAAAATTTATGTTATTTGCCTTGGTGACCCGTTCCAGCTTCCTCCAGTAGATAAAGATGAAGATAATCACCTTTTGGATAATCCTCACATTTTTCTTGATGAAATTGTGCGTCAAGAAGAAAATTCAGAGATTATTCAATTGACAATGAAAATTCGTGAACAGAAACCTCTTGAACTTTATAAAGGTAGTGAGGTACAAATTCTTCCTAAATCTAGTCTCAACACTGGAATGTTAATGTGGGGTGACCAGATTATTACTGCTACTAATTCCAAGCGTACTTCTATTAATAATCAAGTTCGTACATTACTTGGAAAGGGAACTCAACCAGAAGATGGTGATAAGATTATTTGTTTGCGGAACTACTGGGAAAGCTTCAATGATGCAGGAGACCCATTGGTAAATGGAACAATAGGTATTTTAACCAATAGTTATCCAGACGTTGTTAAAATCCCTCCTTTTGTTGCAAGAGATAGTAAAGTTAAACAGTTTGATGTTTTATATGGAGACTTTTGTGCAAATGATAGTGTCTATCCTATGATAGATATTGATCGTAATATGCTTCTTACGGGAGAGAAATGTTGTGATTGGAGGCTCTCTTATAAGCTGGGAAAATTAAGACCTCGAATTGGCGACATCATACCTAAAGAATTTGCTTATGGATACGCGATTACCGCACATAAGAGTCAAGGTTCTGAATGGGATAAAGTCTTGGTAATTGAAGAAAATTTCCCGTTCGTTCCTATTGAACATGCTCGATGGTTATATACAGCTGCAACTCGAGCAGTTAATAAATTAGTAATAATAAGGAATTATTAATATGAATAAAGTAGTAACAATAGATTTTGATATTATAATGTCTCCTAGTATATTTTTATATAATGATTATGTGCCAAGAAGTACATGGGATTTTTTATTAAATAATCCTTATGACCCTAATATGCATTTATTGAGAATTAATGCAAATTATTATCAACGACTTTTTAATTTTGTAATGGAATGTACAAAAGTATTACCTGCTAATAAAATTCATTTTTGTGAAGATCATGGGCAAACAGTAGATTTCATTACAGAAAAAAGTGATGTGGTTAATATTGATTTTCATCATGATTTAGGATATCCTAATGGCGGAGATCATATTAATATAGACGAATGTCCAACTTGTGCAAATTGGGTATATTACTTAAATGATAAAAATTTGCTTAATTCTTATGTTTGGATTCATGATATAGATAGATGGGATGATCCTTTAGAAGAAAATCAAATTGATTATTTAGACTATAATTTAGAAGAGTTTGATTTAGCTACTTTATTTCCAATAGATGAATTAGTTATTGTATTATCAGAACCTTGGGTACCTCCATATATTCAACCTCTTTATTTTACACTAATGGATTATTGTCAAAGTTATTATTTTAAAAATTTTGATTATATACAAGGCACTTATTTAGATACTCACTAAATTTACAAAAATAAAAAAATATAGTATAATAAAAAGAAAAGGAATATTATGCAAAAATATTTTAATTGCCATAATCATACTGAGTATTCAAACATTCGATTAATTGATTGTATTAATCGACCAAAAGATTTAATAAATAAAGCAATAGAATTAGGGCTTAGTGGCATTGCGATAACAGACCATGAGGCCCTCTGTTCGCATGTAGAAGTAAATAAAATTGCGGCTAAATTAAGAGAAACGAATCCAGATTTTACAATTGCTCTTGGAAATGAAATTTATCTTACAGATACAAGAGAAAAGGGTCAAAGATATTGGCACTTCATTTTGATCGCTAAAGATGCAATTGGGCACAAGGCACTTCGTGAACTTAGTTCAACTGCATGGTTTAATATGTATGCAGACAGAGGTCAGCAAAGAGTACCGACTCTTAAGTCTGAACTTGTAGAAATTGTAAACAAGTATCCTGGTCACTTAATAGCAACGAGCGCATGTATTGGTGGAGAATTATCTGCAAATGCATTTTTGAAATCACAAGCGCTTGAAGTTAATGATCAAGTAAATGCAAATAGATTTGAACAGAATATTGATAACTTTATGAAATTCTGTACTGATTTATTTGGAGACGATTTTTATATTGAATGCGCGCCGTCGTCTAGTGACGACCAGGTGTCTGTAAATAAAGAATTATTAAAGATAGCGAAAAAGTGGAGCGTAAAGATGACAGTGGGCACAGACTCACATTATCTTACAGCTGCGGATCGTCCAGTTCATAAAGCGTATCTTAACTCTAAAGATGGAGAAAGAGAAGTTGATGCTTTCTACAGTTTTACTTACTTGATGGATAGTCAGGAGGTAGACAAACTATTACGGTTTAGTTTTGACTTTGATACAATTAATTGGATCTTAGCTACGAGTTTAGAAATTCAGCAAAAGATAGAGTTTTATTCTTTATTCCATAAACAGGATATTCCTTATGTAGAAGTAAAAGATTATCCAAAGGGTGGAGGCTGGATGCTTGAACATCTTGATTCATATGAAGATAAATATGACCATCTTAAAAATATGTTAGTAGATGATGATGTTCAAAATAGATATTGGATAAATGAATGTCTTAATAAGTTAAACGATATTGACAAGTTTAATGAAGAATATCTTAATGAACTTGAAGAAGAAGCTAGGGTCAAGAGCGTAATTAGTGAAAAGCTTGAAACTAATATGTTCCGTTATCCTAACACTCTTCAGCATTATATTGATTTGATTTGGGATTGTGGTTCAATGGTAGGAGCTGGACGTGGTTCAAGCTGTGCCGCACTTAACCATTATCTTATGGGTATTACGCAGCTCGATCCGATTGAATGGAATCTTCCATTCTTCCGTTATCTTAATGATGAGCGTGTAGAACTTGGTGATATTGATATCGACATATGTCCATCAAAGAGACCAATGATTCTTCAGAAGATTAGAGAAGAGCGTGCTCTAATGTTTAAGGAAGAGATTGCGGGCTGGGCTAAAGAGCATTTAGGCTGCACCCTTATCTCTACATTTGGAACAGAAGGTACAAAATCTGCTGTCTTAACTGCATGCCGTGGTTATAGAAGTGAAGACTATCCCGATGGAATTGAAATTGATGAAGCGCAATTTATGTCTTCATTGATTCCTCAAGAGCGTGGTTTTTTATGGTCTATTAAAGATGTAGTATATGGTGATAAAGATAAAGGTCGCCGTCCAGTTCAAGCGTTTATTAGAGAAGTAGAAAAATATCCAGGTCTTCTTGATATTATAGTTGCAATTGAAGGTCTAGTTAATAAAAGAAGTTCTCATGCTTCTGGAGTTATTTTATTTGATGGAGATCCATTTGAACATAGTGCGTTTATGAAAACTCCTCATGGAGAAATTATTACACAGTTCAATCTGCATGATGCAGAGTTTATGGGATTAACAAAGTATGACTTCCTGGTAACAGAAGTTCAAGACAAATTAGTTCAAGCAATTAAATTAATGCAAGCTGATAATGTTTTGGAACCAAATTTATCATTAAGAGCAATTTATGATAAGTACTTCCATCCAAATGTAATTCCTTTAGAAGATCCAAAGATTTGGGAGGCTCTTGGAAATGTATCTGTTTTAAACACATTCCAGTTTGATTCTCAGGTTGGAGCACAAGCTGCAAAAAAGATTCGTCCACATAATGTATTAGAAATGGCCGATGCAAATGGTTTGATGCGTCTAATGGGAGAAGAAGGACAAGAGCGTCCACTAGATAAATATGTAAGGTTTAAAAGAAATATTGGTCTTTGGTATAAAGAAATGACCAACTTTGGTTTGACAAAAGAAGAACAAAAATATCTTGAACCTTACTTTAAAAGCTCATATGGAGTTCCACCAAGTCAGGAGCAGCTTATGAGAATGTTGATGGATGAACATATTTGTAACTTCTCATTGGGTGAAGCAAATGCGGCTCGTAAAATAGTTGGTAAGAAACAGATGTCAAAGATTCCAGAATTGAAAAAACAAGTTCTGGAAAGGGCGTCAAGTGCAAAATTAGGCGAGTATGTGTGGCGTTTTGGAGCAGGCCCGCAGATGGGTTATTCGTTCTCTGTAATTCATGCGTTAGCATATAGTTTCATTGGAGTGCAAACTTTATACATCGCAACAAATTGGAATCCAATTTATTGGAATACAGCTTGTTTGATTGTTAACTCTGGTGCAACTGATCCAGAGAACGGAGGAGCAACTGATTATTCCAAAATTGCAAAAGCGATGGGAGATATTATTGGTGCAGGAATTAAAATTAGTCTGGTAGATATTAATAAGTCTGGATATGGTTTTGAACCAGATGCAGAAAATAATCAGATTCTGTATGGAATGAAAGCGATGTTAAATGTTGGTGATGATATTATTGATTCAACAATTAACAATCGTCCATATGTATCTCCAAAAGACTTTTTAAATAAAGTAAAGCCAAACAAACAAGCGATGATATCTCTTATTAAAGGCGGAGCTTTTGATAATATGATGGATCGAAAAGAATGTATGGCTTGGTATATCTGGGAAACTTGTGATAAAAAGAAAAGATTGACTTTGCAGAATATGCCAGGATTAATGCGGCATGAACTTCTTCCAGAAGAAACAGAAGAACAAATAACTGCGAGAAGAATTTATGAATTTAATCGTTATCTAAAAGCGTGTTGTAAAAGCACTATTGATAAAGATAATTATTATCTTGATGATAGAGCAGTAGCATTCATGGATGAAATGGATTATTTAGGTATGTTAATTGTTATGGGAACTAATTACATCTTAAATGTCAAAGAGTGGGATAAACAAATTTATCAGCCATGGATGGATGTATTTAGAAATTGGATTGCAGAGAATAAAGAACAGATTCTTGATGAATTAAATTATCGAATTTTTAAAGATGATTGGGATAAATATGCTCAAGGAAGTTTATCTGCATGGGAAATGGAATCATTGTGTTTCTATTATCATGAACATGAATTAGCAGGTATAAATAATGGAATTTATGGATTTAAGAATTTCTTTGATCTACCAGAGATTCCAGTAGTAGAAAAGTCATTCCCGCGTGGTGGAGTAATGATAAACATGTTCAAATTATCAAAGATATGCGGAACATGTATCGCAAAGAATAAAATAAAAAGTACTGTTAGTTTATTAACAACCAATGGAGTTGTTGAAGTAAAGTTCCGTAAAGAGTACTTCTCCTTGTTTGATAAACAAATATCTGAAAGACAAGCAGATGGAACAAAGAAGATTAAAGAGAAATCTTGGTTTAATCGAGGAAGTATGATTATTGTTACAGGAATGCGTTCAGGAGATGAATTCATCTCAAAGAAATATGCATCTACTGGCGGACATCAATTGTATAAGATTGATGGAATTAATGATGATGGAACTTTAGTAATTAGAAGCGAAAGATATAAAGGCATAGCCGAGGACGAATATGTATAAAATCATAGTATTAATAGGCGAAGCTGGAAGCGGTAAAGATACACTTATGCAAGGGGTTCTACAACAGAACCCCGACTTGCATGAGATTGTAAGCTGTACCACAAGACCTCCAAGAGAAGGTGAGTTAGATGGAATTAATTATCACTTTATGACGGGAGAAGAATTTGGGGACAAAGTCTTAAATGGTGAAATGATAGAAGTAGCTTGTTTTAATAATTGGTTTTATGGAACAGGTTATGAGAGTCTAAGATCAGATTGTGTAAACATCGGAGTATTTAATCCAGAAGGGGTTGAATCACTACTTGTTGCAAAAGATGTAGAAATTAAAGTCTTTTATGTGCGGGCAGCCGATAAAGAGCGTCTATTACGCCAGCTTAACAGAGAGGAAAATCCTGATTGTTTAGAAATTATTAGGCGTTTTAGAACAGATCTTTTTGATTTTGAAGATTTAAACTTTGATTATACCGAATTAAAAAATGATACCATGGAAGATTTTGAGCGCAATGTACAGATCATAGGAGCCAGCGCCGCAGTCTTTTAAGGGCAAAAAAGGACAAAAAATTAGAAATAAAATCCATATATAGTGATAGGCAGTTTCTGCCTTACTACATTTAGATGGAGGATTTATATGTTAATAGAAAAAAGAGATTGTCAATTCGTAGAATTTGATAAAAATAAAATAGAAAATGCTATTAATAATGCATTTCTTGAAGTAGATAATATACTGTATGAAACAGATACAGCACATGATATTGCAGAAGAAATTGAAAAGATTGCTGCAACAAATGAAGAGTATAAAGGACACCCTATTACAGTAGAGCAGGTTCAAGATTTAGTAGAAGATTATCTTATGCGTTCCGAGCGAAAGGATGTAGCACGTGCTTACATTCGTTATCGTTTTAAGAGAGAGGCAGCTCGTAATGCAAAGACAGTTTTCATAGATGCTATTGCAGAGAAACTTGAGGCTCGTAATGTTCAGAACCAAAATGCAAATATAGATGAGCGTTCATTTGGAGGAAGAATTGGTGAGGCTTCTGGAGTAATGACAAAGCAATATGCTTTGGATAATATTGTTTCTAGAATGTCTAGAGAGAACCATTTGAATAATAGAATCTATATTCATGACCTTGATTCATATGCTGTAGGTATGCATAACTGTTTATCTATTCCATATGATGATTTACTCGCAAAGGGTTTTAATACACGTCAGACAGATGTGCGTCCTGCTAATTCTGTAAATACTGCTATGCAACTTGTTGCAGTTATTGCACAATTGCAATCACTTCAACAGTTTGGTGGAGTATCTGCAACTCATCTTGACTGGACTATGGTTCCATATGTTCGCAAATCCTTTAAGAAGCATTTAAAAGATGGTGCAACTTATATAGCTCGTCCAGATGCAGCGCTTGAGAATCTTCTCAATTCAGAAGAAGAAATTGGATTTGATTATCCAGGTCTTAAAGATAATTATCCAAAGATTTATCAATATGCAATAGATATGACAGAAAGAGAAATTCATCAAGGAGTAGAAGGATTGTATCATAATCTTAATACTCTTCAGAGCCGCTCTGGAAATCAGTTACCTTTTACTTCCATTAATTATGGAACTTGTACTCTTCCAGAGGGTAGAATGGTAACTAAAGCTCTTCTTGAAGTATCTATTGAAGGATTAGGCAAATTACATAAAACATCAATATTCCCTTGTGGAATTTTCCAAATGATGAAAGGAGTTAATCGTGAGCCGGGTGATCCTAATTATGATTTGTATCGTTTGGCTCTGCAATCTACTGCTAAACGCTTATATCCTAATTATGCTAACGTCGATTGGTCCGGTAATGCGGGATATGATCGCGAAGATCCGAGAACATATTTCAGCACAATGGGATGCAGAACGACGAACGGATTAGATATTAATGCCGAGGAAGGTACAAATCCACAAATTAAAGACGGTCGTGGAAATATTTGTCCAGTAACAATTATTATGCCAACTCTTGCTATGGAAGCAAAGAAGCTGGTTAAAGATGAATTGGCTGGTTCAATGGTTCCTCAAAGCATTGGTTGGAGACAAGACCAAGAAGTTAAGAAGTTTATGAATTTACTTGATGATGCAATTCATGATGCTAAAGATATGCTGATTGAAAGGTTTGAGTATATTTGTTCACAAGATGCGGCCAGCGCTAAATTTATGTATGAAAATGGCACTATGCTTGGCTATCATCCAGAGGAAGGTATTCGTTCTGCACTTAAGCATGGAACCATTGTAATTGGCCAACTGGGATTAGCTGAAACACTTCAAATTTTATTACATACAGACCATACAACTGAAGAAGGTATGAAGTTAGCAAAAAGAATAGAGCAGTTATTTAAAGATAGATGCGCTGAATTCAAGCAAACTTATAAATTAAACTTTGGTGTATATTATACTCCTGCAGAAAACCTTTGCTATACAGCAATGAAAAAGTTTAAAGAAAAATATGGAGAAATTCCTGAAGTAAGCGATCGTGAATACTTCACTAATTCAATCCATGTTCCAGTTTGGAAAGAGATTTCACCTTTCGATAAAATTGATATTGAGAGTCAATTAACTGGTTATTCCAATGCGGGATGTATTACTTATGTTGAATTGGAAGGAGCAGTGTTAAAAAACCTCGATGCTTTGGAACAAATTGTAAATTATGCGATGGATAAAGATATTCCTTATTTTGCAATTAATGTCCCAAATGATACTTGTCTTGAATGTGGTTGGACTGGAGAAATAGAGAATGAATGTCCAGAATGTGGTTCAACTAATATTCAAAGATTAAGACGTGTAACAGGTTATCTTACTGGTGACTATAAAACAGCATTTAATAAAGGTAAGATTGCCGAAACCGAAGAGAGGTTTAAACATAGTAAAAAGTTATGAGCAGATATAACACTATATTAACAAATGATGTAGTGAACGGAGAAGGAGTTTGTGTCTCCTTCTTCGTTCAAGGTTGTCCTCATCATTGTCCTGGATGTTTCAATGAGGAAACTTGGGATTTTAAAGGAGGTCAACCTTATACCGAACATACTAAATGGGAAATTATAGAAGCCATTGGAGCAAACGGTATACAGAGAAATTTTTCAGTCTTGGGCGGAGAACCTCTTGATGAACATAATCTGAAAATGACAGAAGAAGTAATTAGTGCGGTTCGAGCAGCATATCCAAATATAAAGATCTTTTTATGGACTGGATATACGATTGAAGAATTATCATCTTCATTTGATAATAAGTTAGGAAAAATTTTAAATACAGTAGATGTTCTTATTGATGGACCTTTTATCGAAGAACAAAAAGACTTGTCCTTAAAGTTAAGGGGGAGCAAAAATCAACGAATCTTTAGAAGAGATAGTGGAAGATTAGAGGAATCAGAAGAATAATGGGTATTAAAAAAAATGTAGTTATTTGTGATTGTTGCAAAGAAGAAATAGATGGAAAATGGCTTCCTGCAAAATTGCCAAAACTTTTTGGTGAATTTAAAAATAGATACTATAAAATTCCTGGCTATATGACATATTTAGGTACTGAAGGACCTAGAATGGATGATTTAATTATTTGTAGAGAATGCATGGATCAAATTATACAAATAGTAAAAAATAAACAGGAAGTTAATTTTAATATAGAGATTGAATAAAATTGATTTTATGTTAAAAATATAGTATAATAATATAAAGAAGAGAAAAAGGAGTTTTCATAATGAATGAAATAATTGAGGTCCCTAATAAAGCAGCTTTAGATGCTTTACAAAATCATTCTGATGGAGAAATTGCTTTCTGTGAAGAAGAAGGTATATATTTCTCTTATCATAATGAAGAATGGGTTCCAGTTCCAATAGAGCGAAATGCTAAAGGAGAATTTTCTCTAAATCTTTATGCTTTGAATAAACAGATTGTGGCTCAGTTACCACCTTTTGATATTCAAAGACTTCAAGATGCAAAAGAAACTCTTGAGAACTGGCATAAGGATAATTGTCCTTATTTGTTGTATGGTAAAGAAATGAGTTACTTTACTCTCTTTATTCCAACAGATGATAAAGAAGAAGATAGTTTTGTAGATTGTGTATTTGATTGTCTTGCTTCAATTAGTAACACTATCTACAGTTTTGACGTTGCATCAGAAAATGCTATCGAAATCTGGATGGATAATGGAGACGGTGAAGCAACTGCTTTATATCTTTTTGATTATTCAGAAGGAATGGTATATTATCATGGATAATCCAATACTTGTAGATATTAATATGTTTGCTATGAATCAGCGTATCTATATGCCAGACGGTGAGCAAATTGTTGTAACAATGAAAGAGCTTCCAGAAGCAATAGTAAAAGCTTGTTATGCTTCTAATAACTTTTTTGTAGAAATAGTTAGAGGCAATACAATTCATACAAAAAGAATGTCAAAACTTGTAGCTGAAAAAGAAAATGCTAAATATAATAGCGCAAAGATAAAATTTAAGGAGTATGGAAAGAATGAATGAGTATCTGTTAAAAGTAACTAATGTATATAGAGTTCCAACAGTGGAGGATGCATTAGAATTGAGGGAAAGACTACAAGAAACAAAATGTGGAGAACTTCAATCATTTAGTTATACCACTAAGTATATTAAAGCTAAAGGTGAGATTATTGAAGAATATCAACTTGTAAAGGCTACTATTGCATTTACAGAGGAGAAAGATCCTGACCTCCACGTAACGGCAAAATATGATGAAGGAGTACTGTTCTAATGGCAAAGTTTGAGTTTATTGAAAAATACAAAGACTGCGGGCTGGCCCTTCCGATCAGAAAAACTGCCCAAGCCGCAGGTTATGATTTTCAAGTTGCAGAAGATACTTTAATTCCTCCATATGATAATCTGTGGGAAGATATGTATATAGATGGCGTTCAAAATGAAGTTGTTTGCATCGAACAAGAATTAGGTGGAGATTTACGTTGTCCACTTACTCTAGATGAAGTGAGCAATTTAACGAAGGCCGCAGATGCTCGTCCAACATTGGTTCCTACTGGAGTTAAATGTCAATTAGATCCAAATACATATCTTGAACTTTCAGTTCGTAGTTCATGTCCTCTTAAATATTGGCTTGTACTTGGGAATGGAGTTGGAGTAATTGATGCAGATTATTATAATAATCCAGATAATGAAGGGCATATATTCTTCCAGATTATTAATATGAGTCCATTTCCAATTATTCTTAAGAAAGGTGATACGATCGGTCAAGGGATTATCAAGCCTTATCTTGTAACTGAAGATGATATGGCTTCTGGTGATCGACAAGGCGGATTTGGTTCTACTGGAAATTAATGAGATTATTAGCATTAGATCAAGCAAGTAGAACCTCTGGATGGGCAGTATTTGTAGATGGTGAATTAACAGAGCATGGTACTTTTACGGTTACAAGTGATAATATAGGAGAGCGATTATTTAAAATTCGTGAAAAGGTTGCTCAATTAATTGCTGATTATGGAATTAATTATATAGCTTTTGAAGATATACAACTTCAGCAAGGAAAAATGAATAATGTACAAACTTTCAAAATTTTAGCAGAAGTATTTGGAGTTATTTATGAACTTGCTACAGAATTAGAAATTCCAAATGAAGCTGTTTTTTCCAACTCCTGGAAATCTACTTGTGGAATAAAAGGTCGGACTAGGCCAGATCAAAAGAAAAATGCTCAAGCATTTGTAGCATCTACTTATGGAATTAAGGCTTCTCAAGATGAAAGTGATGCTATTTGTATTGGAACTCATACTTTATTACAATTAGATAAAAAACCTGATTATGATTGGTCAGAGTGAATTAGATAAATTAATCCTATTTTTAAATCTATATGGAGATAAAAATAGGATTTTTTATTTCTTTATGGGAATTTGAAAAAGGAGGTAACTAATATGTGGGATTGGGTAATCACATATTGGGTACAGGTATTGTTCGGATTAATTGCAGCCGGTTTTGGTTGTTTAGCTAAAAAATTCTGGACAATGTACCAAAATGAAAAAGTGCATGATGTTGAAGCTAATATGGCTGCATGTTATGAAAGAGTCAAAGGTGAAATTCAAGAAGTTGAAAGTATGGTTTTAAAACAAGAAGATTTATTTGAAAATAAAATTACTAAAGCATATAATAATGCTCGAGAACATGATAAAAATATTGAAGGTAATATTGATAGCATGTCTAAATATATCAATGTTTTAAAAGACGGAGTTCTTTCTATTCAAGGTGCTCACTTTAGACAACAATGTAAAGCTTTATTACAAGATGAAACTCGTTTTATTTCAATTGATGAATTCGAACAATTAACTTTTGACCATAACATTTATAACCAATTAGGCGGAAACCACTTAGGAGATGCGCTCTTTGCTGCAGTAGAAGCCCGTTTTAAGGCTCAACAACTAAGTATGGGTGGTAAAGATAAAAAAGCTGGTGACTTATAATAGTCACCAGCTTTTTTTTTGTTATCCAAATAATTGTTGTTTATTGGCTTTTACTACAAATTCAATTTGTTGTTTAATATAAGCATCTAAATCTTCATAAACTAAAGATAAAATAGCTTGAGCTTCTTCTGTAAGAATTTCTTTAATTGCGTTAAATGTCATTTCAAATGCTTTCTTTTGAGCTTCTTCAGTAAATGCATTTTGATCTTTAAGTGCATCTACATAAGTTTGATTAGTAGCCATGACACATGCTACAATCAAGTCATTAAGAATTGTTACATACTTTTGTACTAATTCATTATCAGTAGATTCTTTAATCTTTTCAGTTTGAGCATTTACTAACTTGATAACATAAGTAGTTAAAATAGCAAGAAGTGGTACAAGCACTAAATTAAAAATTTGTTGTAATAATTCAATAGTCATAATTATTTCCCCTCTATAATATTTTGAATTAATTCATAAAAAACTGCATATTTTCTTGGCACCCATTGTGGAGAAAGACAAAAATATATTTCATCAAATTCTATTTCATGTAATTGGTCAAAATCTCTAATTTTTAAAAGGTTGAGTTTATAATCTCCACCATAAGTATCAAATTCTGGCATAGTTGAATTAGGTGCTTTAAGCCAAGTCATTGATGCAATTTTCTTTTTTAAATATAAATAACCTAACCAATCTGAACAATCATACTCATTATTATGAGTAATTTCTGTAAAATCAGTATCTCGATACCATAAATCATGGTGAAAATCTACATTATAAATATGATATTTACTTTGTTCATAATTAGATTGTTCTTTTAATATATCGACAATTTGCTCATGACTTTCTATAAAATAAATTGGTTTCTTTTTATTTGCTCCTATTAATCGTCCTATCTCTAATAATACTTTAGCATCATATGAAAGAATATTATAATTTTCTAATCCATATTCATCTTCTAATCTTTCCCAAATCTCAGCTGGATTATCATTACCTTCAACATCATCATTATATAAATTAATACAAGGATACATAATAATATCAAAATCTATACTTAAAATAGTCTTCTCCATTTTCCCTCCTTAAATATCTGCAAAATATAAACAACCACCTTGACATTGAAAAAAATCTCCTTGTTTACAAATAGTACATTTACCAGTATTGTTTGCAATAGTACGAGGATAAATTGATTTATATTGAAGATATCTTTCTACTTCTTCTATTCTATCAAATGATGATAAGTTAACCTGTTCTTTACAACCCCAACACATACGAGCATTCCAATCTGGATCAATAATAATATCTGGTTGACATATTTTAAGATCTTTTAATCCAGCCCCGCAAGCCTCATTTACAATTTCTCGTTCTTCTAAAGTAAAATAACAATAAGGAATATGATTACATACTAAATTAATTTTACATTTATTTTTGATAGAATCTTTACAAAATTGTAAAAAAATTGGTTTAATTTTAATATAATATTTTTCTTTATCAAATATATATTGATCTATCGGTAGCATAAGAGACAATTGTATTTCTTGAAGTCTATATTCTTTTACTATATTCCAAAAAGAAGAATAGTCAGTAATATTATTTTGTAAATTGCATTTATAAGCTACTTTACGATTTACTCTTGGAAGTAAATCTAAAATTTCTTTTTGTTGTTGATTATCTACGCTACAATTAAGTACAATTAAATCATTATTAGAAATATAAGGAAGATATGGTTTTAAATTAATTCCATTAGTAAAAATAGTTGTATGTGTTCCAGTAGTATCATTATAATAATTGATTTGAGCTAAGAAATCTTCAAACTCTGGATGTTCAGTTGGCTCTCCTCCGGTAATACCTAAATTTACTTTAGAAGGAGATAAATATTCTAAAAGATTACAAAAATCTTCTAAATCCATATTCTGGTTTTTAGAAGTTTTTTGAGATATACAATAAGAACAATTAAGACTGCATGAATCTGTAATTTGTATATTTACCATTTAATTTTAATCCTTTTTCTCCTTTTATTGTGAATATTATACCAAAAAAAATAAGGGAAGTCAAAATTATTGACTTCCCTTAAAGTTTTATGAATTTGAAACAACATTTTTTAAAAATGTGATACTATATGCAGGTCTATCATAAGCATCTAAAATTACATTGAGTGAAGAAAATTCATAATCAACTCCATTAAATATAGTATCGTTTCCATAAGTAATTTCAAAAGATCCACCAAAATCAGTTAACATAATATCTCCCATTTGATTTATATTAACTGCATTAGTAAATTCACAATCTATATTTTTTTGTAATTGTGAAGGATTTTCATCATCATGATCTACTCTGTAATTAAGCGTATTGATATCATATTCATAAGTATCAAAAGTTAACTTCATAGACATATATATTCTCCTTTCTAGAAAGGTTTGTTTATTTTATACGAATCCAAATTCGTCCATTAACATCCACATTATTAGTACCCCAAGTTTCATAATCTGGAATTGCAGATATAGTACCAATAATACAATGTGGATATTCTCGAATTTCTTCTTTAGTCATTATAGAAACTGTTCCGTTTGGTCCGGAACAAACCGGTTCACCTATATGATTACGGAATTCTTCTCTATCTTCCAATGGATAAGCAAGAACTCGTCCTGAAGCTGCAATTGGAGTTTGTGCTTTTTTAGTTTCACCAATTGCGAAACCAAAAGTATCAGAAACTATTTCACAACCTGGCTGGAGTCGTTCAGTTGAAAGTACAAGAGTATCATCTCCAACTTCTTTAACACAACGACCTGGTTCTGTAACTGTAGATATACGATATTCTGCATAGTCATTCCAAGCTGCTCCAAATAATACAGATCCTTGAGTATATACTGAAGCATTATAAACAGTCGCATGATTTGCAGAAGAAGCAGTTGTAGTTCCTAATACATAAGCCTTTGTACTAGAAGCAGATGAATAGATATTCGTAGCATTATTAGCGGTTTGAACAATACCACCATCGGTAGCTACAGTACCAGTAATAGAAGCAACTACTTCTGTACTTGTTTTTTTATCAGATGTAGTAGTATCATTTACTTCATTAGAATTAATTAATGACCATCCATTATTAGATCCTTCTAATATATAAGCATATCTTCTTGGATATGTTCCACATTTAATATAAGCATTAAATCTTGTATCAGTTCCAGTTGTAGTTGTTCCAGTGGCAGGGGTAATAATAACATCTTCTGCCCCAAATCCATATCTAATTATCCATGTTGCACTACAATTCATTGCTGCATTAGTAGCATTAGTACGAACACTTAATTTAATTATGCCATATGGACCTCCATTATATCTACTGCGAATTATTACAATTACATCTTTGTCTTGCCATTGTCCAGTTCCTGTTGTACAAGTAGCAAATCTATGCCAAGAATAATTAGCTGTATTTCCTCCATTTATAGTACAATAATTAGGGTACCAAGATAAAGCTGTAAGAGTTCCAGCATTTAAATAAACTCCACAAGTTCCATTACCAACTGTACTTCCACTAGTACTTACTTTACCAGTATTACTTATTGTTAATAAATTAGTACCATTGCCCATAGCAGTAGCTGCTGCAGTAGTAACCACTTCTCGCCATGCAGTACCATTACTTACTTGCGATCTAATTTGCATTCGTGAATCACTAGTAGAAATAGCTAATTGAGAATCATAACCACCATTATTGTCCCAGTTCATTTGAAGTACATTGGCATCAAAACTACATTTTCCAGTAGTAGTAGAACTAGATGCTACTAAATGGAATAAAGCTCCAGCTGCAACATAATTTGCAGCTTTATTTAAATTAGTAGTAGTTCCTCGCGCTTCATATAAATTAAGATAATTTGCTCTTGCTGCAGTTCCACTTAAGGTTCCATAAAATGTAACATTATTGTTGGTGTCTACAGTAAAAACAGAATGTGCTGTTCCAGAACCATGAGCAGGTAGCCAAATTCCACGAGCCCCATCTGTCGCCGCGGCAGCCCACATATGCATTTGTCCAGCTCCAGATTGTACACCAACTTGAGCTTCTCTTGCAGTATTTCCATTAACACCTGCCCAAAATCTACTTGCGGTCATTGTTAATAAAGCAGAAGCATCATAACTATTTTGACCAGGTAAAAATTCAATTGTACCATCTGATGCAACAACCATAACCTCTGCACCATTAGCACCATTATATTTATTAGCAACTATTGTATCAGCAGATTCTCCACCACCAATAATAGTAGTTCCTCCACCACCAATAGCAATACCATTACCATATTCATCTGCAGTATTTTCTAAAAAGCGTATCATACGATTTGTTGATTTAGAACCTGTATAATAAATCCCAGTTCCATTCGTACCTTTTATATGTAAATTACCATTTAAAGTAATTTTACCATTTGCAAAATTAGCTACTTGAGTTCCATTAGTTTGTCTAACAGCATCCCAAGCACCAGATAAAGCAGAAGTATAAACTTGAATATCTACTTGACTAGCTAATAAACGTATTCTATCTGGACCAGAGCTTGCATTAGGATCATTGCCTTTAAACAATAACAATTCTGAAGTTTCATGAGTAGTTGTTTTATCGCCATAAATAGATTCACCTATATAAGTATGATTATAACTACCTGCACCATCTGCATTTAATCCATAAAAAGCAATATAATTATTTGATCCAACATTATCAGTAGCATATCCAGTATTTGCAGCAGTATCAGCTTTTCCTACTCTAAGAGGTCCATATGCAGTAGTTAAGCCATTAATATAAGCTGTACCATTTACATACAACTTATAAGAAGTATTAGTACCACCAATACCTAATGTATTACTAAAATAACCATTACCAGAACTATTAGCATAAAATTTTTCTCCACTGCTACCAACTTGTAATTGTTCATCGGTTCTAACAATGGAGCTACCAAAATAAACTCCAGAAGTAAAACCGCCTCCATCATTAATTCTTAACCAAGTATCATTAATAGTAAAAGCTTTTTTACTATTTAAATAAATATAATAAGGTGAACAAATATTAATAACATCACCAGAATCATTGGCCTGAGAAATTCTTAGTTCAGTACCTCCAGCAACACCAGATTTAATTTGATAAATAGCAGATACATCAGAAGCATCAGTAGCACTTTCAACATAAGGATTCCAATATACTCCTGGATTAGCAGTACTTGTAACAGCTCCTAAATAAAGTTTTCCTTCACCATTAATTGAAGCAACATTAGTACTACCTCTACGAAAAATCCATCCTCGAGTAGTAGCATCATTCATAGTGAAATAAGTTGCCCAATCACTAGTAACTCCACCATGTGTACCAAATGTTGCAGTTCCTGCAAACATTAAACCATAAGTAGGAGCTCCAGTAGTAGGACCTCCATAAAGAGAGATACCTATTCCTAAAGAAGCATTGGTATTAGCTAAACCAATACCTCCTTTAGTTGTACCTACATTAAGACTGCCTCGAAGAGCTATATTTCCAGAATCATAATTAGCAGTTAATACATTATAATAAGCACCTTTTGCAGTAGTATAATCTGATTGAAGATAAAATGTTCCTTCAGAGTTTAAAAAACGCCAATTTGCATTTCCATTTCTATTAAACTCTAAATAAGCATCTCCACCATCTTTATTAATAATCTTTAAATAACCATCTTGCCAATCACCATGTCCATCATAAATAGCAAAACCAGTAGCAGCTTGAACTTTTTTATTAAAATAAAATGCTATATTAGCACTATTTTCAAAATGGCACCAACCACTATTGTTAGAACCAATAGTAACAGTATTGCCATTATTTGTAATTTTTAAAAGACTTCCATTTATATGTAATTTAGAAGCTGGACTAGAAGTACCTATACCAACATTAGCATTAAATACAGCCAATCCACCAACTGTAATTGTATTAAAATTAGCATGATTTGCAAAACTAGCTGCACCAGTAACAACTAATTCTCTAATAGTAGCAGAATCAATATTTACTGTATTTCCAAAATTAACATGACCAGTTACATTACCACCAATTAAAGGTAACCAAGGTGAATTAATTGTTTCAGTAGCTCCTGATCCTTTTTCAACAGTAATTACTGTATCAGTAGTTGACCATCCAGAAATATATTTATCTTTAATATTAGTAGTATCTTCATAAATTTCTTCAGCATAAATAGCTGCCCATCTATTAGAACTAGTTCCTAAATAACCAGTTTTATTATTAATAGGATATATATATCTACTTTGAGAATTTATAGCAAAAAAATCACCATTAGAAGAAGTTGTTCTAAAAATAACTTTTTCATTACTGTCATCTGTAGTTTGAATAATTAAATTACCTTCATCACTAGCATCAATTCGATAAAAAATTCTAGCTCCATCTGAACTACCTGACCAATTAATACCTTTAGAACTAATAGGATATGTTTCTCCAGCTACTGTAGGCCAAGTTCCAATAGAAGCAAAACTTAAATCACCTGTCATAATATCGCCAGACAATCTAACAAAATTTAATTGTTTATCAGTAGATCCACCATCGCCTTTATAAAAGGTTAATTTATGATTAGCTGAATCAGTAGTAATATTGCTTATATAAGTAGTTTTAATACTAGTAGAATCCCCAGTTGCCTTAGTTGCGTATTCAGCAGTACCAGCAACATTAGTAACTGTTAAAGTATTAGTTGAAGGATTATAAATAAAATCATTATCATAAACTGGTTTTCCTTTTGTAGTATTATCAGAAAACCATACTACAGTAGCAACATCATTACTTCTAGCTTCAAAACCAGAATAATTAAAACTGGCATTAGAAAAAGTAACTCCTCCAGAAGCAGTAAAAGCTCCCGTAAAAGTTTTCGCACCAGCTATTGTTTGCGCGCCAGCTGTTATGACACCTGCGGAACTGGCTCCAGCGTTCGGGAGGAGTACTGTTGTAGATGTATCACCGCTACCTCTTTCCAAAATGGCAGTAACCTTAGCTGTATCTGTCGTACCATCAAATTCAATTCCTTTGATATAAGTATTTACGATAGATTGTGTTCCTGTGGAATCATAAGTCGCTTTTCCAGCTTCTGCCGCATAGTGTTCACTCATTAAAATACGATGAGTAGCATCAAAGTCTAAATAAAGCGATCCTTTATCGCCGTCTATAGCAAAATAGACAGTACCAGGTACAATTTGACTAGGTATATTATTTTTATTACCTGACTTAAATTGTACGATATCGTAAGCCATACGTTACCTCCCTTTCCTCTATATTTTTAAATCAACTCAAAAGTTGATATAATTATCTCATTATACATAAGAAATCTTTAAAACCAATTGTCTGCTTTTGGCCTATAAACAAAAAAATAGGGGAGATGAAAAATTCATCTCCCCAAGTTTAGATTAATCTAATAAATCAATCCAATATATATCTCTTTCAGCAGCTTGTCTGCTTAAATCCATAATTTGTTCCAAAAATGTTGCGGCATGGTCGTCCCTATCTATATTATTCAAGATATAATAAGTCTCCCCAGCATGAAACTCATCCCTATCATCAATAACATAGTCGCCGTTTTCATTTTTGATATAATAACTACTAGGTTCGTAGTTATTTTCAGTTAAAGTCATAACTGAATAAAGTGTATCATCACTAAGATCAATACCGTGTAAAATCTTACTTTCTGCCGGTAAAGTATTTAAGCTATAAATGACATGATTTTCAGAAGCTAATTCATAGAAGCGTATATTATATTTTACAGAACCTGCGGCCTTGGCTACATTGTGGTCAATAAGCCAAGGGAAAAGTACGGTTTGTCTAATACCATCTCCTAAATTAATCTCAAGTCTATCAGCTGTTTCTACATCGTAGAAAGGTACTACATAGACATGTCCCTCTCCTGCAGCATTTTCATATTGAATTACTGCGGTCTTAGAGGTTAAATCAACTCCATCATAATAACGAGGCATTTTAAAATAAATAGCCTCTGCTCTATGGTCTGTCTCTACGCTCAAATATTCAGGCGCTTCAATTGTTCTAGCATTTAAGTTAATCTCATAGATTCTCTCTGTACTAGGTAACAATAAAGCTAAAGTAGGTGGGTTTTCATCTTGAATGCGATACAAATTGCTATAATATTCTTTAGCTGAAGTAATCATCTTCAAACCCTCCTTCCTTTAACGTTATGCCTAAACCAGCGATTAGTCAACAACGGTATAGAAAGGTGAGATTGTTGTTGCAGAAGTTCCATTAAAGATATTTGTAACTTCGCAGAAATAAACACCAGCAATAGGTGGAGTTAAGTCAGGAGTCTTTGAACTAGTAATAATAGGATCACTTAAATGATCTCCAATACCAGTTAAATTCTCAATCTTAACATCATTCTTAATAGTATATTCTCCTCTTTCTGCAGCAGCTTTATCAGCCTCTACAGTAGAATCAACAGAAGAATAATATCTATACCATTGATAGATAACATCATCGCCCATTAATCTTTCTCTATTTGGTTCTAAACCAGCAACATCTACATGAAGTCCATTGCTTTGTGCAGAAGCTAAACTAATATCGTCATCATTATCAATAGTTAATATCAATTTAGCAGCAGGATTAGTAATACGAACTTCATTACTTGTAGTTTCAAAGTGCTCTTTATTTAAGTTATTACTTACAATTACACTATAGAAACCTTCTTCATCTTCTCCAGGTACAAGAATTAATTCTGCATCAGTATCATTTTCTAATACTTCTGGAGTTGGATCTCCAAGACCACGACGACGCCATACATATGTAGCTTTACCACCTTGTCCAGCAACATCATTACCAAATTCATCTTTAAGAGTAACTTCAAGGTCTAATGTAACAGGAATTGGTTGATCAGTACTCTTGTCAAAACGAAGAATAGGTCCAGTTGAGTCGCCCGCCGCAAGTTCTCCAAGTTCTGGAGCTACTGGCATTGGTACATAAATTGCAGTTGCAACAAGATCATCAGAGAATACTTTACCAACTCTATTTCTAGCTTTAGCAACATATTTACCAACTTCATCAAGAGTTGCTTCAGATACCAATTCATAAATATCCTTATCTTCTGCAATTAAAGTAGAGAACTCAGTAGAATTTGGAATTGGTTTATATCTATCATTTTCTAAAGTATAATAAGTCTTATGAGTAAGACGTGGAGAAGCAAGTGGATCATCAATTCTTCTATACACTACAGGAAGATAGAATTTTGTTTCTCCATCAGCTCTATAAAGACTACCTACTCCGTGTTTATCAACTTTAGTCCAGAAATAAGAAACTACACCAGAATCATCTGATAAAGCAGCAATATACTTCTGAACTGGAAGAGTAGAGAAACCATTATCATCAATACCTAAGTTCATAACTTCGTATTGAATTGTATTATCAGTTTTGAGTTTCTGAGTCCAACCTTTAAGACCATTAACAACCCAATCTTCCCAATAAGGAACCATAGCTACTAAATCAGTAGAAGATGCCGGACTATTAATAGCACGTAACATAATATTAGAACTCATATCATCAATTAATACAGAAGGTGTATCACCAACAATATCTTCAATATCATAGTCTAAAGCAGGTTGAATCTTTACAGTCTGATCTAATGTAGAAAAACTATATACAAGCTTATCTGCATCATCAAGACGATAGAAACGAACAGAAAATGTTACATTACCAGCAACTTTAGTAATTTTAGAAGAAATAGGCCAACCAAAAATTAAATATCCTGGTTCGCTTACAATATCTTGGATCCAAGGTCTAGATACTCCCTCTTTTTGATTTCCGAATTTATCAGTTTCAGAACTCTTCCACTGAATGAAAATCTTACATCTGCTTAAATCTGTTGCATCAAAGAATCTGTTAACTTTAAAGAATAAAATCTCGGCAACTTCATCACCTTGAACAGAAACTCCGTTTGTAGCAAAATCTTTAGGAACAGAGATAGATCTTGAATCAGCATCAATAAAGAATGGTTCTTCATCAAGAGGAAGTCTTGTATAGATAGGTGCAAAATTAGTGATAAAATACATATACTCAAATAATTCTTCAAGTGATGTAATAGTTTCACCTTCTTCTTCACCAGTATCTGGATTTAAAACCTTTCCAAGTAAAGCATCTTCACTATACTGTTCAACTTCTTCGCCGCTATCATTGTGTGTATATAACCAGTTTTGCACATCTTGAAAAAGCTGATTATATAAGCCTTTATTAGCTTTATTAATAACAGTAATCATGCTAAACTATCCAATCCTTTCTTTAATTTAAAAAAGATAAGGGAGGTTCAAGAGGAACCTCCCTTAATTCCCCTTTCAATATTCTTGAAAGATTTATTAATTATTATAATTATTTTTGACCATTGTAGTTTATTTATCTACCTCAGTCCATTTATCTACATCTTCTTCAAGAACTGTAACGCAATACTCTTTACGAGTTCCGTTAGTAAGTATCTTACCAGAATCTGCAACTAAACGTATTTTTGTAAGATAATAAATATCTTCTAAATGGACTTCAGATGTAATTGTACCGTTGGTACCAAAATAAGTATATAAAACAGTTTTTGTCATCTTTAAGCCCCTTTCATCATACATAATTTGTAGTTATTGTAATAGAACTACCTTCTCTAGTTATTCGTTGTAATAAACCTGTACGATATTCATCTAATTGACCAGTTGTATAAACAGTTAAATTAGTAATTTGATAGCCATTAAATCCAAAAATCCAGTTACTTGAGTCAGCATTAATTTCACTTTCAAACATATTATAATCAAATGTATCAAATGGACTATTAGTAGAACCTAACTGAATTGCATGAGTTTTTGCAAAGCAGTATGAATATGCACGATAACCTAAGTATTGAATTGATCCAGGTATAAAGATTGGTGTATCACCAAGCTCACGCTGTACAAATGCTTGGTTAAATGCATTAGGACCAACATATAAAATACCTTCTGGTAAATTAAAGAACTCTAAATTACGAGCTCTATTAAATGCTGAAGATCCAATATATTTTAATCCAGTAGGCACATCAAAATAACGAATATTGCTAGTTGCAAAAGTTTCAGTTGAAATATAATTCATTACTGCTTTATCTTCAAAGAAGATATGAGTAATTCGAGTTTGAGAACCAAAATTAGACATACCAACAACTGGGAAGGTTTGTCCATTTGCTGTAATAGATGCTGGTATAGTAATCTTACCAGATAATTCTACTCCATATTTTGGTTGAATACTCCAACCTTCACTATTGTAATCACTACTGTTCATTTTAGTTACAGAGAAGTAATCACTCTTAGTTGTACTAGCATATACACTTTCTTTACAGTAACAAGCAAAGAACGCTCTATCAGTATTTTGAGACATAATGTTGGAAAGTTTAACAGTTTTTGCTTTTGCTTTATTAGTAACAATACCATCTTCTTTATCAACTACCCATCCTAAGAAAGTATAGCGTTCTTCAAGTTCCAATCCAGATTCATCCATTGAAGGAAGAATTGGTGGATCAGATAACATAGTTCCATAATTAACATCAACACTATAAAGCGGTTGTCCACTTCCAGGAATCTGATTAGGATTCCAGAAACTAATGTTAAATGAAGTAATAGAAAATACTGCATAGAATGTATAAACATCATTTTGTGCAGAAAACTCTAAATTTGAAATTGTAGCAGGATTATTATTAGCTAAATCTTTACTAAAGATAATTCCACTATTAATTAATCCAGCAACTTGATCAGACTTTACAACTGTATAGTTTGGATCAAGTGTCCAACCTTGGAAGTCATAATTTTGCTTAATTGGAATTTTCTTTGTCATCGTAGGATGAATAGATCCAGATTTAGCATATCTGATAGTTTCAATTTCATTATCTTTTCCATTATCTAATCTTTGTACAAATTTAGCAATATAAGCTTCATTTACATTAGCAGCATAAATCTTTAATTTATCCCAAATCTTACCATATTTATCAGTAATATCTGCTTCTTCAACAGCTGTACCATTTTCATTAGAAACATAAATAGAACCTGTAATATTAGGATATCCAAGTGTACTAGTTAAGTTACTATAATGGCTTGTTTGAGATACGCTTACAGAAGCTTCACTATAATCTGCAATAAACTTATCTAAAACAGATAAAGAATCAATTAATACAGAATCAGCATTAGCTTCATAAGTAAAGATTTTTTCATTTAAAGTTAAACTTGTCCAATCTTCTGCAGAGCTAAATGTAAAATTAGTAAATGTACTATGATCAGTTAAACGATAATAAGTAACGTTTGGATCATATGGAGTACCAGGTTCAACAACCTTATAAGGAGACCATTCAACTTCCTCAAGGTTAATACGAAGTCTTGTTCCAGCAGCAGCTTTACGATCAACTAGTTCAAGAGCATTAGTTAATAACTTATAAGAATCATATCCAAGAGCACCACCAACAATATTAATTCTATCAAGAGCAACTTTAGCAGCATCTGTAGCATTAGTTAAATCAGTAACACCCTCAATATAAAGTCCTTTATAAGAATCTCTTGGTTGACCAAATACAACTGGTTTAGATGTAAGTATGCGAGTAAGCTCTCTAGCCTCAATAAGATCGATTCTGTTAACAGACTTAGGGAGGTGAATAGTGTCCAGAGGGGCACCTTCCGCAAACAAAGCATATTGAATCTGAGTTCCTAATGCTCTGCACTCCTGGAGTTTTTCAGAACCAGATACATCTAAAGGTTCTTGTAATTGAGTTACATTTGTTAAATTAATTCTCTTTAATAATGTCTTACGGCTTGGGTTCAACATAGTTTGACCGCCACCAGTGTTGATATATTTAGAGTCATTAATATTAAACTGTCCTGTTCCAACACCAAGTAAGTTATTGAAATAGTCAGGAGCATCACTACCTATATCTAAGTTAAGAATTCTCTTACCATTCATAAGTGTAAATTGTGATAAGTATTTAAGACTTAAATCTCCAAGACTAGAAATATAGTCCTCTGCTGGAACAATAATAATCTGTTCCGGGAATCCAGGAGTTGTCTTATAACCATCAGTTACACTTGCTCCACATGTAGTTTTAACTGGTATACCTTGATATTTAACTGGTTCACCAGAACGCTGTTTATCATTGTATGTAAATACATACTGACTTAAGAATGGAGTAATTTCAAATTCTGGTGTTGCATCATAGTATTGTACTGGATATGGAGCTAATTCTTCTCCACTCCATGCATTATTAGGTAATGTACTTAAAATACCGCTATCTAAGTATTTATCAGAAGTACCCATATTATTTGCATTAGCACGCATACGTACTCCACCTTGAGCAATTGCGGCCGGTGTATAGTCACCTGCAACCCAGTATGAATCAAGGTAATTTAATCTATTTCTTAATAATAACTCTCTTGATAACATTCTGTCACCATTAACTGCATATGCATAAGAGTTATTATCATATTTAAGTTCACCGCTTGTGTTATAATATCCAGTTTTAGAAGGAGCTACATACTTATAATATTCATCTAATCCGATAGCAATCATTGGACGAAGTCCTCTCATTGCATAAGAGTCGAATACAGATGGACTACATAAGTAAGCACCCTCAATGGATTCATAACTTAAAGCGTTATTACTACGAAGAGTAGCATATTTATTCTTGATATTATCTTCGAAGCATTCAAGGAAGTTAACCCAAAGTACACTTGAAGGAGTAGAGAATGCTTGTTCTAAAGTAGCATCACAATCATAATCCCAAAGTGTTGCTCCGATATTGTTAAGACCTAACTGAGTATCAATATCATAGAAAATAGGGAACCAGATATATTCTCCGCCTTCTTCTATTGGACCATAAGATGCCATCATCAGATTCTTACCACGAGAGTCGTAGCAAAGAAGAAGTTCAGTCATTACAAAGTATACAGTACAATACTCAAGATTTAAGTGTTTATTAAACTCATTCTTAAATTTCATAAGTCTATAAACTGCAGTGTCTTTTGTAAATGTAGCAGTAGTAACTCCATTTTCAGTCGCAATAGTAACACCAGTTTGATCCTTACCATCTAAATCTGTAGCAAGAGCTAATGTGTAAGTAACTGGTTCAGGAAGATCTCTAGTTGGATCTGCTTTTCTTGTATCAGTAGAATCACACCAAGTAACAAACTTCTGCCAATTATCCCATTTATTAACAATATATTGATTCATTTTTGGAACTGTATCAATACTTTCCCAAACGGCTCTATCTTTTTCTTTTGTTTTAGGATTATTAATTTTTGCTACAACAGTTTGTAAATCATAAGGATTTTCATCACTTGCAATAACCTCAATAAAATCAAGGTCTTTATGATAACGACACTCATAGTGACGTATAACTTCAAGACGAGGATTTTCTACTAACTGATTATTACTATCATAACTATCAGCTGTGTAAGTAGCAAAATGAGATTCTTGAGCATCAGAAGGATAAGAGAATGAAGTCCAAGTACCTTGGTTATCAGTCATTTCCCAACACTCTGCCACATCAGCAATTGTTGGATGATAACTTACTTCTTCTTCTTCTCCAGTTTCTGCATTAACCACCATTTTAGTTTTAGTAATATGTGGTTGCTCAATGTCTAAAGAGAATCCGAATAATTCATCAGAACCTTTATCTTGGTTAATATTGTATCTACCAATATATTCATAAATTTCATCTTCAAGTTCTGTACCAATTTTAGCTTTATCAGTTGGTTTACTATGCTTATGGAATGTAAGAACTGGGAATCCATATACAGATGTTCTTAATCCAGTATCATCAAAATCTGGAATATGATAATAAGCTAATGGATGATTAGTATAAATGTTATTACCTACAAGGTTAGCAAATCCAGTATTATAAGAACCAGAAGACTCCATGTAGTCAATTTTCCAAGTATACTTATTAGTACCATAGTTTGGATTATCTTGTTTCCATTTTTTAAATGAAGCTTTTCCACCTTTAGCTTCAATAAACTTTTCATTAGTATAGAACCAACCCCAGTCCTCATGAGCAACTTCTTTTGCATCTGTTGCTTTAACAGCAGATTTCATTTTAGTTTTATAGTTACGTCTTGGATAACCTTGAGAAGATGTACCTTGAACGTTAATATCAGCACCAATACATACATATGAAGGTGAATGACTTTCATAATAAGCAGTATCAATTAAATCTGCATTATAAGCTGCATCAAGAGCAGGGTTTACGAATTCAATTTTACAATATCTATTATTACCTTTCTTCCATGGAAGAAGGTCATCTGTAAGTGAGTTAGAAGTACCATTAGGGTTTGTCATACCATTTTCATTATCAATAATTTCGATAACTGCATAAGGCATTGTTAATGCATCTGTATTACCCTCTTCTAACATTCTTGCATTATATTCAACTAATTTCTTATAAGATAATAATGTAGGATCATCATCTTTTGTTAACTGATTCTGGTCATAAAGAGTAATATTATGAATATCAGAAATATAATTATGAATTACTTCTGGCATTGTAAGACCATATCTATAAAAACGAATCTTATAAATATCAATATCACAATACTCAGAATTAATTTCAATTTGATTTCCAATATTAAAACTACTATTAGCTCCAAGATTTAAAGAACCAGATAAAATACCATTAAGGTAAATAGAAGCTAATTTTTCAGAACTAGAAACTACAACTGAGAAGTTAATAATTTCATCTTCTTTATATCTTACACTTGTTACACCTTCTGGTGAACGGAAGTAAGCTTCTTGTGTACCAATACAAAGACCATAAGCAGGACTATCTCCAAGAATCTTGAAACAAACTCCTTCAGTATTTTTAATAACTTTTTCAGAGTTCTTTTCATCCATTACCCAGTTACCATCATCATCAGTAACGATAACTACATCTTCATTATTAGCTTGTCTTTGTTTAATTTCATTAATAGAAATACCAACATCTTGTCTTACTCCATCTACAAATACATAATAATAAGGAATTGTAGATACAAGAGTTGAATATTCTTGAACGTTTCTAACTCTAAATCTTAATTCAATCGTATAATTAGTAAGACCATCATTAAATAAGAAAGCAGATGGATTATTACCAGAATAGTTAACAAATGGAATAGTAACACTTGCACCATTTGTTACTGATAAATAAGAACCTGCTCCATCATTATCATTTTTCCAACCATTACTATACCAGTTAAATCCATGGAAAGAAGTAACATAACGATCAGAAGTCCAAACTGGTCTATTTACTGCAATTTCATCATTAGAACGTCCAGTAGCAGATAAGTTCATAATAAGAGAATCAGTATGTGTTAAACCTAAATCTCTAGAACCTTCTGTAGTAACATAGAAAGTTATTAATTTAGTTGCGTTGCCACAAGCGATTGTATATTGGTTATTACCAACATCATAACTTTCTGTTAAATCTAAAGTCAACCATTGTCCAGCAATATATTTTCTAGAAACTTCTGATAATAATGCACCATTTTTATAAATATAAACAGTGAAGTAATCATCACGTCCATTTCCAGACATCATAGGATCGTAAACTTGATATTGAACTACAAAGCTTTCATATTGAATAACTGTTGAGTCATATTCTGCGGTCCAGATTACAGGAACAGTTGAGCTGGCATCAGCCCATGCTAATTCATAAGTAATAGTATCACTATACATAGCAATATCATTTACTTCTGTAGATACATTTAATCCAATGGTATGTGCACCATGAGATTGAACTGGAATAGTTACAGTTTTTTCACTTGAAGAAACTTTTACAGATTGTTGTAAAGACATATCTTCAACACCATCTATATAAACATGAAGAGTCTCGTCAAGTGAAGGGCTTCCTGTTAATCCATATACAACTGAAGCAGGTCCAGTTAAAATACCGGCACTGGCCGCATTCATTGTATTAGATTTTCTAATACCCATGGTTACTACATGGATATTACTTACTGATTTACTAGGAAGTCTTGTCATTGTTGTGTTATCAGAGTTAACGTTAACAACCATTTTAATATTATCATTTGCTGGCAAAAAGTTAACGTTTAACAAATAAGGCTCACCACTAGGAGTGATTACTGATTTAATTTGTGAATAACCATTATCACCAGTAAATTCAAAGTATAAAGATACTTGGCTATCAACTGTAGAAGTACCTGTAACACTAATATAGTAATCTTGACCTTGAATTAAGGTCATACCTCTATCAATTGTGCTTGAATCAATTGACAAACTTAAATCATTGACGACAACTGGGCCGCCGCCTCCGCCGCCTCCAGAACCACTTACTGCAATTCTAGAGCATACATAATTATCACCTGAGTAATCAATTACTTTGTAAAATGCTCCATCACTATTGATAAGTAAATCATCAAGTTTTACAATCTCATCTGTATCGACTGTATCTTTAGGAATGATATAATTATCATTCTCATCTTGTGCTACTTCTGGTTGATAAGCATAATACCAGGCAATACCCGCACCACCCATAGTAATACGTTCACCATCCTGATCGAGATATATACGGCCACTATCAGTAGCGAAATATACATAACCATCAGAAATAGTCTGCATTTCTATTTGTGATTCAGTCCCACGGACGGGTCTAAATTTAATTGCCATGCGGTATCTCCTTTCTATCTTTAAGTATATAAGAAAAAGCGGAGAGAAATGAAATTTCTCTCCGCTATTCATCTCTCTACTTTAGATTAATTTTTTATATAAGTAAATTTTTAGAAACTGCCCCAAAGCATTTCTATTTTTAAACCACCTGGAGTAAGCGCTCCATTAAGAGTGGTTGGGCGAGAATCTTCATCTGAAATAGATAAACTAGAACTGCTTAATACTACAGCTGTAGATTCAGAAGGAGCAGCACCTCCACTCTGTGCTAAAGTTGTAGTAATAGTAATAACTCCAGCTTTATAATTATTTGTAGTATCACTATAAGCAGAAGTAGCAGTAGACATGCTATCTATAGTAGCATTAGTATCGTGAAGAATAAAGTTTTGTGTAGTTATTCCAGTTACATGTCCTTTAGAGTCTGTAGTAACTCCAGTCACTCCTGGAATAGTAACAGTTCCTTGATCTACTTGTTCAGTAGCATTTACAGTAGTATCATTTCTTGTAATAGATTTGTGAGTGATTGTTAAAGTTTTATCAACTCCATCACCTGAAGGAGTAGAGCTTTCAGTAACATCAATCCAATCATTATTTGAACCAGGAGTAATAACTAAACTACCAGTTGTTCCTCCTGTACTTTCATGAAGTCTGACACCGTTTGTAATATCTTCTAAATAGTAATGAGTATCTCCAATCCATTTTTCTGCGACAACATCACAAATGAAATCACCAACAGCAATAATACCATCAGAACCTTCACTCTTACCATCTTTTGCACGAACTATAAATAATGAATTCTCTTTATAAGATTGACTATTATAATTTCCTTCTTGAGTTACTAAAAATGTATCACCAATAGATACTGGTACTGCAGTACCATTTTTAACAATAGTGGTTTCACCAGTAGTATTATTATAAGTAATAGAAGTTGCACCACTACCACTTGGACCAACAGTACCTCTATAAGTCATAGCATTTACTGCATATAACTTAGCATCAATTGCGCTTCTTGAATAAACATCAAGAGTTGCAGTTCCACTTACAAATGAAACGCTATTTGTAGTAGTACCAGAAGGAGAAGAATCTGTATAAACCGAAATCTTTGGATCTACAGTAGCTTCAACTTCAGCACCTTGTGTATCTGTAATTGTAAATTTATAACCAGCACTTTGAGCTGTAAATTCTGCTGTACTATTTTCAGTATTTCTTGCACCAATAGTAACATCATTTGAATTTGCATCTTTTGTTAAAGTAATATTAGAACCAGCTTTTAATTTAACAGAAGAATCATTATTAGTTCCAGTTGAATCTAAATTAAGATTTATATCATTACCACTTTGTGCAGAACTTAAAGTATAAGTATCTCCAGTAAGAGTAATAGCTTTACCAGAACTTGTAATTGAAATACCATTTGCACCAGTAACAGTAAAACTATCAGCGAAAGTGGCTCCAGTACTGTCTGTAATTGTATTAGTAATAGTTGAAGTATCACTTGCAGTTACTACTTCATATTCATTACTTACTGTAGTAGTATTTGAGTTTTCATTTAATTGAACCCAATTTGAACCATTATATACGCACAATACGTTTCTATCTACAACATAATAAAAACGTCCTGTTAAATATCTTGCACCAGATACAGAACTAGCTGCAGTAGATGCAATTGTTTGTAATTGAGTCCAAGTTCCAATCCATTCAATACCTTCGTTAACAGCAGAAAGGGTTCCATCTTCATTACCTACATAAAGGCGATGAGCATCTTTGGTCAAATAGAAACAACCGTGTTCAGCTTGTGGAGCACCTTGCTCTTGTGCTAACATAGAATCTACAGTAGATTGTAAACCGACCTTAAAGCCTAATAGCGCGCCGCTTTTTACATTAGCTTCAGCTGCCATATTTTACTCCTTTCTACCATTATTCATTATTATCTCTAACAACATCAACCCAACGTAATCTATCTGATACGGCAGTAAGATTTGTTTCGATTGTAGTCATACGACTTTGAGCTGCAGTCATAGATGCATTAAGATCACTAATAGCAGCTTCATTATCAGAGACTCTATTTGTTAAAGAATTTACTTGAGATTGTAAACCAACTGTTGTTAGTCCATCTCCTAAAATTATCGTATTTAAATTTGATAAAATTCTAATAACGCCATCTGTTTGAACCATTTGTACCAATTGAGAATCCGTTTCTGCTGGATTTGCAATAGTACCAAACATAGCGTTTGTTAAATTATCAATATCAACCGCTGCTTGAGTTATATCTAAAACCGTTTCATGGTTTGTAACCCAATTAGCAAGCTCTTCTAAAGTGTCTAAAGAGGTTGGCGCATTTCCTACTAAATCATCAATTAAACCTGAAGCAATACTTCTAATGCTTCCAGTATCACCAGCATATAAATCATCAAAACGATTGTTAACACTGTTTTCTAATTGAGCAGTTGGATTTGCCCATGTTCCATCTCCGCGTAAGAAGAGTCCTTGATCGCCCGCCATTGGTTGTGGGACCAAGCCCGCTTCACCATCGTCTTGAGCAGTAGCACCTGTCATTTCATTTATGATCGTTGCCAATGCAGATTCTAAAGACATCGGCTCCCATAATTGATCAGTATCATTATAAACTAATACAGCATCATTAGGAATATTGTTACTAATTAACACATCTCCTAAATCTGCAATATTATAAGTGTTACTAATACCACTAGAAATTAATTTATTACCTAAAAATAAACTACCTTTATTTGCACCATCTTCAGCTACAAAATATAAGGTATCGGGATCTTTATTAGTAATACTTTCCCACGCTGCTGGAGTACCTCTTAAAAATTTTACGTAATTGCCTTGTACTTGCCTATACGCCATTTTTAATATCCTCCTTTTTTCAACTCTCCTAGTTTTCTTCAAAAAAGAAGTAATTAAACTAAACTAGCTTGGCCAAATAAATGACCAAGCTAGTTATTTTATAATTATGCTAAAGTAGCTTCTATTGCTCTTAAGCGTTCATCTAAATTTTGTAAAGTAAATGTTACTGCAGTACTCTCTCCAGTTGGAGTATAACTAAATTGTTTAGACTTGATATCTGGAATATCATTTACACCTAAAGTCTTTGTGCCAACTGTTATTTTTCCATTTGTTTGACTTACAGAACCAATTACTTGACCATTAGAAAGTGTTGGAGTATCTACATCCAAACCACTAATTGTACTATTAATAGTATCAATAGCTCCTGCCATTGTTGCTGAAGTAGTTGTCTTACTAGTATTATTATAAGTATAATTAACTGTATTTCCAGAAATATCTGGAATATCTACTGCTTTTAATTGTTTAGTAGAAGCAGTAACTTTACCGTTAGTTTGACTTACTTTTCCAATAACATATCCATTGCCTGCAGATACTTCACTTAAGTCTAAACTCTCAATTGCACTTTCAAGTTTTCCAAATGCTTGTCCAATAGAATCAGAAGCTACAATGTTTTGAGTTACTCCAGAAGGAGTTGTATATCCTGTTAAAACTAAGTCTTTAACAGCAGATTCAGTTTTTGTAAATGTACCACTATTAGTACCAGCCGTATAAGTTAATCCAGTAACTACATTTCCTTTATTGCTAGTAACTAATGTTTCATTACCAGATTCTAAACCCAAACTTGGAATTTTAACAGTATGGTCAGCACTCACTGCAATATGGCCTTTACTATCAATACTAAATGAAGGAACTTTAAAAGTACTTCCAAAGTTTGGAGTTTTATTTCCAGTTTCGCCACGTGCAGTTGCATTAGTTTCAACTGGACCAGTATGAGTAATTTTAACAGTTTTAGTTCCATCAACAGTTGCTACTTCTGTAGCTATCCAACTATCTGCTCCATTAAAATTAATAGTTGCATAAGGGGTACCTGCGGCAAGGGCCGTTCCACTGTCTCCAGAAATTACGCCATATCCATCTGGCATATCAATAGTAGTTGTTTTCCAAGCTACTACATGACCTTTATCATCAAGAATAGGTTCTTTATCTGTGATTTGAGCGCCAGTATTTGTAGATAAGTTAATAGAAGCAGTTGTTGAAGTACCAGCATGATACTCATGAGTTATTTTAACTTTCTTAACGCTATCTTCAGTAGCTACATTGGTTTGAATCCAATTATCTGAACCTTCAAATTTAACAGTAGCATATGTTCCACCAGCAACAAGTGAATTATTGCTATCATCTTTAAATACTCCAAATCCATGCGGGAATTTAATAGTTTCACTATGTGTTCCTACTACATGACCAGTTGCGTCTATTAATGCTGAAACATCTACATATTGAGCACTATTATTAGTATTTAAATTAGTAGTTCCACTAGTATTATCAATTGGATTATATTCATGAGTAAATTTAACTTTTCTATTTGTTGAATCTACTGCAGTTTGAATCCATTCATCAGTTCCTTCAAACTTAATAGAAGCATGTGTTCCTCCGGCCGCAAGTGATCCGCTATCTCCAGTAACAACACCAAATGCTTGTGGAAGTTGATAAGTTTCAGTATGCTTACCTCCAACATGTCCAGTTTCATCAACCAATGGATAAATATTAACTAAACTTGCATTATTATTTTCTTTTAAGTTTGTAGTATGACTTGTATCAGCAATTTGAGTCCATAAATGTTCAATATTAATACTAGGTGTACCAACTTGTGGATCTACATTAATCTTAGTCCACTTAGTAGTTACTCTATCGGCACCATGTAATCTGCCATAGTTATCAACAACCATAACTTGACCTGGTGACCAAGTAGAGAATTGAGCAATTTTATCTTGTAAAGTATGTAATGCACCTTGAACTGTTCTAGTATCACGAGTATCTTCATCATCATACTCAAGCATTCCTTTAATTTTAATCATCAAACCATGTAAAGTACCTAAATCTCTAGCAAAATCTGTAAATGGTTCAAGACCAAAACTTTCTGTTCTTCTACCTAAAGTTAAAGTAGCTGGAATGTAATGAGCATCATAATTCCAAACTGCACCCTTTGGATAAATATTTGCAGTATCATTCATTACATAAAGTGCATTACGATCATATATAGGTTTTGTTAAATCATAATTATCATCGGTAATTAAAGTATATTGACCAGTAGCAGTATTCTTTTCATAATATCTATAAGATTCAAAGAATTTAAGATTTACAGGTGCACCACGTACTTCTATAATTTTATAATAAACATCATGCATCTTCTTTGGATAAGTATCAAGAATATAATCAGTATATCCATTTTGTAACTGTGAATCAGTTAAATAATGGAATTTACCAGCCTCATAGAACTTATCTTGATAAAGCATTGCAGAAATTTCTGGATTATTAAAATCTCCATCTCCAGCATGAAGTACATAATCACCATAATTATCACTTACATTCTTTCTTAAAACAACAATTTCATCACTTGTTAATAAAGCAGTATCAGCAAGTCTAGATATTACTTCATAATTATTTCCTTTCTTATGGAAGAACTCATATTCATGGAATTGAATAAGAGTATAAGGTCTTTCTTGATCAACTTGATAATAATTATTATTTATCTTATAAAGTGTCTCATTTCTTACAAAGTATGGAGCTTTAGCTGCATCATATTCAAGATCAGTACATAAATAATAATCATTATCTGAATTACTACCTTCATGAGCTCCTGGCTTTAATAAGTAATAAGTATCTTTAATATAATAGTTCATACTATCTTCTATCAAATTTGCTCTTTGATAAGTAATAACCCTATTATACACATTATCATCAATAGTAGTTTGACTACTAGTATCTAATACGTAATAAATACCTCCTACTGGCTGTTCATTTTGTAAACTTCTATTAAGAGTGGTTTCAACAGCAAGTTTAAAGTTTCCATTTGTATCTTTATAAATATATTTACCTGGAACATAAATACCAAAGTAACTTCCTGCAGAGAATAAACTTGGAAGAGTTCTTAAATTCTCAGGTTTTAAACTATAATAAGTTTTATCCGTTTCTGCGGTATCTGATTCAGATAAAATATAATTTCCTTGTCCATCTCGATAATAAAATTTATTTTTTTCATATATATCAGACAAGTTACTAAATGTTTCTGTTCTAATTTGATCCCAACGATAATAAGTTTTATCACGTTGATATTTTGGTTCTCTAACATAATCTAATTTAAGCGGATTAAATGCACTGGTCTTTCTGAAATAATTTCTACCAGTTACATATTCACCGCTAGTATCAAGAACGAAATTAGAACCAGACTCTATATAGAAAGTATTATTTGCATAAGATGATGCTGTAACGTTAGCAGCTTCATATTGATACAAAGAATCATCGGAACCCGTAAAATCTGGATAACAATATGTCATACCATCAAAACGAGAAAATCCAGAAACCTGAGTGTATTCAGCACTTTCATTAATAGTTCTTAAATAATATTCAGCTCCACTTGTCCAACTTGATCTTGTATCAATACTATATGTATTTCCATTTTTAATATAATAATAACCCGGCTTATAGCCAGCAGCAGTTACAGTTACTTTTTCATAACCATAAGAACTTGCTGGTAAAGCAGTATAATTATAAATCATATGTCTACGATTAAATGTATGATTAGTTTCATCATAATAAATACGATGGTCACTTAAATCATCAATATGATTCATTAAATCTTCATTTGTTCCAGAAGTAATAATCATACCCATTAAATCGTGAACAGAATTTAAAGCACCAGCAATAGTTTCTACACTTTTAGTCTTATATAAATATTGACCACCGAAATCATAATCATTAACCAATCTTAATCCATGACGATCCAAGCCCGCACGAGCTTTTTCCCATCTAATATCAAGATTACGCATTTCACCATCATTAACTTCTTCACTTCCGTAAATTAAGTCCCAGATTGCGGCAATGGTATTACCAAGTGCTGGTAACATGATAGATAGCTCTTGAATATCTTCTTGGACAGAATCAGTAATAGTTCCATCATGACGATTATACATATGACCACTTATACCAGTTGGTTCAACTTTAATATGGTCTTCAATTTTCTCATAATAAGTTTCATGAGAATCAAAATCTAAATCATCAGCTAATGAATAAACTCCATTATGTTTAGTATAATAAATATAAGGCTCATAAGTATCTGCGGTTAAATCAATTTCAAAATAACCATAAGAAACTTTTTCTGGATTAAAACCAGCTTTATTATAATAGATCGCTGCTTCAGGTTCTACAACTGTTTCATAAATATATTCACCTTGTTCATTAAGAATTGTATCAAAACCTTCATAATCTCCTTCTTCTGCGGAAACCCAACGACCTAATTGATTTTCTTCATCAACTGTAAACTGAAAATTCTTAATTGTATTAACACCATCATAAGTAGTTTTATACCAAGATGTTCTTTCATCAGATGGATATGTTTTAGTTCCGGAAGTCATACGAGTATTTCCAATACCGCTATTTTTACCATCTGCATTAAGAATTGGTCCAAGTAATGATGCATTAGCATTACGTACTCTAAATCCCCAAGATGGAGACCAGTGAAGTTTATAATAAACATTTGTACTATCAGCATCAAAATGCGGAGTTAATGGAATCATTTTTGGAGCATCAGCTTCAATATCAAAAGTTGGTACGATTGTATTCAGTTCTGCAACCATTACATATTTATCTTGTCCATCTTGATAAACTTTTTGCCAAACTGTTGAATCGTAACCTCTAGATGTACTATATTCAGTTACATCTATATTATAATTTAAAGAATAAACATCAGCATATTCTACAAACGTTGCATATTGAACAATAGTTGGTTCTCCTCCTGGAGTTTCACTCGCTACTTCAACATCTGCATGTCCTTCAACTCTCCAAAACTCCCATTCTGTTTGATTTGGATCTGCGACATTGTGAATATGATCGGGTGGAATTGCAATAACTTGATATTGAAATAATACATCATTATTTGGATCTGCTTGAGTAACTCTTTCGACCCATCTAAAACGAGTTAATTGCTCTCCATTCCAAGAAGAACCAAACTGAAAACCGTTTTCAGTTGTGATCTTATATGCGTGAAGGTAATAATCACTAGCGCCATCTTCTTCGTAATTTACAAGAACATATCTTCCTGCATAAATGCCATCTTCACTAGCAGAATCATCCATTTGTTTTCGACTAGTATATACTCTATCGAATTGGAATTGAGTTCTTGAAGTATTTGTTATATTACCATAAAAACCCATTTATTAAACCTCCTCTCCGTTATCGTAAATAATGTCTACTATCAAATAAGAATTACGATTTCTACCAATTGCTTCGATTGAAGTATAATCAAACCTAATATCAGAAATTTCTGTTTCTTCTTCTAAATCAAGTTCATAAATTCCTGTGCGTCCGATTATAACTGGTTCTATTGCGTTATTAAGATAAAACATTGTGCCAGGAAGAGATTGTATTCCCAATTGTAAAATTGGAAAATAAGCTTTGAAGACACTGCCATTTATATAACCAGTACTTCCAACATTAGAAGGCTGATTTTTAGCCATGTCATCATCGCTATAAAAACGAAATTGTTTTACTACATTCGCCATTCTCCTTATCCTCCTTAATACAAGTTTTCTACTGCTTTTGTAGCAGATATTGACATCGTACCATTATGTGTTAATGGAAATGTCAATCTTGTAATTATATATTCACCATTAATACCACTATTATCATCTCGAACTAAAATTCTATTATTTGGTTCAAGATAATATATTGGTAATGCATTAATCGTAATTGATTCTGCACAATAAGCATATGAATATAACCAATCATTAAGCACATCCATTGCAGATTTTCCTTGTCCACTTATTGAGAATAAATTCTCTAAATAATCAGGTAATCTGATATAAGTATATCCAGTGCCTTTTTTTTCTTTTTCCGCTTGAATATTAGTATCTGGATCGACAAAAATTACTGTAGGTACGTCTCTATAGTAAATAGAATTTATATTAGTATCATTATTAGCTTTCGTCCTATCTCCAATATTACAAACTTTATATTGATCAAGTTCGCCCTCAGTGTCTAAAAAATCAAACCAAAAATTTAATAATTCTGGATTATCTTTAATGGTATGAACCCAATGAGTATTTTTATCATAGTCATCAGAAGATTGTGCAAAATAAATTTCATTCTTATCATATTTTAATGCTTTTAAATAATCTTTATTAGCAGGAGATAAAGCATCACATCTTCTGACAAAACAATAATTCTCTGGATGTCGTTCATATAAATCTTTATCTGGTACACTATCTAATGGTTGCATTTGATTTTTATAGTTACAAAAATAAAAAGTCCCACCACATAGTGGCTCCCAAGCCGCGGCCGCAGTCACAGCTTCTTCATAAGTCATATTAGTACAACTTTGATAAATATAATATTTATCTTTGTGCGCATTATACTTAGATTCATTAGGAGCAACTACTGTATAAGTGTATTTATAATAAGGATTATATAAATCTCTCCAAAAACCATTTATATCAATATAATATTGTTCATATCCGGTATAACCACCAAGATAAAGATGTGTATCATCTGGAAGAGTATTATGTTTATCTACTTTAACTAAAAAATCTTCATCGTGATGATGTTTATTATAATCAACTGACATTTGATAAATTAATTCTCGCCAATCTGATAAAATAGCTCTATCTGTGTCTAAACCTAAATCTTCAATAACAATTGTATCAATCATAGCAACTATATCATCTGTTAATTCAGATGTTGGTAATTTAGGTTTATAGATAAAAGATTGACAATTATTTGTTTCATCTAAATAAATAAATTGATTATAAGTATGACCGCATCCATTAAAACCATGTTGGAAAGGACTCCAAGTACTATTAGCATATTCTCTAGCATTTCCATTACGATCTATAAAATTATAACCAACTTTACGTCCATAAGAATTTACGGTAGGTCCATTTCCATAAAAAGGATTATGAGTATCTCTTTCTAAATCAATAACTAATTGATTAGAAAAACTTTGAGTTGTTCCATTAGGAAATTTAATACTTCCTTTAAATCCTTCTGTACCATAGTCTCCAATAATACGATCTGGTAAAGCTCCTGTTAATAAAAAGTAGTATTCTGCCCAGTTAGTAATATCCCACCAATCAGAAGAACCATCTGCTTTTTTTAAACAATCTGGAACCATAATTTTCTTAAAAACAATTTTTCCAGCAGCAATAGCCTCTTCTTCTTGACGCTTTTTCATAGCTTCTTTGTATTCATCCATTAATTTTTCATATCGACCATAACCTTCAGCTGTAATATAAATATTATTATTATAACCAATATACATCCATGGTTTAGTATCTATAGCATATCTTAAATGAATAGGCAATTCAATTCCAGTTACTCCTTTTCTGACACCCCATAAAGAATAATCATTTTTTAAATCTCCAAAATTAGGAGAATTAGAAAAAGAAGTGACTAAAACTGCATTATCAAATGAATAAACACAAGAAGAAGTTTCAGCAGCATTTTGAACAAAAATTTCTACTTTTTTAGAATAATATTGTTTATTTGCATCAAAGTCATTACTTTGATCTAAATAAAATTGATTGTTATCTTCATCCAAAAGATAAAAAGTATAACCTTTATAAGTTTCTTTAGTTAAAGAAACTTTAGTATAACTTACATCTTCAGTTTCTAAATTAGTAAATGTACTTTGAATATAAGTTTTCTTTCTTTGGAATACAAAACGTCCATCTAAATCATAAAAATATTCAAATTCTCCAAGCATTTCTTTAATTTTATCTAACATAGAAGTAACAGTTTCTCCTACGTTAGAAATTAAATCTCCTGCATAAGTCAAATCTGTAGTTCTATAACCTATAACATCACCATATTCAGCTTTCATTAAAGTATAACGTCTTTGTTGATTAGCTGGTTTACCTACATCTTCTGGATCTATAAATTCAGTAGGATCTGGAAATTCACTATGCAATTCAGTAAGTCGATAATCAAAACAAATTTGAGATTCTGGTATATCTCCAATTAAATCTCGCGGTAAATTAAATTGCATAGTTTCAACCACTCCTGTATTAACCCCATATATAAGATACATAGGAATGTCACCTCTATATTCCAAAAGCTCAAGCCCGCAATCATCTAAATCATTAATAATAATATTCCAATAAGGCTCTTTAGCATGTTCATGAACAGCTTCAAGAATAATATCTTTTAAAAGATAATCAGTCGTCATAATTGAACCATCAGCATTGACAGTATCAATTTTACCAAAATCCCAGGAGAGAGGAGTTATTATTCCACCTACTTCTCCATTTAAAAGAGTCATCTTATCTTTACCTTGAATACTAATTGTATAAGAACTGGTAGATTGTGAAGTACTAAAAGTTGAAATAACATAAGTACCCATTTTAAACCAACAAATATCTGGATATAAATGATATTGCTCTTTATAATCAGGACGTTCTTTTATAGTATTTCGTACTCCTATATAAAGTTTAAATTTAGTATTTAAACCCCAATAAAATTCATGAATATTTAATTCATGTGCGACTAAAGATAATGAGCAGGTTCTGCGGACAGCAGATGTGCCGTCCACAGAAACTGAACCTTGAGTCACTCGACCTTCAATTTTTTCAAGAGGATTCTCGTTAAAATCTAATGCGACGATTTTGGCAAAAATTTCTCGTTCTTTTTCTTGGTCGAGCAATCTTAAAAAATCTTTGTCGATTAAAAATATATCATCATATTTATTCAACGAGACCATTCTCCTCTCTATATTGATCTAAAGCTTTATTTAATTCTAAAATATAATTATTATAAGATGCTTTAATAATGCTCGTATCATAATGAGCAGCCTGTCTAGTATTTATCATATTAGACTGATCAGAGAAATATTGTAAACGAGCTTGATATAATGTAGGATATTTATGATAATTAGTTTCTACATTATAAACTTTAATTTGTTTAGAACAACTAACTTCTACAATAACTCCATCATTAAATTCAATGTTATACATTTTAACTGATTTATTTTTAATATAATATTTTTCTATTTCATCTAGATTAATTGTTTCTGCATTAATAGTTAAATCAAAAATATCTTTAGAGTAAATAACTACTTTACCATTTGATCCATCAATACAAATATCAGTTAATTGAGCAAAATCATCTAAATTAGCATCTACATAATATTTATAATTTTTTAATCTATTAAACGGCGTAGTATTTGCTCTAAACCTAATTCGATATAATGCTAATTTATCTGCAGTATCTAAAGAAAATGGAGTTTCACAATACATATCTGTATAAAATTGATAATTAGATAAATCTGTAATTTCTCCTCGTAAAAAGGCATCTCTTTCATCTACTGTAGAAAAACTATTATACATATAAATAGTATCTATAGGACGTTTTTCAGCTCGTAAAAATACTACATTTAATACAGTAGTACGGATATTATTTAAAGCATCAAATAAATTAGTACTTGGAACATAAGTGTGTAAACTATTACTCCAAGTATGAGCATCATTAAGATAATTTCTACCAATAAATTGTTCTACTGGACTATCCAATAATTCTATATCATTAATTAAACCAAAAATAGTAACAGCTTGTGCTAAATATCCATAAGTTAATTGACCTTCATTCACTGAATCAATTACATATCGAATAGACTTAATTGAATTTTTACTATTTGTAGTTTCAAAATGATATGCTCCAGTAGCACCAATTTGAATATCTTCATTACCAAGTTTAACATGCGCGCCAGGTATAATATCCCTAAAGTCTACATAAATAGCATCTCTAGTGATTAGTTCAATTGTATCTCCAATTGCCTCTTCTAAAGGTATATCATTAGTTGTAAGATAGTCTTGAACTTTACTATATAAATCAACAGTAACCCAACGAGTTAATGTTTCTAAGTTTTCTCTTGGATCTATTAAATTATAATAAGCTAAATTACTACTATTAAATTCAGCTACTTCAAAAGCAGAAGCAGTAAAAGTATGTAACATACGACTTAAAGAATCTGTTGGAGATAATGATACATTCATAAGTCTAACTAAAAAATTTCCTTCTGCTGGACTTTTAAATAATTTAACTTGACCATTATTTAACCAATCAAGAACTTTATTCTTAAAAATTCTTTCAGCCATAATATTATAATCTACTAAATTAGTAGTAGCATATCTGCCATAAGGACTTCTAATATTAGAATAACCGTCAAGGCCCAACTCTGACATTTCAATGAAATTTTCTGCTTCATCTGATAAGTAAGAAATGAGTCCAGATATGGCAAATTCTTTATAATTTACATTTCCATTTCTACTAATAAAAGGAAATTGAGAACCAATAGTATCGACTTTGCTTTCAAGAATATCTGTTTTAAAAGTAGAGACTTTTGGATTATATCGAATTCTTAATTGACGTTCACCATCATATAAAAACATATCTTCAAAATCCATTACAATACTATTGGAAATAATTCGATCTGAATATACACCTTGAGCGTTATACTGTTGTAAAGAGTACATATAAGTTACACCTTGTTCTACTGTATAATCTCTATAAGACCAGTCCTCTGGTGGAAGAGAGTGTAAATCAAATCGTTTAATTTCTTCCCAATTAAAACCATTTTTACTACTTGCTCTTGATATTAAAAATGTTCCAGATATAACTGGATCTCTATCATCATAAATAGTTAAAAGAATATATCCATTATTAAAATTTCGACCGGCAATTAAATTAGCATCTACATCTGGAGAAATAGATCTTCGTTGTGCAATTCTATATTTAACGCTATGAACAACAAGTTTATTAGTTGTTGTAACTCGAAATTGAATATAATAAGATTTATGTAAATCTAAATCTTGACTAATTAAAAATTCTTCATGAGATTCATAAGAAATATTATCAAAACTAGTATTATGTAAACGTTCGCCAGAATCTGCTATTATATTACCTTCACTATCAGTTAATACAAATTGGTAAGAGTACATTTTTTCAGTAACATCTCCTCCAAATTGACTATATACACCAACATAAGAATAATTGTGCACATTGGCTTGTCCAAAGGTTAATCCTTCAATATAAATTTCTGGTTTAGTAGTACATTTTGTAATACCAACTGTTGAATAATAGCCAATTACACCAGCCTTATCAACATAAGCAAGCTGAACTTTATAATATTGCCCAATTAAAAATTCTATGTTTGAAATAGGAAAAGTTACTGATGCTCCTGTGGTGATTGTCATATCTTTATTACCAATTTGAACAACTCCTTTAACATCACCATTAATTGTTTTTATTTTTAGTGCAAAACCAGCAACATCAGCTGGGGCAACACCCCTATTCATAGTAAAAGGGACGACTATTTCAATCGTCCCTTCTGAATGATAAAAAGCTGGAATTGTACCATTTATATAAGGTGGGTACAATTTAGCCATATTATTTACTCCTCTTCTTCTTTAATCATATATAAAATAGATTTTAATTGATTTGAATTAAGTTCTGCATCTCCAAATGCATCAAGAGAAATTTCATAAATAGGAACTTCTTGTTCTAACTCAAAAAGATCTAATAATTCTTGATTAGCTTGTTCAAGTTTTCCATCTTCAAAATTATAATTATTAGTTTCTTCATCTTTAGTTCCATATTTCTCAAGAATTTCAGTTCTTGATTTTTCAATATCCTCTGCTATTGCAAGTAAAGATGTAATATTTTTTTGCAAATAAAAATTAACTTTTACTGGTAATGTAAGATTTAAATTAACAACATTATCCATAAGAGCTAATGCTATTGCATAAATCTCATTATTAGTCATATTTTTTCTTACCATTATATCCTCCTTTTACTCTTCTATCATAAATAACATTGCATTCATTTGTGCAACTGTTAAATGTGTATCTTTTAAATCTTCTAAAGAAATCATATGAATTTCAAGTACTTGATCTATAGAAAGTAATTTTTTCAAATCATCTTGTGCTTGAAGACGTTTTTCATTATCTCTAATTTCATAACAATCTTCTTCAAAATTATATTCTCCATATTTTTCTCCAATTTTTAATCTTGCTTCATCAATTTCTTCAGCAGCTTCAATAAAAGTTTTTATATTTTTTTGTAAATAAAAATTTACTACTACTGGTAATTCAACATCTTTACCATCTTCTAAAAAATTTTTAGTTAAAGATGTTGCATATTCCAAAATTGTCTTATTTGAAAATGGTTTATGCATATTAAAGCTCCTTTATCTCTTTATATATTTTTTATCTACCTAAATAACGAATAGTAGATTTAGATGGCGATGATAATGAAACACTGCTGGAAGCAGTTCCTGAAGATAAACTAGTATCATTGGTTAATATTTTTCCAGAACTATGACCAGTTGCCCATACATTTGTAACATAACCATCGTCATTTTTTGAAAAATGAATTTCAGATAAATAATTAAAAGTTGTTGTATCTTTACTTAAGCTATAAGTATTAATATTTACACTACCACCATTCAAACTAGTTACTACACTTTTAGATTTTGCAGAATAAGTTTGACCTTTATATTTTAATACACTAGTAATATTACATGTACCTACATTAACAGTAGTAATATTTGCTGTATTTGAATAGAAACTAGTAATAGTTGCTTTAGGTAAAATAGCATTAGTAGCTGTTAATTGACCATTACGAGTTACTAAAAATGAAGTAGCACTTGCATCTTGTAAAGAATAAGCAATATACTTATCTCCAGAAAAATCATCATAAGTACTTTTATTTGTAGTAATCCAATTATGTCCAACCAAATCTTGATTATCTTCATCATCAACTACTGAATTAACATCAATCCAATGAGTAGCTGTTAATCGTACAGTACCAACTGAAATTCTTGGAGAATCAGAAGACGAACCAAACTTAGAACTAAATAAAGATACTCCATAAGTAGCAGCACTTTCACCATCACTAGGGATACCATCAGAAAAAAGTCCGTATTGAGTTAATCCCCAACCGCCAATTTCTCCAGTAGTAGCATAAACTGAGCCATCCCAACTTACTGCAAAATCTCCTTGTCCTTTTCCAGATCCACTTCCTTGACCTACAATAATTGGATATTTTGTAGCTCCACTATTAATACGAATATATTTGCCTGCATATGCTTCTCTATAATTACTATTATCTTTATCAACTCCATATTTAGCTACAATACTAAAATTATATGAAGTAATTTTTCCATTTTCTACATCAAATAATGTACCACTTTTATTTACTTTATAATTACTTGATTTTAAGAAAAATTTAGATGAAATTGTAGTAACTTTAGGTGTATTATTAGCTTCTGAAACATTTTCATCTCCATCACTAATATCCACTTCAGTTCCAATATTTTGAGAAATTCTAAATATTTCTATAATATCAGTATCATGATCTTCATATGAGGCAGCAGCTTTAACGCTAATAAATGGATTTCCCGCACTATCAATAGTTAATCCAATAAGATTTCCAGAATCTGCAGGATATTCACTTAAAGCCTTTAAAGTAAAATTATATCCAGTTAGTTTTTTATTAAACAAATCAAATTTAATACCACTTCGATTTGTATCACTAAATCCAGTAGATTGTATATATTCTTGATTTTTAGAAATATGTATTAACTTAGTATTATTTTCTGTATCATCAATAATTTGTAAATAAGGATCAGAAGTAGTACCTTCTACTCCTAAATGCACTTTTGCTTGTTTATTTGTAGTAGTATCTAAAGCTCCTTTAATATTAATAATACCATTATCAATATCAATTTCCATTCCAGAAGCATCAGATGTTTTATAATCTGCACTTCTAATTACTCCTGTATTTCCATTAATTTCAATTCTACCATGACCGCTTTTTCCAAAAAATGCAGTACCATCAATTTTTAAACCAAAACTTTGTTCGCCTTCATGATATCCAAATACACCAGTATCAGATGATTTTCCGACTCCAATTTTTTTAGCAACATTGCCCATTAATACACCATTGAAGCGATTCTCATCATCTTTATATCCAGCTCCAACCATAGCAGACATAATAGTACCATTGTCTTCATCAATAGTTAAACTTCCGTCCCAAGAATTTAACATAGTGGAAGCATAAACTTCTTGATATATATGTAAAGGTTGACACCAAACTACTTGATTATTTAACTTAGCTAAAATAGATACTCGTTGATCATTAGTTGCCATATACATAGATGGTACAACTAATTCTCCAGTAGTAGCATCTATCTGAGGATAAAATTTTGTAGCATCTACACTATCTTCAAATTGTATAAACCAATTAATTCCTTCTTGTTTAACAGGTTTATTATTTTCTATTTTATATAAAGTATATTGTCCTTTATAATACATTGGATTAACTCCAGTAGGATCATAAATAATACGATTATCTCCATCCATTGCGGTATAAGTATTATCAAATCGTACAGCAATTGGACAATATACAGTTAAGTCTACTGTTAATTGAGATGGACTTAATTCATTAGCTATCTCTAATGCTTCAGTTTCACTCAAATCAGGATTTTCTTCTTTTACTTCTTCAAGAGTTTGATTTAAATTTGAAGATTTTATTTCAACAGCTTTATTTACTATAATTTCAATAATATAGTGATAAAACATTGTTTTATCATTATATTCATTAGTTGTTAAATTATCTTTTCTTTCAAGAATAAAATTTTTACCATCTTGTGTAATTTCTAAAGCCTGATGTAATGGAACTGAATATGGTATATATGTAAATAAATTTTCATCATAATCATCAGTAACTTCAATATTCTGATAATTAAAAACATGCGGCACTAGCTTAATAGGTCCTCCATGCCAGTCAAATACGGGCGTTACCATTGGAACCCATGTACCATTTTTATATTCTTCATAACTTACTGTTAAAGTATAATCTGTTCCATTTGTACCATGTACTCCAAAATACATTGTATACTCTGCTGCAAAAGTTTTATTATTTTTATAAATTTCACATCTAACTGTATTATTAATTGCAGTTTGAGTATAATAAGATTTAATTCTAAATATTTGCTCTAAAGCTGTAGGAACAATTTCTCCTGCGACTCGATCAGTTTCAACTGCAACACCTTGGCGCTCAATGCAGAACCACTGGTTACCATCAATCAAGCCCGCAGATATTGCATGAATAGAATTATCTTTATTTTCTTCTAATAAACTATATTCACACCCTTCAACCGGGAGTTCAATCATGGTATTTTCTACTGGAAAATACCATTTGATTGTTTCTACTTTATCTAATTTCTTATCTCCGGTAATAACTTTATCAAATTCTGCAGATAAAAAACGTATTTTTGAAGCTTCACTAGAATTCATAATTTGACCATTGGTATTATAAATGTGATAAACTCCATTAAGGCCATAATTAGGATCAGCGTCACATACAATTTTTAATCCACGTACTAATTCAATACTTGTTAAATCTGGTACTTCATGCTCATTAGTAAATTCTAAAATATCAGATTCATATAAAGTTCGTTGATTTAAATAAGAAATACGATAATTTTCTATATATTCTAAAACTGGAGACCATTCTTTTTCAGTTGGAATCCATTGTTCATTTTGACCAGAAGATTGTTGAATTGTAAATGAAAAATTATTATAATTGTATTTATCATTTAATAAACTTGTAGCTTGATAATATGCTTCACTTCCAATAGGATATTGTGCTGCAGCATTTAACAAGTCTTCTTTATATTGTTCTTCAAAAATAATTAAAGCTTGCTTTAAACGTGAAATATAAAGTTCATTAGCTAATTGTAACTGATAAATTTCTTCATCAGTTAAATTACTAGTATCTATTTCTTTATCTTCTATAATTTCAGAAGGAAGAGAATCTAAATAATCATTTAAATTATTTTGAAATTCATACTCTAAATATTCTATAGAAGGATATTCAATAATAGTTTTAATTTTTTCATAAGGAGCCATTGGATTTGGTTGAAAATTTTCCCAATTAAAATAATTAACCAAATTAGCAGTACCATTTTGTCCATTTTGTTCTTCCCAAAACGCTCCTGCTAAATTATCTTCTACTCCTTCTTCCATTTTCCAACGATACCAATGTACAGTAGCTAATGGAACATCTTCATAATCATCATTTTCCCAAGTGTCTATATCTTCAATATTATCAATAGCTTGAATACTACCATCTTCATCATCAAGATGTACCCAACGCAAATGAATATTTTTTTCATTAACTATTTGTAAACCTAAATCTGTATCATCTGTTTCGTTCAGATTTAAAGAAGGATATTTTTCTTCTAAAATAGCTCTATTTATATCTGTTAAATAAGAAGCATAAGTTAATGGCTCAAAACTATATAAAAATATTCTATCATCAGTAAAATTTTGCAAATCATAACCAAGACTAAGATAAATATCTTTAGTTAATAAATTTGCCATAGAAAGATAAGCATTCCATTCTTGTTCATTATTACGATTAATTAATGGAATATAATTATTATTTTCATCATAAAAATCATCATCTTGATAAAATACAAGTTGCATACCTATAATATTATCAAGACTAGAAATATCAAAAACAAGTTGTTGTTGTGACCAAGTTACAAAATTATAAGGATTACCGAACATATTATCAGAATCCAATTTTATATTCACAAAACTATTTGTTCTAACAGTAGAAGTACTACCTGGATCCATAGATGCTATATCTAATCTTAATCCATAATGACCTGAAGTAATTTTGTATCCGCCTAAAAGAGATTTAAAGCTAGCCCGCAAACCAAGTCTATCAAATTGAGAAAGTTGTTCAGTAGTAACAGATACTGTATTATTAATAGTATCTACATCAGTATCATCTTGAGAAGAAGATTGTGGTGTAATTGATAGTTCACCAGTTCTCCAAATAACAACTTCTTTTTTATCAGAATTATTTGCAACTAATCCTTTAGTAGCTTCTGAATCAATTGTTAATAAATTGCCAGTAATATCTATATAAGTATCAAAAGGATTAATATAAGTAGAATATTCTGTATTACCAGAAATATATTTACCTGTAATATATTTAGTTTGTGTAAAATCTCCATTTGGAATGGTTACATAAACCCAAGTCCCTTCTCTATATCTAGAATTTTCTGAATATGCAAAAAATTCAGTAGACCCATCAGAAACGATATATTCGCCTTCATCACTGTTAGATGTATCTACTATTTGACAAGTTATCGTTTTATCAAATTGTAAATTTTCAAGACGCTTAGTTGTAATTACATCAATAGCTTGAAATAATTCATCTAGCATTTGATTATTTGTTTTTTCAATGCTTTGCGCCATATTTTGGGCCTCCTTTCTCTCCTTTTCTATTATATCTTTATTTTTCTATAAAGTCAATTAATGGTATCCGACCAATAATAAAAAATAGGGTAGATATAATTATATATATCTACCCTTAAATTATTTATTCTCTGTTTGCATATTGAGATGCTAAATTAATAACATTATCAAAAGCAGCCAATATTTCATTTCGATCTGTAGCATTAGGAAATTCTGCTGTAATATGAACATCTTGTTCAACAGGAGTTGTAGAACTGGATACTGAAGGAGCTGATAAACTACCTAAAGCACCACTTGATGCTAATGCATTAATATCTATAATATCAGCAATTTGACGAACAGTATCTACTGCAGCAAGCATATTTTCAGTATCTTTTGCATTTAAAACTAATTCTTTTTTATGAAGAATTGCAGGCATACCTTCATTACCAGACCAATCACCAGTATATCCACCAGTATCAAATTTACGTCCTACTTTTGATCTCATTGCATTATTATATGCTTTTTTAATATAATAACCTAATCCTCTCCAGCCTCGCCTACTACTACTGCTACTTGAACGACGCGTAGTAGTTCTACGACGACTACTAGCTTTAGGGCTACTACCTGCAGAACTGCTACTACTACTACCACTACTACCAGATCGTCTTCCACTGCCTCTACTGGAACGTCGACGGCTAGAGCGTCTACGACTGCTTCTTCTACTACTAGAACTTCTTCTGCTGCTACTACTAGAACTACTTCTTCTGGTTGCAGCAGCTCCAATTCCAATAATTTGTGACCAAACTTCTAAAAGTTTATTAAATCCACTAACTAAATCTGTAACCTTATTAACAATATTATCAACTGTAACAGACCATTGTTGTTCAAAAGCAACTACTGAATTAACAACAGATTCAATTGCTTGTTCAACTTCACCAACAGAAGTAGTCATTCTATCAGCAAGATCTTCTCCTTCATCTGCAATTGATTGTAAATTATCATTTGTAGAACCAGTAAAATCTTCAATGGTAGTACCAGCAGCAGAATATATATCTGCCATATCAGCTTCCCAAGTTTGTCCTGCTTCCATAGCCGTATTATAAACATCTGCAGTTGCTTCTGCCCAAGTTTGTTCATAATCAGTTAAAGTATCTATGTTTGTTAATGCAGCTAATGTAGTTTCATCCCAAGAAGTTGTTAAATCAGCATTAGCTTGATAAACATCTCCTGTTAATGCTACATAAGTATCTGCATGAATGGTAGAAACTTCTTGTTGATTTTCTAAAGCTAAATTTAATTCATCTGTTAAAGCAGTAAAATATTCTTGATAATCAGCTTGAATATTTTGAATAGCTTGATAATATTCTTCTGTTCCTTCTCCATAAATTTCAGCAGCTTCTTGCATAGCAGCAATATAATTATCTTCAAGTTCCATTAATTGAGTTTGTAAATTAAAAATATATTCTTCATTTAATTTTTGCATTTCATATAGTTTAGCTGCATAATCTTCTTCTGCTTGTTCAACAGCTTGTTCATCTGCTGTATATACATAAGAGAAATTACCCTCACTATCTCTACTCATACGAACTTGACTTTTTGCTTTTTGAGCTTCTTCCATTGCCATTTGTGCGGCTTTTAATTCTAGCTCTTTTTGCATATAATCAATTTCATATTGACTTAATTTTACTTCACTTTCTCTAGCATCTAAAATTTTCTGTTGAATTTTTTGTAACTCTTGTTTAACTTTTAAATTACTTGATTCATCAATTTGCTTTTGAGCATCACGAGTAAGTTTAGTAAGTTGATACATTTTTTCATACTCAGGAACATATACATCAGCAATTTCTTTCTTTAAATCAAAACTATTTTTAAGTCCTTCAAGATTCTCTGCTGCTCCAGCCATTTTACGGCTGAAATCTTCAGCCATCATATTCATAGTAGACTCAAATCTATCATTAACAGCTTCAATAGCATCTGCCCAAGTAGAATAATAATTTTCTGTCATTTCTTGAGCATAATCTTCTGCTTCTTTAAGATTTTGTTCCCATCTAATGCGTTCATCATCACGAATAAAATCTTGTACTTTAGCATATTGTTCTCTTAAATATTGTAATTGTTGATCTGCTTGATTTTTACGATCAAAAGCCATAGCAGTAGCTTCTTTAGCCAATTTTACATTAGTTTTTTCAATCTCATCATAAAGTTTGGAACTCATTTTCATATATTGACGACCAGTTAAATCAACAATATTTTTATAAGAACTAGTTACATTCCTTAAAAATTCCATTCTGTCGGTAATACGATCAAGTTTATCAATATTTTCTTCCATAACCGTATTAATTTCTTCAACTTGTTCTTTTAACCAATCAGACATTTTTCCAGCTTCATCCATAAGCGCTTCAATCCACTCTCGCATTTGAGAAGCTTCTGCTTCGGTAAAAGTATTTCCATCTTTTTCCATTTGTGCCTTAAGAGCATTTGGATCAATAGTACCATTCATAATTTGATTCATTACAACATTACTATCTTTTATACCATGATTTTCAAAAATACCTTTTAATCCATTTTCATAAGTTTTAATTTTGCTAAAAGAAGAATCCATTTGTTTTCCAATATTAGCAATTCGCTCTCCAGCTTTATAAGCATCATCTTGAATTTGTTTAAGTAAGAAATCAAGAAGCTTTAATTTATCATCTTCTACATTAATTTGAAGAGTTACTATTAAAACAGTTTTTTCTAATAACTGATCATAAAGTTTATTTTGTTCTTCTTGAAGTTTTTGTTGTTGCTCAACTAACAAATCTTCTGTTTCTTCATATTGTTTTAAAAATTCATTAAAAGCATCATATTGAGCCTTTGCAGCTTCAAATGCACGTTCAGCTTTTTTATCACCTTTTGTAGATTTATTATATTTTTCTACTGCGGCATTGTATTTAGCATTATTTTGTTCAATTAATGCATCATAATTTGTAAGATTGCCATAATCATCAAATTGTGCACCAATACCCAAATAATTAGAAGCACCAGCTCCAACACTTTTAAATTTACTATCAGTTTCACTCCAATATTGTTTAGAACCACTTTGTAAATTTTGTTTATCTAATTTTTGATTTGCTTTAATTTGATTGATATATTCTTTTTGTTTATTTATTAATTCTTTTTGTTTTGCAATATTTTGATCTAATAATTTAACCTTATCTCTGCCAAAAGCACGATCATAAGCAGTATCAATTTTCTTTAATTGACCTTCAATAGATTGAAGTTGATTTTTAACTACATGATAACGCTCTTTTCCTTCATCAGGTTTTTTCATTGCGGCACGATTACGTTCAGCACGACGACCTCCTCTTCGACCGCCTTTATTATGCACTAAAATTTGTTGTTTACCTACATAATAATTATGATTTCCAGAGACTTCAAAGTTATAAACTATTTGAAGTTTTATTTCTATTTTAATTTTTTGAATTGGTAACCAAATACCAGAAGCAAAGAACAATAGATCTCCGGCGCGAAGTTCACTTGCAGGTAACCATTGAACCATTCCCGCACGTTTTACATAAAATGGATGAATACCAGTTGTTTTTAAAATATCGGATCCAATATAAATACTATGAATATCTGTCCACAGAGCATGAATCATTGTATCAACTACTGGACTATATTCATTTTGTTGAGTATTTTCATTATAAGAAAGAACAATATCTCCTTTTTTAATTTTTTCAATTGGGTAAAAACCTTGTAAAGTTGAAATTAATGTGCCTGCAATAAAACAACCACCTCCGCCGCCACCACCACCTGTGCGGCCAGAATTTCCTGCACCTGCAGCTTTGCCTGCAAAAGTACTTCCTTCAATGACAGGGATTGTTACTGTAGATCCATTTTTATGAGAGTTAGCAAAATGTTCATCTACTGTCACAGTACCACCAGTTGAACCATCAAGACCTGAATAAGTCATTTCATAATGACCATCATTATCACTATCTTGTATATTATCAATTCGCACTTCTTTCATAGTTACTTTAGGATTATAACCAATTGCTCCTAAAGCAGCGTTGACTTGATCAGCAGACATACCAGATTGAATAATCATACTGTTTAAAGCATCATAAAATGGAGCATCTTCAATTTTTGCACCAACTTCAATATCTTCTAAACCGATTTGATTAATTGTATCAAAAACGCTATTAACTTGAGAATTCCAACTTTCTTCATCAAAACCAAGTGGAATATTTTGTAATATTTGATTTTGAGCTAAAGCTAATCCCAAATCATCAATCGCAGTCATATCTCCTTCTGCTAAACGTTGAATTTCTGCCAAGTGTTCAGAAATAAAATCTTGACTTATGTCTTGATTGAACATATCGGATAAAACATCAGAAATTTCTCCAAGAACTTCTGGGGTTTGTAAGCCCATTTTATTCCAATTCTTCCATTCTTTTTGAATAGCTTCAACTGCTTCAATAGTATCTTCCCAAGCTGCGGCAGTGTCTAATAAAGCCTCTTCATTTTCAGCAAGGCTATCATCTATCCAATCTAAATTTTTTGCATTTTCTCGTAAATAATCATTATATTCTTTAACTTTTGCAATATCCATATCATCTGCTATTGCAGAAGTTTTCTTTTGTTCATTTAATTCAGCTTGTTCATCTTTAATACCTTTAAGGCGTTCTTCAATTTGTTCATCTGTTAATGTATTTTTTAAATTTTGATAAGCTTGATCTAATTCTTTAATTTGATCGGCAGTTAATTCTCCAGTATATTCTCCAGTTTTGGTATCGCGTTTTTCAAATTCTTCATTAATACGAGCTAAATGCCTATCATTAATACCTGATTCTTCAGAAAATGCATTAACAGCACCAATTTTTGCAGATAAATCAGCATTAGCTGCAACGGCTTCTTCTCCAGTCTTACCTTGAACAATTTGTTGATGACCAGATAAATCTTTTCCATTTTGGAAAGCTTCTAATGCCATTGCTTCATTGTTTAATTTATTAATTTTATCTGTAAAACCACCTAATGCAACATCTCCTTCTTGTAAAGCAGCTTGTAAATCTTCTACAGAACCAGTAAACATATAAGTTCCACTTGCTGTTTTACTGAAGAAATCTTCTACATCTAAACCATACTTATCTAAAGTATCATATTCAGTTTGAGAAATTTCTTTTCCCGTACTTAAATCTTTTGTAATATCATTAACTGCTTTATATCTATCCTCTGGAGAAATTTCTTCTTCTGGAGATATAGATTGGAAAATACCTAACATATTAGCTAACTGACCAGAAAAAATTTCAGATTCCACTCCTGCTTTTTCTAAAGCATTAGCTAAATCTTCAACATCAGCATTTTTCCAATCAATTTTATCTAACTCTTCTTCAAATTTAGCAACATCTCCACCATTTTCTTGAATGGTTTGTAAAAAATCAGTATATGCTTTTTGTTTAGAAATATCACCATAATTATTCATATAGATATCATCCATATGTTGCTTGATAGATTTCGCTTCATTTAAAGTAACATCTCCTAAAGAATCAATCGTTTCTTGGAATAATTTTTTAGCACTTCCAGAAAGTCCTTTACTTAATTCTTTAAAATCAAAATCTTTAACACTTTGATTAATATCAGCTTCTAATTGATTAATTAACTCTTCTTGAGTTAATCCATACATATCAGCTAATTCCGCAATTTTATCACTATCAAGACTTAAAGCTTTTAATAATTTATCTCCAGTTAATCCTTCAAGAGCATCTAATTCAGCTTTTGTTTTATCACCAACAAATTGACCAAAATCAAATTTATCATTTTCTTTATCATAATTTTGTATAGCAGAATCGGCAAAATCCTTAACTTCTTCAGAAGCATCACTTAAAAAAGCTCTAGCTTCATCTAGTGCGGTTTGAATATCACTTTGAGACATTGAAGCAACAATTATATCTGCTAATTCTTCTGGAGAATACCCTTTTCGACCTTCTTTTCCAACATCAAAATATAATTGATCTTTTTCTTCTCCTCTTTTAGCTGTTGGATGTGAACTTAATGAAACTCTTTCTCCTGTGACAGAAGATAAAGCTTCTTCTATTTTATCTCCATATAAATTTGCTATTGTTTGAGCTTGCACACCACTATCGCCTGGATGAGAATCAGCCATTGTTCTAATACGACCTTCCCATATTGAAGCAAGTTCCGTTTCACCTTTGACTGCAGTTTCAGCATAAGCCTTTTCAGTATCATTATATTTATCTCCAGCAACTTCTTCTACCCTTATACCAGCAATAATACTAAATTTTTCTGCAGCTTTTAAAGCAGTATCAGACATAGTATTAATATCATCTTGCCATTTAGTTAAATCTTCATCACTTAAATGAGAAATATCAATACCTAATTGTTGAAATTTTTTCTTTAAATCATCTGTATCAATTGCAGAAGATAAATCTTCTAAATTATTTTTAATAACATCTTGATATTTACTATCATAAGCATCTAAAGAAGAAAGAGAATCTGTTAAACTGCCAGATCCCATTTCTTTAATTAAATCTTTAATACCTACAGTTAGTTCTGCTTGAGTAGCTCTATAATCTGCTAATGCTGTAGCATATTCCATATTAGATGCAGCATCATCAGCTTTAGTTTGAGCTTTATCTAAAATAGTAGAATCTAAAGTTCCATTTTCTTTAAATCCTTTAGCTAATTTTTGATAATCTTCAGTACTTAAAAATTCTCCTACATTATTAAGAGTTTCAATTGCTGCTCGATTAGTTTCTCTTAAAGCATCTCGCCACTCTTTAGTTCCTTTTGTACAATTTTCAAGTTTTTCTACACAAGAATCATAAGTTTCAATTGTAGATTTTAAATCACTTGCAGCCTGTTTAGCTTCTCCAGTTTTTTCAGTTAAATCTTCAACTGTTTGTCTTGCTCTTTCAGCTGCATTTTCTTCACTATTTAAAGCATTAACTAATGCTTTAATAATCATTATTACACTAGCAACTACAGCTACTGCGGCCGCCATTGCTGCAACATATGGTAGCATTGCAGCCAAGCCCGCAAGTCTAGCTTTTACAACTTCCCAAATTGCTGTAGCTAAACCTCCATGAGCCACAGTATCAGTTGCTGCTGCACCAGCTTCTATTAACTCTTCAGCAGCTTCTTCTCCACTAGCTGCAGCATCTGCCTTTTTAGCAGCAACACTCTGCCAACCTACAATTATTTCATCTTTTTTAATAGCTTGTAAACCAAATAAACTAGCTAATTCTTCTTTATTTAAAGCAAGTTTTTTAATTTTTTCAATATTTTCTGCTTTAAAAGCAGAAGTTAAAGACATAGTTACAATTCCTAAAGAAGTAATAGTAGAAATTAATTTATCTCCTAAAGAAAGATCTTCATTACTCCAAATAGAACCAAGAGATTTTACAGAACTAAGTGCCATACCAAAAGACATTAAAGCAGACCCAGCTGCAGTAATACCTTGACCAACTCTTTGAGATACTGTAGCTTGAAAATTAGTAAATATTTCTGTAGCCATTTGAGTTTGTTCTTTTAAAGTTCCTACTCCAGCTGCACCTTCAGCTGCTCTAGCTCCAACATCGGACATTGCTTTTGCAGCTTCTTCTACTTTTGCTCGCAATTCATCCCAAGCTTTAGATCCTTCTTTAATACCGTTCGCCTCAGCTTGAATTTTAGTTATTTTATCAACAATTTTATCAAAACTTGTTCCAGAATTTCCTATTATAGTTGTCCAATCACTCCATGCTTGTTTTAATTCTTTAATATGAACACTACCTTCTGTAGAATTTTCTTTTAATCGATTAAAAATTGTTCCTAATCGAGAACCTAAAATACTTTCTGCAGATTCACCTACTTCTTGAAATCCTTGTTCTAAATTTTTTAGATCAGCATTTAATTGTTTAATTGATTCTTGATTATTACTATTCCATTTCATTCCATTCATAGAAGTTGCTAATTGAGAATCAATTTCTTGTGCTGCTCCTATTTGTTGTAATCGACCTTGTTGACCTTTAAATTCAGACTCGACAGCTTCTCGATTTCTTTTTCCATTAGTTGCAAGAACGACTTCTCGCTCTAATGCAGTAGCTTCTTTTTCTGCCTCTTGAGCAGCTTCAGCTTGCAATCTAACATTATCTCCTAAAGCTTTATTTTGATCTAATAATAATTGAGCAATAGTCTGTTGTTCAGCACTCATGCTTTCAGCAGAATTTAAATAAGCATTTTGTAAATCACCTTGAGCTTGATAACTTGCTGCTATATTAGCTCCACCAAGAGTTCCTTGCTCAACATTGGTTTTAGCTAATAAAGCATTAACATCTTGTCTTTGTTGTTCGACATATTGTTGACCACCCATCATAGCCAGTTGAAATCCAGAAGTTAATTTAGCAATTCCATTACTTAAATCTTGATTAAATATTTTAGTAATAATAGACCCTAATAATAATAAGGTTCCTTTCATACCTCCTAAACCATCAACTGCATCATCAATAACTTTTAAAAATCCTGCAAAACCATTTGCTAAACCAATAAAAAATTTATCATCTAAAATACTTTGATAAATGGCTTCCCAAGCAGCTCTTACACGTTTTTGAGCGCCTTCCCAAGATTCAGCATAAATATCAGCTTGTTCTTGTAAAGTTCCCTCTGCTCCTTCTGCAATAAGCACATTTTCTTTCATTTTGTCCCAATTATCCATAAGAGCAATTAAGTTAGTATATTGTCTAACACCACCAACTGTTTGAGCCAAAGCAACTTGTTGAGCTTTAGATAATTCATTCCAACGACCACCTAAATCATTAAGAATATCATCCATATTTCTTAATTCACCAGAAGTATCTAATACTTTAACTCCAACAGCATCTAATGCTTGAGAATATTTATTAAGATCAACACCATCTTCTAAAGTATCACCAAGTTTTAAACTTTCTAATCTACTAAACAATGTTCTTAAACCAGTACCGACAGTATCTGCACTTTGACGAGTTTGTGCAGTAATTGTAGCCATAGCTGCAGTAGCATACTCATAAGATAAACCAACAGTATCTGCTATTGCCGCGAATTTTTCTAAACCGGCAGCTATTTCTTGAGAACTTGAAGCGGTTGCAGCACCTAAAGCCGTAATTACATCAGCATAATATTCTAAATTTTGTGATCCATCATCAAAGTTATTCCAAATTGCAGTCATCTCTTGAGAAACTTCTTCAGCGCTTTGCCTACTAACATTAGCTAATTTAATAGTAGTTTCAGTTCTTTCTGCAATTTCTTCTTGATCTCGAATACCCTGTTGATAATAAATTAATGCGGCATCAGTATAACTCGTTGTAGTTGTACTTAATGCTTGTGCTGCTTTATTAGCTCTCTCGGCAAAACCGGCCATTTCTTCAGTTGATTGACCAGTAACAATTCGAATATTATTTAAAGATCCATTTAAATCTTGTGCATATCCATATGCTCCTTGAAGAGCACCCATAAAACCATGTAACATACTAGATGAAATTTGCCACCTAGCAGTATTTTTTAAGGTAGTAGCAAACTGACCTAACATTGTATTTGCATTTCGTAATCTAGCATCTGCATTATTAATAGAAGCAGCTAAAGACGCAAAAGCTTTATCTCCTTCTGGGCCTAATCGGCTTAATTGCTGTTGGTATTTTTTTAAAGACATACCGCTTTCAGTCATAGATTGCGTAAATTTTGTTAAATCTAATTTACCAGTATTAACATCTGTAGCATTTTGCAATTGAGCTTTTAATTGAGTTGCTGCAGTTGTTGCTTGTTGTAATTCTTTAGTTAAAGCTAATTTACCATTATTACGTCCAGCTATATTAACTAAATTTGTTAATTGCTGTTGCAATTGCATAATTTGAGCTTTAGCTTGCCCAGTATCTGCAGTAAAAGCAAGATTAACATTCAATTGTTTAGCCATCTTTTATTTGCTCTCCTTTCTCTCATATTTTTCTTTTTTATTTGCGCAAATAAAAAAAGAGGGTGGTTAGAGTATCTAGTTATTACTCTAACCACCCGTACTCCTATTGTTTTATAAAAATTATAACAATAGAATGAAACTATTTAGCCCAATTTAGTTAAAACATTCTTAAGCAGTTCAAGATTTTCAGGGTCTGCAATTTCTTTTTGAATCTTTTGAGCATCTAAATCAAGATTTGAATAATCTTGAACAACTGAATCTAAAATACCATATATAGAATTTCTATAATCATAATAAGATTTAATGACATTATCAATTCCTTCAATAATAAAATTATATTCATCAGATGGAATTGCTGTCATAATTTTATTAATTATGCCATTTTCTTCTAACAAATCATATAATTTAGGTAAATCTGATAATTGCTTTTCAGTAAAACTTAAATTACTATAGGCCCTTACCATCTCAACACTTCCTACCACATCAATTTTAACTGGATTAGCAAAATTGTTATCATCTGCCGATCCATTAAGCACGGCCGCAATCAACGCCAATTTATCATTAATAGGAAGATATTGTAAAACTTCTACTTCTATATCATCTGTTAATTGAACTTTAACAGTTTCATTTTTCTTTTTAAGTCCAAGTTTTGAAAAACTTACTTTTGCCATAATAAGCCTCCTTTTTCTCTTTTATATATTATATCATAAAAACCTAAAAAGGTCAAATTTATTAAAATAATTTCACTGGCTTTGTTGGTCCAATTTGATGTTCTAAAGCATCAAACATAGGATTTAAAAAAGCATTACTAGTATCATCTACAGTTCCTTTAAAAGCTGCTAAATGAACATTTCTATCAAAACGTTCTAATAAATAATTTGTCAATTCTTCCTTACTTAATTGATTTGGACTACTTACTATAAATTTTGCAGTATTCATATATTGAGTAATACCTGGAGCAGCAGCTTTATTACCTTTAACAGCATATTGAGCATCATCTGTAATTACGTCTTCTTCAATAATTGCTGGTCTATTCGTAACTCCAGAAAGATAAGTCCAAAAAAACTGTTTTATTAAACCATCACTATAATAATCTGGACTTCCAATTCCTATCCCACATAATACATCTAAATCACTTTGATGTTTTGCCATCAATGCAGCAACATATCCTTCTTTAACAACACCAAAATTTGCTACTCTTGCTAAGGCCCACTGACGTCCTTCTTTCCACATTAAAAGACCCCATTGTTTTTGACCTCCTCCAGCATGTTCATAAAAACGATTTAAACGATTAACAGTTCCAGCATAAGCGGCTTGTGCTGTTTTAACATGAATATCACCAACTTTTTTTGCCATTTCTAATTCTAATTCTTTACTTTGATCAGCAAATAATAACCCTACATTTTGGTAAATACGACCATGCTTATCCATGTAATCAATTAAATCAAGCATAGACATTTCAATTGTTCGTGGTACTCCAGTAGCTGAAGTATATACAAAAACTGCTTTTTTAGGTAATTCACCTCTATATTTAGTTAACTCATCATCAAATTTAAATGCTGCAGTATATCTCCTACGAATTCTTTCTAAACCTATTTGAGTTTTTTCATTAGCAATTTGTTCAGGATGATCAATATATTGTTTAGATTTTTGAGTTAATTGTTTCATTTTTATTCGATATTCTTCATCTGCTATTTTTTTTTCTTCTAAAAATTCAGCAGCTACTTGTTGCAATCTTTGCCAAGCTTGTTCTGAATCTACCGCACCATCTTCTGCTCCCAGCTCTACGCCCTCTTGAATTATAGATAATGCTTCTGAAGTATCTATTGGAATATTAATATTTTCCATATTTCTCCTCTAACTCCTCTCCACGAAAAATAAGGGAGAGACTCAAATAGAATCTCTCCCTTTAAAAATCATCTAATTAAAAGATCGTTTAATTAGTGCCAAGTACTATCTCTATGAGCATCAGCCATCTCTTCATCTTTAATAATCTGAATAGCAGCTAATACTTTCTTACTGTGGTCAAATCTTGTATAATCTGGGAATGCATCCATAGTAAATGTAAATGTACTTGGATCGCCAGAAGATGCCATAGTAAATGTGAAGTTACTTTGAATCTTACAGTTAGGAATAATGAATTCAGCTGGCATATCTTTACCATTCTGATCTCTAAATAATGTAGAAGCTTCAAGATAATAGTTTCCACCAAACTTATCTGCAGTAATCTCAATCTGTTGAGCATCAGCAGTTCTTGCAGTATAGTAATCTACAAGAATAGCATCAAATGCACCATTCTTGATAGGATCCTTAATAGTATAAGTATGAGCAGTTTCTCCCTCTCTTAAATTAGAATAATTATCATGAGGTGCTACAAGAATTGTATTACTCTCAACCTCACCATGTACTGGAATATAAGGCTCAGAAATAATTTCACCATTTTTCATAAGCATTACATAAGCAAAGTTATCACCCTTATTAGTAGGAAGATATGGAGCTTCACTTAAAGTAATATTAAGACCATTTTCATCAATTACTACTCTTTCATCACTAGCATCGAAAGTTTCTGTTAAATGCTGATAAACTGGAGTAGAAGCAGAAGCATCAATTAAACCAGCACCAGAAAGAATCATGAAACCTTCTGGAGAGATTAAAGCGTCTTCCATAGTGAAAGTAACTGTACGTTCACCTTCCCATGCTACTAAACGAGTGTTACCACGACCACCCTGTGCATATACAGTAGTAGCAGCACCTTCCATACTAGAAGTCTTTAAAGTATCGAAGTAAATTACAGGTTCGTTAGCATAGAAGATTTTATCACCGATCTTTTGCGCTGTCTTAGCTTTAAGAACAACGTCGCAAATCTCACGAACACCAAATTTCATAGTGCATATTCCTCCTTATTAATTTTAATGGATATTTTTCATCCAGTTGTCTGGTTGGGAATCCGGACTGCCACCCGCTAAACGAGTTCGCACATCAATATCCCAATTCATAAACAGTATGTATCTTTCTACTAAATCGTATAATTGAAACATTGTTGTATTAATTAAATCCAATAGGGACATTGAAGATAAACCAACCGTTAACATAGAAAGATATCTACTAAATACACTTGAGTTTTCACCACCTTGTTGAGCGGCTACTCTTTGTCGTCCACGCATTAATTTCTCGGCAATTTCTCTGGCTTTATCATTGGCTGGGTTAAAAGCTTGTTGATCCATTGGCCCATCTTTTGCGCAGAATACATCTCTTAATGTCTTTTGGAATATTTCAAAATTTGAATTATCTACTGTAATAGTTGTTTCTCCTTGCTGAAAAACCAAAGACATTGGAGTTATTAAAATATTATAATTAGGAAAAAGTAACTGTAACAATTGCATTACTGCAATTTTTTTATCAGCAGTTTCTTTTTCATTCATTATTGTCATAAATATTTGAAAATTTGTTATACTGTCTAAATCATCTTTGTCCTTCACGAACATACTTTTATACAAGCATAAACATTGTACACCAGTAAAAAAATCAGTTTCTCCTAAATAAGAAATTTCTTTTAAAGTAGGCTGATGTACTGTTAATTGCAACTCCGGAATTGGGATATCTGTACCAGCCATTAACGCAAGACGAATGTCCATATTATCTCAATTGCGGAATATCCTTAAATTCTTCAAGGAACACTAAATTATCTTGTGGGTTAGGAAACTCCTTCTTATCTTCTTCACCATGCACCGCACGATACATCAAACATAAACCCGCAAATTCATCTGTTAAAATAATTTGATTTGCACCTAAAAACTCCGTTTCCCCAATTCCAGTTAAATGTTTACCATCAAACATTGAATCTATTTCAGCTGCAATACGATAAGGTCTTAGCTGGAAATCATCTAGTGTCCATTGATCATAATGACAAATAATATCAAATTCAATAATATTATCTCTAAATTCAGGATTAGTCCTATTTGGAGTAAAATTATCAAATCCAATAATTATATAATTCAAAACGCTCCCATCAACATAAAGCTTTGGAACATTCTTAATATTTTTACCAAATAATTCAATAGATTGCTCCTCTGTTAAATTAGGTTGACGTAAAGCATCTTTTGTATTGTAATATAATAATCTCTTAAGTCTAGCATTTCCTAATAACTGTTTAGTTATAATACCCATATCTTTATCAATAGATAAAAAACTAGACTTAGGTATTGTATAACCTTCAATCTTCATAAATGTACTCCTTTATCTCTCAAAACAATGATTCAACTACTATCGTTTTAGAAGTTAAACCATATTTAATCTCAAATTGTCCATGATAAGAACTGTCCCATTTAACCCATAATTCACTAGGATCTTCTGGATTTACTTTCCAAAGAACAGGATATTCTTTATCATCAACACTCCATTGAGAAGTTAAAATACCTTTAAATTTATAACTAACTTGAGTTCTTGGTTTAATAAAAGTTGGACCCTCGATAAGAGTGTCAGTAGACCAACTATTAGGATTAATAGGTTCAGTCTTTAAAGCTCCCACTAAACCATTTTCTAAATCATCTTCAGTTTCATTAACATAATATTCAACTGCAGTAATCTCTAATATTCCAGGAGAACTAATCCAATCAGTGGCTTCAACTCGCCAACAAACTTGCGGACTTCCCTTATCTTCCCCCTGAAGGTAAAACTTAGAATATCTACGAAAGTACTTTAATGCAGATTCTGTTCTAGGCATATAAATACTTAATGAATGGTTAGGAGTATCAACGCTAATTTGGTGTTTTTGTATATAATTAATTTTAGTTTCAACCGGACCTCTAACCGCAACGTAAGAGGAATGCACGCCATCTTCATCCTCCCAACTAATCTGATAAGAGCATTTTCTAATGTCTCCTCTAAAATATGCAACTTCATTTAATTCTTGAAGCCTAATTAGCCAAAAGGTACCAGTACCTACCCATTCAAAAATATCGCCTGGTTCATATCCGTTCTCAAAAGGAACAGATACGATTTTATCATCGTAATCCATTTTTAATTTATCTGGATTAATAAGTGCTCTACATACTTGTGGAATATAATCTAACTCTTCTTGACTTTTAGATACAGAAAAAACTCTTTTAATATCACATGCTTGATAAGAATAAAGCAATGCTCGATCAAGCGTTCTTCTTTTATCAAAAATCATTCGATGTTGTTGAAAAGTTCCACCATTTAATTGTAATCGTTTAGCTTGACAAGAAACTCCCTCTTTGTCTTCAAAAGTAAATTCTATTTTATCTTTTTCTACATAAGGTTGTTCTAAATCCTTAGGAATTCTAAATCCTAAACGTCCGTTCATTAAGTGTAAAGAAGGATTTTGTTTAACCTCATAACCTGACATTAGTTTAACTCCTGTAATAAACTTATACTTTCAAATATAGTTTTACGATAAAGTTCAAATGTACTCTCTTTAACTTTTAATCCCTCTAATTTACTTAATAACTGTAAAAAAACTGGCCCAACAAAAATTTCATTGAGACCAGCAATTTCTATAATAACAGTATCTAATTGTTTAGACCAATCTTCATCATGTTCACGCATTGGAATTAATTTCCATAATTGGTTGGTTAAGCGCTGAACATCTTTTGCAATAACCTCATCATCAAATCCTATATCATATTTATCTACCATCATTTGACATCGCTCTATCTTTTCCGAATAAATACCATTCAGAACGATATACTCCATCATCATCAAGTTTTCTGCGCTTATAAAGTCTTTGCATATGAAAAGACTCTCGTTGCGCTTCTGATAAAAGACTTAATAGTTTTGCTAAATGATTTGCTTGAGAGGTCATCTTAAAATCACTTCCAGAATATTTCATACGAGTATTTTCAATAGAAGTTACTTGACGCTGAACCCAACCACATTTCATTAATAGCGCCAAAATATTTATCTCTTCGGATGTTAAATCCGCATTAAAAGAAGATTGTTCAACAAGGACGTCAGGAACATCGACTTCACTAGTTTCAGTTAAATCGTTCCAAATTACTCCGATAATAAAATCATCATCTGTAACTGTATCTTCACGAATAATAGCTGTTTTAATCTCATAATCTTGAAGATTCTTTCTAGGAAACTCAAAACCAGGAATAGCATCTATAAGAAGATGTTGAAGGTCTCTTAATGTATCTTGTGGAGTTAACTCCATATACATATCATCAGTAATTTTTTCAAGAAAGCGATTATATATAGTTGAAAACTTTGTTCCCATAAAACGCCTCCTTATTTATTTTTCATCTTTTTTAACTACTTTATATTTTGAACCAGAAGTTCTTCTCTGAATAGTAGGTTGCGGTTCAGCCGTCTTATTCGGCTGTACACGTCTCTGTGGTTGCTGAGCCTGTTGAGCTTGCTGTGCAGCCATTTCAGCTTCTTCTTCCTTTTTAGCCTGAATCATACGAGCAAGATCAAGACCTTTCTTTTCTTTAAAGGACTGCATCTTTACTGTATCAGTAAGTGGAAGTTCCACAGAAAGAGTTTTAATAAGATCAATAACTCCCTCTGGAGCAAAATCAAGACAATCAAGCCATTCATCATGAGTACCATTAAGAATAAGATCTTGTACTTGTGCTGGAGTCATGTTATACTCTGGCTCAACATCTCCCACAAGGTCAGCCCGCACATTAGGATCTTGAATAAGAAGATATTCTTTAATCAACTTAATTCCTCCTGGTTGATAACTCAACTCTTCAAGTTCAGCTTTACTTATTTTCTTAGTCTCTCCTGGTGCAAACTCACGATTTTTTACACCGACTTCAGGTGCAGAGTAACCTACTCTACTTGCACTTCTGTTCGTCACTAAATAAATTTTATCTGACATTTTATATCTCCTTTATCTCCTAACAAAAACAAGGGGAGAAGGGGAACTTCCCCACTCTCCCCTATCTCAATTTTTATATTAAATAATCAATAGTTAATTATGCTTCTTGGAATACGATATTGTATTCAATATCATTTACCTTAATAGTTCTTGGAAGGTCTTCTGCCTTGAACCAGAATACGAAGTGACCAGCTGGTAAATTAATTGAGTTAGCTTCTTCTACATCAGATTGATCCATTGTATAAGAGTCTCCCCACTTAACGCCAACAATTGTGTCAAGACCTGTATCCATATCAAGAGCAAGCCACTTTCCAGTACCTTGGTTTGGATTAGTTGAAGCAAAACTATTTAATTCATCAAGGCTACCAGAAACAGTAATTGTAGTACCGTTTTGTGTCACTGTAACTACGTCCTGATTGGCTTGCGACTCAGTCGCATTATCATCAACAGGCGCGGTAGCGAGTTTACTTGCAGTTACGCTAATTAATTGCCCTGGTTTGATGCACCAGCAGCATCAGCAATATTCTCAACGAAAACATTGTTCTTAATGCTGTCCTTAAGCTTGAATGCACCTTCCTTGCTAAGACTTTCGTCTTTATATACATGAATAGCATTATCCATCATGCAAACTACTCCAACCTTCTCATAGATGTGAATATCATGAGACCAGTCGTAGTTCTCAAATTCATTAGTATAAAGATCACCTTCAAAAGCAACCTTTACTGGCTTCTGATCAGCAGCAGAAGGAATAATCCAGCAGAAGCTTGGATCTACAACCTTAACCTGCTCAAAAGCATTTTTATATTGGTTAGGAAGAATAACAACATTCTCACCCTTGTAACCTGTAAGACGACCAGTTCTATAAAGTTCATCCTTCATAGCTTCTGTATATCTCCAAGCTTCCTGTGGGATCATCTTAACAGCGAATTCATTTGTGCAGTAAATAGTAACATTACCATACATTTTAGCATTGTTAAGAAGTGCATCAAATGCAGCCTCGTCGAAATTATTTCTAACTACCTTATGAGCAGCTGGAAGCTGACCCATACCTTCGTTCATAGCCTCACCAATTTCTTCGTAAATGAGGTCATCAATTGCTTCGTAAAGAATATTTACAAGCTCTGCCCAATCTACACGGCCATCAAGGAATTCCTCAAAACCGATCTGAGCTGCTCCACCGATTGCAGATGTAGGAACTTCGAAGCTCTCTTGGCTTGCACCAAGTTTCCAAACTTCGTATACACCAGCAAGTCCAACACGTGTGATGAACTGTTTACCACGGTTACGAGCATTATTAAGGTTCTTACGACGGAAGATTGGCTTTTCACCTTGTGCGAAGTGCTTAACTTCAGCAAATCTCTCGTAATTTTCCTTCACTCTCTCTGGAACGATTTCAGAAAGAGTTTCTTCAATAATACGGAAAATAGTATTTTTATTTTCTCTATATGAACGATAGTCAGGTGCTAACTCTGCGAACTGAGAACGAAGAGTTTCCTGGACTTCGTCATAACTAAAGTTCTCTCCATTAAAGCTGTATGCTACAGGAGTAGAACGTTTAGCCTTAGCTGCGATTTTTGCAAGCTTTACAAAATCTTCAGTCTTTAATAACATTTGCTCTATCTCCTTCCAAATTATTTAATTCTCATAAGCTTTACAGCTCTCTGACGATCACCGAGATCATAAACTTTAACAACCTGCCATACCATATCTGCATCATCTCCAGCTGGAGCAAGATATCCATCTGCTCCTGGAGCAAATGTAGCACCAAGTGCTGGAGCTTCTGTAGCCATGATACAATTTGTTGTATAAATATCACCAACGTTAGTCTTGAATACACGAGGAACCATCTTTGTGTTTTCAGGCATCTTCTTTGGGCCACCATAATCCCATTCAGCAGCGAATGGATTATCTGTAGAATCCCATTCTCTAGGATCTGCAGAAGTTGTAACCTTTGGAATAGCATTACCCTCAGCATCAACACCACCATAATATCTTGGTTGTGTCATCTGCTTCATAGAAGTTCCATCAATAGGACTGTAAACGCGAGCAACATAGTTATCTCTAAGCATTGCGAAATCGCAATCAGATTCGCCATCACGATATACCTTTACTTCGTTAAAGACTAACATCCATTCGCCAGCACCGCTAAAATCAACAACGCCATCTTTGTAATTATATTTTACAAACTGACCATTCTCAAGTTTTTCAATAGTGCTTGCAGCTGGCAATTGAGCGTAAATTTGACCAGTTCTCTGTGCAGAGAGATGGTTAGGTTCAACTTGACCATATCCACGCTGAACGAAAGTAGCCCCACTTAAACGTACTTTAGCCATCTGTTTTTTCCTCCTATTTATTTTTCACTTTTCTTAATCTTCCGAAGGGCACTGACTAATGCTGGGATATTAGTATCTTCGGAATCGTCATCTACATCATCTAAACTAAATGTAGTATCGACATTATTTTCATTATCTACGTTACCAGATAAGTCTAACTTATTATGTACGCAGATAACAGAAAGCTTCGCTTCAATCTCGTCAAGAGAATAATTATCAATATTGTCTTGAACATCTTTCTTTTCTTCATCAGAAAGCATATAGAAACTATTAATCATAGTCTGCTTTTCTTCTCTGTCTTTAGAATTCTTAAATTCTACTAAACTAGCATAAGATGTAGACATTTCATCAAATTTTCTCTGAAGTTCATTAAATTGAGTTTCGAGATTAGAATAACTCTCCTGTAAATTTTGAAAATCTGTTAGACTAAATTGAACTTCCTCGCCCTCATTTTCAGAATTTTCTTCTTCTGCAGGCTCTTCAGCTTCTTCGTCTTCAGACTCTTCTTCTTCATCAACCTGGTCTTCTTCAGCCTCAGGTTCTTCAGCAGAATCTTCTTCAGTTTCAACAGGAGCGCTTTCAGCAGGATCTTCTACCTCTGGAGTAGCTACTTCTTCCTCTTCTTCTTGAGTTTCAATAACTTCCTCTTCTGGTTTCTTTAAATCTTTTAATTCCACTGTAAAGTTTCCTCCTTTCAATTGTTGAACTTCTTTCATTAGTTTATAAATTTTACTATCAAAACTTTCATCTAATGAAAAACTTCCAGTGATTTGTGCGCCCTCAAAACAAGGCTCATTTTCTTCTCCTAAAATGCACAATCCTCTAAAGATTGCGTCATTTATAATGAAAAATTCCATACCACTCTTATCATCAATTGTCCAATGTCCTTGTAAAGATTCTTCATCTAATTCCATAGACTGATTATTTCCTTTGGTAAGAACTCGGTTTGCCTCAGGATATCTTCCAGTCCATATATAACCTTCGGTAACCATGTATGTATGAATATTTTCACTATCGTCTAAATAATCTTGAAACCACACTTTAGCATTTAAATCAACAAAACCATAAGGTCTTGTTTCATCACTAACTTCAAGTCTTCCACCAGAAATGTGAATTACTTGATTGTGCTCGTCAAAATCTGCTTTTTCTTCCTTCCAAAATCCCATAATCGGGCTTCCTGGAAGCGAGTTAGCCATCCTGGCCGCAGTTTCCTTTGAAATAATACTACCATTGCGATTTGGCTCATCACCTACATAACAAACCTTAATCTGAACTTTTGAAATCATCGGATTTAAAGGAGTTATGTTTATCAATTCACAAGGAGTATTTAATTTAATACTAGTATGCATTTTGCTAATCTCCTTTAATTCATTGACTCTTTATTCTGAATGGTCTTATCACTTAATTCGCCTTCATCCTTTTTAGGACGTCCAGTTTCACCCTTCTCTTTTGGAACGGCGCCACCCTCTTTTTTAGCTGTATCTGTATTACCATCATTTTTATTATTATCACCTTGTTTATCATTGCCCAAATTTCTTAAATCTTCAACAGACATTGTAGAAGACATAAGAGGTGGAATCATGATTTCACTAAGATGTAATACATTATTCTCAAACAAAGCAGTATTAAGAATAAAGCTTTGGCTTTGTCCTAAAGCAATCTGAGGTAACATTTTAGAAAAGCCCATTTGGGTTTGTTCTTTATACAACTTAGCCAATGCTTGATAGTTATTCTGAGTTGTATGTAACATATAAAATCTAAAGTTCCATTTCTTTTTATTAGAACTTTGCTTTTGAGCAATAGTATCAAACAGAACTTCAAATTGCAAAATTAAATCTCGTAAAGAACCCTCATCAGCTAATATAGATTTCTCAAGAGCAAGATTTCCATCTGTATTAAAAATATTTTTTGAAGAACCTAATGCGTTATAAACAGTACGTTCAGCATTATTCAAAGAATCATCCTTTACTGTCGCATTAGCCTCAGATACATCAATACCTTCAATATCCGCGAATGTTGTTAAAACATCAACTCCAATAGCATCTCGTAACATTTCAACAGCATTATTATGAATATCTCTTGCTTCATCAACGTCAAAAATTAAATCCCCATTTTTATCCATAGGTAATTTTTGAACAATAATCTTTAACAGCTTCTGGAGTTGTCTTTGTCTATCAATACCTTGAGTAGTATCTAAATCAATAAGTGCTGGAATAGCATTTATAAATAAAGGTAAACCATTAAGTCCATTAAGACTACACATAAAAGCACATTCTGGATCTAAAAGATACCAATGTCCTTTTCCAATTCCAGTAGTGTATAATTCATCATTAGGCAGTTTACCTTGTTTATAAAGAAGGTATCCCTTCTTAAATTCTGGAGGGAATAAATCAAGCACTTTCATACGATAACCAATATCTGGAAACTTTGTATCAAAGAATGTCATATCAAATTCGATTGCGGGAACACCGGCAATTTTGTATCTAGAACGACACCATCTCCAAGGAAGATCCTGGATTAAAAGTTTCCCATTGCCATCATATGCATATCCAAAATAAACACCATCACGAATAGTCCTTAAAGCAAATTCTCCACATAACTTTTTAATATGAGAAGCATCAAAATAATTAAGTGTTTTAGTAAAATCAGCAATAACTTTTTCTTCTTTGACATTATCACTAATTAATTCTGGACACATATACCAATCATATCTATACATACTTGCAAAATAATTTACAATTTTTTGATAAATACCATTAGTCTTATAAAAATATCTTGAAATCTGTCTTAATGTTGGAATATCGTTATTAATCAGTGCTTGAATAACGAACCCTTTATTATTATACCCACGATTATCCAGTTTCTCATAATATCTCAAATCAACAACTGCATCACCATAAGCGCGAGTTCCAATTTTTAATTTTGCATAACTATCAACTGTGGAAGTAGGAGCTTTTAACATATCAAAGCCTTTTGCACGAATCTGATCTTGTCGATTTTGCATCTACTATACCTCCTTAATATCCAGCTTTATGCATAATATAATCATACGTAATAAGGTTCTCTTCTGTGTATGGAATTTCTATTAATTTAAAATCATGTAAAGCACAAAATCTTCTTTTCTTATTATCATTGTACTGTTGTTGATAAAATCCTCTTTTTCCACCAAATTTTGCACTTGGCTCATAATGTTGTTTACCTTGATATTCTATAATAAAATCAATGTAACCATCATCATCAAATATTACAAAATCAAATCGTAAAGGTTTACCACTAGAACTTCTAAGATCATTAAAACTATATTCCATTTTATAGTTTAAGCCAGATTCTTCTAATATTTCATGAATCTTCATTTCTCCTCGACTAGCATCCATTTATAAACCCCCTCTTTAATTTTTAAACATCCAGTCTTTTGCATTAAATTTCTTTTTCTTCTTTTTCTTTTCTTCTTCTTGATGTATATAATATAAACCATACTCAAACGCAGAGAATTTATCCTTTCGGATACCCCTATTCGCTTGTTTTAAAATGATATTTACGCCCTCATTTTCTTCTCGTAAATTCATCATTTCCTCTTTTAATATGGAAGTTAAAGTAAATGGTTTTAAATATTCTGCCCTTTCTTCAGGCTTCATATTTTGTCCAACTTTAGTTCCAAGTAATTTCTGTTTAGCAATTCTTTCATCTATTAAAAATTTAACTTTACCAGATGAAAGAGATGCTCTAGCATTTGCGTGAGCTTCACTATTAATTGGCGCATTCGCTTTAATTAAGTATAATGCGTCTTGCTCGCAAGACGCGGTTCGATATTTTTTATACTCTAACTCAGCGCCTTCATAAGTACCACCATAAACTCCAAAGTCTGGATATACTTCATTAGTTTCTGGATTAATTTGCGGTTTGACCATATAGTCTACTAGACCAATACCCAAACCGTTCGCATCTATAACCATCCTACGAGCATTATACTTATAGAATAGATTCTTTAATTTTATTGCTTGATCCTCAAAATGAGTATCATTTATTGTATATATATTTACTACAGACTTAATTGCCGCTCCTTGCGGTTGAGGCGTACATTTAAAAACAATTGCTACAGTATCACAACTTTTACGACCAACGTCGACTGCGATGATATAATAGCTGGCCTTAGAAGATCGGCCACTGGCCGCATACTCTGGCTGTTTTAATATCCGATTTCTATCAAATATTTCAGAATTAAAAAACGCATCTTCTACAGTTCCAGACCATTTACTTTCATACTCTCTTTCAAATGAAGTCTCATTAAATGTTCCGTCCATTTTCAGATCCCTTACAAAGTTCTTATCTAATAAACGAACTAATACAGGTATTCTATATGTTCCTCCCATTACCATTGACTTCTCTGGTTTAACTATTTGCCATACCAGCAATTGAATTAACTTATCATACGGAAAAGTATTTTTCCATCCCGCAGTAGTAATATAAAGTTGCGACTTATTTAATTGTTCTTCTGGATGAGTAGTACCATCCATACACATTCTAGAAACGTTCATTGTAGGAATAATAACTTCTGAAAGAATAGTACCATCAACTCCAGCACACTCCTCGATTACTCCACCATGGCGTCTCTTACCTCTTGAAGTCTCTCTGGCCGCAATATTATCAAAGTAAGATTCATTTTTGAAAACATACTTACAATAATCTTTACCTTCCAAAGTAACTCCACGTGACCAATTTATCTCTTTTTTAAAAGCTGGAACTAATGAACAGATTTCTTGCACTTTTTCTTTCATAATTCCTGCAGCTTGTTCTTTACCACCAGATGTTACAAACAGTTTACATCTTGGATAAAGAATACATTTAATCATCAATATCATCATCGCAAGAAATGATTTTGAATACGCACGTGGGAAAACCGCATACATATATTGATGTCGCATCGCAGCTCTTAAAAATACTCTTTGATAAAAATAAAATTTAAACTCTTGAGGGTTTCCAAATTCAAGTAGAAAATCTACAAACATATCTGGATATTCCCTCCAAAAAGAGATATACTGTCTTCCTATTGGAACACATTCCATAACTCTTTCTTCTGACAGTCCAATCTTTTTTCTCTGTTGAGAGAGATTTAATAAGTCTTGTAAAGCCATATTATCCCTCCTCTACTAATTGTTCTAGCAACTCCTCATCTGACATTTCTTCTTCTTCTAAGAAATCACTATATTCCCCAAAATCTTCATCTTTAAGTTGATCAATTTCTTCAAGAGTTAATTCTTCTTCAATATCTTCATCTTCCTCTTTTTGTTCTTCTTCATACATTTTCTTCATAGCACCTTCAATAAGGTTTCCAAGATTCATTTCTTCAACGACCAAACTATGAGTATAACCTTTTAAATCCATTAAAGTTTCATCAACTTTATCATTTGGTCTTTCAGTATAAAATCTAGGAATAAAACCATCTTTTTCACATATAAGAATGAACTCAGAAATTGAGTCAACAAATTCTCCATTTTCTCCTTTATTCTGTGCCGCAGTAAATTTACCAGACTTCATTAAACTATCATACATTTTAACCATTTTCTGCGCACCATCAACATCTCCTATATCGAGAAGCTGATTAGCTTTTAATGAAGTCTTACATACTAACTTAAGAGTATCTTCATGACCTGCACCACGAATATCATATGATTGCATCATTTCCTGATACAATTGTTCCAATTTAACCCATTCTTCAGGTTTATATGCCTTACCCCATTTTAATCGTAAATAAGTTTTATCTTCATCGGTTAATTCATCTACAATTGGGTTACTATCATCACCATTAATATCATCAAAATAATCCCCACCGATCGGGTCATCCTGGGCCGCAATGACTGGCTCTTTGAACCCTTCTTCTGGAATTATGATTTTATTTTCACTTAAAGTTTGAGCAATTTCCGCAGCAGAGTAACCTTGTCTTTTCATAGTTTGTTCAGTGCGGTTATCAGCTAATTCTTGTAAAAAAGAAGTATCATTCCACCGATAATCCTTAAACTGTTTTAAACGCATTTTAGAAAGATATCTCCCTAAAATAGTCATTCCAGTTACTTTAGTAGGATCTTTAGCATAAGATGCTAACAGCTTTTGCCATTCATCTGGAATATAAGGCACATCACATTCTTGAAGAATCCAAAGAAAAGTATCGGGGTTCCAATTGTCAACATGTAGAGTGATACACTTCTTACATTGTTTCAATTTACCATCTGGATACTTTTCAGTATTATTACTATTATAAAATTCATCGGCCCGCATGGTACGATGGCATTTTTCGCAAAAGAATGTTTGATTCTTATCTACTGCCATAATAAACTCCTTTCTTTCCTTTCTACCAAAAATAAAAACCTATAGTACTCACTTATTTACTTTTGGCCTTAGAATTTCGGCAAGCTTTACAAATGGAATAAAAACCATCTCTACTTGTCTTATTTTTAGAAAAGTATTTATTATGAGCTAACTTAACCTGCCCGCATCGCGAACACTTTTTATATTTACCTTTTTCTATATTTAAAAAATACCAATCTAAAGTTTCATCTTCTGCAACAGAAGCAATCAATTTAGGAATTTTATTCCTCCATAAGGAACTAATATACTCTAAACTATGAGTTAACCCAAACTTCGCCTGCAATAACTCTTGAATCTGAATATTCTGCAAACCATCAATTTTTGCAATAACAATTTCCTCATAAACTGGATAATCTTTAAGAGCTTTCTCACTAATTCTATCAAAATCATGCATTAAATACCAAGTATCATCTTCAAAATTACCCCAAGCAGCTTCTTTTAGTTTAGAATAATTACAAAGAATAGCACTACAAACTTTAGGACTACATAAAGAAACTCCTTCTGGAATTATATATCCATCTTCACTAAAACTAAAGCTATCCGGTAAAAAAGTAGTATGACGACTATGAGTTAAATTACTAAGTCTAATTGGTTTGCGATAAGCCTCCTTAATAATATATTGACTTTTCCGCAAATCTATAATCGCCTTTTTAATAATATACTTATCTTTCCCTTCAGCTTTCTTCAACTGTTCTTCCCATAATTGAATAGCTTCCCGCACTTGCTTTAAATAAGGTATTTCTTCTAAATCTTTTTTTGTAATTGTAACTTTTGGTTGAAATATTTGTGTCTTTGATTCATTAATTAAATTATAAATTCCATCTTCACCATTCTCAAATTGAGAAACCAATCCTTCATATGACGTTTCTCTTTTATTAACCGTAGTCATACGGTTTTCAGTAAGGATTTTTTTCTCCTTCCTTTCTTGTTTCTCCATACATAAGATTAGGTAGTCAGCCAGAATCTCCAAATATTGGGGATTTGGATCTGGATTCTCTTCCAAGATCCGTTTGACCAACTCATTTCTCTCTTGTGGAGATTCTATGGTATAATCTAACTTTATTATCCTAACCACCTCCAGTCTCGATTATATTTTACAAAAAATTTCCATACAAGTCAATTTTAATTGAAAAGTCCAAAAATTTTTGTTATAATATATATAAGAAATGATAAAAAATATTTTTTAAGATTTTATAAAGGAGAATTATAATGACAAATCCTTTTCTATCAATAGCAGTTGTTCTATGGGGGCTTATGGCTTTACTACTCCTCCAACAGTGGATCAAACCACTGAAATCAGTTCCAGTAGGAGTAGCATTTTTCGTCTTTCTCCTAATAGTAATAACTGCACCTTGCCTTGTAGTAAGTGAAATAGTAATGGGGTTTTTGGATCTTGTTTTTCCAGAAGGATGGCAAGAGAATGATAGCCAAACCCCTAGATTCTAGTAGGAGGCTAGCCCGCATATGAAACGAATACACAAATACCTTCTTGAAGAAGGTGAAGTTTGGATAGAAGATCCAATAGAGAAGTGGTTAACTGCCCAGGTTCAAGGTGATAAAGTAGCAGTCTGGGCGCAAATCGACACCCTTGAAGAGCCACACGAATACTATCTCTACACTCTTGGAACAGGCTGGTCTTGTAAAAGAATTCCAGGAGAGTATGTAGGTACAGTCCAGGAGCCTGAATCGCAACTTGTATGGCATGTGTTTGCGGCCAGGGTCCATAGATCGGAAAACGTAGATATAGGATGGGCAGGAGGCGAGACAGGAGAAGCGTTTTATGTTAATTGATGTAAAGTATGCAGTTAATGACATAGTAAGATTCAAATTTGGTAGGGCGGTTAAGACGACTTGCACATGCGACTTTTGTGCTTCTTCTGGAATGATTCGAGGTCTAGATGGAACTGAGGAAGAATGTCCTCGTTGTGATGGTCGTGGCTATATGGAGTTTAGCAACTATCAGGTAACCGAGGAAGAAAATACAATTAGAAAAATCGGCGTAAAGTGGAATCGTCAATCAAAACCTTCTGTTTATTATATCATGAGCGATTGGGTGTGGAGTCAAACTGAAATTCCACAGGAAGATATTGTTAAGAAGATAGGTGAAGTATCATTTAGTAAATAGTCGTTATCCGAAATCTAAAAAGGGTTTTAGAAGAGTTGTGCCCAGAGCAAAACGTTTTAGCCTTTCAAAAAAATTTTTTTCCCGAAATACACCCCCCTCAAGGATTTTGTATTTCGTTTTATCTGAGCACAGCGTATAAAAGGTATTGCCGAGGTCTGAGCGAGCGGGGCAGGCAGGCAGATACACACCCTCCCACAACAGCCCGCACATAGAGACACACAGACACACAAAGAATAAATAAAATAAAATTATTTTATTATAATGAATAGTATGTCTTGTACTATACATGTAATCTAATCCTAAACCTTTCATTAATACATCGTTCGTACGCGCGCTGGCGACCCTAGCGCGCGTTGTTTTGCCTTGGGGTATCCGTCAGCATTTTTATTGGACAACTGTGGCTAATACAGTGATACACTCTATCGCCCTAAAGTCTATGTGCTACTGCGTTTGTTAATGTAGAGATAGTGTGTATCTCCCTATTAGTACAGTAGCGAACATGTGTGCGTACAAATGCAGTAGGGTAGATAACCTCTTCATCAAGCAGCAGAAAAGAACAGATGTACGATCCCTAGGAGAATAGTGTAAAGGTAGTCAAGAGGTACGTAGAGACACAAGGAGGGGCAGGCACCCAAGCCCCAAGGCTGGCCGGCCAGCCAAGGCGAAGCAGAGACAGAGAGAAGAAGAAACAGTGAAAGATAAAGAGAACAATAACAACAACACAATGATACACACACATCACACACTAACAATGATGTATGTATACTATGTAGGTAGGGGGTGCCTGCCCCTCCCCTCCTCCCCCTACCCCTAGGGGGTATGGGTATAGTACTATGTACTAATAGCAGTACATAGAAGAAGGGGGTTGACACGGTAGGTGTATGTATGTATAATAGTAGTGTAAGTAGAAGGGTGTAACAGAGAGGTAGTAACAATGGCTAAGAAAACAAAGGTACAGAAAGAGGGAGAGAAGTGGCTCAAGCAGAGTATGACAAAGAAGGCGTTGAAGGAACACTACAAGAAGGATAGAAACAGAGCCTTATTTGATACAAGCACTAAGACCTTCAAGAGTCCAAAGGACTATGACAGAAAGGCAGAAAAGAGGAAGGCAAGAGAAGTCAAGCGTGGAGTAGAGGAGTAGGGCTTGACAGAGAACAAGCCTTGTGCTATACTAACAGTAGCAAAGAAAGAAAGAGAGGGCAAAGACTATGGCAAAGATAACAACAGTAAGAGACTTAATCGCACAGCTTGAAGCTATTGAGAATAAAGACCTTGATGTAGTAGTGGATAGTGAGTATGGAGTAATTACAGACATCGAAGCTATCGAGGGAGCACACAGGTACTATGGCAAGAGTGAAGAGGGCAAAGGCTGGACAGCTTGCAACAGAGAGTGTGTTGTGTTGATAGGTTGGGAGTAAGATAAGCCGAAAGGCTTATTTTATCTTGTTCTATTCCAGAAGAGAAACAGAAGAAGAAAAGCCTTGACTTGCGGGCTTGCCTCTTCATGACTACTAGTAAGCAAGTCTACAAGATACACCGGAGCACTAGCCCGCAGACAACTCCGTAGATCGAGGGAAGATCGTTTGTTAAAAAAATGACAAAGTCTTTGTGATTGTTTGCATTAACATTTATTTAGAAACCTTGACCCATTCCCGAAAGTGGGGTATACTAAGGACAGAAAGAGAGGTAAGAACAATGAGAAAACATTACAAATGGAATCCACTAATTCTGCTGAAGAATTTGTTAATCCTTGCAATGATACTGTTAGGAGTGTGGCTCGTAGTAAGTTATGGAGAGATACTTGTAAAGAACACAAGCATTGATGTAAGACCTATTTACTCCTCTTGGAACTTCTTCACAATGTGGATGGATTAAAAAATGCGGAGAAAAAATCTCCGTATTTTTTTGTAAAAGGGGTTGACACTATAGCTAAAAGGTGCTATACTTACATCATCAGGAGAGGGGAGAGACAGAACACTCCTAGACGAAGATACTACTTAGTGGCGCGAGCCTATGTAGAATACAAACCCCGATTCTCACTCACATCAAAAGTTCTGTCCAGGGTCGAGAGTAAGTCGACCATTTTTTTTAGAAAAACCCTTGACAGCATCCCGAAACCGGAGTATAATGTAATCACAAAGGAAAGAAAGGAGATCGAAAAATGGATAAAGCAGAAAGACTTGCACAGATTATGTTTGAAGAAGACACACTTCGTGTAGAAGAAGGAAAAGAACCTATTTACTTCACTCAAGAAGATTATGAAGCAGAGAAAAAAGAAAGAGAAAATAAATAAGCCGAAAGGCTTATTTTTTTTATAAAAGGGGTTGACACAGAGCCCGGCAGATGCTATACTTAAACCATCAAAGGAGGACAGAAAAATGACTAAGATGGAAATGGTTAATAGAATGATTATTCTCGGCTGCATTAAAGAGGAAGACCGCAATCACTGGCTCAGACATACAAAGGATTACATCACAAAGGTGTACATCGAGATAATTCCAAAGAGACTTGAGTACTTGGGCAGAGCCTAAGTACTCAAGACCGGAGTAAAAAAGGTATTGACACACAGGATCGAAGATGTTATAATTAAATCATCCAAGAGAGAAAGAGAGGAACACAAAATGAAAAAGATTGACATTACACCGTTCAGCAATGCAGATACCAACAACAACGGAAAGAATAGAGAGTTTGCAGTTTGCAGATACTTCGGGATCGAAAGATACACTCATGACCGCACAGCTTACAACAAGGGAAGTGATGTAGAGATAGACGGAAGAAACATCAGCGTTAAATCAGCGGGTTTCACTCTAATGCACGGTAACCTCTGTAAAGGCTGTAAAACCTTTGAAGGAATTTGGAGAAGATACTACAGAGAAGTTCATTCAGATGAATGGCTCTATGTAACAAAAGATTGGCAAGGGTTCTTGATGAATAAAAAAGAGTTCTCGCAGTTTGTCCACAAGTTCTGCACAATCGACAGAGAAAGCACTAAAAATGGTGGACACATTAAAATTAAAAACAGTTCAGAGACAAAAGCAATGAGAAAATGGCTTGAAGAAAAATGTGCGTAAATCGCACATTTTTTTTAAAAAGTTGTTGACATGCAGACCGGACTGTGTTATTATAATTACAGAAAGAAACAGAGAGCAGAAAGGAGCCTCAAAATGAAGACTTACGAAATCAAGAAAATCCGCAAGAACTGGGCAGTATACAGAGATGGTGAGTTCCTCACTTGGTTCTCAACCAAAAGAGTAGCGAAGAACTACATCGAAATTCGCAAACTCGAAGACGCCGGAGAGAAGTTCAACCCTCTCCATCCGAGATGGGCAGAGCTGATGCACTAAAGCATCAGCTTTTTTAATTCTCAAATCCAAAAGGGAAATCCAATCCCGAAAGTTCAAAAGCGGAAAAAATTGCGCGCCGGCCGCTGTTGGGTGCAGCGACCGGAGTTTGGCGTGGATTGGGTGGTTCAGATTTTTTGTGCGGATCGGCTGTGGAAAAATTTTTTTAGTTTTTTTCATTAAAGGGGTTGACAGGCCGGGTGCCTTGGCGTTATAATTAGGTATACCAAGAAAGGGGAACAGAAAAATGATGTACGTAGAGAGAACACAGTATGAGCAGGACGTTATCGCAATGGCTTACAACTTCGAGCTTAAGGCTATCGAAGAGTGCGATGCTACTCGCAACCCATGGTTCGATGAAATCATGGCTTGGGAAGATGGCAAGACAATTTGGTCAGCCATCGACGAGGCTGTAGAAATGCACTACAGCCTCTAAAAAAAACTTGACAACAAGCCATTCATCGTGTATAATACAGACATCAAGAAAAGAAAGAGAGGATTAAAAAATGATGAACGCAAAGAGAGAAGCACTGCTTGACAGAATAATCAGAATCTACGGCTTTGAGCACGAGGTCACACTCGACTTCGCAAGGCTCTGCGAGGAGTGGGTAGACGACATCGCCCACGACAGAATCCTCGAGATGCTGGTCGAAAGCCACGAAGAGTTTCCGCAGTACGGAGAGGAAGAGGACGAAATCTAATCGTCCTTTTTTCTTGCGCCGCGCGCCAACGGTCCTGGCGCGCGGTGTTTGGCTTGTGTACAGGCTACGGAAAAAATTTTTTCAAAAATTTCGATTTTGGGGGTTGACTTCACCTCCCGGAAGTGCTATTATAATACCAGAGAGAAACAGTTAGGAGGTAACTACAATGATGACAATGATAATTGGAATGACACTCGCTGATGCTATCGCTACTCTCAAGGAGCTCGGACTCGAGCGTTGCCTCGAGATGGACCACGATGATACTGTAAAGGGTATCACAGTGGGCAACCCATTCGGGACTCACTACATCGCCAATGTCGAGAATGACATTGTGGTCGGTGTCAGAGAGTGGATTTGGAGCTAAATCCACTCTCAAGAAAAAATAAAAAAATTGTTGACACGGCATTAAAAATCTGCTATACTATAATCACAAAGAAAAAAGAAAGAGAGGAATAAAAAAATGATGAAAGAAGAAACTGCAAGAAAGATCGAAGCACTGAGAGAAAAAGTAGGAAATGGAATCTTCCGTGAAAGAGATGTAAAAGGCTATGTGTCGATCTCGACTTTGAGAAAATACGGATTCATCGCTTCTGCGACAGAAAGAAAAGAGGTTTCTCTTGATGAACTGATAACAGAAGTTAACGAAATGATAGGAGAAGATTGCTACGGAATGGAAGGTTGGTATGAAAGAGAGGGAAATAAAATCTTCTACTGCAACGACTATGATAGATACAGATTCATCAAATAGACTTGAAAAAGTCTATTTTTTTTAGAAAAAACTATTGACAACCCCGGATTCTTCTGCTATACTTTAGTTACAAAGAAAGGAGAAAGAAAAATGGAACTGACTTACAAATTCGAAATTACATACTTCGTTCTCGACAGAGAAACAGAGGAAACGCTCGCAACCACTAAAAACCTTGAGGTCGCAAAGTTCCTCAAGCAGAACTACCCAACTCCATCGGTAGTCAGACCAATGGTCAAAGCAATCGCCTTCGCGAAGTAACATCGCAAAGGCGATTTTTTCTTGGCCGACCGCGCACAACCCACGCGGTCGGTGTTTCGCGTAGATTGGGGGTTCAGAAAAAAGTTTTTCAAAAATTTCAGTTTTAGGGGTTGACTCCGGTTCCCAAAAGTGCTATACTCTAATTGTCAAGGAAAGGAGATCGAAAAATGATGAGTTTATTCTTTAAGGCAGTTGCCTTCTTAATGATTGTGGACATTCTTGCTTTTGGACTTCTGATAGTCACTTCACCGATTTGGTTGAGGTTCGTTGTTCAGACCGAATGGTTTGAAAATAAATGCGAAATCGCTGAAGAAGGTTGGGAAATCATCAAAGAAAAATTTGAAAAAGTTTTAAAAAAGTGTTGACAGCAGACCGGAAATCTGCTATAATCTAATCATCAAGAAAGAGAAAAAAAGGAGGATCGAAAAATGATGTCTTTAGAAATGGTACTTGAACTTCTTGCTTCTGCAGGTGATGACCTGATGGTCGATGTATACGGTGATGAAGTCTCCGTAGTAGTCGAAGATTTTGTAGGCTTCGATGATGATTGGTCAGAGGTAATGCGTGACCTCGATGACGCTGACCTCGTTGACTCAATCGAGGAACAGCTCTCCGCAGAGTGCGTTTCCGAAGATGGTGACTTCTATCACTACTTCCACTTCGATGGCTTCTCGGTATGTTGGGGATACGCTTCTTTCGACATCTAAGAAGTACAAAGAAAAACAAAAAAGGGGGTTGACACAACCCCCTTCCCGGAGTATACTATAGACAGAAAGAAAGAAAGAGAGGATCGAAAAAATGATGACTACAATCTGCTACAAGACAAAAGAGCCAACTTACTACAACAAAGGCACAGAATGGGAAAAGTCCTGTGATACATTCCTCGCTTACTACACTTGCAAGACAATGGAAGAAGCAGAGGTTGAAACAGAGGAAATGAATAGAACTCACCCAACTCACTACTCCAACGGTCTGCCAATCGACTGGGAAAAAATCGACTACTTCTTCGTCGACGAACAGGAAATGTTCGACACAAGAGACTCTTTCTAAACCCGAAAGGGTCTTTTTTGTTGGCCGCCGGTGCACGAGCGCACCAGCGGTTTTTGCGTTGTGTCAGAGGTTCAGCATTTTGCGGATCGAAATTTGAGTAAAAAAATTTGTAAAAAAATCTCCTAAAACGCTTGACACGTCCCGGGGTCTATGTTACAATAGTGGTGTAAGAAAGAGAGAGCACCGAAAGGGGGTACATCATGGCAGTATACGTTAAGAGTGAAATGGCTTGGGGTGAGGTAGTTTGCTACCTCGATGAGGACACTGTCCTCGTCCGCATGGATGCGGATCCGTGGTTCCCAATCGCGGTAGATGCTACTGAAATTCAGTAGCATCCAGCTATGTGCCGATAGCACAACGGATAATGCGCTTGACTACGAATCAAGAGATTGGGGGTTCGAATCCCCCTCGGCATACCAAAAAAATTTTTTTCAAAAAAGTATTGACAACGACCCCGGGTCGTGGTATACTATAGACAACCTAAAGAAAGGAGACAATCGAATGCTTCGCGAGTATACCATCAGAGGATGCGTATGCCACCTCTCTGAAGAGACCATCGCAGTCTATGAAGAGAACCTCAGAGCAATCGAGGATGAGCGTTCTGCTTGGCAGGCTCAGCACGATGCCTATCTCAGAGCGTGTGAGAGTAATGACCCAATGGATTGGTCAATCTACTCTGACCTCTACAAGGATTGCTACGGAGTACGCCCTCGCCACTGAATCAGATTCGGAGCTCTTCGGTGCTTGGCAACAGAAACCGAAAACAAATAAAACCCGCAAGGGTTCTTTTTTTTGACCGCTGGCTCACGGGCGAGCCGGCGGTGTTTGCGATAATACCAGGATTCAGCGATTTTTTGATCCAAAAGCAGGCAGAAAAAATTTTTAAAAAATTTCCTAAAAAGGGGTTGACTGCGGCGAGCGGATAGTCTATAATAGTAAGTGTCAAGGGGAGAGTGGTACTAACCCAAGGCGAGCCTTAATGGGGAGCGGGTTCGAATCCCGACGCTGACGAGTGAAACATAAAAAAACTTTGAAAACCCCTTGACACTCTCTACACTCTATGCTATAATTACATCATCAAGGGTGGTTAGTTCAAAGGACAGAACAGTGGTCTTCTAAACCATAGATAAGGGTTCGATTCCCTTACTACCTACCAACTTGCACCGATAGCATAATGGTAATGCAATTGCCTTGTAAGCAATGGATTGGGGGTTCAAATCCCTCTCGGTGCTCCACTTATGGGTTCGTAGCTCAATTGGTAGAGCAATCGGCTGTTAACCGAAAGGTTGTAGGTTCAAATCCTATCGTTCCCGCCATTTATGGGAGATTAGTTCAGAGGGAAGAACAACAGACTTTTAATCTGTGGGTCGTGGGTTCAAGTCCCACATCTCTCACCATCATGCGCGTGTAGCACAGTTAGGTTAGTGCAGTGCTCTGATAAGGCAAAGGTCGTTGGTTCAAATCCAACCATGCGCACCAAATTTTTCGAAGCTTTCATTTTTCTACCTCCTTGTTGAAACCCCCGAAAGGGGGTTTTATTTTGAGGTAGTTGTTGTAAAAAATTTTTTTAAAAAATTTAATAAAAGTGCTTGACAACCGGATCCCAATAGTGTATCATTAAGATACCAAAGGAAAGGAGATCGAAAAATGAAGGAATTCATCTACATCGTAAATGGTTCAGAATTCTATGCAGGCACTGATGTTTGGGGTCAGGCTTGGAAAGATGCCAAGACTCAGGCAACTGATGAACACTGCATCATCGAGAGAGCCGTTATCTGCGGAGAAGAAATCCGCTACGAGTTCTATGCCAATGGCGGTTGCTTCCTCGCTGAGAGATTTTACTCTCCAGACCGTGCAAAAGTTTTTTAAAAACTTTTGCACAAACGCTTGACATCAATCCCAGCTCATGCTATAATAAAGAAAAAAAGGAGGACAGAACAATGACAAGAGAAGAACTGATGGAAAGAAAAGAAAAACTCGAAAATGACCTTTTCCTCATGGACATGATAGACAGATGGCTCCCATGCGATTGGGAAAGAGTCCACAAACTCAACGCTGAACTCAGAGAAGTAAAAAAGGCTCTTGCAGAACTGTAAGAGCCTTTTTATTGCGTTGGCCGCCCGACAACGCAGGTGCCGGGCGGTTTTTTGCGTGGTGGTAGCCGTTCAGATTTTTGCGGGCGAAAACACGGGCAAAAAATTTTTTAAATTTTTTCCTCAAAAGTGTTGACACCCCCCGGCCCCCGTGCTATAATTAGGGCGTAAGATAAAGAGAACCTAAAAAGGGGGTACACTATGAACACGGCACTTTTTGTTGACATGGTACGCAAGTACAATAAGCACGCTTTTACTCACAAATATATCTTTGGTTTTTCGTACAAAGGTAATGTTTATATGGCTCACGCTGATGCGGATATGCTTCTGTCGATACTGAAACTCGACAAGGCTTCACGCGGTGCGGGATATGCACTTCGCTTCTGCCCAACTAACGCCATAAAAGTTGCCCTGCTCACAAATGCTACACTGCTTTGCTCAAAAGCTTTCTTTGAGGAAACTGTTGCGGATAGCATTTACAATAAGGGCGAAATCTTCGAGAAAATGGTCACAGAGTTCTACGGACAGGCTTGGGAAAAAGACAATATCCCATTCACTGAGGACGGCGACCTCACTGTTGACGGTATCGCTTATCAGATAAAGTTCGAAAAGGCTACATTCTGCAACGAGAAAAGCCTTGCAAACCTTGATAAATAGGGGTTGACAACTCAACCCCTATATGGTACAATAAAGAAAAAAGGAGATAGAAAAATGATTATAATAAACAAACCCGCAACAAACTGGATATATGAATTCGAGGTAGTCACCTTTTGGATGACTAACGAAAATGGAGAAGAAATATATATCCACGATTCTTACCACACTAACGGATTTTTCGCTGATCAAAGAGCTTCAGATGTGGGCGGAATAATTATCCATAATATAAGAATTGCAGGACGCAAACGTTCTAAACACAAATGGAATCCATTAGAAGAAAATGAAGAAATTAAGTATTGACAAGAAATAAAATATCTGCTATAATATAGATACAGTAAAGAAAGGAGAAAATACAATGACTATCAACTTTGAAAATTATGGAAAATTCTATGTAGGTCTTAATTACACCGACGGAACAGACCTTGCTTTTGGCTCAACCACAAAGCCTGTAAATTTCAAAGAAGCTGTAGACTTCATCGAGTCTAAGGTCAAGGAAGATTTGACCATTGTAGACGCTTTTATCTGTGATGCATACACAGGTGAAGTAGTAGCAACAATCGAAAGAGAAAATGAAGATTTCGCTGACGATGAAGATTGGTATGCTGATGAATGGCGTGATGACTATGACGAATGCGGGTATAATCCTTACATGGGTTGCTACGATTTCGACTGCTAAGGCAGTCGAGATCGGCCCGGGCCAAAAATACAAAGAAAAACAAAATTAGGGGGTTGACAGCCTTGTGATTGTTTGCTATAATGTAGGTATAAAGAAAGGAGAAACGCTATGACTACAATTTGGTTCGACATGGACGGAACTCTCGCAGACCTCTATGGTGTTGATGGTTGGCTCGATAATCTTATCGCAAAAGAAACAAGACCATACGATGAAGCAAAGCCTTTGGTAAATCTTTCACTCTTGGCTCGTTACCTCAACATTCTTCAGAGCGTGGGTTACAGAATTGGAATTATCTCGTGGCTTGCTAAAAACTCAAATGAACAGTACGATGAAGCGGTTACACTTTCAAAAATGAAATGGCTCAAAGTACACCTTAAAAGCGTACAGTTTGATGAAATCAACATCGTGCCTTATGGAACACCTAAAACGATTTTTTCAAAAGACCACTCGGACATTCTGTTTGATGATGAAATTCAAAACAGAGAAATGTGGAATGGAAACGCTTACACAGAAACAGTTATAATTGAAACTCTCAAAGCCCTCTTGGTAGCCTAAGGGGGTTTTATTTTTTCAATCCAAAAGAACGCGCGTTCCTTGACCCGGGCGCCTTTTCAAAATTCTAAAATTATTTTTCAATTGCCCTCTTGACACTCTCGCCCTCTTGTGCTATACTATTAATAACAAATGAAAGGGAGATTTTAAAATGATTTTTCAGAAGAAACTGATTGTAATTGATACAGAAACTACAAACTCAATTGACGACCCATTGTGCTATGATGTTGGCTTTGCGGTTATTGACCTTGATGGCAACATTTTGGAATCGTATTCCTATGTGGTTGCAGACATTTTTCTCGATAAAGAATTAATGGAATCGGCTTATTTCAAAGAGAAGATTCCGCAGTATTGGGAAGATATTAAGAAAGGCACTCGCGTTTTAACTTCATTCCGCAAAATTAAAATGAAATTCCAAGAGGTTGCAGAGCGTAATGGAATTAAAGTCGTTGTGGCTCACAATGCAAGATTCGATTATCGTTCGCTCAATCTCACACAGAGATTTTTAACTTCAAGTAAATACAGATACTTTTTCCCTTTTGGAATCGAAATTTGGGATACCCTTAAGATGAGCAGAGAGGTTTTAAAAACTGATTCAGATTATGAAAACTTCTGTTATGAGAATGGCTTTTTGACAAAGAGATTGTGTCGCAGATACACCGCAGAAATTCTTTACAGATTCATTACTGATAATCTCGATTTTGAAGAATCGCACACAGGACTTGAAGATGTAAAAATTGAAAAAGACATTTTCGCTTACTGTCTTAAAAAAAGTCCTTACATTGATGGGGCATTGTGGCCAAAAGAAGAAGAGGATAAATAATCCTCTTTTTCTCGTGCGGGCGGATCCGATCGGCCCGGGCCACTTTTTCGATTTAGGTATTGACAACCCTTTTTAATTATGCTACAATGTTAGTGTAAAGAAAGGAGATTTATACAATGGAAATTAATGTTCGTGGTAATAATAATGAAATAAGAATAAGGATTCACGAGATTCTTGACGAAAATAATGAGCCAATGACTGCAAATGAAATTGCAGAAGAATGCGAAATCAGTACACAAAAGGCTTGTGCTATTTTACGACAGATGGTAAAAGATGGCGACATTGAACAGAATGTAATTAAACAGCGGAGAGTTTATACTTCTGATAATAATGAAGTTTCAATCGACTGGGAAGTTATTGATGATGATAGTATTGACTTCACTTTTAAGAATGTTTCATTCATTGATGAAATAAAAGAAAGACTTAAAATTTTCATTCTAACTTTTTTAGAGGAAATGCTTGACATAGATGAATAAGCATGTTATAATTAAACTATCAAAGAAAAGGAGATTAAATTATGAAAACAAGACACCCATTTATCGAAATGTATAAAAAGAGATGGAGAAATCATACATTCTTTTTCAAAGAAGAACTCTCGGAAGAGTGTTGGAAAGATGTAGAAAAACTCTGTAATACTAATGACCCTCGTCTCGGTTTCTACATTTATCATTCCGATGTAGTAAAAGATGGTGAACTTTGCTTTGATGGTATGAAAGTAGCATACTATGTGAGAACACCTTTACACAAATGGAGACATAAAAAAATTCACTATAATTTTTAAAATAGGTATTAACTTTGCCCTCTCTCAATGTTATACTTACATTGTAAGAAAGGAGATACAGAAATGGATAAGACAGAAGCTTTTAGAATCGTTTATGAAGAACTCAAGAAGAATCCAATGTTTTGCGGTCACTTTGAT